>Ga0255355_1001264_pt1 | contig 12125 bp, 10 predicted proteins | sample HBST75metaG_FD_189943 | JGI IMG/M metagenome (GOLD analysis project Ga0255355, IMG submission 189943) | Peat soil microbial communities from Stordalen Mire, Sweden - H.B.S.T75 | ecosystem: Environmental > Terrestrial > Soil > Wetlands > Peat | place: Sweden: Norrbotten County, Stordalen Mire...
GGCCAGGGTGACCGATTTCAATGGGAAACCTGCGTGTTTTGCTCTCCATCAAATCGGGCGGGGCGTGCGCATTTATACCCATCACGCGTGGCCGCAACAGCAGCAATGGACCGGCAGGGTGCGCGTAGTTGGCTGCGCTCAGGTGGAGATCGAGTCCGATGGGCTTGTCGAGATCGCCGCTTTCGTGAAATTCATATCCCTTGAAGTTGAGACCGGGAAGTTCGGCGCTTAGGCCTTCTTCCAGAAGGTTGTGAACCTCCCTTGCATCCCTTTCCTTCAGGATGCCGCGCTCGCGTGCCGCATCTACTCCATTAAAAACATCGTCGATGTCACCGGCGAGGGAGCCGTCGGGCGCCAACGTAAACCAGCCTTTGCGGCTCAGGCCGCCGGACTCCGGCGGAAGCACGGGCATGCGCAGCACTTGGCTATCGGCTCCATTGGCAAGGTTGCCGTATTCGCCCTGTAGCTCTCCGCGGATCAGGCCCACCGGCGTCGCCTCATCCGTTGGGTCGAAGATCAGAAGAGTTTTGCCGCTCGCCGCCTTTACGCGCGCCACCAGGCGCGGATCGTTTTCGCCTTCCGGAAGTTCAATAGCAGTGATGACATGGTTGCTGAAATGCGCTGGAGCATCGGGATTGACAGCGCCGTGCAATTCTCCTACGGCGACGACCAGGTAGTGGGCGCGGACGCCGATTGCCTGAAGCATTGAGATCAGCAGCGTGGTCTTGTCCTTGCAGTCTCCGTACCGGTTGCGGTAGATGTCGGCGGCGTAATGCGCCTGCCAGCCGCCGATGCCCTTCATGATAATGAAGTAGCGGATGTTTTTCTGGATGTAGGTTGTAATGCGGTTCAGTTTTGTGTAGAGGTCAGGCGCTCCGGCTGTGAGTTCCTGGGCCTTGGCGATGATTTCGGGGGTTGGATCGGGCCGATGCGCTTCGATTTGATCCTCCCAAAGGCCAAAAGCGCGCCATTGATTTTCAGTTCCATTGACGGCCTCATCCCCCCACATCACCGTCATGCGTGCCGCCAGCGCGTCCCAAGATGGAGTGGCGTGAACATTCTCGAGATCGAGCCCCGGCATGTCTTTGATCTCCCAGCGGAGATGGTTGTCAGCCGTTTCGATAGGCTTGACCGGGGTGTACCGGCTCCACGAATCGGCATAATGGCCGCTGGGAGGCAGCGCCAGTTCCAACGCCTCGTCCACAACTGGGATTGGGGCCTGCATCTCCCAGTCCTCGGAGTTCATGTAGGGCCGCAGATGCACCTGGGTTTCGCAGGTGACCACCGCGCCCGGATCGCTCGCCGGTGGGGTCACGATGCGGAAGCGATCCGTGGCCTGCATATCCTGGTCCCCGTAGGCTCCCACGTCCTTGAAGTCCGTGTCGAGGGCCTGAAACTGCCGGCCGTCGGCCGCGATGGTCCAGGAATGGAAATAATCAAGCTTTTGATCCGTGTCGTATTCGGCATCGCAATGAGAAGAATATCTGCGGCCTTGCGGCTTGAGAATGCGCACTGCGTAGCGTTCCCGTTCGGTAGCGTGATTCTGGTCATCGACCGCGATAAGGTACTCGTCGAAGAGGATCACGGCGGAGGCGTCACCGATGTTTGGCGGGGTGGGCGTCTTAGCTGCATCGAGCGCCCACTGCGGTGCGGGCTGCTGTTTCTCCTTTGCCAAGGCCGAGGGGACGAGAAGAATGGCGTAGCAAGAGACGACAACGGCAAAGCAGCCGAGGTGGCAAAGAGATTTGCGCATCAGTTTCCCTTCCCCGCCGGCGCCACGGTTACCATCACCGGCGGATTCGCGGGCGCAGCCGGTGCTGGAGTCGCCGCTGCCGCCGGAGCGGCCGCCAATACCAACTGCGCCTGATCTGCCGCTGACACCTTCTGATAGAAGCCGCGCAGATCCTGGTATTCCTCCGGCTTAACGATCGTAAAGGCGCGCATCAGCGAGTTGGCGATGGAGATCCGGTTCCCATTCGCTTTGCTCTTGACGACGTACATTGCGTGGCCGGGCCAGGAGATGTCTGCATCCTGCGGCGCGCCTTCCACCGTCACTCCGTCCGGCAGGTGATACGTAACGATGTTGGTTACGCGATCTCCATAGTGCATGTCGACGGGTTCCTGCCGCTTGTCTTCGCTGACAAAGGGCGTGCGGCGATCTTCAAAAAAGAACCCAGGCAACAGAAGCCGCTTTGCCGTCGAGGTTCCCAGCGATCCTTTCACCTTGACGATGGCGATCAGGTTTGCTTCGGGCTGGTCCATTTCCGTGAAGTGGTCAATGTGCGCTTCCACCCCGTCGGGCGTGACCGTCTCCAGGTCGCGATCGAACTGCTTCTTTACTTCCTCGTCGTCGTTGCGCAACGCCGCCTGCCGCCAGCGCAGGGCTGCCTGCCCGGTCATGACAATATTTACGGAACCGGTGATGCCGCCGTGCGCATCCAGCACGAAATCGCCATTTCGCGTGATGGCGTTATCTGTGTACTGTTGCATTGGAGTTGTGGTGGCGACCATGCCCTGGGCGCTTTCGCCGATGCCCGTTGCGTACGAGTGGCGCCAGCTCAATTTGCCGAACTGGCACATCTTTTCTCCGGGATCGACGAAGATTTCCTTGCCGCCGATCTCCAAAGCCACCACCGTCGTATTCAGCTGATTCAGATCGAGGTACGTGTTGTCGAACACGGCTCGATCGCGGTCCACCACCTTCACCGCGTAGGCTTCGAGGCCCGCGGCGCGCGCCATCGCCAGATAGAGCATTGCTATGTCTTCGCTGTCTCCGCTCCTCTGCGCCCAGGTGTCTTCGGCGTGCTTGGCCTCCTTGATCTTGAGCTGTTTCATCTCCGACTCGGTCTTTTTGCGCGAGTAATTGGTATTGTCGACCGCTTGCACGGCGGTATAGAGCTTCTTCGCCTTATCCAGATCGCCGTCGCCCGGAGCTACGATAGCGGTCACGGCCGCCTGTATGGCCTTTGAAGGGTCGGCGAACTTGTCCACGTCCTTGGACCAAAGCTTGCTCTCGGCGATCCAGAACTGCTTGGTGTCGGTGGCGGCCATGTAATAAAACTGCAATTTATAGACAACGCTGTTGAGCGGCGGCATCCAGTCCTCGTCGGGGATGGCCGGGACGTCGGTCACATCGACGGTGTACGAGCCGTTCATGCTCGTCTTCACCGTGACCCCGGGAGGCAGCTTGTACCACCAGAGTAGCCGGTTGATGGTCCGCCCGCGCGAATCGATCAGGCTTATCGCGGTATCGCGGCCGGGAGTGCCCTCGGGCATAAACGCCTTAAAGGGCGTGTACGAATAGTGCGATTTGTGGATAAAGTAGTGCCGCTGGATCTCCCAACGCGGAGATGAAAACATGTCTTCGTCGTAGTGAATGTCGTAGCGGTACTCCAGAATGCTGCCTACCTCCACGCTGGGCAGCGTAAACACCTTCTGCCCAACCTCCATCTCGCCGCTCTTCGCGAGCAGCAGGTCCTCGGGCTTTACCAAAAGCGGAACGACAGTTCCATCGGGATGGATCGTGCGTCCCTCAATGTCGCTAATTTTCCATCGGCCTTTCAGGTAGGGGAGATTGACTGTGGCCAACTCCCTGCCTTTTTCGGTGAGCACCTTGATCCGCGCAGAGTAGCTCTGATAATGCATCGGATCGTTGGCGATCTCTTCAATATCCAGGTACACGGCATCCGTCCCCGGAGCTTTGGGGTCGGCGGTCATCTTAAGCTCTTCAGGAGCGGGCGGTTGGAACTGCGCGTTTACCACGGCTGGTGACATCGCCGCAAGAAACAAAACCGCACTGCGTAGGAAGAATGATTTCCGCATAAGATTCGATCCTGTTATGAATTTGCGACCATTCTACCCCGGGATGGATTCGCCGGGCGTGAGCATTGTCATATTTCCTGGCAGGCGAGCGGTTCAGTTGCTTTTCCCTGCCGGAGCCATGGAGAGAACCAGCTGCGCCTGTTCGACTGCGGCCACCTTCTGGTAAAAGCCGCGCAGATCCTGGTATTCCTCTGGCTTGGCTATGGTGAATGCTCTGGCCAGGGAGTTGGCGATTTCAATCTGATTGGGGCCGGCCTTGCTTTTGAGGATGAACATGGCATGGCCCTGCCAGGAGACGGAAGCATCCTGCGGGGCGCCCTCCACGGCCGCACCGGGGGGCAGATGATAAGTCACATCGTCGGTGACGCGATCGCCGTACTCCATGTCGACCGGTTCGAGCCGTTTCTCCTCGGTGACAAATGGAACATGACCGTGCGTCTCAAAGAAAAGGCCGGGAAGCAGGATGCGCTTGGAGGTGGCGGTCCCCAGAGATCCGGTTACTTTGACCATCGCTATCAGGTTCTGGTCGGGCTGGTCGACGGAAAGGAAGTGATCGACGTGCGCTTCGACGCCTTCGGGCACCGCGCCCTCCAGCTCGTCGCGGTCGAACCTTTTCTTCAACTCAGAGTCGTCGTTACGCAACGCAAACTGGCGCCAGCGCAGCGCCTTCTGTCCGGTCATGACGACTTGAATTTGCCCTGTGATGCCGCCGTGCGCGTCGAGCGTGAGGTCGGCCACACGATTCACCGAATTTTGCTTATAGCTCTGCTCCGGTGTGGTCGAGACGCCAACTCCCTGGCTGCTCTGGCCGAGGCCCCGCGCGTTGGAGTGACGCCAGTTCAGCGTTCCAAACGGGCACATCTTTTCGCCGGGGTCGAGAACAGTTTCCTGGCTACCTATATTGATCGCCACCACCGTCGTATCCAGTTGGCTCAGGCTCTGGTAGGAAGGATCGAAGGTTCCCCGGTCGCGGTCCACCACTTTGACCGCGTACGCGGTGAGTCCGGCGGCGCGCAGCATGGCCAGATAAAGCATGGCGATGTCTTCACTCGATCCGCTCTTTTGCGCCCACGTGTCTTCGGCATGCCGGGCTTCCTTGATTTTGAGCGTCTTCATCTCCGTCTCGGTCTTGCGGCGCGAGTAGTCCGTGTTGTCGAGGGCCTCGACCGCGACGTAGAGTTTTTTTGCCTTGTCGAGATCGGAGTCGCCGGGAGCGATCAGGCCGTCAACCGCCGCCTTGATGGCTTTCGACGGCTCGGCGAATTTGTCTACGTCCTTTGACCAAAGCTTAGCCTCGCTCATCCAATAGTCAGTCGCGTCGTGGGCGAAGCTGTAATAGAAATTCACCTTGTAAAGCACACTCTGAATGGGGGGCATCCACTCTTCGTCGGGAATGGCTGGAACGTCGGTCACGTCCACACTGTAAGAGCCATTCACGCTTGTCTTGATGACCACGCCCGGCGGCAAATGGGACCACCAGATCAGGCTGTGGACCTCCCGTCCGCGCTCGTCAACTAGATACAAGCTGGTTCCTCTGTCGGGTGTGCCGTCGGGCATGAATTCCTTAAAGGGTGTAAACGAATAGTGCGCCGCGTGGACAAAATAAGGCCGCTGAATCTCCCATTGCGGCGATGAAAACTCATTGTCGTCGTAACGCAGGTCGTAGCGGTATTCGAGGATGCTACCCACTTCCACGTTCGGTAGCGTGAAGACCTTCTTCCCGACCTGCCGCTCGCCGGTCTTGGTGACCATCAGATCTTCCGGCTTTACGGTAAGTGGGTAGATGGTCCCGTCGGCGTGGATGGTGCGGCCCTTAATATCGGAGATTTTTGTGTTCCCCTTCAGGTACGGCAGCTCGACCGTAGCCAGCTCCTTGCCTTTCTCGGTGAGTACCTTGATCCGCGCGGTGTAGCTCTGATAATGCATCGGATCGTTGGCGATTTCATCTATGTTGAAGTACACGGCATCGGCCCCCGGAGCCTTGGGGTCGGCGGTCATCTTGAGTTCTTCGGGAGCTGGCGGTTGGAATTGCGCGTAAACCACGGCTGGTGACACCGCCGCCAAAAGCAGAACTGCACTGCGCAGGAAGAATGATTTCTGCATTAGATTTGATCCTGTTCTGAATTTGCGACCATTCTACCCCGGAATCGGTTCGCCGCGCGGTGTCGGCGGCAAATTTCCTGGCAGGCGAGCGGCTCAGTTGCTGTGCCCCGCCGGAGCGATGTCGAGAACGATTTGCGCCTGATCGGCTGCGGCGACCTTCTGGTAAAAGCCGCGTAAATCCTGGTATTCCTCGGGCTTGGCAACGGTGAAAGCGCGGGTGAGAGTTTGTGCAATGGTGAACTGGCTGGCCCGGGTCAGGCTCTTTGTAACGAAGAGCGCATGATTCGGCCAGGAGATGTTCGCGTCCTGGGGCGCGCCCTCCACGGTGACTCCGGCCGGATAGCGATAGGTGATCTGGTCGGTTACGCGTTCGCCGTAGTGCATATCGACTGGCTCCAGCCGCTTTTCCTCGTTGACGAAGGGAATGTGGCCTCGGGTCTCAAGGAAGAAGCCGGGAATCACCAGGCGCTTGGCCGTGGCCGCGCCCAATGTGCCATTGATATTCACGACGGCGACCAGGCTGGCGTTCGGGTCGTCAAGCGCCTGAAAACCATCGACGTGAGCCTGCACTCCATCGGGCACAATGGTCTCCAACTCGTTGTCGAATTGCTTCTTCACTTCGCTCAAGTCGTTTTCGAGCGCCGATTGCCGCCAGCGCAACGCTGCCTGGCCTGTCATTGCAATCTGAATCTGTCCGGTCACGCCGCCGTTGCCGTCCAGCGTCAGGATTCCCGTGCGCCTGACGATGTTGCCCGCGTATTGCTGCGCGGGAGTGACGGTAAAGGAGGGCCCCTGCGCGCTCTGCCCGATGCCGCCGGCGTATGAGTGACGCCAGTTCAATGTCCCGAACGGACACATCTTTTCGCCGGGGTCGAGCACGGTCTGCTGGCCCCCTGTGCTCAAAATCACCAGTGTGCTGTCCAATTAATCCGTGTCCAGGTAACTCGGGTCGAAGACCGCCTTGTCGCGGTCCACCACTTTGACCGCGTACGCTGAAAGCCCGGCGGCGCGCAGCATCGCCAGGTAGAGCATGGCGATGTCCTCGCTCGATCCGCTCTTCTGCGTCCAGGTATCCTCGGCGTGCTTAGCAGCTTTCAAGTTCAGCTGCTTCATCTCTGTCTCGGTCTTCTCGCGCGAGTAATCGGTGTTGTCCAGCGCCTGCACGGCTGCGTACAACTTCTTCGCCTTGTCCAGATCGCTGTCGCCGGGAGCGATCTGGCCATTCACGGCGGCCTTTACGGCCTTGGACGGCTGCGCAAACCTGTTGATGCCCTCTGACCAATCTTCAGTCTCGCTTTTCCAGAAATCGGTCGAGTCAAATTCCCCGTGGTAATGGAAAGAGATCTCGTAGAAAAAGCTCCGGATGGGCGGCATCCAATCTTCTTTGGGAATCGGCGGAACGTCGGTCAGGTCCACGCTGTAGGCGCCGCTGGCGCTCTTCTTGACATCCGCGCCTGCGGGCAGCCGGCCCGACCAGAGGATGTCGGAGTCCGGGGTGAACTGGTAATGCGCCTTGTGAACGAAGTATGGCTGCTGAATCTCCCAGCGCGGCGCATCGACAAAAAAACCATCCCGCCATACCACGTCGTATCTGTATTCCAGAATGCTCCCCACGTCCACGTCGGGCAGCGTGAAGACCTTTTGTTTGAGCTCGAAATCCCCGTTTTTCACGATTAATAAGTCTTCGGGTCTGACCTTGAGCGGGATCACCGTTCCGTCCGAGTGGATGGTCCGCCCGTGCAACTCATAAATCTCGCTATCTCCCTGCAGAAACAATGGCGTGACGGTCGCAAGCTCCTTGCCCCTCTCGGTCAGAACCTTGATGCGAGCGTAGCGTGTTCTGAAGTGCCGCGCATTGTTGTCGATCTCGGACATCTCCAGGTACGCGGCATCCGCTCCTGGCGCTTTGGGGTCCGAGGTCATCTTTAGCTCTTCGGGGTCCGGCGGTTGGAACTGTGCGTAAACCACGGCTGGCGAAAGCGCCGCAAGGAACAGAACTGCGCCGTGCAGGAAGATAGGATTCCGCATGAGAGTTGACCCTGGTAAGAAAGTGCGATCATTCTACGCCGGAATGGTCTTGCTCTAGAGGACGAATTTCGAGATTTCGGAAGGCGCAGCGCGTGGCGCGCTCAAAATGCGCAGGATTCGAGCAGGGAGCAGACCAGGGCGAGCGGCAGGCCCATCACATTGAAGTAGCAGCCCTCGATGCGGGGAATCCAGCGAGCGGCGTGGCCCTGGATTCCGTAGGCGCCGGCCTTGTCCATGGGCTCGCCGGTGGCTATGTACTCGGCAATGTCTTCATCCGAAAGAGTCAAAAAACGAACTGCAGTCACTTCGGCCGCAACTTCAGTGCGCTTTGCGGTGACGAGGGCCACGCCGGTAATGACGCGATGCGTGCGACCCGAGAGTAGGCGCAGGATGTGCGCGGCATCGGCCGCATCTTCGGGCTTGCCCAGGATGGCGTTGTCGAGGGTGACGGTGGTGTCGGCGCCCAGCACAACCAGGGGGGACTGCGCGTTTTCTTCTGGTTTTGGATGGGCTGCGGTGAGATCACTGAAAACGGCCTCGGCCTTTTGCCGCGCCAAGCGGGTGACATAGACGACCGGATCCTCGCCGGGCAGCGGATCTTCTGGAATATGCGCGGGATACACCTCAAACCGGTAGCCGACCTGAGCGAGCAGTTCGCGGCGGCGTGGCGAGGCGGAGGCAAGAACCAGCATGATGAAATTATGGCAGGCGGGGCGAAGGCTGGCGCCTGTTATTCACTTTGGCGCGTGCCACGCCTGCGCGTGCCAAAGTGAATAACAGGCTCTAGACTAGAAAAGGGGCTGGCGACAGGAAGAGAGCCGGCCCGGACAAGGATTCAATGCACTTCAACTTCGATTTTTCGACGGGCCAGATACTTTGGACGCTGACGTTTGCGGCGCTGCTGGTCTTGCTGGTGGTGCTGCTGGGACGCGATCGCGCGCGCCGTTTTCCATGGTTCACGACTTCGATCGTGCTGACGACCCTGGACAAGCTGGCCGGCCGGCTGCTGAATCGCCGCATGTCGTTGACGCTCACCGAGGAGATTTTCCTCACGCTGGCCGACCTGGGCGCGATTGTTGCTTTGCTTGTCGTGGTCGAGATTGCGCGGCGGGCCTTTGAAGGCGCGGATCGCAAAATGTGGATTGGGGCCACGCTGGCGCTGCTGGCGGTCGGCGGATTGGTACTGGCCCTGTGGGGCCCATGGCCCTCTTTCAAGACGCTCACGGCCCCCTCGGGGATTGCGGCCTTGCGGTTCATGGATCTGTTTGCGCAAAAAGCCAACCTGCTCGCCAATGTTCTGTTCGTCCAGCTTGGCCTGCTGGTGGTGGTCTTTGGCAGTAAATTCAAGGCGGGCTGGCACAGCCATACGCAGCAACTCGCCATCGGTCTCGGCATGGCGTCGCTTTCGCAGTTGGCGATACGCGGCACCTTGCAGCACGTTGCCACGCAAATCACCATTCACAGCCAGGACGACTATCAGCGCGTGGTGGGCATGATCAATTCGCTGAACAACGCCAGCGGCATCATTCTCATTGTTGTGCTGTTGTGGTGGATTGTTTGCCTGTGGAGCGATGAGCCGGGAACGGAAAAAGCAGTGAATAGTGAGTAGCGAATAGTGAGACCGTCGATGGCCACCGATGTCTGAGGACTAACCACTAACCACTAATCACTTGCATCTAGATGTGGCAGCTCGCCTGGCCGCGCTTCTCAAGGTAGCGCTGGTGGTATTCCTCGGCGCGCCAGAAGGTCTCAGCAGGAACCACCTGGGTGACAATGCGCTTCGGCTTGAAGCGGCCTTCGGCCGTCAGTTGCTCGATTTTGCCGCGAGCCTGCGCTTCCTGCTCCGGAGAGTGGAAGAAGACGACGGAGCGGTACTGCGTGCCCCAGTCTGGACCCTGCCGGTTGAGCGTGGTGGGGTCGTGATGCGAGAAAAACGCATCGAGCAGCCGCTCGTAGGTCACTTTTTCCGGGTCGAAGTCGATCTCGACCACTTCGGCGTGGCCGGTTTGGTCGGTGCACACGTCTTTGTAGGTCGGGTTCGAGAGCGGGCCGCCCTCATACCCCACGGCCGTCGCCGTCACGCCGGGAATCGCCGCGAATGCGGCCTCCACGCCCCAAAAACAGCCTGCTCCGAATGTCGCCTTTTCGATGCTCATGAATATTAAGATGCGCGAATGCTGCTTTTGGCTTCCAGCGCATTCTGGAAACCGAACACAACCAGACTGAAACCTGGCACCTGAAAACTGAAACCTGCTCTTCTCAGCTGATCGGCGCCAGGTGCTTGGTGTTCTGGTAGGTGTAGACGACGCGGTGCACGACGGTGATGGTGGAGAACACGGCCAGAGTCCACAACGCCGGAGCCATCACGCCCCAGTGGTTGAACAGCGCGCCCAGCAGGATGAGCACGATGCGCTCCGGCCGCTCCATGAAGCCTACCTTGCACTGGCCGATGAGCGCCTCTGCCCGTGCCCGCGTGTAGCTGACCATGAGCGAGGTGACCATGACGAATGCCACCAGGACCACATAGCGGAAACGGTTGATGCGGCCGTAGTAGACCAGCAAACCGAAGAAGAGCACCACATCGGAGTAGCGGTCGATAACGGAATCGAAAAACGAGCCGAAGACCGTGACCTTGTTGATGCGGCGGGCCACGCGGCCATCGGTCATATCGAAGATGCCGGCGCCGAAGATTACCAGGCCGGCATAGAAAAACATGATGTCGGCGTTGAGGGCGTTGGCATGGCCGAAGAAGAACGCCGCAACAATGTTGATTACCAGCCCAATGAAAGTGAGGACGTTGGGAGAGATGCGAGTGAGCGCCAATCCATACACGATGCGGTCAAGCAACCATCCGCAGGCGCGGCCAAAAGCAGTTGTCCAGGTCATTCCAGCCTCTAGCTTCTAGCCTCTAGCTTCTAGCCTTTTCGCGCTAGAGCCGACGTTCTTGCATTGCCATCAATGAGCTAGAAGCTAGTGGCTAGTAGCTAGCAACTGCTCTGGGTGCTATTGTGCTGTGCCGGCCGCGGTTTCGCCCTCATGTGCGGCGGCTTCGTCGTGGATGGTGGTCAGTTTAAGGATTTCGAGCTGGCGTTTGCCGTTGGGCGTTACGATGATGGCCGTATCGCCCACCTTCTTGCCCACGATGCCGCGGCCGATGGGCGAAGTGGTGGAGATCAAACCCTTGGTCACGTCGGCTTCCTCGCTGGTTACCAGGTGATACTCGATTTCTTCGTCCTTGGTTGAATCGTAGACGACCACCTTGGACCCGAATCCGGCTTTGTCCCTGGGAATGTTCACCAGATTCACCAGCGAAAGCTCGCCCATGCGCTTTTTGAGCTGGCCGAGGCGGGCATTCACAAACTCCTGCCGCTGCTTGGCCATGTGGTACTCGGCGTTTTCCGAGAGATCGCCCATGGCCCGGGCCTTCTTGATCTCGGCCGGGAGCTCGGTGGTCAGCTCGTACTCCAGCTGCTTGATCTCATCCTGGAGCTTTTTCTTGATGTGTTCGGGCATCCGTGATCCACAGGCGGTGAGAGAACTGCCGCAAAAAGTTAACAAACCTGAAACTTCATTATAAGGGAGCAAGCGAGCGAGGGAGCAAGGAAGCCGTGGCGGAAAGCGCGACAGTATGCTTCAGGTTGCTCGCTCCCTCGCTCCCTTGCTCTCTTGCTCCCTGCTTTCGAGAAACGACTGAAGGATTAGCGTAGCCGCCACTTGGTCGACAACCTTGCGGTGCTCCTGCCGTGCGTGGCCGGCTTCGTAAAGGATCTGGTGGGCGTCAAGGGTGGTCAGGCGCTCATCCCACAGGTGGATGGGCAGGCCGGTCAATTCGCCCAACTCGGTAGCAAAGGCCTGAGTCTTGGCCGCTTGCGGGCTGGCTTCGCCGGAGAGGTGCACCGGGTTACCCACCACGATGCCCACTACGCCGAAGCGCCGGCAGAGCCGCGCCAATGAGCGCAAGTCCTCACGGCGACTGCTGCGCCGCACGAGCGTCAGCACGGGTTGCGCCGTCAGGCCCAACTCGTCCGACACGGCTACGCCGATGCGGCGGTTGCCGATGTCTAGACCGAGAAAACGTGGGTGAGCGCCGGGTTGCACCTTGCTGTTCCTCATATACAGCTTATGGCCGGGCGGGCCCTCCGCGGCCGGTTATTCACCGCTACAATCAATAG
>Ga0255355_1001272_pt1 | contig 12092 bp, 9 predicted proteins | sample HBST75metaG_FD_189943 | JGI IMG/M metagenome (GOLD analysis project Ga0255355, IMG submission 189943) | Peat soil microbial communities from Stordalen Mire, Sweden - H.B.S.T75 | ecosystem: Environmental > Terrestrial > Soil > Wetlands > Peat | place: Sweden: Norrbotten County, Stordalen Mire...
GGTTCGGCCGCAGCATGCCGAACGGCGTCGGTATCCCGTCCTCATCGGCAGCCACCTGCGGGCCGAATTCGGTGGTGATGGAAACGACGGCGGGCGTCACGCGGGCGACCAAGTCGGTGAAATCGGGGATGCTGCGGCCCGGTGCCGTCGGCTGGATGGCCTGCTGCTGTGCCGGTGGCGCGGTATCCGCGGCGAAGCTGTGGCCGATGGCCACGGCGCCGCTCAGGGCGGTGGCGCCGAGCAGGGTGGCGAGCAGGGTGGCCCGCAGGCGGCTGCGGGGAGCGGCGGATCGCTCGCCGGTGGGGTGCTCGTAGTGCATGACGTTCTCCGTGGTTCCGTAGCGGAATGGCGGGACGCGCGATAATCGTGGGAGCGCGATGTTCCGCCGGATGGCCTGCATATCGGCCGAACCACCTGAACGTTCTGTGGGCGCGGATGTGAAACCGGCGTCATTCGCGCGCACCGCACACGCATGGACAAAGCATGACAGACTCTACAAGAATCAGCATCCGACAGTCCAACAGGCCGCGCCACGGATGCGGCCGGCACCACGCTGCCCGACGCGGACCCTGCCTCCCGGCACCATGCGGCTCGCGACGGGTTGAGGCTAAGTAGTTTCCGACCCTGCCCGTCCAGGACCGGCATCGGGTATTCTGTCACAAGTGTGACATCGCACGCGAACCAGGAATGTCCACGGCCTTTGCCCCTGCCCCGTGTTGACCCGACGCGCGCGACACAAAAGTCAATCGGTAGACACCACCGCTTCTGAAGGAAGATCGACATGGAGACCACTGACACAGTCATCGCCGTCCTTGCGGACCACCAGGCGGCGGAAGCGGCCGTGAAGAAGCTGACCGCGGCTGGTTTCGAGATGAAGAGCCTCAGCGTTGTGGGGAAGGGCTACCATACCGACGAAAAGGTTGTTGGCTTCTACAACATTGGCGACCGGGTAAAATTCTGGGGCACGCGGGGGGCGTTCTGGGGTGGTCTCTGGGGCTTGTTCTTCGGCGGGCTGTTCATGACCATTCCCGTCGTGGGGCATGTCATCGTGCTCGGCTATCTTGCCGCCGTGGCGATCTCCGCCGTCGAGGGCGCCGTCATGGCTGGTGGGCTGAGTGCGCTGGGCGCGGCGCTCTATAGCATTGGTGTGCCGAAGGACAGCGTGATCCAGTACGAAGCCGACCTGCAAGCCGATAGCTTTCTGGTGATGGCGCACGGCACGCCCGCGGAAATGGCTCGTGCCAAGGCGATCCTCGGTACGGCCAATCCGGCACGCCTCGATATGCATGCCGGCGTGAACGTGGCCGAGCCGGCGGATCATCTGGTCCATGCGGCTGGTTGAATGGTGCAGCCAAGTATGGGCGCGTACCAAAACGGAGGTTGCCATGAGGATTCTCATCCCCTCGATTGTCCTTGGTCCGCTCATGCTGGTTGGCGCACTGCCCGCTGCCGCCGGTCATCCGGTCGCCTTCGCCACACAAATCCAGTTGGCCGCCGGCAGCGATCCGACCGGCGACAGGGACACGTACAGCCAGAAGGCGCGGGACGACGTGCAAGCATGGCAGCGGAAGCTGCACGACTTCAGTGCGAAGACGCAGGCCGAGGGACGCAAGGACGCCACCGCGGCCCAGCATGATCTGAACGAAGCCTGGACCAAAGCCGAGGCGGCGGCAAACAAGTTGCAGACCGCCGGCGCGGACGGCTGGGAGAGCGCCAAGATCTCCTACGAAAAAGCATCCCAGGATCTGGCCAGCTCCTGGGACAAGGTTCGAGACCAGTTCAAGTAAACGGCGACCGCCTAGCCTGCCCAATAGCCTATGCGCTGTTGGCGAGCCGGCGACGATCTGCCGACCGTAGGGTACACCATGAGCACGACGGCTCCGCCACCCTCTGCAAGGACTTTGCCCACCAAACCGGCAGCCCCCATGAAGGATGATCTGCCGAGCGGCCTGACGAGCGACGAAGCACGTCGCGCCCTGGAGAAGTTCGGCCCCAACGCGATGCCCGATACGTCGCTGCATCCGTTGCGCATGGCGCTTGAGAAGTTCTGGGCGCCCGTGCCGTGGATGCTGGAAGCCGCGGTCGTGCTCGAATTGGCGCTCGGCAAGTATATCGAGGCCGCGATCATCGCCGGGCTTTTGGTGTTCAACGCGGCTCTCGGGCTGTTCCAGGAAGGGCGCGCCCAGGCAACCCTTGCCGCGCTCAAGTCGCGGCTTGCTCTGAGCGCGTCGGTCCGGCGCGACAACGCGTGGAAAACCATCCCCGCGGCCGAATTGGTGCCGGGCGATGTGGTGAAACTTTCACTCGGTGGTGTGGTTGCGGCGGATGCACGCCTCACCGGGGGAGAAGTCCTGCTCGACCAATCCATGCTCACCGGCGAGTCGGTGCCTATCGAAGCCGGCTCGGGCGTGCAAACCTATGCAGGCGCGCTGGTGCGGCGCGGCGAGGCGGTGGCGGAGGTCACGGCGACCGGGGCGCGCACCAAATTCGGCCGCACCGCGGAACTCGTCCGCACCGCCCATGTCGTAAGTTCCCAGCAGAAGGCGGTGTTGCGCGTGGTACGCAATCTCGCCGCGTTCAACGGCGTCGTCATCGTGTTGCTGGTGGCCTACGCCACCGTTCTCAAGATGCCGCTTGATGAAATCATCCCCCTCGTGCTGACGGCGATCCTCGCCTCGATCCCGGTGGCGCTGCCGGCCACCTTCACGCTTGCCTCGGCACTCGGCGCCCGCGCCTTGGCCAAGCTCGGCGTCCTGCCAACCCGCCTCTCGGCGGTGGATGAAGCGGCAACGATGAATGTTTTGTGCGCCGACAAAACAGGTACGTTGACGCGCAACGCGCTGACCGTGACGACCGTTCACCCCATGCCCGGCTTCGATGCAGCGCACGTTCTGGCGCTGGCCGCGTTGGCCAGCTCGGATGGTGGGCAGGACCCGGTGGACGAGGCCATTCGCGCGGCCGCCCTGGGCAAGGCCGTCTCCGACGCGCCGAAATTGACCGAGTTTTTGGCCTTCGATCCGGCGAAAAAGATGTCCGAGGCGACCGCTACGGATGCGGCCGGAGCGACGCAACGGATCGTGAAGGGCGCCTTCGCCGTGGTCATCGGCCTCGCCCCGCCGTCGCCGGCCGCGGCGACGACGGCGAACGAGCTGGAGGGGAAGGGTTTCCGGGTGCTGGCCGTCGCGGCCGGACCGCCGGCGGCGATGAAACTGGTCGGCCTGATCGCGCTGAGCGACCCGCCGCGCGAAGATTCGGCGGCGCTGGTGACCGAACTGCGTGAGTTGGGCGTGCGCACCGTGATGGTGACGGGCGATGCGCCGGCCACGGCGGCCATTGTTGCCCATGCGGTGGGGCTCGATGGCGCGACCTGTCCGCCCGGCTCGATCCCGGACGACGTACGCCCCGAGGCGTTCGCGGTCTTCGCCGGCGTGCTGCCGGAGGACAAGTACAAGCTCGTCAAGGCATTCCAGAAGGGCAACCACACCGTCGGCATGTGCGGCGATGGGGCCAACGACGCGCCGGCGCTGCGCCAGGCGCAGATCGGCATCGCGGTCTCGACGGCAACCGACGTCGCCAAATCGGCCGCCGGCATGGTGCTGACCGAGCCTGGACTCGCCGGCATCGTTGCCGCGGTCAAGGAAGGACGCGTGACGTTCCAGCGCATTCTGACCTACACACTGAACAACATCACCAAAAAGATCGTGACGGTGCTGTTCCTGATCGCCGGCCTGATCATGACGGGGCACGCGATCCTGACTCCGCTGCTGATGGTCATTCTCATGATCGCCGGCGATTTCCTCGCGATGTCCTTGACGACGGACAACGTGCGACCGTCCCCGCTGCCGAATGCGTGGCGCATCGGCAGCTTGACGACGGCGGGCGTCATCATGGGCATCTGCCTGCTGGCGTTCTGCACCGGCGTCCTGGCGATCGGCGAATTTGCCCTGGGGCTCGAAATTGACGCGCTAAGAACTCTGGCGTTTGTCACATTGGTATTCGGCAGTCAGGCGACGCTCTATGCCCTTCGCGAGCGCCGGCATCTGTGGGACTCTCGCCCGAGCCTCTGGCTGGCTGCGTCGTCTGTCACCGATGTTCTGATCGCCGCGGTTTTGGCCATCGGCGGCATTGCCATGACGCCCTTGCTGGCCTTGGTGGTCGCCGGCGTGCTTGCCGCCGCCGCTGCCTTCGCGTTCGTCCTGGACGCGGTGAAGGTTCCGGTATTCGCGCGCCTCGGAATCACCTAAGCGACAAGTCCAATTCCGTACGTGATCGAACGCGACCCATGTCGCCAGCACCACCGAAAGGATGAAGATGAAAGTCAGTGCAAAGGATTTTCGCGTCCGGGAAGGCGACGAGGTGGACCTCGGGAAGTGGCCGACGGACGTCGAGCCCGTGTACGAGTCGAAGGAGCACTATCAGAAACTCCTGGCCGAGCACGTCGCGCAACTGAGCGCGCAGCAGCAGCTCCTCTACGCCTCGAACCGCCATGCCATTCTGCTCATTTTCCAGGCGATGGATGCGGCCGGGAAAGATGGCGCCATCAGGCACGTGATGTCCGGGGTCAACCCGCAAGGCTGCCAGGTCTTCAGTTTCAAGTCTCCCAGTGCCACCGAATTGCAGCACGACTTCTTGTGGCGCACCACTCGTGATCTGCCGGAGCGTGGCCGGATCGGCATCTTCAACCGCTCCTACTACGAGGAAGTGCTCATCGTTCGCGTCCATCCGGAGATTCTCAACAACGAAGGGTTGTCGGACCCGCCGCGGCACGAGAAGGAGCTGTGGCACGATCGGTACCGGTCCATCGTGGATTTGGAAAGGCACCTCAGCGGCAACGGAACGCGCATCATCAAGTTCTTCCTCCATCTTTCGAAAGAGGAGCAACGGAAGCGCTTTCTCGAACGCATCGACGAGCCGGAAAAGAACTGGAAATTCAGCCTGGCGGACATCGCGGAGCGGAATTTCTGGAAGCTGTATATGAAAGCCTATGAGGAATGCCTCGGTGCAACGAGCACCAGCGACGCTCCCTGGTATGTCGTGCCCGCCGACAACAAGGACAACGCCCGGCTGATTGTTTCCAGAATTGTCCTTGATACGCTCGAAGGACTCAAGATGGCATATCCCCAAACGTCCGATGAGCGCCGGCAGGAACTGCTCTCCATCCGCGAGCGGCTCACGGAATGAAACACGACTTCGCCGACGCCCGGGCGAAGGGGCGCATGCTCTGGTGATCGGTCCGTGCGGGCTGGAAGCCATGTGCGGACTGCTCCGCCGCGGCTGCGACGCTACCACCGAGGTGGCGCTGCTGCTCGACAATCACGCCCCAGCGCTCTACCTGCTGCAACTGCGGACGATGTTTGGCCTCTCCGCCTTCGTCTTTCTCGCCTTCGCCGTGTTCTCCGCGCTGACTCGGGCGGTCGAATTGCGAACCTTGAGTTCACAGGCCAACCGCAGATGCACCGGCGGCGAGGCGTCTCCGGCAATGCGGCTTTGCAGCCGATTCCAGACCTCGCAACCGACCTGATCGATCGGCTGACGCACCGCCGTGATCGACGGCGCCGCCGCGCACATCCACGCGTAGTCGTCGAAGCCAACCAGCGACATCTGCTGGGGCACCAGAATGCCGACGCGCGCGAAGGCCGCCAACGCACCGAAGGTGGCAAAATTGGTCAGCGCGATCATCGCCGTCGGGCGGACGTGTTCCTGCAGCCACTTCGCCAGCCGGTCGGCCGCGCCGTCGAACGTCAGCCCGACCTCGACCAGTTGTGGCTGGGGCTCGCCCGCATCGCTGAACGCGCGGCCGACACCGGCACATCGCTCGCGGATGTTGGCGAGCGTCAGGGAGGAGGCCACCACCAGCACGTCGCGATGGCCGAGATCGAGCAGATGGCTGGCCGCCATCGCCGCGGCATGTTCGTTGTCGACGGTGACGGTGTCGGCGTTCTGGCCCCCGGTGGCGCGGTCGGCGATGACGTACGGAATGTCCAGGGCATCCAGCTGGCTGCGGGCGGCGAAGGCGTCGGTGCAAGGAATGACGGCGACGCCCGCTGGACGCCAGGACAGCAACGCCGACAGCCGCGCGCGCTCGGTCGCCTCGTCGTCACCCGAGCTGGCGACAACGATGTCGTAGCCCTCGTCGCTAACGCAGCGTTCGATCGCGGCGATGAAAGAGGTGAAGAACGGGTTCTCCAGGCTCGGCACCAGCAAGGTGATGATGCGCGCCTTGCCGCTGCGCAGTTGCGATGCGATCCGGTCCACCTCGTAGCCAAGCTCGGCCACCGCCGCGCGGACTCGCTCGACAAGCCCGCGATCAACCGGCTTGCGGCTGCCGAGCACGTTGCAGACCGTTGCCGGCGAAACCCCGGCTCGCCGCGCCACGTCCGCCATCGAGGGCTTGCGCACGGTCATCGCCTATTCCTTCATCGCGCCCATGGTCATGCCGGATACGATGTGACGCTGCATGAGAAGGGTAAACACAATCGGCGGCAGACACTGGATGATCGCCGAGGCGGACAGGTACTCCCAGTACACCTTGCCGGTGCTGACGAACGACGAAATCACCACCGGGAAGGTTCTGGCGGTACGCGAGGTCAGGAACAGCGCCAGCATGAACTCGTTCCACGAGAAGATGAACACGAAGGTGGCAACCGTCATGATGCCGCTGCGGCTCATCGGCAGCGCCACCCGCACCAGCGTCTGCCACCAGCTGCAGCCGTCCAGTCGCGCCGCCTCCAGCACCTCGCGCGGTACCCGGCGCAGGAACGACATCGCCACCCAGACCGCGAACGGCAGGTTGAAGCCTGCATAGGCGATGACCAGCGCCCACACGCTGTCGAGCAGGCCGATCCCCTTGAAGATGATGAAGAGCGGCACGGCGGCGGCGATCGGCGGCATCATGCGCGTGCTCAGAATCCAGTCCGCCAGCGCGTTCCTGCCGCGCATCTTGAAGTTGACCAGGCCGAACGCCGTCGGCAGCGCCAGCGCGAGGGCCAACGCCGTGGCGCCCAGGGTGGCCAGCAGCGAGTTCAGCATGTACGGCCAGTAGTTCTCGAACAGGTCTGTGAAGTTGTTGAGGTAGGTGAAATCCGGAATCCACACCGGCGGAATCGAGATGATTTCGGCGATCGTCTTGAAGGCACCGAGCGTCATCCAGATCAGCGGCGCGGCGGCAACGAGGGTGAACGCCGTCGCCACGGCGAACAGGATCAGGTCCCTGGCTCTGTGTCTACTCATTCTCGATGTTCCTCAGGAAGTGCACGGCGAACGTCGTGACGATGATGCTGATGACGAGGATGAGCACGGCCGCGGCCGACCCAAGGCCGACATCGAAATACTGGAAGTCCTGCTGGTAGGCGTAGAGCGTGACCACCATGGTCGCGTCGCCCGGACCGCCACGGGTGGTGATGTAGACGACGTCGAAGAAGCGCAGCATGTCGATGACCCGCAGGATAACGCCGAGCAGGATGATGCTGCGCACCGCGGGGATCTCGACGAACCGGACGATGTGGTGCCACTTGGCGCCGTCCACCTTCGCGGCCTCGTAGATTTCTTCCGGGATCGACGTCAGTCCTGCCAGGATCAGCAGCATCATGAAGGGCGTCCATTGCCACACGTTGATCAGCATGATGGAGATCTGCGCGGCGATGGGCTCGCCGAACCACGGGACTGGCGGCAGGCCGAGACGCTGGAGCAGGTAGTTCATGATCCCCAGCGTCGGATTGAGGATGTAACCGAAGGTGACGCCGACGCTGAGCGGCGTCAGCATCATCGGCATCAGGTACACCGAGCGCAGCCCGTTCGCCCAGCGGATGTGCCTGATCTCGTAGAACACCTTCGCCACCGCGAAGCCGATCAGGATCTCGAGCGCAAGAGAGACAACGACCAGCAGGGCGGTGTTCTCCACCGAGCGGAGGAACAGACCGTCCTGCAGCAGACTCACGTAGTTCTGCAGCCCGACGAACAGCATCCGGTGCAGCGTCGTCAGCCGCACCTTATGCAGGCTGAGATAGACCGAATAGACGAACGGATAGATCGTCAGGAAGATAAGATAGAGGCAGGTGGGAGCGATGAACAGAACCTGCTGGATGCGGTCGATGCCGAACAGCGGATAGCGTCGCCGCACGGAGCCGGCGCGACGCGACGCGGGCAGGACGGGCGTTTGCATGACACGGCTCACGACAAGGGTCTGCGGCAGCAAGGACGCCCACCCACGCGGGCGAAACGAGTGGCCTTCACCCCAGGGTGGCGCGGCACTCTGGCGGGAACGGGTATGGCCCGGCGCATGCCTGCCTCTCCGAAGGACGGGGCCGCACGGGGCAACCCCGCCCAGTCTGTACGATTAGTCCTGCACGGTTACTTCAGCAAGCCAGCCGACTTGAGCAGTGTCGTGATCTTGGCGTTGGCGTCATCCATCGCCTGCTGGGGCATCATTTCGCCGATGATCGCCTTGTTCACGTCCACGCCCAGCGTGTCGATCAACTGGAAGGTCAGCGCGTGACGCGGGCGCACTTCAGCCCAGGCGGTCTTCTGGGCCTCGAAGATCGTCTCGGTCCACGGTTGCTTGGCCCGCACCTCGGGGTCTGTGAGGCTGGACAGGCGGCTCGGCGTGCCGCCGGCGAGCACGTATTGCTTGTGCACCTGCGGGCTGGCGAACCACTTCATGAAGTCCCAGGCGGCGGCCTTATGTTCGCTGTGCGAGTTCATGCACATCACCCAGCCGCCGACCGGCGGCACCGGCTTGCCATCGCGCGAGGCCATCAGGGCGGAGGCGAACTTGCCGGCGATCTTGCTGGTCTTCGGGTCGTTGGCGATCTGCGCCCGCACCGACCAGTCGTTGATCATGGCGAGCTTGCCGGCGGCGAAGGCGTTCGCCCGCTCATCCCAAGCATAGCCCTCGACGCCCGGCGGCCCGTACTGCACCATGTCCTTGAAGAGCTGGACCAGGGCGACGCCTTCCGGCGAGTTGAACGTCGGCGTCAGATCGGCATAGGGGTCCTTCGAGCCGACGTAGTTGCTCTTCCAGGGGCTGCCGCCCGCATTGAAGATCCACTCGAAGAACTGCTGCCCGGCGGCGGCGCCGCGCTGGTTGTTCATGGCGTAGCCGTAGACGCCGGGGTAGTCCGGGTTGTTGGTGAAGAACTTCGCCGTGTCCTTCAGTTCGGCGAAGGTGCGCGGCGGCTGCTTGTGCGCCTGGTCGAACAGGTCGGTGCGGTAGAACAGCAGTTCGTAGTAGATCGCCACCGGCATGCAGTAGCGGGTGCCTTCCCAGCTCGCCTGGCCGGCACCCTGCGGGGTGAAGTCCGCCCAGTCGACGAGTTTCTCGTCCTGCTTGATGTTGTTCTCGATCGAATCCACGCAGCCGGCCTCGACGAACTCGCCCAGCCAGATGCCGTCGATCAGCATCACGTCATAGCTGTTGTCGTTCTGGGAGCAGCCCAGCAACTGCTTGTTGTGCAGCGCATCGTAGCCGTAACCATCGACATCCACCTTGGCGCCGGTGAGCGTGGTGAAACCGTCCTTCGTGGCCTTGATCGCCTCGATGTACGGATCGGTTTCACTGATGATCTTCAGCGACACGGCCGGGTAGTGGCCGAGCTTGCCGCTCCAGTCGACAGCCTGGGCATGGGCTCCGCTGATCGCCAGCAGCGTCAGCGCGGAGGCCGATGCCAAAGTCGCGAGCATTTTCATCTCGGTGTTGCTCCTTCCCTTCTTCTCGGCGCCAGTGTTTTGGGTGGCGTCCGGGCGGCGCCGTTTACCGGCGGACACCAGTCTCTTCGTTGGCCCGGGTTACCTCGGATACATCCGGGGCCGGCCGACAGTTGCTGCCCAGGCAAAGGCCCTTGTCAGTATACGTCGGGCAGGATCGCTGTTGCTTGCGGTTTGCCGCTTGCGGTTTGCATTCGGCCAAGTGATTCAACCTGAACGCGTCTCGCGCCGCCGGGCCGGGACCCCATGCGTGCATCGACAGGGGCAGGCCGCTGAGCTTTGCCTACAAGGGCAGCCACATTCTTCGCCTGACCGCGTTCCTCCTGGAGTTGTTAGTAAATCGATTTTCTAATTGCTTATATTCCATTTCGCAGCTTGAGGCAAGTGGCGGCGAGACCGTTCCGAATCGGCTGACGACAGGCCCTGCGCCCGGCTGTCGGCCGGTTCGTTCCGGCGAGGCGCGAAGCTTGCGCGTGACGGCGCGCCGTTCTTGCGCAACAAAGCCGGCCAAGCTGACCAGGGTGCCCTGGCGGCCTGGCCGGGAGCGAAGTCATGACCATCGTCGTATTCGGAAGCGTCAACATCGACATCACCACCTACGGCGACCGATTGCCGCGCCCCGGGGAATCCATGCTCGGCCAGCGCTACGTCATCGGCCAGGGCGGCAAGGGCGCCAACCAGGCGGTGGCGGCGGCCCGGCTGGGCGCGGCCACGCATTTCGTCGGGCGCACCGGTACCGACATTCTCGGCGGCCTGGCGCGCGAACTGCTCAACGCCGGCGGGGTCTCCACCGAGAACCTGATGGTCGATCCGTCGCGGCCGACCGGCATCGCCGTCATCGCCGTCGATGCGTCGGCGGAGAACGCCATCACCTTCGTCGCCGGCGCGAACATGGGTCTCGACCCGAGCGATGCCGAGCGGGTCGCGCCGCTGCTGGCCGGCGCAGAGGTGCTGCTGCTGCAGCTCGAAGTGCCGCTGGCGGCCAGTCTGGCGGCGGCCGCCAGGGTACGGGCGACCGGCGGCGTGGTGATCCTCGACCCGGCGCCCGCGCCGGCGCAGGGACTGGCCGATGCCGTGTTCCGTCAGGTCGATGTCATGACCCCCAACGAGATCGAGACGGAAGCCCTGGTCGGCATCCGCCCCACCTGTCCCGAGAACGCCGTCGAGGCGACGCGGCGGCTGGCCGAGCGGGGACTGGCCATCGGCATCGTCAAGATGGGCGCGCGCGGCGTCTATTTCCGCGGCCGTGGCGCCGAGGGGTTCGTGCCGGTCTATCCGGTCAAGGCCGTTGATACGGTGGCGGCCGGCGACTGTTTCAACGGTGGGCTGGCGTTCGCGCTGCGGCGCGGCGACGGGCTGGAAGCGGCGGTGCGCTTCGCCGCGGCCTGCGGCGCGCTGGCCACCACCCGTCCCGGCGCCTCGGCCTCCGCCCCCACGCTGGCGGAGGTCGAGGCCCTGATGCGCGCCTGAGCGGGCGACGCCGAAAGTCAGTCCAGGGCTTTGCCCTGGACCCACCAAAGGCCGGAGCCCTTTGGAAACCCGATCGTCAAGGGTCCAGGGCCTCCCGGCCCTGGCGGGTTCGGGCGGAGCCCGACCTTTCTTGCTTGTGCGTTATTCAGGCGGCCGCGCGGTACAGGTCCGCGATCTCTTTGACGTTGGTTTCCCGCGGGTTGCCGCCGGTGCAGACGTCGGCGAGCGCCGCCACGGCCAGCGCCGGGATATCCGCCTCCTTGAGGCCGACCTGCCGCAGCGAGCCTGGAATGCCGACGTCCTTGTTGAGCCGGATGACGGCATCGACCGCGGCCTTGCGCGCGGCGACCAGCGGCAGCGCCGCGGCCTCCGCCACGCCCAGCGCCACGGCGATGGCGCGGAACTTCTCGCCCGTATAGTCCGCGTTGTAGGCCATGACGTGCGGCAGCAGGACCGCGTTCGCCACGCCGTGCGGCGTGTCGTAGAAGGCCCCCAGCGGATGAGCCATGCCATGCACCAGCCCAAGGCCGACGTTGGAGAAGCCCATCCCGGCGACATACTGACCGAGCGCCATATCGTTGCCGCCCGTCGCGTCGCCCTTGACCGAGGCGCGCAGCGAACGGCCGATGATCTCGATGGCCTTCAGATGCAGGGCGTCGGACAGTTCCCACGCCCCCTTCGTCGTGTAGCCCTCGATGGCATGCGTCAGCGCGTCGATGCCGGTCGCCGCCTTCAGGCTGGCCGGCATGCTGCTCATCAGCTCCGCATCGATGATGGCAACGATCGGAATGTCATGCGGGTCGACGCAGACGAACTTGCGGCGCTTCTCCTCGTCGGTGATGACGTAGTTGATGGTCACCTCGGCGGCGGTGCCGGCGGTGGTGGCCAGCGCGATCAGCGGCACCGCCGCCGAGGTGACC
>Ga0255355_1001276_pt1 | contig 12040 bp, 12 predicted proteins | sample HBST75metaG_FD_189943 | JGI IMG/M metagenome (GOLD analysis project Ga0255355, IMG submission 189943) | Peat soil microbial communities from Stordalen Mire, Sweden - H.B.S.T75 | ecosystem: Environmental > Terrestrial > Soil > Wetlands > Peat | place: Sweden: Norrbotten County, Stordalen Mire...
TGTACACTCTCCACGCCCAATAAACCGCGCCGACTGTGATGACTAGCCGGAGCACCATGTAAAAGCCATAAGGATACTTGCCGCCCGATGCAATGAGCAGCAAAACTGCGCCAAGCATCGTCAGAACCACTTCCAGGATTCGTTCACGGTTCATGATCGTTCCCAGTTGACGGGGATTTCCATTTTGGCTTCCAGGTCGCAGCAAGTATACGCTCGTGCGCCGCTCTTTAATTGCCTGCGACGCGATAGAGAAATATTTACCGGAGCGGAGTTTGCGCGGCATGGCGTCACATCCTGCGATGCACAGCCCCATCGCGGTATCCTCAAAGCATGGTGCGTTTCACGGTATTGGCGTCGGGGTCCAAGGGCAACAGCACGGTTCTCTCCGGCGGGCGGACGCGGATTCTGGTCGATTGCGGGCTGAGCTGCCGGGAGCTTTTCCGGCGCATGAAGCTGGTGGACGAGGAGCCGGGGACGCTGGACGCCATCCTCATCACCCACGAGCACTCCGACCACGTGAACGGCGTCGCCGTGACGGCGCGCAAGCTGGGCATTCCGGTGTACTTTACCGAAGACACGCACCGCGCCTGGATGCGCTGGCTTTCGCCGCGGCGGCAGATGACCTATAAGCAGTGGCTGGAGCAGATTCACAAACAGGCTGCGGAGCGACAGGCAGAGGCGGAGACCACAGCCGACGAGGGCGAGCCGGACGAGAATGATCTGGCCGAGGACGCGGAAGCTGCTGAGCCTGTCGCGCCGGCCAAGGCAAAGGATCCCGCGTGGCTGCCGGCGGTGGAGTATTTTGCACCTGGGGAGCCGTTTGAGATTGGCGACATCAGCGTCAGCCCCTTCACCACTCCCCATGATGCCGCCGACCCTTGCGGCTTTGTCTTCAGCGTTGAAGGGGTGCGGATCGGCTTTGCCACCGATCTGGGCTATATCCCGCCCAACGTCAAGGCGCAGTTGAAGAACCTGGACCTGCTGCTGCTGGAATCGAACCACGACCTGGAGATGCTGCGCGACGGACCTTACCCTTGGTCAGTCAAACAGCGGGTACTTTCGCGTGTGGGTCATTTGTCCAACGAGGCTGCTGCGGGCTTTCTGGAGGACGACTACGACGGCCAGGCGGCCTACATCATTCTGGCGCATCTCTCTGAAAGCAATAATCTTCCTGAATTGGCTCGGGTCACGGCCGAGCGCGCCCTGAACGGCAAGGCGAGCCTGCTGGCCAATATGCTGTTGCTGGCAAAGCAGCATGAGCCACTTTCTTCTATTCAATTTTAGGTGATCCAGGTTACAATAGTAAGAACGGGCATCACTCTGTACCAGGTAGGTTGGCAAGGGAGACACCAGGGCATTTCGCCCTGTGGGATGCAGAGAGGCCGGGCGGCGTGGTTGAAACCAGCCCGGACGATTGAGCATCCAGGGGTTAGAGCCTCCAGTTGCCACGTGAGCCGCACAAAACCATAGCGGTTGAACACATCCTTTGCAAAGTGAGTCTAATCAATTATGGCAAGAACCAAATGTACAGACAGAGTCGTAGGCGCCATCCTGGCAAGCTGGCGATATGACATCTCAGGGATTTCCCCGGAGATGAGCAAAGACTACGAGCAACATTTCGCCGAATGCCCCCATTGCAGCGCGCGGCAGAAGTTCCACCGCAGCTTGGACGTGACGCTTACCGTTCTCACCTCGCTGGCGGTCTTCTTCTTCCTCTTCGCATTGGCGGTTCTCAAACACATCAAGCCGTTGGAGCATGTAGCCTTCAATGTTTTCGGCCTGGATATTTACGACACCTACCATATGCTGGTTTCGGCTGGCATCGCAGGGCTCTGCTTCTCAGTGATTGCCTTGGTGCTGGTGCTTACGACCACGCCTGCGCCATCCTACCTGGGCGGTATTGCGGTCGAGCGCGCCAAGCTGCTTGAAGAGCGGCTGCCCGAGGCCATCAAGTCGCTTCGCCCGCGCTAAAATCAACTTTTTTGCGATCTAAACTCAAGAGCCTCCTCATGCGGGAGGCTCTTCTGCGTCCCAGGGTAGGATGTAGACTTTTTCAATGACAACCAGGACAGTCGGAAAGTGGCGGTTGCTGCCGGGACTCAAGGTGAGCGAAGGGTTTATGCGGCACCCGTTCGACGAGCAGTTCGGGGTGCGGACCAGCGGGCTGGTTGCCGGACGCCATTTGAAAAGCGGGCACCCGCATGACCGCCATGCGACGGCCTACTACGGGGTTGCCCCGTCGGTCTTCCATGCGCTGGTGCGCCGTTGGCAGAGGAGTCGGCCGGCGTGGCCGATGGAGGAGTTCACCTTCATCGATGTGGGCGCGGGGATGGGCCGGGCGGTACTTTTGGCGGCGCAATTGCAGTTTCGCCAAGTGGTGGGGGTGGAACTCAATCCCACGCTGGCGCGGATTGCGCGCAAGAACCTGGCTGTAATCCGGGCTTCGGGACGGGTGATGGCGCCCACGAAAATCATCTGTGGCGATGCGGTCGAGTTCCGGCTTCCGGCGGGGCCGTGCCTGGCGTTTCTCTTCAATCCCTTCGGCGCGCCGGTGATGCGGCGGCTGCTTGCGGCCTGGAGGAAGAGTCTGTCGAAGAGTCTGGCCGGGTGTCCCCGAGGGCTGGATCTGATTTATGTCAACAACGAGCAGGAGTGGGTGTTGGAACGGCAGGCAGGATTTACAAGGCTGTTTTCAGGTCAGGTGCGGCGGTCCAGAGCGGATGCGATTGCGGATCATAAGATTCTGGCCAACCAGCCGGATGGGGTATATGCGTCGGCGAACTATGAGGATTGCTCGATGTGGCGCTGGGTCGGATGAGAGCGAGCTCCGCGGAGAAATTTGACGAGCAATATTTTTGGGGAAATGTGCTGAGCGTTTATACTTTGCTCTAATCCCGGTTGAGGCACAATCGGCGCGATCTGGCCTTGGGCGATGAGGGGCTTGTGAGAATTATCATTAACTGCGACGACCTGGGCGCCAGCAAGGAAATTAACGATTGCATCTTCGATCTCATGGAGCAGCGGCGCGTCACATCCGCCTCTCTGATGATGAACGCTCCCGAGACAGAGGATGCTTTGAAGAGAATGCGCAGCTATCCCGCCTGCTCATTTGGCATCCATCTGAATGGCACGGAGTTTGCGCCGCTCACCACTCACGCCGGACTTGTCCCACTGCTGAATGGAAAGGGAGAATTCGCGGGGAATCTCAAGGCTATTCCACTCACCGCCGAGGTTCGAGAAGGAATTTTCGCCGAGTGGTGCGCGCAAATCGAGCGTGGCTTGGAAGCCGGCGTTCATTTCAGCCATATTGACTCCCACGAATTTGTTCATACTGTGCCTCATCTTTTTGGAGTTCTCAAGAGAATTCAGAAGAAGTTTCACATTCGCAAGGTGCGGCTTACGCCGAATCTCATCCGCCCTTCTGAATCCAGGAGCCTGCGCCTGTGGGTCTCGAAGTACGCGTGGAGCTTCGCATTGCGGCATTACGTTCCCACCATCACCACCGGCGAATTTGGTTCGTTCCTCGCTTTTTACGAACAGCGGCAGGCGGGACACCGCTCGAAGGGATCCATCGAGTGACGATGGAGCGCGACATTCTGGGAAAAGCGACGGCATACTTTGCAAAGGGCCAGAAGTGAAGTATGCCTTCATCGAACGTCATCGGCGCCTCTGGCCGATCTGTGTACAGTGCCGGGTTCTGCTTGTCAGCGTCTCCGGTTTTCATCAACACCTGGCACGGCGTGTGGATATTGCGCAGCGCCGGCACCTCAGCGACGAAGCACTGCTGGTTCACATCAGCGCGGTCTATGCGGAGAATCGCGGCGCGTATGGATGGCCGCGCATCTGGCGTCAACTTCGGGCGCAGGGCATTCGCGTGGGCAAGCTGCGGGTGCAGCGGCTGATGCAGAAGCACGGCATTCAGGCCCGCGGCAAGCGCAAGTTTCGCGTCACGACGACCGATAGCCGGCACGACTTTCCGATTGCGCCCAACGTACTTGATCGCAAGTTCCTCGTGGCCGCGCCCAACCAGGCGTGGGTTGGCGATTTTACCTATATCGCGACCGAGGAAGGCTGGCTGTTCCTGGCTGTAGTGATCGATCTGTTCAGTCGCAAAGTGGTGGGCTGGTTGATGCGACCAGATATGCAGCGTAGCCTTGTGATCGATGCTCTGGAGATGGCCTGGTTCAAGCGCAATCCAGGCAAGCAAACAGGGCTGATCTTCCACAGCGATCGCGGCAGCCAATACGCCAGCGACGACTTCGGTCAGGTACTGAAGGGGCATGGCATTACGCCATCGATGAGCCGCAAAGGAAACTGCTGGGACAACGCCTGCTCGGAGACGCTGTTCGGCTCGCTGAAGGTGGAGCGGCTGCACGGCCAGCGATTTGAAACCATCCGCGAGGCCAAGGATGAAACCATCGCGTGGTTGCTCTGGTATAACCGAACACGCATGCACTCGACGCTGAACTACGTCAGCCCGATGCAGTTCGAGCAAGACTGGACGGATCGAACGATGAAGATCGCCGCCTGAGAAATCGAGGTGATCGAGGCAGGCCGTGGAAATGACGGTATGTGGAAAGCCCGGAAAACGATAATGCTGTTTTCCGCCCTTCCCACAAACCTTGGAAATCGATGAAGCCGATTCCCACATTCCCACCGCCACGACAATGACGGGGATGAATTGAATATCCTCAAAACCTGGCCGGTTAAGAGATACGCATTCTGAGGGCAAGGTCAAGTTGATGTGCCATCCGGGGCGGAAGAAATTCGAAGCGGAAACGGAGTTGCTTCGCGGAAATTGGAAAGAGACACTGGCCAAGGATGCCCAGTTGATCAGTTACAACGAACTTTAAGACGGCTGTTATCGAGGCTATCTTCAACTTAGCCAACGCGGGGCAATGGGAGGCCCCAACGCGATGAAAGATCTACCTCTGTCAAAGGTCTACCAACTGCTCGAACCGGGTCCGGTGGTTCTGGTGACAACTGCGCACAAAGGCCACGCCAATATCATGGCGATGTCCTGGCACATGATGGTGGAGTTCGAACCGCCGCTGATTGCCTGTATCGTCAGCAACGCCAATTACAGCTTTGCCGCTTTGCGAGTAACGAAAGAGTGCGTGATCGCGATTCCGGCGCTGGAGCTGGCGCCCAAAGTCGTGGGGATCGGCAACTGCTCAGGACAAGACGTGGACAAATTCAAAAGATTCAGCCTGACGCCGATGCCAGCCGAGCGCGTGGCCCCGTCTCTGGTGGCCGAGTGCTTTGCAAATCTCGAATGCCGGGTTGTCGATACCCATCTCGTGAACAAGTTCAACCTTTTCGTCCTGGAGGTCCTCAAGGCTTGGACCGATCCGGCGCAGAAGAATCCCAAGACCATCCATCATCACGGATATGGCAAGTTCGTTGTGGATGGGGAAGTGATCAGGCTGAAGTCGGGAAAGCCATAACAGTTACATGACATTGAAGCTCGCCTGATAGCCAGACCACCTTAGCTGGCCGGCACTTCCTCATCGGCAAACGCGAGTCCGGCGGCCGCGCCAATGCCGCGGGTAGGGCGATTGAAAGCGGGGGCCATGCCGTCCACCTACTGCGCGTCAGCCTTCTCGGCGCCTCCGCTTGCGAATCGTACCCCCATCTCATAAGCGCGCCGGCAATCTTCCGGGAAGTGTTTCTTGCGGCTAGCTGCCTTCTTCTCGACATCGAAGCGGTCCTGGTCGATCTTCGAATAGTCATCAAACTGATAAGTATCGAAGCTAAGCAGCGACTCAGACTTCCCGAAGATTCTGCTTAAAAACATTTCATTTTGAGCGATGCTCTTGTCGCATCCGCTCTCCTTCAACTGCTTCTCTGTTGTATTCATCGTGTAGATGAACCCCGTGTGGATTTTCCTGGGGAAGAGGGTCGGCGCGGGTTCGGCAGCCTTTGCATAGCGATAAAAAGGAAACATCAGGCGCTCCATGAAGGATTTCATCTCCCCCGAAACCGACCAAAAATAGATGGGCGAACCCAGTATCAGGGCATCAGCCTTCTCAACCTCTTTCAGCAGAGGCGTCAGATCGTCCTTTACGGCGCACTTCCCATAACTGGGGCTACCCTTTATCTTGCAGCCAAAGCAACTCTTGCAGCCCTTGAAATTGAGATCGTACAGATGGACAAGTTTTGTCGCCGCCCCTTGTGAGGCTGCTCCTTCAAGAGCTTTTTTGAGCAGCGTTGCCGTGTTCCATGTTTTTCGCGGACTCCCGTTAAACGCTATCACTTCCATCGGTTCCTCCCATTTTCTTTATCATAGACGCGGATAGCAGCGTTTCGCCTTGCCGCATTCAGCCAGAGACAACACGTCTTGAGCAGTCCGGATTTGCCGTTGGTTCTCATAACTTGCCACAGGTTTGCTTAGCCCGCCTCCCTTGTTCGTCACTCAATCTCCGCCTGGAACGCTTTCTTCCCCTTGCAAAAAAGTGGTGACTTGCAAGCCAGTGCTTCTGAAATACCCCACCCCAACACGGGCGATTGGTATACTGACAGTGTGACCACAACTCTGCCCGAACCCATCCCAAGCGGTAGCCGCTCCGAGACATCCCCCAATCAGAAGAGAGTCTTGCTGCTGAAGCCCAGGGGCTTTTGCGCCGGCGTCGTGCGTGCGATTGATATTGTCAAGATTGCGCTGGATACCTTTGGACCACCCATCTATGTTCGGCGCGAAATTGTGCATAATCGCTATGTTGTGAATGAGTTAGCGGAAAAGGGCGCGATTTTTGTTCATGAAATTGACGACGTGCCCGATGGCCAGCGCGTGATTTACTCGGCCCACGGCGTCTCGCCTGCGGTGCGGGAGATCAGCAAGAGCCGCCATCACAAGGTCATTGACGCCACCTGTCCGTTGGTCACCAAGGTCCACATCGAGGCGGTCAAGTTTGCCAAGCAGGGCTACTCGCTGGTGCTCATCGGCCACCGCGACCACGACGAGATCGAGGGCACACTGGGCGAAGCGCCGGAGGTGACCCATGTGGTCTCGAACGTCGCCGAGGCCTCGGCGCTCGAAGTCCCTGATCCCAATCGTGTGGCCTACCTGACCCAGACGACGCTTAGCCTGGATGAGGCGCACGACATCATCCACGCTCTCAAGGAGAAGTTTCCAAATATCGTTGGTCCCCACTCGCAGGACATCTGTTACGCCACTGAAAACAGGCAGGTTGCGGTCCGCAACGTGGCGCACAATGCAGGTCTGGTGCTGGTGGTGGGCTCAACCAACAGCTCCAATTCGAATCGCCTGGTCGAGGTTTCGCGCAATCTGGGGACCATCGGCTACCTGATCGACAACTCTCAGGCTATCGACCCGGCTTGGCTTGTGGGTGTAAGCACGGTAGCGGTTACGGCCGGAGCCTCAGCTCCCGAGGTGCTGGTCGAAGACGTGGTCAATTACCTGAGACAAAATGGCTACAATAACGTCGAAGAAGTTGAAGTCATGCCTGAAAACGTGCGCTTCGGCCTGCCGCCGGAGATTGTGCAAGCCATCGGCAGCGCAGGCGGCGCCCAGGCTGTGCCCGTGAGGTGACGGCAGGGAGCAGAGATCATGGGGCAGACCACAGAAAATCTGGTCTCCCAGGTCTCTAGTACGAGCTACCTTTGGCTTTGTTCAAGGATGCTCCGGGGCACGGGCACCCCGCGAAAAGCCGTTCTTCAACTCCGATTCGCTTCGCTCGGAAGATAGCAGCAGCGAATGATGCAATTGGGTTTTCCAACCAACTGAGGCGCAACATAATCGCATGAGCATTCAGCAAGGGAAGACGCAATCCGTAACGCCCCGATTCGGGCGGCTGGATGCGGACCTGGCAGATGTGCAGTCAGCCGCTGTCCGCTCTCGGGAGTTTCTGCTTTCCAAGCAGCATCCCGATGGGTACTGGTGTGGGGAACTCGAAGGCGATTCAATGCTCGAGGCCGATTACATCTACCTGCACACGCAACTGGAAAGTGGCGATCCGGGACGCCTGAAGCGCGCGTTCGCGGAGATGATGCGCTATCAGAATGAGGATGGCAGTTGGAGCATCTATCCTGGCGGTCCGGGCAACATCTCGCTCGCGGTCAAATGCTACTCGGCGGCGAAGATCATGGGCCTGACCGCGGACGATCCGCGCATGGTCAAGTGCCGCGAATGGGTCCTGACGCATGGCGGCGTGGTCGCGTGCAATACCTTTACCAAGATGTATCTCTGCGGGCTGGGCGAGTACGATTACGACGCGGTGCCCGCGATTCCGCCCGAGATTGTTCTCTTTCCCAAGTGGTTCTACTTCAATATCTACGAAATTTCTTCGTGGTCGCGGTCGATTCTTGTTCCGCTGGCCATCATGTACGCCAAGAAGCCGTTCAAGAGAATCCCGTCAGAGCAGGGAATCGACGAGTTGTACGTAGGCGGCCGGGCCCACGCCACGCTGCGGCTGCGCTGGGACAGCAAGCGGCTGTTTTCGTGGCGTAACTTCTTCATTGTTCTGGACCGGATCATGCACACGGCGGAAGCGGTTCATATTCGCCCGCTACGCACCCTGGCCCTCAAGCGGGCAGAAAAATGGCTGCTGGAGCGGCTGGAGATGACGGACGGATTGGGCGCCATCTATCCAGCCATGCTGAATGCCATCATTGCGCTGCGCTGCCTGGGCTACTCCGAGGACGATCCGCAGGTGATTCGGGCGCGCGATGAGTTCGAGAAGCTGGGCATCGAAGAGCCGGCTAATGACGTAATGCCCGAGCCCACCTTCCGCATGACGCCCTGTGTTTCGCCGGTGTGGGATACCGCGCAGGCGCTCACCGCGCTGGGCGATGCCGGCGTGGCGCGTACCGATCCACGGATGCTCAAGGCCGCCGACTGGCTGCTCTCGAAAGAGGTTCGCCACAAGGGCGACTGGGCCGTGAAGGTGCACAACACCGAACCCGGCGGCTGGTACTTCGAGTTCAACAACGAGTTTTATCCCGACACCGACGACACAGCGCAGGTGCTGCTGGCGCTGAACAAGGTGGACAATCCCCGTGAAGGCTATCAGCACCAAGTGGCCGAGCGCGCCATCGCGTGGGAGTTCGCCATGCAGTGCAAGAACGGCGGCTGGGGCAGCTTCGATAAAGACAATACCAAGATGATCTTCCAGTACATCCCCTTCGCGGATCACAACGCCATGCTCGATCCGCCCACGGTGGACATTACCGGGCGCATGTTGGAGATGCTGGCCAGCTACGGCTACACCCGCGGCGACAAGCGCGTGGAGAAGGCCCTCAAATTCATCTTCAGCGAGCAGGAGCCGGATGGAAGCTGGTTTGGCCGCTGGGGCGTGAACTACATCTATGGAACATTTTTGGTCCTGAGAGGATTGGACGCTATCGGCGTCGATCATCTTGAGCCGCAAGTGCAGCAAGCCGCCGAATGGATTCGCATGGTGCAGAACGCCGACGGCGGCTGGGGCGAGACCTGCGGCAGCTACGACGATCCGAATACCCGCGGCGAGGGTCCGAGCACCCCATCGCAGACCGCCTGGGCGCTGCTGGCCCTGTTGGCCGCCGGCGACGATCGCTCCGATTCTCTTGCCAAAGGCGTTCGCTGGCTGCTCACGCGGCAACAGGCCGATGGCAGTTGGGACGAATCGATGGGGGAGGGAGCGCTTCGGCAAAGTATCATCACCGGAACCGGCTTCCCCAGGGTCTTTTATCTGGCTTACACCATGTATCGCCAATACTTTCCGCTGATGGCTCTTACCAGCTACCTGCGGACGATGGAACGCGCCTCTTAAGGGCGCTGGAGGTTCATTCCAAGATGGCTATTCCCCTTTCCCAGATGTGGACGGTTTCAACCTACGTGCTGAAGAAGAAACTGACTGGCACCAAGCGTTTTCCCTTGACGCTGATGCTGGAGCCGCTCTTTCGCTGTAGCCTGGCTTGCGCCGGCTGCGGCAAGGTGCAATATCCACCGCACATCCTCAAAAGGCAGCTCAGCCCCGAGGAGTGTTTTGCCGCGGTGGATGAGTGCGGGGCGCCGATGGTCGCGATTCCTGGCGGCGAACCGCTGCTGCACCCGCAGATCGTGGAGATCGTTAATGGCCTTATCGCCCGCAAAAAGTACATCTACCTGTGCACCAACGCGCTCGAACTCAAGCGGCGGCTGCCGGAGTTTACGCCGTCGAAGTACCTTACTTTCTCGGTTCACCTGGACGGCCAGCGCGAGCATCATGATTTTTCCGTCTGCCGCGAGGGTGGCTACGACATTACCGTCGAGGGCATCAAAGAGGCTGTCAGACGCGGCTTCAGGGTCACCACCAACGCCACCTTCTTCGACGGCACTGACCCCAACAGCGTCCGCGCCTTCTTCGACGAGGTGATGGGCATGGGCGTTGAGGGCATCATCCTATCGCCCGGCTACAGCTACGACAAGGCGCCCGACCAGAGTCACTTCATGGGCCGCGCCCGCGTGCGCCGCCTCTTCCGAGCCATTCTCTCCAATCGCAAGCCAACCTGGAAGTTCAATATGTCGCCTCTGTTCCTCGAATTTCTGATGGGCGACCGCAACTACGAATGCGTTCCGTGGGGTATGCCAACCTATAACATCTTCGGCTGGCAGAAGCCCTGCTACCTGCTTCAAGAGGGCTATGCCGAGAGTTTTAAGGAACTGCTGGAGACTACGGAATGGGAAAAGTACGGAGTCCCCAGCGGCAACCCCAAATGCGCGAACTGCATGGTCAGTTGTGGCTATGAGACGCCTGCGGTGATCGACGGCTTTGGTTCGTGGAAGGGCTTTCGGGGCATGGTCCGCGGCACCTTCAGCAAATATCCCGACCGGCAGGCGCTGAAGCTGCTCAGTGATTTAGCTTTGCAAGAGCCCACGCCGCTGGTGCAGATTGAGCAACCCGACCAAACCTTAGAGGAGACCAAGGCATGAGCGCTGAAGTGCAGAAATACACGCTGGAACAAGTTGAGGCGCTGGAATTGGCTCCCGGCACGGACCACGAAAATCTGGAGGGCTGGGTTCCTACGCTGGCCAGCGACGAGGATCTGCGCCAGGCTCTCGAAAAGGCGCTCGACTATCGCGGCGACGTGACGCTGACGTTGAAGAACGGCGAGCGCATTGTGGCTTTCATCTTCAACTGCAAGACGGGTCCCACGCTGGCCGAGTCCTGGGCGCGGTATTTCACCCCCGAGGCGCCTGAAAAGCGCAAGGTCGGCTATGCCGAGATCGCCCGCATCGAATTCACGGGCAAGGATCGCGCCGCCGGAAAACATTGGGAAGACTGGGTGAAGAAGTACAACGAGCGCAAAGCCGCGGGCGAGACGAACATTGCGCTCGCGCCGGAGGAACTGGAGTAGTTTTCAGGGATCAGCAGCGATAGGCCAGGATGAAAGACGACCGCCAATTGAAGGATCTTGCCGGCGTGGGAGCGGCGACCATCTCCGACCTGCGAATTCTGGGCATTCATTCGGTCGCGGGGTTATCGCGGCAATGCGGCGATGAGCTATATGCCAGGCTTTGTCAACGAACAGGGAAGCAGCACGACATTTGCTGCCTCGATGTTTTTCACTGCGCAATCGCCCAGGCCCGCGATCCTAATTTACCCAGCGAACAGAAGAACTGGTGGTATTGGAGCGCGCTGCGCAGACGGCAGCAATCCATCGTAAACTGATCTCTAACGATGAAGATATTTCTTACAGGCGCGACGGGATTTGTAGGGCATCATGTGGCGCAGGCGCTGGCCGCTGAGGGCGCCAAACTGCGGATGCTCGTCCGCAAAACCAGCAATCTGGATCACCTGGAAGGCATCGAGGGCGAAACCCATCTGGGCGACCTGACCGACCCGCAATCGCTCCGCCCGGCGCTGGCCGGCTGCGACGCCGTGGTCCACGTGGCCGCCGACTACCGCTTCTGGATTCGCGACCCCGAAGCCATGTACCGCGCCAACGTGGACGGAACCCGCGACCTGCTGCGGCTGGCTCGCGAGGCCGGCGTGAAGCGCGTGGTCTACACATCAAGCGTGGCCACCATGCACTTTCGCCGCGATGGGCTGGTCATCAA
>Ga0255355_1001277_pt1 | contig 12032 bp, 13 predicted proteins | sample HBST75metaG_FD_189943 | JGI IMG/M metagenome (GOLD analysis project Ga0255355, IMG submission 189943) | Peat soil microbial communities from Stordalen Mire, Sweden - H.B.S.T75 | ecosystem: Environmental > Terrestrial > Soil > Wetlands > Peat | place: Sweden: Norrbotten County, Stordalen Mire...
CTCCAGGACATCCCGCTCCTCCGGCTTGGGAGAGCGATTTCCATAGAGCAGCCACCCCAGCCCAAGGCCCAGAAAAACTACAAGCGTGGAGACGCCCATCAGCGCCAGCAGTCCCGGCTCGGCAAATCCTTGCAGATCGAAGCTAGTCACATGACCTTCAAGAAACGCCCGGAACCATGGCCAGGCGGGAGTTCCAATCGCTCCCAGCGCGATGGCGAAGAAAGCCAGAATCGCCAGCGGGGCGGTCATCACCGCGGGACTCTCGTGTGCGGATTTGCCACCCTTCCAGTGGCCGAAGAAGACGTAAGCCACCTGCCGCGTCATGTAAAAGGCAGTCAGCAGCGCGCCAAAGACCAGCATATAGAACGGCGTTTTGGCCACGCTCCAGTGCTGCGCCGCTTCCAAAATCCCGTCCTTGCTCCAGAAGCCTGAAAAGAGCAGCGGAAAGCCGCAGAGCGCCAACATGCCGACGGCGTATGTTCCAAAGGTCCACGGCATCTTGGTTCTCAGCCCGCCCATGCGGCGAATGTCCTGCTCCTCGTTGCAGCCATGAATCACCGAGCCCGCGCCCATAAAGAGGAGCGCCTTGAAGAAGGCGTGCGTGATGAGGTGAAACATTCCCACCGCGACGCCGCCCATGCCCAAGCCGGCCATCATGTAGCCGAGTTGCGAGATGGTCGAGTAAGCCAGAATGCGCTTGATGTCGTTCTGCGCCACGGCGATCAGCGCGGCAAAGACAGCCGTCGATGCGCCCACCCAGGTCACGACCGTGAGCGCTGTTGTAGTGCCACCGGCCAGCGCGCCAGCTTGCATCAGCGGATAGACGCGGGCGATGAGGTAAACGCCGGCAGCTACCATGGTTGCGGCGTGAATCAACGCGGAGACAGGCGTGGGGCCTTCCATCGCGTCCGGCAGCCAAACGTGCAGAGGAAACTGACCGCTCTTGCCCGCCGCTCCGGCAAAGATCAGAAGGCCAATCGCGCCCGCGGCCGTCAGGCCCAGAGCGGCAGGCTGCGCCAGCAACCCAGCCAGCGCCATTGGTTCGAGCGAACCCAAGCCGTGGTTATAGAAGAGCAGCGTGCCGGTTTGCGAGAACAACCAGACAATTCCAAGCAGAAAGAAAACATCGCCGACGCGCGTGACCAGAAAAGCTTTCTTGGCCGCAGCCGATGCCGCGGGACGCTGATACCAGAAGCCGATCAGCAAGTACGAAGTAAGTCCGACCAACTCCCAGCACATGAAGAGGAGTAGGAGGCTGTTCGCGATCACCACGCCCAGCATGGCTCCGGCAAAGAGCGACATAAAGCAGAAGAAACGCGTGTAGTTTTCGTCGTGTTCCATGTAGCCGGTGGAGTAAATGAAAATGAGCAGGCCGACGAAACTCACCATCACCAGCATCACTGCCGAAAGAGGATCGAGAACCCACCCCAGGTCCACCTGCGATGCGCCGACTTGAATCCAGGTGAAGTTGACCACCTCGCGCGTGGCAACGCCGCTCATCCAGCCGCTGAGAACATAACCAAGGGCAAATAACGACAACAGTAGTGAGAAACTCAATGAGCCAATGGCCAGTGTCGCGGCTGCCTTGCGGCGCGGCTGCTTCATCAACGCAATCACGCCTGCGGCGACGATAGGGACGGCGGGAATCAACCACAATAGCTGCGCGATAGCCGACGGACCGATCTGCGGAGTGAATGAAATTGTCTCTTGCATCAACCTTTCACCCCTTCATCCTGTTCATCAAGTCCAGATCCGTTGTATGTGCGTGGCGATGAATTGAAATCACCAAACCCAGTCCGACCGCTGCCTCGGCCGCGGCTACGGCAATCGAGAAGATGGCAAACATCATGCCCGTGAGCGCCTCCGGATGTGGCCCGTAGCGCCAAAAGGCAATCAAATTCAGATTGGCGGCGTTGAGCATCAACTCGATGCCAATCAGCACCAGGATGGCGTTGCGCCGCGTGAGCGCTCCGGCCAGACCGATCGAAAACAAAAGCGCGGCAACCAGGAGGAATCCCGCCAACGGCGTCATTGAGCGCCTCCCTCTTTTTCGTGCATGGCCACAATCACCGCGCCAATCAAGGCGACGGTCAACAGCACGGCCACAATCTCCAGCGGCAAAACGTAGCGGCTGATTAACGCCACGCCGATCTGCTGTACGGTGACGGCGGGAGCCTTCGCGGCTTGCGTGAGCCGAGATACACTCTGCAAAATCGACCAAGCCAGCACCGCAAAGACCGCGGCGGCCACTGCGAGTCCGGCCAGCCATGTGCGGCTGAAGACGCCATCTTTGGGCGTCTCAGAGCCTTTGGTGAGCAGAATCGCAAAGACCACCAGGATGGCAACCGCGCCCACGTAGATCAGAAGCTGCGCAAAACCGGCGAACTGCGCGTCGAGGTCCAGATAAAGCAGCGCCAGGCCGGCAAAAGCCACGGTGAGCGCCAGTGCGCAATGCACTGTGTTCTTCAGTAGCATGGCAGCCAAGCCGCCGGCCACGGTGAGCGCCGCGAGCAGATAAAAGACAAGGTTCATCGGCAACCCGCCCTTTCTTTGCCGCTCCAGCAGGACTTACTCCGCATAGCGATAACTCCTCGGGCCAATGTGCTTTCTCCGCTGCTCTCCCAACGCAATGCCCACGTAGGCCAGCAGCAGGATTGCCGAACAAACCACCCAGCGCAGCCAGCCGTCGCCCAGGAAGCGCCACAGCCCGGTCACGAGCAGGTTCAGGAGGCACATGGGCAAGACAAACTTCCAGGCAAAGTTCATCAGTTGATCTTGCCTGAGCCGCGGAAGCGTTCCGCGCAGCCAGATGAAGACGAAGATGGAAAGCATCAACTTGGAAAAGAACCAGATCCACGACGGAACCCAGGTGAGAAAGGAAAACGGCGCGGACCATCCACCCAGAAAAAGCGTAGTGCCCAGTCCGGAGATGGAAAACATGGCCACGTACTCGCCCAGGAAGAAGAGCGCAAACTTGAAACCCGAATACTCGGTGTGGTAGCCCGCTACTAACTCCGATTCGCCCTCGGGTAAGTCGAATGGCGAGCGGTTGGTCTCCGCCGTGGCCGCGATGGCATACATCACAAAGCCAGCCAGCCCCCAAGGGGTGAAGATGTACCAGTGCGGAAGGCCCCAAGTGTAGTGGTTCTGCGCCTCAACGATTCTGGTGAGCGAGAGTGAGCCGGTGATCATCACCACCACCACACTCGACAGCAGCAGCACCACTTCGTAGCTGATCATCTGGGCCACGGCGCGCATGGCGCCCAGCAGCGAATATTTATTGCGGCTGGACCAGCCCGCCATGAAGACCGCCAGCTCCGTGGACGCGCCCATCGCGAAGTAGAAGAGCAGGCCGGCGTCCAGATCCACCAGCACCATGTTGCGCCCCATGGGCAGCACTGCAAAGCCCATGAAGACGGTTACCACCAGCACAACCGGCGCCAGAAAATGCACCGCCGCATCCGCGCTGAGGGGAACGATGTCTTCCTTGGTCAGCGATTTGATGCCGTCGGCAATGGGCTGCAGGAGGCCGAAGGGACCGACGCGGTTGGGCCCAAGCCGATTTTGCATGCGGCCCAGTCCCTTGCGTTCCAGCCATACGGTGAACGCAAAAAGCGCCGGGAAGAAGCAGACGATGGCCGCCGCGCAGAGCACCGCACTGGCCACAGACTGCCAGGATGCGGGCAGAAAGCTCACCAGCCAGTGCAGGAGCAAAACGAAGATCTGGTCGGCAGTCTCGATCATCGCCTACGCTCCCTCTCCGGTTGCTGCTGCGTCGGATGCAGCTTTGGCTACGTCCGCGCCCTTTGCCTTGGCGTCGAATTTGGCTTTCTCTGCTGCGAGCCGCGCGTCCACTTCAGCCGCTTCTGTGGCGTGAATCTGGTGGTAGTACTGGTTCGATTTTGCCAGTTGTTCGCGGTTCAGCAAGAGTCCGCCGAAGCGGTCTTCCGTGCTCAACTCAAACTTCGTATTCATCTTGATGGCTTCAAACGGGCAGACTTCGACACAGATCTGGCAACTCATGCAGACCGAGATGTCGATCTCGAAACGCACGGGGTAAAACTGCGGCTTGCCGAGGGCGTCGGGCTTCTTGTCTTTACTCTTTTCTATAAAAATGCACTTGGGCGGGCACTCCTTCTCGCAGATTTGGCAGGAGACGCAGCGCAGACCGGCCTGCCAATCCGCGCCGTCGTAAACCAGGAAGGGAAAGGTGCGCGCGGCCTCGAACGGGGCAATCCGCTGCTCTGGATACTCGACCGTCGTCATCCGTTCCGCGCAGAAGTAGCTGCCGAAAAAATTCCGCGCCGTCTCCGCCAGCCCCTTCAGTATGCCCTCGCCTAACAATTAAACCTCCAAAAAATCAGCTATTAATTGACAGCTAACAGTGAGTAATAGCTAGCTGTTCCGTCCATCATCGATCCACTTCGCCGAGAATAATGTCCACGCTTCCGAAGATCAGCACTACGTCAGCCACGTCGTGTCCCAGACACATATCTTCGAGAATTGTCAGGTTAATCAAACTCGGTGGCCGGACGCGGTAGCGGTAAGGATTCGGCCCGCTGTCGCTGATCAGATAAAAGCCCAGTTCGCCCTTGGGCGACTCGATTCGCCCGTAGGCCTCGCCCGGCTTGGGACGAAGGCCGCGAATCCTCGCCTTGGGGTCCATCACCGGCCCGCCGGGAATCTCTTTGAGCGCAACCTCCAGAATCTTCAGAGACTCCCTCATCTCCAGGAGTCGCACCATGAACCGGTCGTAAACGTCCCAGTGGTCGCCTAACGGCACTCGGAAGTCGAAGCGGTTGTAAATGCCGTAGCCGTCCACCTTGCGTACATCGTAGTTCACGCCCGAGGCGCGGAGCATTGGCCCGGTAACTCCTGCGTTGATCGCCAGCTCAGGGCGCAGCACGCCCACCCCCTGGGTTCGGGCCATCAGAATCTCGTTCGAGCACAGCAGCCGTTCGAATTCGTCCACAAACCTGGGAAGATCCGCCACGACCTTGCGCGCCTTGTCGAGCCAGGCGGGCGACGCATCCACGCGGCAACCCCCGAAGCGCATGTAGTTGACCATCATCCGCGCCCCGGTCAACTCCTCGAAGAGGTCGAGAATCTTTTCCCGCTCGCGGAAGGCGTACATCAGCGGCGTGCCGCTGGCGCCCATCTCCTGGATCAAAAAACCGATGGACGAGGCATGATTCTGGAAGCGTGTCAGTTCGCCCAGAATGACTCGCAGGTACTCGGCGCGCTCTGGAACCTCCTGGCCGATGAGCTTTTCAACCGCCAGCGCGTAAGCCCAGTTGTTGGTGAGCGAACACATATAGTCCAGCCGGTCGGTATAGGGCATGGACGCCAGATAACTGATGCCCTCGGCAATCTTCTCGTGGTTGCGATGCATATAGCCCAAGACCGGCTTCAGGCGGACCACCCGCTCGCCGTCCAGAGTCACATCCATGCGGAAGACGCCGTGCGTCGAAGGGTGATGAGGCCCCATGGAGATTTCCAGCATCTCCCCCTCGCCATCCGGCACAATCGCGGCGGGACGGTTCCAGCCCTCCGGCTTGTCGATTTTGGTCTCTGCCTGGCTCATGCAGTCGTTGGCCCCTGATCCCTGATCCCTGTTCCCTGTTCCCTGCTTTTGTGCTCCTGTGCCCGCCTGAGCACTTCATCGTGCGCCGTAGGCTCGTAGTCGAAGTCGTCCGGCTCCACGTAATCGCGGCGCATGGGGTGGTCCTTGAAGCCATCCCACATGAGCAGCCGCCGCAGGTCCGGGTGGCCGGTAAAGACAATCCCAAATAGATCAAAAATCTCCCGTTCCTGAAACTCCGCCGACCGCCAAATTGGAGTGAAGGAAGGCAGCTCCACCTGATCCGTCCGGTTCACCGTGCGCATCCGGAGGATGACCGGTCCGTGCTTTTTCTCGACTGAATAGAGGTGATAGACAGCCTCAAGATAATCTGGCCAATCCACGCCGGTTACGTTGGAGAGGTAATCGAGCTTGAACTCCGCATCGTCGCGCAAAAACTTCGCCACCGCGACCGCATGGCCGGGCTGAATCCGAAGCGAGTGCTGGCCGCTGGGGCTGGGATTGGGCACAATCTCCACCGCCGCGTCCGGGAGGGCCGCCTCAATTGCCGATTTAATCTCCTCTATCGTTTTCATCAGCGAATCACCACAGGCAACGGCCAGACACCCTTGTTCGACGCAGGCCCCAGATCGTGCTCACCCTGCACAGGCACAGGGAATTCGCCCTGCGCCGCGGCATCCAGAAAGCGCGGGCGGCCCTCGCCGGTCAAGGGCTGTGCGTCAATCTTCTTCTGCAAGATCATGAACGCCTGAATCAGCGCCTCGGGGCGGGGTGGGCAGCCTGGAATATGCACGTCTACGGGGATGTAACGGTCGATTCCCTTCAGCACGTTATAGCCCTGCTTGAACGGCCCTCCGGAGATGGCACAGGCGCCCATGGCAATCACATACCGGGGCTCCGCCATCTGGTTGTAAAGCCGTACCACTTGAGGCGCCATTTTTTTGGTGACTGTTCCGGAGATGATCATCAGGTCGGCCTGGCGGGGCGACGGGCGAAAGACCTCGGCCCCGAAGCGGGCCAGATCGTAGCGCGCCATGGTGGTGGCAATCATCTCAATGGCGCAACAGGCCAGCCCAAACTGCATGGGCCAGATGGAATTGCGCCGGCCCCAGTTGTAGAGCTCCTCGATGGTTGTCACGAAGACCCCTTGCTTGCCCAGTTCGATCTTCAATCCCTCATCCATCGTTCCGCTCCGCTCCAGCTAACAGTTGACAGCTCACAGCTCACAGTTTTTAGTACCTCGAATCACTTGCTTCGCCGCCGAACCTGTTTAGCTGTCTGCTGTTAGCTGTTAGCTGGCCGCCTTCAGCGGCCCTCACGCCCAGGTCAGCACACCCTTGGCCCAAGCCCACGCCAAGCCCTCAATCAGCAGCAGCACAAAGACCAGCATGGCTCCGCAGGCGGCGGCAGTGAGTCCGCTGAACGCCACCGCAAAGGGCAGCAGAAAGACCGCCTCGACATCGAAGATCAAAAAGATGATGGCGTAGAGATAATAGGCCGAATGAAACTGCAACCAGGCATCGCCCCTGGACTCCAGCCCGCACTCATAAATGGCGTTTTTGACGGCATTCGGCTTGGGCGGCGAAAACACCTTTGCCCATAGCCACGCCAGCCCCAGTGGCGCCAGCCCAAAGCCCAACGCCGCCAGAAACAGAACAGCCAAAGAAAAATATGGATTCGAAGCCATCATCAAAAGCTAAATCCTTCTCATTCAACGTACCAGTTTGATGGCCGTTCTGGCGAAAAGATGCGTTTCGGGAGAATGGCTAACTCCATTTTCGCTCTATTCATACCACTCTATGAGAGTCCCCCGGCACTTTCCTTTCGTTTGTGGCGCCGCAAATGGCGCGTGCTCCCTGCTGGCGCGGGATTCCAAAGAAAAAACGGCGCAGTAGAGGAATCGACGAACCGAAAATCAACCTTGTTCGAGATCCGTAGTCCCGCCGACCGGCGAAGCCACCCTCCCCGGCGGCGCAATTCCATATTTTTGATCCAGAAACTCCTGCAAGCCCTCCGGCAACATTGCAGCCAGTTCCTGCCATGTAAGCACCTTCAAGCGCACCCGCATCTCGGCGGATTTGACCGCAGCCATCACCTCAAACCACGCCTCTCGCAGATCCGGCCGGCGTTCGTCGTGGAGCACGCAAAAGCTGCTTCCCTGGGCATATGCGGCCAGCACGTTGCGGATTAATTGGTAGCTTGCATATCCAGCCTCCGTGCCGGAAGCGGCTTCGGCCATCTGTAAAGGCCGGGGAGGCCAGGCCGAGGGGTCAAGAATTTCAAGCTCCTGCGAGTAATCCTCGGGAAACTCCGTTGCCTCTCTCCGCCTTCTGGTCACCAACTGTACCCGTGGCAATAACTCCGGGTCGAAAACCTCTTCAAAGTCCCGGTAGCCCTCCACTATCGCTGCTGTCCGGGTCTGAAAATCACCTTCTGTCAGCTTGGCCTCTACGAGCAGCGAACCCAGCCGCAGATCGACCTCGGTGCGATCAAAGCGTCCGCTTTTGAGCGGCACCCGCGCCTTCCAGCCAAAGACAGGCGGGTCATCTCCCTCAACGCCCAGCGCCCGTCGCACTGCCATTGAGTCCGCCACTCCCGGTGTGCAGAAGACGTTCATCAGCAGGGCATCGGAACTCATGGACGAGTCCAGCTCCCGCCAGCGCCGATCTGAGTCAGGCTTTGGAAGCGCCCGCCCCTGCGCATGAATCTTGTCGAAACGCCGCATCCACTCCGGTCGCGCCGCAATCGCCGCATAGGCCGCGTCGAAGAAGTTGCCGTGGCGACCGCACTCCGGCGGATAGACGATCACCGGCGGATTTCCGTAGCTCTCAACGTGCGCGCGTCCCAGCGCCCACTGCCGGTTGCGCAATCCCAGCTCGCGCCGCAATTCACTCGCATACCAGCTTGATACCACGGTCGCCATCAGGCCACAACCGGCGCATCTGCCACGCCTTTCGTCCCAAAGACACGCCAGTACCGTTCCACTTCGGCTGCCGGTCCCAGCGTCTTCTCATAGTTATCTGAAAGCTTGACCGCCGGGCTGCCTTCCACATCGCTCAGTTTGCAGACCAGGCTCACCGGGTCAAACCCGGTATCCCCCAAGGGATTGCATTCGCGGAAATCGTTGGTTAAAAATGTGCCCCATCCCCCACTGAAGCGAATACGCCGCCGGGGAATCCATTTGCTCTCATCGGTAAAGTCGCTTGCCCGCCGAAAATCCTTCGGAGTCGCTCCATTGCGCAGCGTTCCGGCAAAGTAGGCATGAAGCCCCAGAATCTGGTCCACATCCAGCGCATCCGAGGCAATCAGCAGTTTTTCGCGCGGATCGCGCCCATGCTGCTCCAGCCACGTGATGTATTCGTCTCCGGCGACATAAGGGTCCTTGCTGTCCATGCGCTGGCCTGTCCAGTTCGCCACCCACTCCGGCGCATTCTCCAAAAACTGCGTGCTCCCAAATGTATCCGGAAGCAGAATCAACAACTCGCCCTGATAAGTCTGCTGCCATAATTCCAGCAGCCGGTATTGAGCTGAACGCAGTTCCTCCTCATTGTTCGCCATCGCCGCCAGAGCCATAGGCAGCTCGTGCCCGTTGGTGCCGATTGCCTCCAGGTCATGCTTGTAGGCCAGGTAAGTATTCGAACTGCCGGCAAAGCTCTTGCCCAGCACATCACTCATGGCCTTGACCACATATTCATGCCACAGGAAGCTGTGCCTGCGCCTCGTTCCAAAATCGCTGATTTTCAACTGCGGAACCCCCCGCAGTTGCTCCATCTTGTTCCACAATCGGGTCTTGGCCCGCGCATACAAAATGTCCAGTTCGAATTCGCTCAGCCGCTTCAGGCTGGCGCGCGTCTTCAGTTCGTCGATGGCCGAAAGCGCATAAATCTCCCACATCGTTGTTTCTGCCCAAAGGCCGTGGAAGCTCAGCGACAATTGCCCATCCTGAACGGACAAATCGTAATCGGAGAGCCGGAAATCCCGCTCCAGCCATTGCAAAAACGCCGGCTCAAAGATTCCGCGCCGTCCATAGAATGTATTGCCCGCCAGCCAGATGAGTTCTGACTGATGAAAGCGCAGCTTTTTTGTGGCTTCCAGTTGCTCCCGCAGTTGCGCCACGTCCACAACATCGCCCAGCCGCACGGAACTCGAACGATTGAGCAGAGTGAAGGAGGCATGAACGGCAGGAAAGCACTTCCAGATGAATTGCAACATCAGCAGTTTGTAGAAATCGGTATCCAACAGCGAACGCGTAATTGGATCGAGTTCCCAATTATGGTCATGCGCGCGCCTGGCGAGGTTGACAATCACAATAGTTCAACTCTAATTGAATGCCCCGCCATCGTGCCGGTTCACTGATTCAACCCTCGATTTCCCTTCTTACCGGCTGGCGGCGATCAACTGGCGGCGTGCTGGAGGTGGGGAAGCGGGGTGACGCGAATTCTGCTGTGCTTGGCGATCCGCCAGAGGTCGTACTGGGCCTGCATACGCAGCCAGACTTCGGGTGAGGAAGTGCCGAAGGCGGCGGCTAGGCGTACAGCCATCTCCGGCGAGACGGCTGCCTTGCCATTGAGAACGCGAGAGAAGGTGACGCGGCTCACTCCCAGATGCTTGGCCGCGGCTGAGATGGTCATCTCGCCGAGATACTCCCGAATCACTTCGCCCGGATGCGGTGGATTGTACATACGCATGGTGATCTCCTCTCAGTGATAATTCGGGTAATCGAGCTACACAGATGCGTTGCGGTGTCGCTCGACATACTCGCGCAGGGCACCATTCATGCGGGTTTGATAGCCTTGTCCCTGGCGTTGAAACCAGTCTATGATGTCGCCGTCCACGCGCAGCGACAAGGGGCGTTTGATGGGCCGGTAGAACGGCCCGCGTACCGCATGGCTCCAATCGGTGACAAGCGGCATATCGGTGGTGTCGATTGCGCTCTCCGGCATCGCAGCCAAAGCATCCAGTTCGGCCCGCAACTTCGGGGTCAGCGGCTTCGGGTTACCTTTCTTCATATGCTTGCCTCTCATCGCTTTCTGCCTTTCTTGCGCTGATGATTCTTCCGGTTCCCGACTCGTCCTGCGGCCAAGTATGTACGACGTAGAGAACCACGATTCCATCCGTAGTTGGCGAACCCAGTGTCCTCCACCGTTCCTCGCCCGGATAAGGATCTGGAATCGAGATGCAGAGAGGGTAGCCCAAGGCGCGTTCCGCAAGCTCGAAGCTGACCCTGTGCTTCTCAAGGTTTTTCTTCGCCTTTTCGGGGTCCCAAGTCCAGCGCACTGACCCTTAGTATATACAGAAGTGTATCTACATTCTCAATTGGTGTCAATGAGAAACGAGCCGACGGACGAGCGCTAAATCCCAGATCCGAAAAGTGAGATCTGGGGTCCCCAGCAAATGAAGCTGGTGCTATCCTGATGGCAAATGACGAACTTCAGTTGGACTTGTCCGTTTTGCGACCGGGCCGTGACTATCACGGAATCTAGTATTTCCAATTCAGATCACTGGTTCCAAATCGAGAACGCTGATGGAGATCGCATATTTACCACGACGGTGATCGTCTGCCCGAATCCCAAGTGTAAAAAGTTCACTTTCCAGGTCTACGAGCGCAAAATAGATCGGGACCGCTTTGGAAACGGCAGTAAAGGGGGAGTCTTACATCATTGGAGCCTGATCCCACCCTCCCGCGCCAAGGTGCTTCCATCCTACGTTCCGCAGGCCATCAAAGACGACTACACCGAAGCGTGTTTGATCGTTGAACCGAGTCCGAAGGCATCCGCTACCCTCTCACGCCGTTGTCTGCAGGGCATGATACGTGGATTCTTTGGCGTGAGTAAGGCTCGTCTGGTCGATGAAATCGAAGCGATCAAAGACAAGGTGGATCCAACGACTTGGGCTGCCATTGATGCAGTGCGTTCCATTGGCAACATCGGAGCTCACATGGAAAAGGACATCGATCTGATAGTTGATGTCGAACCTGGCGAGGCCGAGGAACTGATTAAATTGATCGAACTACTTATCGAGGACTGGTACGTCAATAAACACAAGCGTGAAGCGCAACTCAAGGCCGTACTCAAGATAAAGGCGGAGAAGGATGCGGCCAAGAAACTGCCGCCCACTGCACCCGCTCATACGTAATTGACATACGATTTAATCTATCGGGTACCTGTGCACACTTCCTGAAAATCTGTCCACAAATCGAGCGTCTCAGAGTTTTTTGCGGATTGCAGAGAATTTCCCTGCTTGGATGCACACTGATAAGTGGCAGAGCTATGGGCCACACGAGAGCAAGTGCTTGGGGGCGTCCCATAACTCCTTTTGTTGGACGATTTTGCGCGTAAGTCGTTTGCTGAGAGGATTTTGCAGCGCACACCATGGCCTAACTCATAGCAGCAGAGGATCTTACGCCCAAAATAGGGGTGGGGGTATCTGGCATCCGTACGCCCTGTTTGCC
>Ga0255355_1001278_pt1 | contig 12031 bp, 5 predicted proteins | sample HBST75metaG_FD_189943 | JGI IMG/M metagenome (GOLD analysis project Ga0255355, IMG submission 189943) | Peat soil microbial communities from Stordalen Mire, Sweden - H.B.S.T75 | ecosystem: Environmental > Terrestrial > Soil > Wetlands > Peat | place: Sweden: Norrbotten County, Stordalen Mire...
GGCAAGTCAAGCGCCACCAGAACAAACCGGGATTTGCCGGCCTTTGGATTCTCAAAGCCCACAATGTGCTGGTGGCGCCTCGAGCCGGCCTTCAGTTCCAGACTATCCCTGCCGGTGCCGTAATCGTGCCGGTCAATCTTCACATTGCCGCCCTTTTTCTCGTCGGCGCAGCCCAGCCCTTCGGACGTAGTCGCCGGTGTGCCCACGGGGAAGTCGCCCTTGCAGGTAATCACGTCTCCGTAGCGGCCCAGCGCCTTCTTGTAGAAAGCGGTCACCTTCTCCTCGGGATCGGAGCTCTCGTAGGACACCGTCTGCACGCGCAACTGCCACTCGCCAAATCCCAGATGCACGTCGGCGGAATCGTGGTCCTCGTCGCCCTTCACCACCACGGCGCCCGGATAGACCGGCAATCCCAGGTTCGCCGCCGTTGTCTGATCGGTATTCACGTGCACGCCGCCAAAAGGCGTATCCACCTGGACATTCTTGTCCTTTCCGCTTGCGTCCTTGTTCACATGGACCCTGCATCCCGCCAAGCCGGCCGCCAACGCCAGGCCCACCACCAAAGTTGTCGCATTCCGCGTTTTGTTGAGATTCATGGCCATCCCCCTCTACAGGCTGAGGATAAACTCGTCGTTTTGAAAGGGCACGACTTCAGTCGTGCCATAAGTGCCTCAAAATCAACGCGGGCTTCAGCCCCTGAGGGATGCCTTTCGTGCGTTCTGCTCGAAATGCATCCTTTTTCCGCAACCTGTCTTGTCTCGTAATACGCCCGCATCCATGAAAAGGTTCCTCGAATCGCACTGCCCGCGGCAACATCCTCCTGCCACCCTCAGCTCAATCCGCCGAGTCGCCGTCTTCCTTTGTGCTGGCAGCGAAGAAGATCCCCACGGCAAAAACCAGAACGATGACCGGGACAACGAAAAACGGGGACGCGATATTCATCGCACAAACTCCTTGCCGCTAGACTACCAAAAAGAAGGGGCCGTGTTCGGAGCCCCTTCGCAATAGATTTGGCTGAGCCTACTCCTTCGGCCCTCCGTTCGGGTAATCCACCCGGATAGTCAGAATCTCATAGGGGTGAATCGGAGCCTTCACCACATCGTCGCTCACAGTCAGCGGCTTGCCTTCCGGCGTCTCCATCAAGTTGGTTACCGTGGCTCCCGTCGCACCGGCCGGCACATGAAACTCGGCGGTCGTCTCCTTGCCCGCCCACTCATAAACGCGGAAGATTAGCCCCTTTGCATCTTCGGCTTTCTTCACTGCGGTCAGCACCACGTTTTCCGGCGCAACCGAGGCAAAGGAGTGCGAAGCGGGCAGCGATCCCGCGTGCGCCGTCGTCACCACAGCCGTCAGCGGGTAGTTGTACTCGTAGCCGTGGCGCACGGTGAGCGCATCCTTCCACGTTCCCGCGTGCGGATAGAGCGCGTAGTGGAAATGATGGTGCCCCATGTCGGCCTCGGCGTCGGGCCACTTGGGCGAGCGCAGCAGCGTAAGCCGCAGCACATTGCCCACCGCGTCGTAACCGTACTTGGTCTGGTTCAGCACGCTCAGCCCATGCTTGCCGTCGCCCAGATCGGCCCAGCGCATCGCTGGAACCTCAAACTGCGCCTGCTCCCACGAGTTGTTGCGCGTGGTCGCCCGGTCGATGCTTCCGTAGGGAATCTCGTACGTGGCAAACGGTCCCGAAGCCGCCAGCGGAAACGCCGCCTTCAGCAGCACATGCGACTCGTGCCAGTCAATCTCGTTGTCGATGTCAACCAGGTCGCCTATGAGACTGATGGTTTGCACGAACTTCGAGCTTTGCCAGGTGCGTGTGACACGAATGGCAGGAGAATTACCACCGATCAACTCAACGGAATCGGCCTTGGCAGGCACATCGATCTGGTGGTCATAAGTGCCGGAATCAACATTCCAGGCGTCGTAATCCTTTGGCGTGTCTTTGAAGAACTGGAGTTGGTTGCCGCAGGCTCCGCCTGCCAGAACATCAACCTTGGATATCTTGTCTGCCAAACTCGTGATGCAGCCAGTATCCGTGTTGATCACCGCACTCACCTTCTTGTTTTCAAGGATAAGAACGTGCGATTGGTTTTTGGCGGGATTCTTTATGTCGCTATAAATTCCACTCGGATTCGAGAGTATCCACAATGTTTTATAACCAAAGGCCGGAACATCAATAGAAGGAATTCTGAGTGAGACCTCACCTGTCTTGGAATCCCGATCCACAATCTCGGCCAACCAATTTACCGAGTCTCCTTCTTGGCCAAAGAGTGGGAAATGGCTCCCTGAATAATTTGCCGGGAGTTGAGCTTTGACTGTTACACTTCCGGACCTCGTCCAACCAAGTGGATTGAAGATTACGACCGGAACTCGGTTCTCACCTTTTCCGTTCGTATCAATCTGTTCCACAATCGCCTGTAATGCCGCCGCATCAATCTCATTGGTCGACCAGCGCACCACGTCGTAATCCTTCTGCGCATCCTTGTAAATCACGCCAATCCCCGACCCAGCCGCCAGATCATGGAACTGGTTAAACAACACCTTCTTCCAATCTTCCGTCAACTCCGGGGAAGGGTACGCCCGTCCGGCCAGGACCCACGCCAGCGATGCCCACTTCTCCGCGTTAATCACCTGCTCTTCGCTCTCGCGCATATTCCGCTTGTGGTTGGCCTGGGTGGTCATCACGCCGCGGTGATACTCGAAGTAAAGCTCGCTCTTCCACGTCGGAATGTTCACCTTGCCCGCAACCGCTGCTGGCGCCGTGTAGCCCTTGGCAATCGATCGGTAATCCCACTCCGGACTCTCCGGCGCAATCTGCTTTTCCAGCGCGCTGAAGTAGCTCTGCGCCGTACCAAATTCAATTTTTGGCGTGACAAGAGAAGTCCCCGGCGCACTCCAATGAAACCCCTCGTCCAGAATCGCCCGCGTGGGTCCGCCGCCATGGTCGCCGATGCCGTAAAGATCCATGATCCCTGGCAGCCCGGTGGCCTGTTTTTGCGCAATGGTGAAGTCCCTCGCCAGCCGCACCAGATTCAGGTTGTCGTTGGCGTAGTCATGCGGAAAGTAGGTCAGCACCTTCGACCCATCCGGCGACTCCCACCAGAAAAACTTGAAAGGCAACTGGTTCGTGTCGCACCAGGCCATCTTCTGCGTCACAAAGTAATCGATGCCGCTCTTCTTGTAGATCTGCGGCAACTGCCACGTATAGCCAAAGGAATCCGGGTTCCAGCCGATGCGCGTTTCCACGCCGTACTGCTGTTTGAACCAGCGTTTGCCCACCAGCAACTGCCGCACCAGCGACTCGCCGTCGGGCATATTCAGGTCCGGCTCAACCCACATTCCGCCCACAATCTCCCAGCGGCCCTCCTTGATGCGCTGAGCAATCTCGGCGTTCATCTCGGGATACTTGTCCGCCAGCCATTCGTTATACGCCGCGGCCGACTGCGTGTAGGTGTACTCGGGATATTCGTACATCAGTTGCAGCGCGGTCCCGAAGGTCCGTTTCACCACGTCTACCGTCTCGGTCCAAGGCCACAGCCAGGCCGCGTCGATGTGCGAGTTGCCAGTGAGGTGAAAGGTTGCCTGCTGCAAAAGCGGCTTCAATGCTTCGAGCTTGGCGTGCGCCGCCTTCAGGCTTGCGTCGAACTTGGCCTGATCGTGCGCGTCCAGGGCCGCCAGGTCCACGGTGCGAATAGCGTCGGCGAGCGTGGCCATCTTGGCGGCATCAGTCGGCGCAAGCGCGGGAACCAGCAGCGCGGCCGAGAGAAATTCCAGGCGCAGGTCCTCTGGGTTAGGTCGGCCCTCTGGGAAATCAATCTTCAGCGTCGCGCCCTGAAAGTTCTTGGTGTCTACCGTGTGCAGCAACTTGACGGCCACTGTCACCTTCTCGCCCGGCTTCACCTGATCGAACACAATGATCGGCTCCAGGTCATCGCCCATCGCCGCCCGCCGCCCATTGAAATAAAGAATCTGCGGCATCGGCCCGTTGGCCGTGGCGTGGAACTGAAACCAGATGCGCGCGCCGGTCAGGTCGTAGCCGTTCAGCGTGGCCGGAACCTGGTACGTTTGGCGAAACCACACCGCCTCCCTGGGAGCCTTCGAGCCAATGGCGATGGGCTGCCAGTCGTTCTCGTCCAGATTCACGGCCTCGCCGTGAGCTAGGTCGCCGGCGTGCAGTTTCCAGGCCCCATCGGGCAGCTCGTGCAGACCGGTAAGCCGGTCAAGAACCGCTTGTGTGTCGGCAGGCAGAGTGGCTGCAATGTTGGCGGCATCGGCGGCGTTTTGCGCCGTGGCCTGTCCCGCAAACAGTGTGACCCCGGCAACGACTGCCAGGCATACAAAACGAACGAAACGCAACTTCAAAGCGGAATTCATCGCGGAGAAATCCTCGTTGTCATGGTAAGGCCTGAAAGCTGTTCCTGAACGTGAGATTGCACTGGCGCAAGGTCCCGCTCGATGAAAATCTCCGTCTGGCATCGAATCCTGCTGAAATCGCTCTCCATCCTCCGCTTCGGCGAAGGAATCGTGGGCGAAAGTTGTGCATCCAATACTTAACCAGCGTCGGAAGTGCAGGTTACCCATTTGCCTCTTACGACCTTGGGAAGATCCGAAAGAACTCTTTCGGAGAGGAAGACGCCTATCTCACAGTTTGGGACGCCGTCTCCTTTGCTTGGGGGCATACTGAACTGCATTGGCCGCTTTCCCCAGCGGAGCAATTGCTCGCTTTGCGGCATTTTTTGAGGTCAGCCAGCTCGGAATCTGTTTGTCGAGCCAGCCTCCCGCCGCGCACCAAAGACATTGACTTGAAAGAACCTGGACTCACAGAAAGGGATTCATGACAGCTGCTGCTCGCTATCCCGGCATTCGGGTTACCGCAAATGGAAATCAGCTTGTCTCCTACCACACCGAGACGCGCATCGCCGATGCCGGCGTCTTCTATCCCATCACGCCTTCCACGGAGGGCGGCGAGCTATTCCAGCAGGCCTATGCTGAAGGTCACTTGAACGTCTTCGGGCAGAACACCATCGCTATTGAGACCGAGGGCGAGCACGCGGCCCAGGGGGGTGCCATCGCTCATTCTGTCTGCGGCAAGCGGGTGGTCAACTTCACCTCCGGCCAAGGCGTGGTCTACGGCGTCGAGCAGGATTTTCACGCGCCGGGCAAGCTCTCGACGATGGTGCTCGAAGTGGGCGCGCGCGCCCTCACCAAGCAGGCTCTCAACGTGCATTGCGGTCACGACGACATTTACGCCGCTCTCGACACCGGCTGGATCATGCTCTTCGGCAAGGACGCGCAGCAGGCCGCTGACCAGGCGCTGATTCTGCGCCGCGTGACTGAGCTGAGCCTGACTCCGGGCATGAACATCATGGACGGCTTCCTGACCACCCACCTGGAGCGCACCTTCTATAAACATGAATCCGGGCTGATTCGCGAGTTTCTCGGCGCGCCTGACGACATCATCGACTGCCCCACCGAGGCGCAGCGGACGCTCTTCGGTCCCACCCGCCGCCGCGTTCCTAAAATGGTGGACCTGGCCAACCCTATCCTGCTCGGTCCCGTGCAGAATCAGGAACACTACATGAATGGCGTCGTTGCGCGGCGCAATAACTTCGCCGAACCGATTCTGCAATTTCTTGAAGATGCCTACGAGCAATTCGCCGAACTCACGGGCCGCCGCTACGGTCTCATCAGTCAGTACAAAACTGACGACGCGGAGACGGTCTTCGTCTCGCTCGGTTCGGCCGCTGAAAACATTGAGGCCGCAGTCGATTACCTGCGCCAGACGCGCGGCGCAAGCGTTGGCTCCATCCACGTCAACGTGATTCGTCCCTTCCCTGAAGCCGCCATCGTCGCCGCGCTCAAAGGCAAGAAGAACGTCATCATCCTGGAGCGCACGGACGAGGCGCTCTCCGGCGACAATCCGCTTGGCCGCGACATTCGCACCGCTTTTTCCAAAGCCGTGCAGTCCGTTGCGGGGTTGCCCGCGATTTCGCTCGCCGAAGTCCCGAAGATCTACGGCGGTTCCTATGGCCTCGGCTCGCGCGACTTCCGCCCCGAACACATCATTGGCGCTTACGAGTTTGCCACTGCCAACCGCGCCCGGAAAGACGGCAAGCGCGCCTCCGACGGCGTGAGCTTCTTCGTCCTCGGCGTTGACCACCCCTACGCGGTCATCGGCGACGAGACGCCGTCCCTTCTTCCTGAGGGCGCGGTCGCTGTGCGCTTCCACTCCATCGGCGGCTGGGGTGCCATCACCACCGGAAAAAATCTGGGCGCCATCATCGGCGATCTGAACGACCTACTCTATGCTCGCGACGGCCTCAAGGACTCGCTGGGCAATCCCAAGGAAGTCATCCACGTCAGCGCCAATCCCAAGTACGGTTCCGAAAAGAAGGGTGCGCCGACCGCGTATTTCATGGTTGCCGCCAAGGAGCGCATCCGCGTCAACTGCGACCTGCGCCACGTCACCGTGGTCCTCTGTTGCGACCCCAAAGCATTCACTCACACCAATCCGCTCGACGGCATGGCCGAGGGCGGAAGCCTGGTCTGGGAGTCTGATCAGCAAGGCGAACAGGCCTGGGAGCAGTTGCCCTTGTGGGCGCGCAAGCAGATCATTGACAAGCACATTCGCGTCTTCACGCTGCCCGGTTTTGAAATCGCCAAAAAAGCCACCGACCGCGCCGACCTGCAACTGCGTATGCAGGGCAACGCCTTTCTGGGCGCATTCTTCCGGGTCAGCAGCCTGCTTGGCGAGTTCGGCATCACCCAGGAGCAGTATCGCGACGTGGTCCACAAGCAATACGTCAAAAAGTTCGGCAAGCTGGGCGACGCCGTCGTTGAGTCCAACATGGAAGTCATGATGCAGGGCTACGACCATGTGCAGGAAATCAAGATCGGCGCGCTCACCGCGGCTGATCACTCCTCCCTGCGCGGCCAGGCGCTGCTGCCCATTTTAGAAACCGTTCCTGTGGGCGACGGAGGTTCTTGCGGCACAGGTTGCCGTTCCCACTCGATGCCCGCCGGCCAGGCCAAGCGTACTCCGTTGGCCAGCATCGCAAACTTCGATGCCGAGTTCCGCTCTCATTTTGGCTATAACCAGCCCGCCTCGCCGCTCGCGGCCGTAGGCATGATCGCCGCCGCCACCGGCGACACAGCCTCCAAGTATGTAGCTCGTCGCGAAACCCCGCTCTTCATCCCCGAAAACTGTACCCAGTGCATGGAGTGCATCTCTGTCTGCCCGGACACGGCTCTGCCCAACACCGCGCAGGACCTGGCCACTCTGCTGCGCACCGCCGTGAATCATTACGTGGCCAAGGTCGAGAACCGCACCAAGCTCATGGCCGCGCTGCCGGAGATCGAGCGCCTCACCCGCCAGCGTATGCTCGCCGACGTCAAGACCGGAACCCCGCTGCCCACCATCCTCCGTGAAGTCATTGATTCCCTCGAAGGCCTGTCCAAAGAGTCAAGGAGCGGAGTCATCGAGATCCTTGACAAGGTTCCCATGGCCTACCAGAAGGTGAACGCCATCTTCAGTTCGCCGGAGCGCAAGGCTCCCGGCTCGGGCGGCATCTTCTCCATCTTTGTTTCCGATTTGTGCAAGGGCTGCGGGGCCTGCGTCACTGCCTGCGGTGACCACAACGCGCTCAAGATGGTGCCGGAGACCGAGGCGGTCAATGCCAAGCACATGACCGGTACCGGCTTCCTCGATCTGCTGCCTGACACCGCGCAGAAGTACCTGGGCCTTTTCAACGCCGACCATCCAGCCGACTCGAAGACCGCCACGCTGCGCAATATGCTCATGGTGCGTTCCACATATGACGCGCTGGTTGCTGGCGACGGCGCCTGCGCCGGCTGCGGAGAAAAGTCCGTCCTGCGCTCCATCGCCGCGGTCACTGAGGCCTATATGCGTCCCGTCTTCCACGCCAAGAGCGACCGCCTTGTTTCCAAAGCATCCGACCTGGACAAGAACGGCGCGAAGCGCTTGGCGGTGCTCAAAGCCCGCAGTCGGACTGAGTACGATCTCCTCCGTCAGGCCATCGCTCATCTGATCTTCGGCCTCGGCGGCGAAGACGAAAAGGACACCCGCGCCCGCATCGCCAGCTACGAGGCCATGCACGGTTCCATCAGCGATGCCGAGATGGTCGAGGCCATCGCCGCGGTCCTGCTCACGGAGGCTTTCAACCACAAGAACCTGCAAGCCGTCGATGGCCGTCTCGCCAACGGCATGAGCGTGATGGCCATGGCCGCCCACACCGGCTGTAACACCGTCTACGGCTCAACCGAGCCCAACAATCCTCACCCCTATCCCTGGATGAACTCGCTCTTCCAGGACGGCGTCACCGTTGGCTGGCTGATGGGCGAGAGTTTCATCGTCGATCACGCCCGCCGCTCCGTCATTCCCGAGCGGCTCGCCGACATCCTCCTCACCCGCGAGACAAACGTCATCAGCGACGAGGAGTATTACCACCTCACCCACTTCACGGATGCCCTCATGACCGATCAGGAGATCGTCGAGCTGCCCAAGGTCTGGGCGGTCGGCGGCGATGGCGGCATGGGCGACATCGGCTACCAGAATGTCTCCAAGGTGATGCTCCAGAACCGGCCCAACGTCAAGGTCCTCATGCTCGACACCCAAGTCTACTCCAACACCGGCGGCCAGAACTCCGACTCGTCCCCCATGCTCGGCGGCGGCGACATGAATACCTACGGCGCGGCCACCCAGGGCAAGACCATTGAGAAGAAGACCGTCTCTGAAACTTTCCTTGCCGGTCACGGTTCGCCGTTCGTGGCGCAAGTCTCCATGGCCAACGCTCCCAAGCTCTACCGTGCCATTCTTGATGGCCTCGAGTATCGCGGCACCATGTTTCTCCAGGCCTTCACCACCTGCCAGCCCGAGCACGGCGTCGCCGACGACATGGCCCTCATCCAGGCTCAGCGCGTCCGCGATTCGCGCGGCGTGCCCGAGTTCGTCTTCAACCCGCGTCTCGGCGAAACCTATCAGGAAGCTCTCGACCTGAAGGGAAATCCTTCCATCGATCTGGATTGGTACGAGACCAAAAACAAAGTGACCGGCGAAACTTCGCGCTACACCGTCGCTCACTGGTGCGTCACTGAAGCCCGCTTCAGAAATCATCTGAAGAAGATCAAGCCGGACCAAAGCCAGGAAAAAATTCCGCTTGAGAATATGCTGGTCCGCATCACCCAGCAGGACGTGGTCTACCGCCGCTATCTAACTCCCGGCCATCGCGCCTTCATCCCGGACTTCGGCGTTTATATCACCGTGGAAGACGCTGGCAAGACAACCTTCTACGCACTTAGCCGCCAGTTAGTCCTGTTCTGCGTCGAGCGCCGCAAGGCTTGGCGGATGTTGCAATCCAAGGCCGGCATCGTGAATCGTGAGTACACCGCCCAGCGCGACTTACTCGCCGAAGTAGACTCCGGCAAACTCCCGCTCGCAGACCTTTTCGCCCACGGCCACGAACTTCTCAAGCAGCGCCTGGCCGCAGTTGGACTAAGTCTCTGAACGCTTGATTTTGTACCATCATTGGGTGCCCCACATCTCGATTTTGAGATGTGGGAAAGCACAAACCCAATGAAACTTCTTCATCCGGTCACCACCTTAGTTCTCGATGGCCAGCACGTCGTAATTGTAGTTGATCATAACGCGCTTGATAGGAGACAGAGACTTGGGAAGCTGCAAGTTTTTTTCAAAGGTATAATCACCCACCATCGGAATCAAACCCAGACGTATGATTTTGCCATCGGTCAGTTCAAGATAGACCGGCACAAGCATTTTGAAGCTGGCCGGAACTCCCGATTGCGATAACTTGAAATGAACGGTTGTTGCGTCACCGTCCTTCGTCAGCTGGCTCTCGAAGTGATAAGTCGGCAGGTCCATGCCATACACATACTGGTTAAAGAACCAATCCATGCGATGATTGCCGTCCAGGTCCATCTGCGGGCTCATATGCTTCTCGACCATAGCCTTGAAGTCTTCTGTGGTGGCTGCTTTCAAGCGGTAGGTATCGACAAAGTCGTGCATGGTGGCCTTGAACTCCGGCGTGTACCGTCCCCGCGTTGCCTTCGTCATCTTCGCTACCCTTTCGCATTAGAACAGCTTGCTAAGGGATACGTTTTGAGCGGGCAAGGTCAAACCTCTTGCAAAATTCAATTGAGACTGCGAAAAGCGTCAGGGCACGACTTTAGTCGTGCCGAAAGAGCAACAATATTATGTTGGGCTTTAGCCCCTGCGGTTTTTGTTTTCAATTACTTACAATGGCAATAATATATATGACGCACCACGATGTTCAATTGAATCGGAGCCATGTCTCCTGCGTCTAAATTGGGAGTGGATGCCAGTACCACACTATTCCGTAATTAGGGGACTAATTTTCCACAGAATAAAGGAAAGCTGTGGAAAATCTGCCGCGAGGATGTTACACTGGCACTGCCGATAATTTCGCCAGATGTTCGCTTTGCGATGCGAGGAGTGGAGGAGACATGAACAGGGAGAAATTCAAAACGCTTGTACATTACGTGTGTTCAAAGTGTGAAGACCCGTCCCTTCTTGGCTCAACGAAACTAAACAAGATTCTGTGGTATTCGGAAGCCTTGTCTTTCTTGAATTTCGGGAAATCGATTACGGACGCTCGGTTTGTGAAGAGGCAGTTTGGTCCCGCGCCTGCGGCAATTCTTCCAATACTGAGCGAACTTGAATCCGAGAAGACCCTCTTAATCAGAGACGCATCTTTCTATGGATTTCCCAAGAAGGAGTTCATAAGCCTAAAGGCTCCCGTGCTGGGTGATTCATTTACGCGAGAAGAGATCTCCATCGTAGATCTCGTAATAGGTGAGGTCTGCAACGAGCACACCGCAAAATCGATTTCCAAGATTTCGCATGATGCCATTTGGGAAATGGCAGAGATAGGCGAAGATCTGCCTTTTTACACAGTGCTTGCCGAACAGGGAGAGATTACGGAAGAGGATGTTGCCTGGGCAGACACCAAGATTGCAGAATTGCAAAAGGCCGCATAACCCATGACAACGATGCGAACGGTCGTCTGTGAAAAGGAAGCCCAGCAAGACATAGACAGCAACTCAAGCTCTTTTGCTCGGCTAGAGGATTCAGTTCGTGCGCTGGAGTGGAGATTGTGTCGCAAGCCTAATGACGGCGTACACCGTAAGGGGAAGTTTTGGTTATACCGCCAAAAAGGAAGCGAAACTCTCAACATCCCCGAAATCAGTGTACTGTACTCATTCACGGACGATCAGGTTACATTTCACGCGATCTACATTCGCCGTGCCGATTGAGGCAGGTGGCCCGCTCCTCAGCGGTGAAGAACCACCATAGGCATGGAAAGCTGTTCCCCATCCTTTTCGTCTCTTTTTGCGGAAAGGGTGGGAGACCACAATCTCGCCCCGGCAAAACACCGGGGTGCTTCCGGGGCGCAAGCCCACGCTGACTTGCTAACCGGCACCCACCCCACTTGCCGAAAATAACATTCCTCTGGCGCACACTGATAGGTAGATGAAAACTGAGCAAAATCCCTCTTCCGCCGGAGAAATCATGAGCAACCTCACCGTCACCATCCCCGGCGATGCCTACCGCCGCGCGCGGGTTTGGGCAGCCCAACGCGGCACTTCCACTCTCCGCGTTCGTCCGCCATCGCATCAAAACGCGCCCCGGAAGGCGTCATTTGCCATCGCTTTCCCATCCCTAACAACAATCCTTCCAGTCACATACCAATGCCAGCCGCCGATTTTCCAAACCTGATTTTTTGCGGTTTTCACGGGTGAAACTGTGGAGACGCATCTAACCTATTCAATATCAATAGCTTAAACAAGCAGCCTACACGGAAACACAAAACCCAATAAACCTGTGAAACCGTGAATGCATACTGAACCCGTTAAAAATCAAAAACTTCCGCGCCAACCCTCCACCGAAACACATACACCGTGAATCTGTGGGCTCTGCGACTCCGCCCCCCTGACAACTGGCCCCAAACATGGTTTCCCAAACAGGGTCCGCCGGTGC
>Ga0255355_1001289_pt1 | contig 11953 bp, 6 predicted proteins | sample HBST75metaG_FD_189943 | JGI IMG/M metagenome (GOLD analysis project Ga0255355, IMG submission 189943) | Peat soil microbial communities from Stordalen Mire, Sweden - H.B.S.T75 | ecosystem: Environmental > Terrestrial > Soil > Wetlands > Peat | place: Sweden: Norrbotten County, Stordalen Mire...
TCCATGGTGCTTCCAGAAACACGGTCCATGCAAGCGGCAATTGTACTCGCGGAAGAGTTGAACTTTTCCCGAGCCGCCAAACGACTGCATGTCGAGCAATCGGCGCTGAGCAGGCTGATTGCCAAGTTGGAGAGCGATATTGGCCTACAGCTCTTCGTTCGCAACCATCAAAATGTGGAGATAACCGAGGCTGGTCGCCGTTTTGTGGAGGAAGCTCGCCACTCCGTTCTGCATGCTGAGCGCGCCGTTCTGAACGCAACGGCAGCTTCGCATGGGGCCGAGGAGATCCTCAATGTCGGCAAGTCAGCTTTTACCGATCCGTTCCTGGTGACGACCCTTCAGGCCGTGCGGCTTCCTCTCTATCCCGGACTAAAGGTGAAGCTGTGGAGCAGCTACTCGCAGGAGCTGGCTCACAAGGTTGCGGCTGGAGAACTGGATATGGCGCTGGTTACGTCCGTTCCCGATGCTCCCACTCTCAGCTTCCTGACGGTCGCTGAAACTCCGCTCTACATTGCTTTGTCCAAAGAAGACCCGCTTGCAGACCGCGAAGAACTGTGCCTGGAGGATTTGCGCTCCTGCGAGTGGATTCTCCCCGCTTCGAACGTGAATCCGCACGTTTTCGAGATGATCCAACGAGTCGCGTCCAAGAAAGGGATCGTTGCTGCCGATTACCATTACGTCATGACCGCTGAAGAAGCGTCTGAGTTGGTATTGGCGCAGAAGGGAGTGGCGTTTCTGCCCCGCGATGCAGCCTGGCGCATTGCTTCTGAGGGGATCGCGATGCGGCCGCTCGTGGAGGAGCAGCTAAGGCTCGTTACCAGACTGGCTACACGGTCCGACAATAAAGAACGACTTGTAAGTGAGTATGTTCGCGCGGCGGGTCGCAAGTTGAGCGGGATCGCATTACCGCTACAGGGACGTTTGCCGCTAGCTGGATGAGCCGCCGCCCGATGGTCCGTTCGTATCTTTGGCGTGGCCTTCGACCTCCCGTATCTGTACGTTGAGCGGGCCTTGGTGACCGCACTTCGGACACGTGTAGATGCCGGACGTAATAGCTCTGGCTCCGAACTCTTCTCTACGGAAGGCGCCGCCACATTGGACGCATACATGGAAGTGCTCAAACCGGGGCTGTGGTACGTTGGGATTATTTGTCATGGGGGAGGTTCCTGTTCTTGTTCGGTCATGGGTTGTACGAATTCACTTTCAGGGAGAAGCAACTCTTCAGAAGCGATGACTTTGGTCATGTGACGAACTGCTGTACTGGCCGACCGACTGGAACTTCGGCTTAGTGGCATATTCTTTGCAAGCCGACCTGAGGGTTACACGGGCTGCGGAAAATAGTATTCCAAGCGCATATCCGAACCGCTTTGCTCAAGAAACCCTTCAAAATATTGCCGTAGTTGAGCAAACACGCCGAGAGTAAAGTGTCTGCGTAAGAACCGAATTTTCGGCACCAGCGACCACAATATATTGGGTCTAATGAATTCAACAATCCCAATATATGGCCGCCAAAACTAGTTTTCACGCAGACACTAAAGCCCCACATGTTCATCGAAACCATTTCGTCGCCCGTCAGCCTGGCCACATGGCCCGCGACATCGGAGTTCTTGCCACCTTTGCCGTCGCATTCGATTTGTGTCAATTCAACAACGCGCTGAAGAAAGTCATCGCCGCTCACTTGGCAGACGCCGCGAGCCACCGCACCGAAATCCGATAGCGTATTGCGCAGAACAAATCCGGCCATCGCATAATCCATTGTGCCTGACTGCAAATGGCGGACCAGCAAGCGATAGCCTTCGGCTCCATAAAAGTCGTTGGCGTTGATTACGGCAAAAGGTTCGCGGATTGCGCGTGATGCCACTCGCACTGCGTGCGCCGTGCCCCATGGCTTTGTGCGGTCGGCCGGCACAGAGAATACCGAGGAAAGGGCATCAAGTTCCTGAAAAACATATTCCACAGCAATGCGCTTTTCAAATCGCGCGCCTACGATTTGCCGGAAGGGCTGCTCGATCTCCTTGCGAATGACAAACACGAGCTTTCCAAAACCCGCGCGCAGGGCGTCGTAGATTGAATAGTCTAGGATCGTTTCGCCGCCAGGACCAACCGGATCGATTTGTTTCAAGCCACCGTAGCGGGCGCCCATGCCAGCGGCCATCACAAGCAAAGCAGGAGAAGTCATTGGTCTTGTTCCACCCCGTTGATGTTGAGCAGTATGTGTTTGGCACAATCGCGCGCGGCGTGAGCCTGGCGGACGGCTATTAATCCGGGACTGCTGGTTGAGGCGCCAGATCGAGCGTGAGCACTTCAAAGGGGGCAAGGTGGAACTCATGTACTTCTTGCGCATGGAATATCATTGCGGGTCGACTTATATCGTCCTTCCATGGGCTCTTTGCGGAGTACTCTTGTACGGCTCCGAGCGGTAACTCAAGAGCATCCTGCAGCTTGATTCGAATCATCTGCTCACTATCACTGGGATTGCGCAGCACAAGCATGCCCTTGCCCGGCGTCCATGCAGCCCAACCGTATACCTCAAGCCGTGCTGGATCGCCGCCGATCCAGTGTGTGTCTTTTAACAAATAGGAGTTTTCGCGGGACCACTTCGTCGCCTCGGCCAGGTCGTCCCAGTTGGCCGCGGTCAGCAACGATGGAGTAATGTACATCTCCTGAAGTTGTGTGCCGCTGCCGAAGTACGAGCGCACCTCATCTGTGAAGTCGTCATTCGGATCCGCACTGAGCTGATCGGCTTTGTCCGCGTAAATGATTCCATGCAACATGAGGGAGTTTAACGGGAAGAGCGGCCCGCCCTCGACCACATTGCGATAAGTTTGTTCATCGCGGTACGTAATCCATTTCTGGCGCCAGCTTCCCACGCCATCGAAGCCATAGTCTTCTCCGCCGCGCCAGATGGAGTCGGCATAACGCAGCCAGAATGGCGAAGGCTGCGTGCCTGTGGTCAGATTGATAAAGATGCCTGGATCCTGCTGGCGCAGTCTCTCGATGAGATGAATCGCCGCAGAAAAATCGCTATCGAAAAGGCTTCCGGGGAAGACTTGGCTGACATTGCCCGTACCGTCGAACTTGAATTGGTTCACGCCATATTTCGTGATCATCTGTAGGCAAGTCTTCTCGAAGAGCTTGTAGTAACGCGGTCCGGAAAGTGCAAAACTTCCCTTCACGGTTTCATAGCCGGCGCGCTCTCCCGCGCCAAGGCGCTGGATCTTTGCTGCTTCATAACCGCCCCATGGAGAGAGCCAGACACCGATGCCGAAGCCATACTGCGCCGCCGCCTGGTGGATATTTGAGAAGCCGCTGGGAAGCCCGGAGTTGAACTCCCAGAGCGATTGTGTGTTATCCCAGCCGTCGTCGAAGAGAAATGAGTCCATCGTGACGCCGCGCTTGCGGACCAGCTCTTCTCCAAAGACGTGCACTCGATCAAGAGCCGAAGCTTCCGCGTAGCGTTCGCCGCGGCCCAGGTCGTACCAACTGTTGTAATGCAGGAAAGTTCGGTAGGGGTGCGCGCGCTCCTGTTCGAGATAGGCGAGAAAATCGCGCCGGAGCTGGCCGGGCCCAGCCACGCCAATCACGGATGAATAGGTGATGGATCGTCCCGCGGCGAGAGGCAAGGTGCGCGTCAGGATAGCGGTGGCCCGCTCATTCTGTACCGCGCTTACCGCCAGCGGAGACTCGAAGCCAAAGAAGAACGTGCCCGCCACCATTGGCGAACCGGGAACCTTCCCTGCCACATACACGCCAGGTACCTTGAAGTCGAAAAGCCGCACCTCGGCAATATCCACGGGCCGTGTCAGAGCTCGCAGCGTGATCTCCTGGCGTATATGATTCGCGCCGTCGCATAATACCGCGCACCAACGCACGGCCAGAGAGTTGTCTTGTGTTTCCAGGTCTGCGCAGAGCTTTCGTCCGGCAACCTGCTCCGCCTGTCGTGCAGCGGATGGGTTAGGCGCGATCTGTTCTTCCACCGGCGCCTCATTCATCCTTAGCTGCGAGGCAGCAACCACACGCCCGTCGCGAAACAAGAGAGAGAAGGCCTCACCAGGCCGGAGCATTGCCCTGCTCCTTCGATCTTCGATCTCCACAAACTTGAGAGATTTATTTGCCACTTGGAAGCGAGCTGTAAGATGCTCTCCGCTCAGTTCGTATCTCCGGGAGACATGCCCATCAGCGGCGATTGCGCGAGCCGCCAATGCCGCAAAAAGAAGAAACGCAGGAACAAGAATATTTGTGGCGGATCGCCGCATCGCTGGAATTTGCATTTTTGCTGAACTCCCTTTCAGTTTGTGCCTCAGTGTTTCTCCTTGAGGCGCGGCAGCAACCCCGCCTGGCAGTCCCTTGCGTAAATCCATTCACCAGGGGCTCCCGGCGGTCGGCTCGGCCGTTCCGTTAAAAACGGAATTCCCGGTTGCTGGCCATGAATGGTTTTGAATATCCTTTCGACTTCGGAAACATGGGACTCATTGCTTTAAGTTCCACGGTGAATTCACCAGTGCTTCTATCTGACGAGTAACTTCCGCACGCTCTTCCGATTCGCACACCATCATCATGCTCAAAGCGCGATCGCCGTGAATGGGAATGCAGAGCATCCCGCCTCGTTTCTCGGCGACAAAGCTCTCATATTGCCGCCATTGAGAGCCCGCAACCTCACCTGTCAGCACAATCGGGTGGCGCCAGCGGCCAGCCTCCGGAATGCGGATGTTTCCTTGTCCCATCGGCAAGAGCAACAATTGTTTCGCGGCTGACAGCGACTGTTCTTTAAAGGCGATCGCCATCAAATGCAAATCGCTTCCGATCAGCAACTGGCCATTCACGAGGACATCCCCCGAACTTTCAACGCCCTGAACGCCTTTCCCCGGCGAACTCACGATGATGCCGGGCATGCGCGGCGCAAGCGATAACTGCACATCCCCATCCTCGATCGGTACGGTGACCTGATGAATCGCGCGCGTGCCATCGTAGTTCACCAGAACGTCAATGCACCGGTCGTCCTGGGAAGGCACACGGAAGCGGTGCAGTGACGCTTCCGCGGGCATCACCTTTTCGCCGGCAATGTGGAATCTGTCCAGCACTGCCCTATAAAAGCGATGAGCGTAGGGATGATAGCGCGGATCGCCATGCAATTCTATGGGGTCGGCGCTGAAAATAACCTTCCCCTTGCCATACTGATACTCGGTGACCATCGGGCTGCCGTCCGCCGCGTCCATCAAGGAGGTTGCGCCTGCAAGCCGGACAGTGATTCCCGGCGCCGCTACATATTCCGGCCATGCCGTATCCCGGGGCCGAGTTAGCAATGCACCCTCTTGATAGGCGATGTTCGGGAAGCGTTCCGCAATAAACTCCACGCCACACAGATCCTTGAGCCGTTGAGTCCGGGTTCTCTGCCGTTGCGGGTCGTAACTGATATCGCCGGAAAGATAAAGCTGCCTTCCGTCCTTAACGAAGCGTGTCAGCCGCTCAATAATTGTGTCACTGGGGCAATACGGAAGCGGATAGAAGATTGTTTTGATGCTGCTTGGAATGGAATCAATGAACTCGTCGGCCAAAGTGTTGAAGCGAACGCGCTGATCGATCAATAAACGAATTCCGTTGTGTATTCCTTCAAGAACAGCAGACCCGGCTCCGCCCTTCCGGTTCTCGCCAGCCAGTAGGACCAGTGTCTCGCTGCTTTCATAACGAGGCCGCAATTGACGGAAAAGAATCCCGCTGTTGCGGTAAAATGCGCGAACATCGCGGGGAATCAGCTCGTTGGAGTAATTGATACCCCACTCGAAAGGCAGATCCGAGGGATATTTCCAGCACCAATTCTGGATTTTCGATGCGCCCAGGGCAAAAGCATAATGAGCGATCGCGAGGAAATAGGCCTGCTCGTACTGCTCGGTGCGCGCGGCAATGTATTCGTCGCAAGCCAGCCATGCGGGATGTGTTTTGACACCGAACTCACCGACATTCACGCCTTTTCCGCGGATGCTCTGGTCGAGAAACTTGCAGACTTGTGGAAAGCGGTAATAGTCCTCTTCGGTAGAGTTGAAGTAGCCGAAGTTAGCCAATTCAAGTTTGCCAAGCGCTGAGAGAAGGTCGATGCCCCCGCCGGGATTCTGGTAGAACTCCGCTGTCACAGGATGCTTGCGGTCTACTTTACGGATCGCGTCGTGCATCGCGTTTAACCACCTGCTTACGACCCGGGTGCGGAATTCATAATCATCCAGCGTGCGCACATCACGCCAATCATCGCTTCCTGAGCGAATGGCAAGTTTGCCTATCGGGGATTCAGGCGGAGTAATCGCCCACGCCTTGCGCAATGCCTCGTCCGATCCATATTTCTCATGAAGGTATTGGTTATACAGATTTTGTAAATCGGGAAGGTTGGGATCATGCAACTCCAGGTCGCCATTCAGGTAATACATGATTCCGGCGGCATCCTTATAGCGCGCCGCGAAGGCTTGCACATAGGCTTCCTGATCCCCCATGTCCCGATTGCTCACGGCTGTATTGGAGAAGATCAGCATACCAGGAAAGAATGCTCCGCCCACGCGCTGCATATTCAACAACATGGCGTCGATCCACCGCCACCACGCTTCGGTAGGCCGCTGTTGAGGACCACGCAAGCCCATCAGATTTTCATAGACATCAATGCAAGTGTCATGGCATCCCTGCGCATCGTCGTGCCATGTGAGCGGATTCTCATCCTGGTTGATGAATGTATGCAGGTAGTCATCAGTCCCCTGCAGAAACAGGTTATTGCCATTTACCTGGAAGTAGTTATTCTTGAACTCAAACGCCAGGCCCTTCTGCAAAGTCTCGGGCTTCCAGGCAATAAACCCGGTTTCGATCTGGTCGATTTCTTCCCCTGCGGAAAACAGTTGAGCTGTAACGCGATAACGCGCGGCGGAAAACGACGCTGGCCTCCAGTTGCTCTCGATTGGTTCGGTCTGGCCCGGAGCCAATTCCATGCGCTGCGAGAGGCGGAATACCTCCCGGTTATTGCTTGCCTCCGTAATGCGCCAATGCAATTCGAGGGAGACCCGCTGTCGTCCGAAGTTGCTCGCCAAGACTCGACTTCGCACTGGCTCGCCATCGTGATAAGAAGCGAAGTTGGTCTCGCATCCATGGAGAAAGCATTTGCGGGCCTGTGCATGGCTCACCGCCTTTAGAGTGCGTTCACCGAGAGGCTTTCCAGATGCAAAAATATCTTGATTGTCTACGCCAAAGAACGCCCAACTGCTGCGCGCATAGTTGGATCGCGTGTGATAGACAAGGGCGCCAGCCGCGCCACGCTTGCGCCCCAGCGCGTCATGCGCCTCAAGCAAGGGTATCCAGCGCGCATTGTTCATGCCGACAACGCAGGTCGCGGCATAGCCCTCGAAGGCGCCGCTCTCGTCCCCGGGTTCATGCAGAATGGACTGTTCTTGAGCGGGGCGGATGGCCGCAACGTGTTGCAAGCGAAAATCGGCATCGAAGATGCCGATCTGGCTTGGGCTGATTCGCAACTCGTCCTGAGGAAATCCCAGCGCAGTATTGATGCGAACCTGGGCAGACCGCTTCTCCAAGCGGAACTGTGCGCCCCAGACTGTGCCGGTCGCATTCTCCAGCCCAAAACTGATGCGCAGCGTGCGGCAGGTGGGGATCAAAAAGATTAGCCGCTCGACCTTGTGCCAATCTTCCGTGCCGCGAATCTTTTCGAAGATGAGGCTCGCCGCATACGCCCTGGCGCCGGTCTCGTCCAGTTGCTCGATTCCGATGTATGCAGCCCCCTGCGGCGCGGGTTGGACGCCTGAGGCGCGAATCCACCCCTGAAAGAAGAACTGATCTCCGTCTCCCTGAGCCGGAAGATCGAAACGCCACTCAGCTCTCTGGGTCCAGATATTCGCGGGAACTTCGATTCTGGCGGACTTCTGCTTTCCAAGGCCAGGCAACTCCGCATCAATTCTGTCGGCGTGATCTGTGCCCACAGCCTTCCAGTCTGTACCTTCCCGGGCAAGGTCGGGAAGCAGGTTTGGTCCACTTTCGCGTTGCACCGCCTGGTCATAAAACTCCCATCGCCCGTTCTTCTTAATCAAAGGCGACTGAAAGGCATAACCGCCGGTACTGAGCAAATCGCCTCCATCCGCAAGAAAGGCTAGAACCGTATCTCGCGCTGGTAGTGGAAAACTTTCTCCATAAGGGAGAATGAGCAGGTCGAAGTTGGCGCGGTTCAGTTGCGCGGGGTCAGCCAGTTGATCGGCCGTGAGGAAAGTTATATCGAAGATTTCTCCCACAATGCGGGCCAGTTGTTTAGGATCGGAAGATGCTCCGCGCACGGGGATCAGGTCATTGAAAATTGCGGCAGCCGGTTTTATGCGTTTGCTTTTCTGCAGGGTGTCTTCATGTGCCCATTGCAACGCTTGCCAAATGTCAACAACCTCATCAATGTCGGCAGGTTGATCCCCTTCCACAAAGGTCAGATCGGAGAACCAAGCGGCTCCCGCAGCACGATAGATTCCTACAACCACTTCGAACCATGTTGTGGACGGAAAGCATGTAAATGTTTGGGAAAAGCGCTGCCACCCCGCTGTGCCGGCGAGGTTTCCGAAACGCCGTTCCGGAAGTTGCTTGCCGTCTACGGTAAACTCTGTTGGCCGGCCCTGAAACTCGAATTGAGAGGCCGCAAAATAAACTCCCGCATTCTCCTCTTCCTGCACGACGGTTTCGGTTTTGACCCAGCCGCTCAATGTATAAATCTTGCCCGCCTCGGGACCTAGAACGAAAAAGCGCGCATAGTCACCTGAATCTGTCTTGACCTGAACGGAGGAATGGCCGCGATGACGGACGGCATCCACCACGCGCGCGCCGCTGGTAAACTGCCAGCCCCAGGCTGATTTCTGAAAGCCGCCATCGTTTAACAAGGAAATCTTCTTGCCTGCGCGGGCAGCTGATCGTTTGGCGGACTCGGAGGTAATTGTCGCCCATGCGCCATGGCTTAACAGGGCAGTGCCCATGGCGCCCATTCCCTGCAGAAACGCCCGGCGGGATTTGTTGCCTACGATGGAATCAACATTCGATACGACTGACATATTCTTTGTCCCGATCAGTTTGGTCTCAACAGCAACGGTCTCGTTATTCCACTGCCGTTGCTGGAATGCGCAGTACTGCGCGGTAGCGGTCGCCGCGGTAGCAGGAACGCGCCACCTCCACGGGCGTTCCCTCGACGCTCCATAGCGTACGTGAGATAATCAGCAAACTTGATCGCTGTGGAATCTCCAGCAGTTCAGCCTCTTGCTTGCCCGCCGCGTGTGCCTCGATGACTTCGTCCGCCTTGCTCAGACGGATGCGGTAGCTCTCGCGCAATGTCTGATAGAGCGAAAGCTGCGCGAAATCAAACTTCTGGATACCGGGAAACCTGGCCATAGACAGCCATATGTTTTCGACGGCGACGGGGAGTTCATCGGCGGAGCGCAGACGATGCAACCTTAAGGTAGGTGACCCCACATCCACCGCAAGCCGCGTGGCGATCTCAGCGCTGGCAGGAATGATCTCCGCTGCCAGCACGCGCGAGGAAGGTTTCATGCCTAGCGCGCGCGTCTCAGCCGTAAATCCAGCGAGGTGCGCTATATCCTGTTCAACTCGGGGCTGAGTTACGAAGGTTCCGCGGCCTTTGTGGCGAGATGCGAGCCCCTGTCCCTTCAAGCACTGCAAGGCCTGCCGCGCCGTCATCCGGCTGACAACATATACGCGGCTCAATTCCTCTTCGCTGGGCAATGGGTCACCGGCGCGAAGTTGGCCAGAGTGAATCATCTTGAGTAACTGAGCCTGGATCTGGAAATACATCGGGGTGAAGCTGCTTTTGTCCAGAGGCTCAAATTGCAATGGATAACTCTTGGAGTCCGCTGGGGCCACCCCATTGGTAGAAACGCCCTTGCGTGCATTATTTGGCATCAACTTATTCTCCCGTTCAAAAGAACTTCATGGAAAGGCATCATTAACTTGCCCTGCTGAGGGTTACAATCGCGATCAACAGAATGACGATACCGCCATACATCCAGCCATGTGCGCGCCGCGAGGCGTGCCGCCACTCCCCCAAGCCGATACCGATGGCGTTGGCCAGCAGCAGGCCGGTGGCCAAACTGAGCGGCCAGCCAATCGCCGTGCCGAGTGTGCCCAGCTTGGGCGCCGCCGCGCCGTAAACAAAAATACTTCCTCCCCACAACAGGGCCATCAACACCGACAATGAATAAAGGCGGAAGTTACCCGGCGCCCTGAACTTAGCAAAATTGCCGTTTTTTGCAAAGAGATAGAGGCAGAAGCCGAGGTTGGCCAGCGACCCGGCAGACAGCATAATCCACCAGATCAGGTTGGTGCTTGAGAAATCGCTCAATCCGGCGGACCGCCCATAGCTGGCGATCGGCTGTGCCAAGGAAAAGCCTATATTGAAGACTGCCGACAGCACCCCAGCGCCTCCTGCAAGCAGTAATGCAACGGCCAGGGGGCGCGCATGCCCGACTAAATTGCCCCGCTCGCCGGGCCCGTTGGCCGCCTTTTCTCTCATACGTCCAGCATAGCCGCAAAAGACAATGCCCACGACCTCAATCGCCACGCCTAATAAAATCTTTTGGCCGGAGGATTCAAAGAGCCTGTGAGGGGCAAGCAGCATGATAGGCAACAGCGAGCCAAGCGCGGAACTGATAGCCAGCACAAGCGTATTGGCCAGGGAAATGCCGATGGCGCTTACGCTCTGGCCAAACATCAACGCTCCGAATCCCCAGGCAAAGCCTGTCACCATCGCAATCAAAATGGCGCCCATGGGTGCATGGGCGATCACCATCCAGCTCTGCGGTGCCAGGATGCTAATGATGGTGGTGGGCATCAGAAGGCATGAGATGACAATGAAGAGGCTCCAGACGTGCTCCCAGTCCCAACGTCCCAGGAAGCGCATGGGGAAGGTAAAACTCCCATTCATGAGGCCGGAAAGAATGGCTAGCAACACGCCTATGGCAAGTGTGCTCATCATTTGCGACTCCCGTTCTGCTCCAAAAGAAGCTGTCCTCTTGGCTTCGTTCCGCCCGGCTGATTGCGAAATCCGCAGGGCTAATTTGTTCGCCCCGCCAATCTCTAGTAGACTATACAATAGTATAGACGTACGTGTCTGCCATTGAGTTCCAATTCTGTTTTACGGCATGTGCGAGGCGATATGAAAATCTCGAAGATTCAGGAACATTTGCACGGCAAACTGGTGGTTTCGTGTCAAGCGAATTCTGGCGATCCACTTGAAAATACAGAGGTAATTTGCAGGATCGCCCAGGCAGCAATCAAGGCAGGGGCTGCCGGCCTGCGCATCAACAGCGCGGAACACATCGCGGCCATCCGGCAATACACGGACGTGCCAATTATCGGAATTCAAAAGCGCAATCGCAATGGGATGCTTCGCATTACGCCGGACTTCGCATCGGCCGCTGCCCTGGCATCTGCGGGAGCGACGATCATCGCGCTCGGTTGCACGAGTCGCGTATGGCCCTTTGGCGAACCATGGCGGCAGTTGATTGCGCGAATCCATGAGGATCTGCAGCTCCCTGTCATGGCGGATGTGGCCACGCTCGAAGAAGCGCTTGCCGCCGTCAGCACGGGCGCGGATTTCGTCGGCCCCACTCTGAATGGATACACGGAGCAGACGCGGAGCAATCGGTCATTTAGTTGGTCCCTGCTGGCGGATTTGGTCAGGGATGTTCGTGCGCCAATTATTGCCGAAGGCCACATATCCACTCCGGACGAGGCGAGACGCGCAATTGCGGAAGGGGCCTTGTGCGTTGTGGTTGGCTCTGCAATCACGCGTCCCGGCGTCATTACGGCCAATTTTGTCCACGCACTGCAACTTCCGGATCGCAGCGCCTCAGCCATCGGGGTAGACATTGGCGGAAGCTCGGTCAAAGCTGGAATGGTTGCCAGAAATGGAGCAGTCAGCCTTTCCGTG
>Ga0255355_1001293_pt1 | contig 11905 bp, 11 predicted proteins | sample HBST75metaG_FD_189943 | JGI IMG/M metagenome (GOLD analysis project Ga0255355, IMG submission 189943) | Peat soil microbial communities from Stordalen Mire, Sweden - H.B.S.T75 | ecosystem: Environmental > Terrestrial > Soil > Wetlands > Peat | place: Sweden: Norrbotten County, Stordalen Mire...
AGTACTCCATGGAAGACCAGCCGAGCAGCATCTGGCGTTGTGAACCGCCATGGAAAAAGACCATGGCCGGGCGGCGTTCGCCGGGCGCAATCGACGCGGGCAGGAATAGCTGGCCGTGAATCTCAAGCCCGTCCGCGGCCGGGAAGAGGACCGGCTGAGGCGTGACGAAGCGGGCGGCGGGATAATCCGCGGGAATGGCTTGAGGGGCAAGATCGACCAAATGGCCGCCCACCACCACCGCGGCGCGGATCGGCAAGTGGGCGTCGGAGCGCAGAACAACAACTGCGCCGTCGCTTGCCAGCACCGGCTGCGTCTCAATGCCGTTGCCTGCTGTCAGGGCTTCCGGCGCTTTGTTTGACGCATCCGCGGCAAAAATGACCCGCCAAACATGGCGCCGGTCAATGTCATTCTGATTGGAGTCGAAAACCAGCGTCTTGCGGTCGCCGCTGAGAGAAGCGTGCTCGACCTCAAAACTGCCCGGCGTGAGCAACGTAGCCTGCCCGCCTGAAGCGGGCACGGCAAAGAGATGAAGCCAGCCCTCGCGCTCCCATGGGAAAACGATCCGGTCGCCAACAGTCCAATGCAACTGGTCCGGCGAATCCGTTTCGCGGAAGGCGCTGCCGACGCCCTCGGCCGCGCGCCAGCCCTCATGCGCCTTGCCGGTGGCTACCTCTGCCACACGAATCGACCAGGGCAAGGCCGTGCGATGCGCCTCATGCCCCCCATGCCACTTTGAGCTCGTGTCGGGCGGAATGCGCAGAAAGGCGATCTGCATGGAATCAGGCGACCACGCGGGGTTGCTGTCGAAGTCGGTGGAGGGGTCAAGGTAGGCGAGCGAATTGGCTGCCACGGAATAGACGCCGATAAAGCTATGGCCGCCGCGCCTGCTCACAAAAGCAAGCCGCGTGCCGTCGGGAGACCAGCGCAAGCCCTCGGCGGAGCCACGCATTTGTAGAAGTTGTCCCGGTTTGGCTTGGTCATCGTCGAGGGTCAGCAGCCACACCTGGCCGTGGAAGACGTAGGCCAATCGCTTGCCGTCCGGCGAGATTGCGGGCTCGTGGCCCTCGGCCAACAGACGCGGCTCGCCGCCTTCCGCGTTGACGATCCACAACTGCTGCCGGGCGCCCATGGGAAACCAGGCCGGATTGGGCACAGGATGGCGCTCACCCTCGGCGTCTCCGCCGCGTACGTAGACGATCTTCGCGGCGTCTGACGTCCACTGCGGGGAATTGATCTCTTGGCCGTCATCCTGGGCGTAGTGCGTGAGCTGGCGGGAGACGTATCCCTTGCCATCCGCCGCGGGTTCGGCAACCCACAAATTGCGCCGGCCGCCGATGTTCGCCACCCAGGCCAACCGCCCTCGGGATGGAGCGGCGCGTAGAGCGGAAGTGAATGGAGCGCTCAGAGCCTGCTCAATCGTGAATCCCTTTGGCTGTGCAACCGATGCCGGTGCGCTCACTACAAAGGCCGCAGTCAGCAGCAGCGTTCCAATTCCAGCCAGCCGCCAGCGCCGGCGCATCCCCGCAAGCCTTGCGCCGAATTGCGCCCCAAACCGACAACCCTGCATTGTTTGCACTATCTTCCGCGCCAATTCAGACCCCTTTCCCGCTGCAAAATGGAATGCAATCAGGATACAGGATCAGTGGGAGCGGGACTCGGAGCTCTTTCAAGGCAGTCCGGTCTTGAGTATTGAGGCTTCCCACCCCTGCGTCAGAAAATGCAAAACGCAGGTTCCCTTCGACTACGCTCAGGGCTTGCTTTCGGCTCTGTTGCGCTTAGTTCAGAATGACAGAAAGGATGGGGCACGGCACGACTATGGCGGGAAATGAGTTTTTTGGGAGCCTGTAATGCCCATACGCTTCAAAAAATTGACTCATGCAGAGATTCTCTGAGGCCGGACGTGGGAAACTGATAGAAGTTGCAGCGGCAAAGTCGTCCGGCGGGTGAGGACGACGAACTAAGCCGGCAGACGGAGGATGGGAAGAGCTATGGCTCAGGAGAATTCGTTCGACATCGTCAGCAAGGTGGACCTCCAGGAGGTCCGCAACGCCATCGACCAGGCGCTGAAGGAGATTCGGCAGCGCTTCGACCTGAAGGATTCTCACTCGGATGTGGCCTTGGAGGGTAACGACGCGATACTACTTATTTCCGACGGGGAGTACCACCTGGAAGCCGTGAAGGAGATTCTGGCGCAGAAGCTGGTGAAGCGCGGCGTCTCGCTGAAGAATCTAACCTACGAAAAGATGGAGGAGGCTTCTGGCAAGAGTATGCGGCAGAAGATCAAACTCCAGCAGGGCATTCCCATTGAAAAGGCGAAGGAGATCGTGCGCCTGGTGAAGGACTCAAAAAAGAAGGCGCAGGCCAGCATCCAAGGCGATACAGTCAGAATATCGAGCAAGGATCGCGACGAGTTGCAGGGAATCATCGCCTTGCTCCGCGGCAAGGAGATGGGCCTCGAATTGCAGTTCACCAACTACCGCACGAATTGAGCGGCCGGGCGGCGGCAGGCGGCGCGCCGCTGAACCACCGAGCCGGAAGCTGCCGCAGCACTGTAGGATAAAGCACGGGACCGGAGAGCATTGAGCACATTGGCGATAGAGACGGCAAAAGAGGTTTTTGACCTGCTGCGGGACGACCTTGTGGCGATCGAGCAGGAGTTGGGCCGCGACGCCGCCTCCGGCGTAAGCACCATCACGGAGATCGCCGAGTACCTGCGGGGGGGCGGCGGCAAGCGCATTCGGCCAACGCTGCTTTTGCTGTCGGCGCACACGCTGGGCCACACGAGTCCCAACTCCATCCGGCTGGGCGCGGTGGTCGAGATGGTGCACACCGCAACCCTGGTCCACGACGACATTATCGACGGCGCGGATATGCGCCGCGGGCGTCCGTCCGCAAATACGACCTGGGGCAATGAAAAATGCGTGCTGGCCGGCGACTGGCTGTATATGCAGGCCTTCAAGGTGGCGCTGGAAGAGAAGAGCCTGCGGGTGCTGGATCTGCTGATCGGCCTGACCCAGCAGATGGTCGAGGGCGAGCTGCTGCAAATCCAGAAGCTGGGCCGCCCCGTCTCTGAGGCCGAGTACTACGACTTGATCTACCGCAAGACCGCCTGCCTGTTTTCGGTTTCCATGCGCCTCGGTGCGCTGCTGGCCGGGGCCACGGAGGCCCAGGAAGCGAGTCTGGCCGCCTATGGCCGCGCGATCGGCCTGGCCTTCCAGATTGTCGACGACGTGCTCGACCTGACCGCGACTGAGGAAGTCCTGGGCAAGCCCGTGGCCAGCGACCTGCGCGAGGGCAAGGCGACGCTCTCGGTGATCCACTCCATCGACCACGGCACCGCCGCCGACCGGCAAACGATCCAAAGAGTTTTAGATGACCGCAGCTTCGAGAACGTAAGCCGCGAGCAGATTCAGAAAATTCTCGTGCACAACGGCTCGGTCGAGTACGCCATGGGCGTGGCCGACCGCTACGCCGAGCAGAGCCGCCAGGCCCTGGCCGATTTGCCTGACTCCGAGTACAAGCGCGCCCTGTTGTGGGTGCCGGATTTTGTGGTGGCGCGGCAGAAGTAACGAACAGACTACAGCAAAACCAGGAATGGTGTATCCCGGAACCATGCACTCAAGTCGACGCGACCAACAGGGAGCGGCGACCTTCAACGAAGCAAATCAGGATACAGGTTCCCTGGTTTTGCTCTAAAGCAGCTCAATCAAGGTTTCGATGGAGATTGATTGTACCTGTGCCACTTCAACAAGAATTCCATGGAGCGTCCCGGTCTTGAGCGGATTGTGTAATGGTACAGAAATTGAATGTACGCGCGGGCCTTCGTGAAAAAGCCTCAGATGGCTGCCCTTCTGTCGAATCACGTTGTAGCCGAGACGCTCTAAAGCACGGATCAACCGATCTGCTGAAACACCGCGTGGCAGCTTCATGCCGCTTCCATCGCGATCATCTCATCCTTCACGTAATGCAACTGAATTAGCTTTGGATGCGCATCTGCTTCCTCAAAGTGCAGAGACGTTACTTCGATCACATTGCTGCGCAACTCATCCCACGTCTCGGCTTCGGTAAAAATCGCGTGGCCCAACGCCCGAGCAGTGTAGCCACCCTCTTCCGCTTCGCGTACCTCGAAAATCAGTTCCATAATATATAGCATAGCGCGGTTTTCCATCCTTTCCGCAAAAAGCGCAAAAAGGACGGATCCCCCTGGCTTGTGCTTATCCTTAATGCAGGCGAACATGGACAATGATTTTTGAAGGAAGAGCAGGACAGGGTTGGTCTACCTCGTCGGGAGCTTCTAAGTACGTATATTCAACGTTGAGAACGTCATATAATCCCCCGCCGAAGTTCTTGAATTCGCGAGTTTCGCCGGGGAGAAAAACTCGATCGCCAGCCCTGGGAATAGCCGTGACCGCCTCTAACGGAACAAGGTTGATACCGACCCTTTCATCTTCGTCAGCAAATTCGAGACATCCATGACTTACACTCTGTGGTTCTCTAGCCTTCTTGGCCTGTTTGTAGAGTTTCCATGTCGACACAGAGATTGTCGGGATACATACGAGTGTAACGACGTCTGCGATAAAGCTGATCGGATCAGGCCATGAAAAGCTCACGAAGGAAATCTTACACTTCATTACAGAGTTGTCGATACGTATTCCGACTTCGACAAGCCCTATTTCGCATCCATCATCGTTCGCAGGGCGGCGGCATACTTTTCCGGGAAGGGTTTCTTGCCCATCTTGACGTCGCAGACGATGTGCGTCGTCTCGCCTTCGGCCAGGAGCGCGGGTTCGGCTCCGTCTTCAGCCTTGCGCAGAATGCGGTAAGCGAATCGGACCGCGGAGCCGCGCACCATCGTGGGCCGGGTTTCGATAAGGATTTTTTCGTCGTAGCGAGCCGAAGAGCGGTAGCGGCACCGGGCCTCGACCACCGGCAGAATGCAATGGAATTCGCTCTCCAGCAGCTTGTAGGAAAAACCGAGAGCGCGGAAGAGTTCGACGCGGCCAACTTCAAACCAGACCAGGTAGTTGGCGTAGTAGACAACGCCCATCTGGTCTGTTTCGGCATAGCGGACTCGAATTTCGGTGGTCACGGGCATGAAGCAATCTCTCCCAATGTCTGATAATGAACGAATTTCGTCCCCGGATTTCCACGTTGAGCAAAACCAGAGTTGCTGTATCCAGAGGCAATGTCCTCAAGTGGCTTTTTTCTCAAGAAAAAGCCACCTCGCAAACTCTCAAGAAGGGCATATTAACGCTGGTTTTGCTCTAGAACGCTGACTTTTCCACAATCTTCCAACTTCCGCCTGATTTTCTCTTCAAAGCGGCGAACAAACTCCTCAGGGTTTCAAATGGGCGAAGATCGGCAGCTTGGCGAAGTCGTTGAAGATAATGATGGTGAAGAAGGCCACAATCAGGATAAAAGCCGCTTGGTAGATGCGCTCCTTCACATTGATGCTGATGTCGCGGCGGATGATGCTTTCGATCAGCAGGAAGAGAATCATGCCGCCATCCAGGATGGGGAAGGGTACGAGGTTGAGGATGCCCAGGTTGAGGCTGATCATTGCGGCCAGCCCAATTTTGGGTGCCCAGCCCTTCATCTCCGCCGCATCGCCAGCCATCCGTGCGATGCCAACCGGCCCGGCAAGCTGGGAGACGGCGACCTTGTGCGTGAAGAGTCCCTTCAGGACATCGAAGATCATAAACGATTTGTCGGCGCAGAAGGCGGAGGATTTGGAAAAGGCCTTGGTGAAGGAGAGAGGGTCATTGCGGACGGGAATCTGCACAGGCGCAAAGCCCAGCTTCCAGCCGCTATCGAGTTTGGCCGGATGCACCACGACGGGCGACAGAGCGGCGCCGTTGCGCACCACGACCAGCGTAACCGGCTTGCCTTTTCCGGTCTGCAAATAGGCCAGCAGCGACGTAACCGTATGGAAGGGATGTCCATCCACGGACTGGATGGCGTCGCCGGCGCGTAGGCCAGCCTGGTCGGCTGGCGTTCCCTGCTGCACTTGCTGGACGCCGATGGGGCCGAGCAGATACTGAGGCAGAATGCCCTCGTCGCCCAGGTCAAAGTCATCGGCTTTGGCCGCGGCGGGCACGTGAAGGCTCAGCCGCACGGTTTTGCCGCCGCGCTCCACCGTTACCGGAACAATCTGGTTGGGGTTCAGCTTGGTGCGTTCGTAGATATTTTCCCAGTCGGGGTTCTCCACCGTGTCGAAGTGGCGGATGATGTCGCTGGACTGGATACCGGCCTGATCCGCCGCTGAACCTGGAGTCACCCATTCGACGGTCGTGGTCTTGACTTCGACGGCGGGGACTTCGTTGATCCAGCCGAAGTAGAGGATCATCAACACAAATGCGAGAACGAAGTTGGCGAAGGGCCCGGCAAAGCCGATCAACATGCGCTGCCAGCGGGGATGGGAAGTGAGGGCGCCGGGGTCGTCGGCTAGCGGAACGGGAGTTGAGCCGGGCGCCTCAAAATTCTGCTCCGCGCTTTCGCCGGTCATTTTCACAAAGCCGCCCAGGGGCAGCAGACAGACTTTGTAGTCGGTGTCGCCGTACTTGACGCCGAAGAGACGCGGTCCGAAGCCGAAGGAAAAGGCCTCGACGCGGACTCGGCAGAGCTTGGCAACGGCGAAATGGCCGAACTCGTGAACCACGACCATGACGCCGATCAGAACGACAAAGGCGGCGGCAGAAACCAGAAATTCATACATAAATGTGCGGTTCTTCCCTCAAAAAAGTTCTGCGCAAATCAATGATGCATATCAACTGAAGTCCGGCTATCTTGCCAGGGGTTATAACCCAGAGTTGCCAACTCGCACGCTTCAACTGAAAGCAAAGTGATTGAATAGATGGCTCAGGCCTTGGCCAACAGCGAACGAGCCATTTGACGCGCCTCCCGGTCGTAGGCGAGCACCTCGGCAATGGTGGCCGGGTGCGCCTCGGGCGTGGATGCAAGTACCTTTTCAATTGTACGCGGGATGCCGTTGAAGGGAATGCGGCGGTCGAGGAAGGCTTCGACCGCGACCTCGTCGGCCGCGTTGAGGGCGATGCAGTGCGCCCCGCCTTTTTCGGCCGCTTCAAAGCCCAGCCGCAGGCAAGGGAAGCGCTCCAGGTCGGGCTGCTCGAAGTCCAGATGGCTGAGCGCGGCCATGTCGAAGGTGAGCGTGGAGGCTGGCCGCTCCGGGTAGGCGAGAGCATAGAGAATCGGCAGCCGCATATCGGTGACGGAAATCTGCGCCAGGATGGAGCCATCCACGTACTCCACCAGCGAGTGCACCGTGGACTGCGGATGAACCGTAACCCGGACCTGACGGGGTGTCACGTCAAAGAGGCGGCAGGCCTCGATGACTTCGAGGGCTTTATTGAGCATGGAGGCCGAGTCGATGGTGATGCGGCGACCCATGACCCAGGTGGGATGTTTGAGCGCCTGCTCGGGCGTGATAGCGGCGAATTGGTCGAGCGGCAACTTGCGGAAGGGGCCGCCGGAGGCCGTTAGCCAGATGGTCTTCACCTCAGAGTGCGCGCCGACTCTCAAGCATTGATGGACGGCATTGTGCTCGCTGTCGATGGGCAGGATCGGGACGTTGCGCTCACGGGCGGCACGGGTAAGAATCTCGCCGGCGGCGACCATGCACTCCTTGTTGGCCAGGCCGAGGGGCTTGCCGGCCAGGATGGCGGCATGGGTGGCTTCCAGGCCCTCCACGCCGACAATCGCCGAGACTACGAAGTCCGCTTCCGGCAGGGTGGAGCAGGCAACCGTGCCCGCAGTTCCGTAGACCACCTCGATACCGCTGACGCCGTTCTCTTTCAGCCGTTTGGCCAGTTCGGCGGCCAGCTCTTCAGTGGCCAGCGAGACCAGCTTGGGACGCCAGCGCAGAGCCTGCGCATAGACTTCGTCGAGATTGTGCCCGGCGGCCAGCGCGGCTACGCGGTAACGCTCGGGAAACTGCTCGACGATGGAAAGGGTGCTTTTGCCGATGGAGCCGGTGGAACCGAGAATGGCGAGATTTTTCATATTTTTGGAATTCCTGGGATTGTGAGTCAGAAAAGCAGCAGAAAATTCTCATCTCTCTCAAGGCGTGATCCCGGCGATTGAACCGACAATTTCACGAACCTCAAGAAGAACGTCGTCCGGGGCTTTGCCAATCAATGCTGGATTGCGTGCGTGCCAATCCAAACTGCGCAGATGCGAGCAAAGGACCACTCCATGCACAGATAATCCCGGAGGGAGTGAAACCTCAGACGCATAACCCTTGATTTTACTGGTAATTGGGCAGACAAAAGCCAATAACGCTCGTTGGTTGAATCGTCTGGAAGAAAGCACTAAAGCTGGTCTACGGCCTGCCTGTTCATGACCAGTCTGCGGATCGAAATCGAACCAAACCAAATCGCCAGAATCGGGGATGTATGAACTTACCAAAACTCAACCCCGCGTGGAGGGCCCCAGTTAATTTCTTCCATACGAGCGTCCTCTGGAATGCCTTCCAGAATCTCGTCTAGTGTCTTGCGCTTCCGGGGATTTGAGGGAGCGGAATCCGATTGCTTGACGAGCGCAATGCCGCCGCTTCCGTTCGTGACCCATTCCACAGGCTCACCGACGGGCAATGAGGCTTGAGCGACCAACGCCTCTGGAATCTCGACAGTCAGCGTGTTTCCTACGCGAACGATTCGGGTGGTCATGGGGTCAACTCCTTCATAAATCATAGCGCGAAATGCGCCCCATCCGCCTATCCCCTGTTCCCTGACCTCTGTTTAGGATGGCTGGTGCATCAGCAAAGCGTACCACAGCACCGGAGCGGCCAGGAGCAGGGCGTCGATGCGGTCCAGAACGCCACCATGACCGGGCAGGAGGGTGCCGGAATCTTTGACGCCGGCCGAGCGCTTGAGCGCGGATTCAACCAGATCGCCCACCTGGGCGGCCACGTTCACCACGACGGAGAGGCGCATCCAGTACCAGATGTCCTCGGGGTAGGAGAGCCAGGCGGAGTCGAACCGGGTCTTCAGCAGATGTTCTAGTCCCAAGAGGAAGCCAGTGACCAGCAGGCCCCCTGCCACCGAGCCCAGCGCGCCCTCCCAGCTTTTGTTGGGGCTGATCGTGGGCGCGAGCTTATGCCGGCCCCAACGGCGGCCTACATAGAGAGCGGCAGTGTCACCGGCCCAAACCACGCACAGCAGGAAGGCTACCAGCGAAGGGCCATTGGTCTGCTCGCGCAGAGTAGGCAGGGAAATCAGCGTGAATCCGATGTAAAGCAGGCCGAAGATGGAGGAAGAGACGTCGGCGATCACCTGCTCAACGGGCCGGGAAAAGGTGCAATAAACCAGCAGGCCCAGGCTCAGAATGCCGAGTATGGCCGCTATCTGGTCGGGCCACTCGAAGTTGCCGGCGAAGAGCGCCAGAATGGCTACCAGCACCGCAACGCGCGGCGGCTTGGCTCCAACCTTCTCTGCCAGGTCCATAAATTCCCATGCGGCGAGCACCGCTACCGCCGCCACTGCCAGCGTGAAGAGCCACTGCCACCGCGGCCCCAGGAAAACCAGCACCAGAGCGATGGGAATCAAAATAAGAGCGGTCAATACTCGTTTCATTCAGGGTTGAGAATACACCGCCGGGGCGGGGTTTGTGTCGGCATGGCGCCCGCCGCGGGAAATTCTTGCTGCCTCCGAGCGGCGTCCTTCAGTAAGACAAACCATGATGGATGGTTTCACCGGGAGCTTGTTGGATCGCTTCGGTTGAAGTTTAGTGGGCGCCTTTTTCCCGCAGCAGCTTTACAACCTCGGTATTACCCGCGGTGGTTGCCAGTTTCAACGCCGTATCGCCGTTGTTGTCCTGGGCCTCGACATTTGCGCCCTTCTTCAGTAGTAGCTTCACAACCGGAACCGGATTAATGTCAGAGATAGTTGCCATCATCAGCGCCGTGCTGCCCTTGTTGTCCTTGGCTTCGACGCTTGCGCCCTTCGCCAGAAGCAGATTCACAACCTCCGCACTACCGTAGCGGGCCGCCATCATCAGCGCCGTGTCGCCAAGGCTGTTCTTGGCTTCAAGATGGGCTCCTTTCTCCAGCAGCAGCTTCGCAATCTCGGCATCACCCCGGATGGCTGCCTTGATCAGCGCCGTGGTACCGTCGTTGGCTGGGATCTCGGTGTTGGCCCCCTTCTTCAGCAGCAGCTTTACTACCTCGGTGTTTCCCCTGTAGACCGACGATATGAGAGCCGTCCAGCCGTCTTCGTCCATGGTCTTGGCATCGATATGGGCGCCCTTGTCCAGTGCTTGCCGCACAGCCTCCAGTTCGTTGCTTGTGGCGGCTTGGATGAGTTGATCGTCCATGCTGACGGGGCCGTCCTGGCTTGCGGCCGGATGACTGTATGACAAAGTAAGAGCGAAACAAAAGATGCTGATCAGGACTTTCTTCATCGCTTTCTCCTTGGGAATGGGACTGAAGCTATATTTCATGCTGAATCCTTCCGAAGCACGGGGTTGGCGAGCGGTCTGGCGCGATCCGCGGGCGGCGGCAGCGAGTAGTTTCCAGCGCACAATCTTATGCCAGACGCGGCGTCCGTGTAAATGCTTCAATTCTATGCGGAAAAAAACGGCAGAAGCCCGCGGAATCTAGATTTGTAAAATGGGAAACAGGGGGGCAAAGAAAGTTCAGCTTACCGCGATCTTGATTCGGTCAGGGTCCTCTTCCACCTCGCCGCAGCCCACTCCCAAGCCGCCGAAGCGGCGCTCGCGGTGCTGGAAGTCGGCAATGGCTTCGAGCAGATGGATGCCGCGGAAGTCGGGCCACAGGCGCTCGGTAACGAAGATCTCGGTATAGGCAATCTGCCACAGGAGAAAGTTCGAGAGGCGCATCTCGCCCGAGGTGCGGATCAGCAGGTCGGGGTCGGGCATATCCGCGGAATAGAGATGGCGATGAATGTCTTCTTCGCTGATGCACTCCGCATTCAGGTACTTATCTTTTATCTCGGCAGTCAGACTGCGGAAGGCGTCCACCATCTCCGAGCGGCCGCTGTAGTTGAGAGCCAGGGTGAGGGTGGTTCCGGTGTTGCCGGCCGTGGCCTCTTCAGCCCAGAGCATCTTCTTCTGGACTTCGGCGGGCAGTTCGTGAGTGCGGCCGATATACCTCATGCGGATGTTGTTGTCCATCATGCGCTGCACGTTGGAATCCAGATAGGTTGTGAGCAGGCGCATGAGGAAGTTGACCTCGGCGCGTGGACGGCGCAGGTTGTTTTCCAGAGAGAAGGCGTAGAGGGTGAGCCAGGGAAGGCCGATGCGCGCGGCAGTCTCCGTGACCAACTGTACGCTGTTGGCGCCCTGCTGGTGGCCCAGGAAGCGCTTGAGGGAGCGGTGACCGGCCCAGCGGCCATTTCCGTCCATGATGATGGCGACATTCTTGGGCAGGCGCTCCGGCTTGAGGGTCGCGTAGACAGCGCGCTCCTCAGCGGTCAGGTCCTCAATGCGCGGTGTGCCAGCAGAAACCAAAGAACTTGCCTCTACAGATATTGTCAAGCTGTCGGGCTGGCGCCCTGCGGCCGTCGAATGGGTGCGGTCCTGCTGGCGCCGAGAGCCGAGGCGTTACAACCTCGACCGTAGCACAAGCGCCCATGGGCCGCAATTGCCCCTGTAGTCTGGCCTGAAGGCGTTACAGCGTTTTCGATTCTGCTCTTTACAGAAAGCACACAGTCAAGTGGCTTTTTTCTCAAGAAAAAGCCACTCTTGATGCGATTTTAATGTCAACAAGTGAATCGAAAACGCTCTAAGGAGCGGCAGGGTTTAGCGTAGGATGCGTTGGCCATCCTTTTTAACCCCTGGGGAGAAAATCTTCCCGGCCTGGGGCCACTACGCAATGCGCCGATGGCCCAGGGCCATGTCGTGCGCCGCGCCGTTGATGAGCGAGCGGTGC
>Ga0255355_1001309_pt1 | contig 11815 bp, 9 predicted proteins | sample HBST75metaG_FD_189943 | JGI IMG/M metagenome (GOLD analysis project Ga0255355, IMG submission 189943) | Peat soil microbial communities from Stordalen Mire, Sweden - H.B.S.T75 | ecosystem: Environmental > Terrestrial > Soil > Wetlands > Peat | place: Sweden: Norrbotten County, Stordalen Mire...
CTTCTTGGATGAGATGGCGGTAGCACATTCGGCAAACCTTACTTGGTGGTTAGGCTTCCTGGATGCTACCCCATCCCATCCACCTGTCACCGGAGTTGCCGTTGCACTTCGTTGTTGAATCCGCCTTGAAAAAAGCCTGTAGCCCGGGTTCTGGCGCCGCGGGTGCGCGGGTCTACCTCTGTTTTAACCTGCATTGCTTTCGCCCATTCGCCTTGTGATAAGAGTCTTTTGATAATTCTCCCTTGCCTTGCTCTTGTCCTGGAAAATTGTTTCCGGTCGCATTGAACGATTCAAGAGGACTTTTGCGTCGCTTGCGCAGGGATGGAAACCGGAGTGCCTGCCGGGCGAGAGCTGAGTTTTCTTCCGATATTGATGAGCGGGGACTCGATGAAGTGGTATGTGATGACGGATGCCAACATTGTGATCACAAGGAAGAGCACGGGGCCGAATACTAGATTTCTGATGCCGAGGACCATGAAGACGAGGTACAGCACCGGAGTATGGAGCAAATACATGCCATACGAGTACAAGGCAATCTTTTCAGCCACGATGTTAACCAGTTTATTCGAAGAGCCATGAAAGGCATTGATGCTCAGTCCGAGGAGTAGGCAAAAAATCCAGCTGATCCAAAACTCATTGACGGAATTGTCGGGTTTGGCGAGGCAAAAGCCGCAGATTAGCAGGAGAACGAAAGGTGGCCAGAGTGCGGAGGGGATAAACGCCCGGATGCGATCCCGAAGCGAATAACAAAGTACCCCGCAAAGAAAGCAAGGGACATAGGCGGCCATATTAAGGTGGCCCCCGGTACGCCAGAAGATGAGAAATCCCATACCGCAAAAGAAGGCTAGCAGGCCACAAAGATAAATGAGGCCTCGCTTTCTCAACGCGACAAAGTAGAGGGCAGGCAACACAAGGTACATCTGGACTTCGTAGGGAAGGCTCCAGAGAGGGCCGAGGACGCTGGTCTTGGTAATGAGGTTCTGAATGAGCAATAGATTTGAGAAGATGACAAGCGGCGTGGCGATTGCCGGCGTACTGAAGGTCGTACTTGGAATGTGAAGAATGAGGGCCAGGGTAATACAGAAGATGGAAAGAGGATAGATTCGGAAGAAGCGGCGAATGTAAAAGCGTAGACTTATCTTGTCCCCTGAGCGGGACATGCGTTCGAGAGAATACATGAGGACCAGGCTTGTATGGACGAAGAAAGCGATCACTCCTGCGTGGCCGATATCACAGGTAAACCTTATAACTGCACCATTATCGAAGCCCGCATGGACCCTCAGCGTCCCTATCAGATGGTCGACAAGGACACTTGATACCGCGAAGGTGCGAAGGATATCCAAGTTGGCACTATGACGCATAATGCTTCGCATCCTCCTCTCGGTACTTTAGTTGTACAAGATCAGGCTTGTCCAGTAAGGGGTTCAGCCCCAAGAAAGAGTAAATCTTACAGCGCATGATCAGCGCGCATCGAGCTCGTAGACCTTGAGGTTGCCGTCAGCACAGACATAAAGATCGCAAGCGCCAACCCGATCAAAGCTAGCGATTGCGGCGACTTGAGAAGGAAGGATTTCGATAGCGCTGGTATTGAGATCAAAAGGACAACTTCCGCAAAAATCAGCTCGACACGAAAGACCGCCAGCGGCCCAAACATACTCGCGGGCGTGAGGTAGTACGTAACGAAATAGAGAATGCTTAATACAAAACCCATTGTGCGGTCGACTGAGCGAAATTGGCAGTCTCAAGCAGGATAACCTAAACAGCAGCGTCCTCGTCCATTACACTCCCGAGGGTAGCTAAGGCGCTTCAACCCCAGAGATCTTTGACGGCCATTTCTGAACCTGCGACAGCATTGGCTGCCAATGATGCTGTAGCGCATAACTGGTGTATTTTCCAACGTAGCAGTTCAATACATTAGGTAAAAGGCGCTGTGATGGAATTGGGATGAAGCACAGGAATAGGGCCGCATTCCACACCGCTGTGACTGCCATCATCCGCGGCGCTCCAACAGCCAGCAGCAGGATCGCCGCCGACAAGAACGTCAAATAAGGCGCGTCGGCAATATAGCTGAAGATAAAGAACAGCGATCCGGGAACGATCCAGACCAGCATCATTCGCATACGCCAGTCTTTCCAGTTGCGAATCAGGCTCAAGCAAGCGACAGCCAGCACAGGCCAGACCGCAACCGCGAGCGGCAAGACATACCGGGCGACATTTGCCATCGAACGGGAATTTACTCCAGTAAGAATTGATCTTAGCCCCACGATACGCCGCAGGTATGCTGTTGTTCCTTCTTGAGTTCCTGCTTGCGTCTTCTCCAAGCCAGGCACACTCCCTGGCGACTGGCGGTAGGCCAAACCGGTCGGAATGATCCATGCGAGGCAAAGAATCAAAATGAGGCCAAGAAAAATAGCCGCCTTTCCTCGGCGCAGCCGGATGGCGGAATAATACGCCAGCATGGGAATGAGGAATACGCCGTCCGACGGACGGAGTCCCGCCCCAACAGCGAAGATAACCGCTGCAAGCCATAACAGCAAACTCGACCTATCCCGTTCGTAGCGTAGCAGCACATAAAAAACCGCAATGGGGAATAGGGCTTGCGAAGCGTAAGTGCTATGCACCTCGCCCGAAAACCAGATGTAGAAGATTGAGGAGTATGCCAATGCGGCGAGGAAGGCATTCCTCCGCCCAGTAAAGAAGAGCGCCGTGTAGTAGAACACGACCACGCCGGCCACCGAAAAAAGAACATTCATCGCCGAAACCGCCACGACCGGATCCGGAAAGAGCCCCCCGATACGGTTGAAGAGCCAGTAGCCCGGCGGCTGGATGACGTACACCTTCTCCAAAATGGATTGAATATGATGGGGGCCATCGGCGAAATAGAGGGAGCCAAGGCAAAGCACCCTCGTGATCAAGGTAAAAAGGGCAAGCGCAACTGGTGGCAGGAACTTTTCCTGGATACCTTTGCCCGATACAAGAGTTCTTTCGTGAACGTCCAACATGTCTTACCTCTTTTCAGTTATCGCCCAGACCGGGAACACGAAGCTCGTAGACCTTCAGGTCGCCGTAGAAGGGTTCGGGAAAGTGTCCAACTAATTTACCGTGGGCAGTAAACTCTGCCATGCGCTGATTTAGCTCAACGTAGGAGATTCTATCCCAAGGTAAACCATTGACCATTACACGGTCGCCTATGATGAAGTAACGGGCGTGGAACTGGCTAGCCGCCATCAAAGGATCCGTATGCCCGTAGTAGATGAAAGGATGGTCGTGGAGTGCGAGCCAAAAGTCGATGGCTCCATAAACAGTTTGACCGGGGGGAATCACACTGCGCAATTCCGCTGTCAGCTTGTCATAATCCGCTCTGCGGGCGTTATGCAGTAGGACAAAGTTCCCCGCAATCTGCGCCGCGACAACCAGACAGGAAAGGAACAGAACGGCGCGATGCAGTTTCCGGTTGGAGCTGGTGGCGGCAACCGCGGCACCAATAGCAAGGGCAAAAATCGGCGCAAGAAGCGCGCAATAGCGTGAGGTCTTGTTCACCACATAAATAAGCCAAAATACAGTCGGAGTGAGCAGGAGTAGTTCAAGATAGAACCACCGCCGACGCAACTTCCAGAGAAGAAAACTGGCTGCAAGGAAGAAGAGCGGTATGGGAAGCCTTACGGGAATGGATTCCAGTCCGTGCCCGTGAAGCATCTTGAGGCCGAGCAGGTCGGAGTAACGTAGGCCCTCTTCAAGGAATTTCGTCCATAGCGAAAGAGACGCAGCTTTGCCCAGATATTCTTGCCTGAAGCCAGCGAGGCCCAGGGGAGCAGTTAATATCCAGGCGACGAAGGGCACGAGGCCGAGGCCGTATCCAACTCCGTAGCCGATTGCCCCCCGCAGCGGGAATCTGCCGCGACCGTGATCCAGAACAATAGCCAAGATGCCGATGGAAACGATGTACCCCAGGAGCGTGATATGAAACATGGTTCCCAAGGCAAGGAGAAGGCCGCTTGAAAAAGCCCAGACGATGTGGTCTTTCCGGGCGTACTGCTTCATGGCCAGCAGCGAGGCCAGGATCGCCATGGTCGTAAGAGCTTCAGGCCGTGCTGAGCAGGAAGTGAGCACAATCAGGTTGTCAGTTGCTACAAGAAATGTAGCGACCAGGGCGCCCTCTTCCCCGAGGACATCGCGCGCAAGACGATAGGTGAAGAAGATGACCATCAACCCCGCGAGGACTGACCCGATGCGGGCAGTTATTGGACTTACTCCGAAGAGCCGGAAGGCGGCGGCTATAACCATCGCGGTTCCGGGGGGGCGAGCATCGAAATGATTCCCGAGATCATTGGGGCCCATGGCAGGGTTTGCGATTCCGTTACCCTGCGCAATGGAATAAGCCGGCGCTGAGTACCAACTCTCATCCGCAACCCAGCGATAAGACAGGTAGGGGAGGGTCTGCACGAGAAACAGCAGAACAGCGAAAGCCAGCCATCCGTATATGGCGGCATGAGTGAGAAACTGGCTTGGGTGCAGCGTTTCCCCAATCTCTGGGAAAGGCGTCCGCTGATGCGACGAGTCGGATAAAGGTGACATGAGTTCCCTTGCAAGGAGGATAGCGCAATCCGCTGCGCCGAATCCATCAATATCTATGTCCGGAAGTTAAGAACCTGTAAAGGTAGTGGCGACTGTGTCTTGTCGCGCTTAACGCGCAGCAAGAGCTGCTGGCGGAGTTTTTGACAAGGGAAGGAAGCATACCCGATACTTTGAGCAGGTTGTTCTGTTTGCAGAGCATTCGCAGCGGCGTCCAATGCGGACAAAGGAAAAATCAATTCCATGAAGCTCCCTCGCCATGCAGAAATCTGGCTTGTACCGTATCTGAGGGACCGCCTGCGGAAGAGTATGCGGCCTGCGAGGCAGAAGCGTGCCTGGATTGCCATCACCGATCACTACGAGCCGCTGGGCATGGGCGCATCGCTTGAAACCGCGCTCGGGCGCGTTGCGCGATGGCGCGATAAGTGGCCGCGGATTGCCGACGACGCCCCCCGAGACGCCGCGGGCCAGCGCCCACAATACAGCTTCTTTTACCCACAGGAAGAGTACCGGCGCGAGATTCTTGACGGCATCGCGGAGATGGTCCGCATCGGCGTCGGCGACGTCGAAGTGCATTTGCATCACGATGCTGAACAGCGCGACTCCTTCATCCGGAAAGTTACGGAATTCTGCCGCCGTCTGGTGGACGACCATGGCCTGCTTCACCAGCAGGACGGCCATACCGCCTTCGGCTTCATTCATGGCAACTGGGCGCTCGACAACTCTCGTCCGGATGGCAAGTGCTGTGGCCTCAATGGCGAGATAGCACTTCTGCGCGATCTCGGTTGCTATGCTGATTTCACTATGCCTTCTCTTCCTTCAGAGACGCAGGGACACATCGTGAACCAGATCTACTGGTGCACGAATAGCTCCGGCAATCGTCCGAAATCTTTCGATCGTGGAATCGAAGCCACCGTTGGCGGCGGCAGGCAGGGCGACCTGCTGATGATTACCGGTCCGCTTGGCCTGCGCTTCGGCGAACGGCTGATGCCGCGCTTGGAAACAGGGGAGATCGCCGGTTACGACATGCCGACGCCGGCGCGGGTACGAGGATGGTTCGATCTTGCGCCAACCATCGGCGAAGATATTTTTTTGAAGCTTTATACCCACGGCGCGCAGGAGAGGAATTCCGATCCGCTGCTCGACGGTGGTCTCGGCAACCTCTTCGGCTGGCTAGCAGAAGAAGCAGACCAAAGAGGAATTGAGCTCCACTGGGCGACGGCCTGGCAGATGTACCAGGCTGCCGACGCACTGATTCAAGGCCGCGAATCTGTTTCTGATGCGGCGGTTGCTAAAGCCTGAGAAATGGTTTTCGCCTGTCTTCTCCGGCATCTTCTGTCTGCGCGCAATAGAGTTTTCCCCAATCCCGGGGCGATGTTAAGGTAACTGTGAAGGGAATTCAGAATGAAAGTTATGCACGTGGTTGGTGCACGGCCAAACTTTATGAAGGCGGCTCCCGTATACCGTGCGCTGGGCAGCAGAGGGCATGAGCAGGCGCTGGTGCATACGGGCCAGCACTATGACGCACTCATGTCGGATGTGTTCTTCAAAACATTGGAGATTCCGAATCCAGACGAAAGCCTGAATGTTGGCTCTGGATCTCATGCGCAGCAGACGGCCATGATCATGAGCCGATTTGAGCCGGTTGTCCTGGCGCACAAGCCGGATATTGTGCTGGTTTATGGGGACGTGAATTCCACCGTTGCGGCCGCGATGGTGTGCTCGAAGCTTGGCATTCGCGTTGGACATGTCGAGTCAGGCCTGCGCTCGTTCGACCGCTCGATGCCGGAAGAACTCAACCGCCTGGTTACCGATCAACTCGCTGACATTCTCTTTACTCCGTCGGCCGACGGTGATGAAAACCTTGCCCGCGAGGGTATTGCCAAGGAGAAGGTGTTCCTTGTCGGCAACGTAATGATCGATACACTGATTCGATTCTTGCCGAAAGCGGACGAGCTATATCCGAATCTCAAGAAAGAGTTATCCCTGGGCTCTTTTGGATTAGTAACGCTTCATCGTCCATCGAATGTCGATGATGAGTCCATTTTTTTGCCGATGCTGCAGGTGCTTGACGGCTTGAGCCGAGAGCTCCCCCTTATATTCCCGGTTCACCCGAGGACACGTCAGAAATGGTCGGCACAGTTGGAACAGTGTAACCCGAATCTCCATGCCATTGAACCGCTGGGTTACCTTGAGTTTCTTGCGCTTCAGAAGAATGCCAAGGTTGTCATCACGGATTCAGGCGGAATACAAGAGGAAACCACGTATCTTGGAACCCCATGCCTCACTTTGCGCGAAAACACCGAGCGCCCAATCACTGTGACTCTTGGCACGAATGTCCTGATTGGGCATGATTGGGAATTATTCCGGAAAAAGTTTCATGAAGCGCTGAACGGCGGGCACAAGCAGGCGGGCCGACCACCGCTATGGGACGGGAAAGCATCCGAACGGATCGCCGAGATTCTTACTCGGCAGGATTTTTAACGGAGCACTTTTCAGAGACGCAATACAATGCACTATGAGAGGATGCAGGAGTCTTTGACCGACTTGCGCAGCGCATTCGAGACTCATATGCCGCTCATTCATCCCGGCCTGGAGCAGACGCTTAGTTTTTCTTGCATCTGGATAACTCTGCCTGTAGCTTCTCCAGCACATTCGCTACCGTTGCGTCCCATGTGTTAGTTTCTACGGATCTCTGGCGAAGCGCGACCAGTTCGGGCGTGTTCGCGGCGAGCGCCTCCTCGATGGCGTGGACAAATCCAGGTCCGTCCGCGGCGGTCAGCACGGCTTTGCCGAGCAACTTTGCCTCGGGAAGGGGAACGGCAACAGTCGGCTTTCCTGCGGCCAGGTACTCGCGCAGTTTCAAAGGACTCGACTGCACCATCAACGAGGTCTGCGTGAACGGCAGAATGCATACGTCGATAGCCTTGGCCCAGTTGGGCAGTTGCGAATATGGTTTCGATCCCGCAAAAACTACGTTCGGCATCCGTCTAAGCGCAGACGCATCCACGGCAGCGCGTCCGATGAGCAGGATCGTCCAGTGCGGGCGCGCGCGCGCTATTTCTTCCAGGATCGTGAGGTCCACCCATTGATCAAGAAGTCCCCAAAAGCCGATGATCGGCCGAGACAAGCCTTTCGCTTCCTCGGGGATTTGTGTGTCGGGAGAATTGGCTAGTGCAAATAGCTCTGTATCCACGCCATGCGGAGAAAGATGGATATTTTCGTTGAGCGATCGATGAGTATCAATCAACTTCTGATTGCAGGCGAAGACGATGTCGGCCGCAGCCGTGAGTTCGTCGTCCATCTTCTGCACGGCGATTCCGTCTACGTCGGGTAGTTTCGAGTATTCATCGATGCAATAAAAGACAGTAAGCTTTTCTCCCAGGTGTTTGGCCAGGAATCCTGGATGCGGCGCATGAAACCAGGCGACCGCATCGTTGAAGCCGAGCCGGCGGATGGCTCTGCGAATGAGCATTTGCGAGAAACTCCGGTTCACCGCACGGACAACTGCGAATCGGCGAAACGGAATTTGCGGCAGCGTCATGCGCCAGAAGTGCGGAGCGACCAATTGCGGCGGCTGGAAGGTCATGCGGAGTTTCTTCAGCAGTTTGCTTAAATCGCGAGTATTCACCTTGGGCGCGCGCAGCCCAGGCACCTCGACATAAAGCATCGGGAACCTTGCGCCCAGCCGCTTGGCGATGTGGTGGCTGCTGGTACGATTCTCAGCGAACCAGTCGTTGCCAAAATAGATGAATTCCATCGATCTCCACTCCAGCGGCGCCGTTATCCTTTCACTGTCAATCCGGAAGAAAATGACTGGAAAGCTGAAAGCGCTACCACCTCGCAGTATAATCGCTCCATGAAGCTCAGCCCAGCGCGAGTTTCTACCAGGTTTCGAGGTGTGTTTCTTCCACAATGAATAAGTTCAGAGTTGGAATTATCGGCGCGGGCTATGTTAGCGCGCATCATCTTCGCGCACTGAAGTTTCTTCCTTCGGTTCAGGTTGTCGGGGTTGCCGACCTCGATCTGGACAAGGCGAAAGCTGTCGCCAAGAGATTCGATCTGCCCAACGCTTATGGAAGCGTCGAGGAGTTACTGGCTTCTGGAGTGGATGTGGTTCATGTACTCACGCCGCCGGTTTCTCACGCGGCGCTCAGCATCCAAGCCCTGCACGCAGGCGTGCATGTGCTGGTTGAAAAGCCGATGGCGGAGACACCGGAACAGTGCGAGCAAATGATGGCCGCCGCCAGTTCCAGTGGGCGCACTCTGGGTGTGGTTCACTCCGGAAGAATGGACCCAATTGTGCAACGCGGCGTGGAAATCGTTCGCCGCGGAGGCATCGGCACGGTTCTCTCCGTCGACTTTCATCGCAGCTCCGACTACGCGCCATGGCCGGGAGGCGGCAAGCTGCCGCCCCAGTACCGCAAAGGCTCCTATCCCTTTCAAGACCTCGGTGTGCATGGCTTGGCCATTGCGGAGGCTTTTTTGGGCCAGGTCAAATCGGCGAAGATCGATTTTCGCTCCACCGGTTTAGATCCGAATCTCCTGTTCGACGAGTGGACCGCGACGGTGGACTGCGAACGCGGCCAAGCTCGCCTGTATCTCTCGTGGAACGTGCGCCCGATTCGGAGCCAGGTGATCGTGCATGGCACACGCGGCGTCTTGCAGATCGACTGTTTCTTGCAGACTTGCTACGTGACCCGGTTGCTTCCGGGGCCAAAGTTTGCATCCCCCGTGATCTGCACCATGCTTAACGCCGCAGCGAGCCTCTACCAAGTGCCGCGCAACGTGTTGCGATTCATAACCAAAAGTCTGCCGGGAGCGCCGGGTATCCATCAGAACATTCGTGAGTTTTACACAGCCCTGGAACACGGCACGGCATTGCCCGTAACCCCTGAAGAGGGCTTGCGCCTGGTCAGTGCAATGGCGCCCGCGTGCGCGGAAGCAGACCGGCAACGAGACGCTCTCAGGCAGACGCAGTTGACGCCCCGCCCTCCTGCCGATGTGCTGGTGACCGGGGCAGGCGGGTTCCTCGGTGGCAGGCTGCTGCGCCGCCTGATTCAAGAGGGCGCGAAGGTGCGTGCGGGAGTTCGCCGCATGCCCAAGGAGCCGCTGCCCGGAGTCGATTACGTTGTGGGCGACCTTGGCGACCCCGAGTACGTGGATATTCTCGTCGCCGGTGTGGGCGCGGTCTTCCATGTGGGAGCCGCAATGAAGGGCAGTCCCGCTGACTTCCAACGCGGCACGGTTGCCGGAACCCGGAACGTGATTGACGCTTGCCTGAAGCACCACGTCGAGCGCGTGCTGTATGTCAGCTCACTGAGCGTGCTGGAACAGGCCGGGCGCCGCACGGGCAAAGTTACCGAGGCATGGTCACTCGAGCCTCACGCCGAACTCCGAGGCGCCTATACGCAGACCAAGCTCGAAGCCGAGCGAATGGTGATGGCTGCGGCGAAGGTGCAAGGCTTGCCCGTGTTTGTTATCCGTCCGGGTGTGATCTTCGGCCCCGGAGTCGAACCGAGCAGTCCGGCCGGCAGTTTTGGGATGTTTGGCCGCTGGATTGTTGTTGGAAATGGCTCGTTGCCATTGCCGCTCGTCTATGTGGACGACGTTGTGGATGCGCTTCTGCTTGGCCTCTCTCGCCCCGGTGTGGAAGGAGTGCTTGTCAACCTGGTTGACCCGTCCGGAGTCACGCAGCGTGAGTTTATCCGCATCGCACAAGCCGCCAAGCCGAAAATCAAGGCCAGTTACGTTCCCAAGCCCGTGTTGATGGTGGCAGCGGTTGGAATTGAGTTGCTCGGGCGCCTGCTCAAGCGTAGTGTGCCTCTGTCGAGATATCGCATCCGCTCCATCCGCCCGCTTTCTAACTTCGATCAGACTGCCGTGCAAGAGCAACTAGGATGGACTCCTGGCGTGGGTGTTGCCGAGGGCTTGCGGCGGACCTTCACGATCTCTCCGGCGATACAATCCTCATCCTTGCCGGAGTAATCGGATTTGGCGGATCGTTATGCTCAGGATCGCGGTCGTCACACGTTATTTCCCCAGCTCTGCTGAGCCATGGCAGGGCAGATCGGCCTACCAGACGCTGCGCGTGCTTGCCCGCGAGGCTGATGTGCGGGTCTTCTATCCCAATGCGAGTTATCCCTCCCTACTCAGGCCGCATAGCAGAAGTTATGGCAAGCTTGATGCATCCTATAGCCCGCCTGATGTGAAGGCAAGCTACTTCGACTATCCTGCGCTGCCCCTGCTCTCTCGCCCGCTCAACGGGTGGATGGCCGCCCGCGCTCTGCTGCCGCACGTGCGCAGGTTTGCGCCTGATCTGATTCTCAGCTTCTTTCTTTATCCGGACGGCTATGCTGCTCTAAAAATCGGCAAGGCTCTGGCGGTTCCTGTCGTGGCCATGAGCATCGGCTCTGACATCAACAGGATTGGAGATCCCTTATCCGCCATGCACACGCGCGCTGTTCTTCGCGAGGCCGATTTTCTGGTCACGGTCAGCGGCGATCTGCGCAACAAGGCGGTAGCCATGGGCGCCTCGGCTGAGAAGACGCGCGCCATCATCAACGGCTGCGACCTCTCCGTCTTCCACGTCAAGGACCGTCTTGAGGCGAGGCGGAAGCTAGGCATCGATTCGGCTGCGGAGGCCGTTGTTTACATCGGGCGCATGGACGTGAAAAAAGGTCTCCGCGAACTCGTCGAAGCGGCGGCTTTGCTGCGCCCGAAGCGCGCGAAGCTGCAAGTTTATCTCATCGGCGAGGGGCCGGACAGACCACTGATCGAGAGCGCCATTCAGGCCAGCAACGCCGCCGGCACCATCCACGCGCTGCCCGGTTGCGCCTTCGACGATGTTCCCGTCTGGATGGCGGCAGCCGATCTGGTCACCCTGCCGAGTTATATGGAAGGCTGTCCTAACGTGGTGCTTGAGGCGCTCGCCAGCGGCCGGCCAGTCGTCGCCACAAATGTCGGTGGCATCCCCGAGATCATGAGTAACGAGTGCGGGCGGCTCGTGCCCCCTCGCGACCCAGGCGCTCTGGCTGAGACCCTTGCATCGGTCCTCGACAAGACTTGGGACGCCGCGGCCATCTCCGCGCACGGAAGCCGAAGCTGGGAAAGGGTGGCGGCAGAACTGCTCGAAATCTTCAAATCGTGCGTTTCTGCCCGGAAGGCGGGGTGACCTGGGAGCTAGTTGGCGGAGTCTTTCTGCCGCGTGGCCTTTACGCCCGACAGAATCCCAACACCGATC
>Ga0255355_1001314_pt1 | contig 11747 bp, 14 predicted proteins | sample HBST75metaG_FD_189943 | JGI IMG/M metagenome (GOLD analysis project Ga0255355, IMG submission 189943) | Peat soil microbial communities from Stordalen Mire, Sweden - H.B.S.T75 | ecosystem: Environmental > Terrestrial > Soil > Wetlands > Peat | place: Sweden: Norrbotten County, Stordalen Mire...
TACGAATTGTAGGCATAGTCTGCCGTCAGCAAGCCTCCGTTATGTAAAAACCGCATAACGGACTTCCTAAAAATCATTGGACGCAGCATCGGTTCCGCCCTAGCTTTGCACCATAGCTGACACGCCAGGTCAGCGGAGGTGCAAAGTGAATCGATTCCGCCGTCTCCTCCGATTCGATACCAGTCGCAATCGGCCGCCTGTCTCGTTCGCCAATCGGCAAACGGATCACACTCTCAAAACCTCTCTTCTCTCGGCCATCCGCGCGATGGCTCCCACCCTTCTTGCGCTCTCTCTGACGAGTGTGGCCCATGCCCAGGGGACGATGGACTTCTCCGGGGCGACCACGCTGATGACAACCTTCAAGACATTCGCCATCTATGCGGGCGCGGTCATCTGTTTCGGCGGCCTGATCTTCGCCGGAATCCGGATGATGAGCGGTCGCTTTGCGGATGCGATTCCGGGCCTCTTCGGTGCGCTGTTCGGTGCAGGTGTGCTGGGATGGGGCGCCGGCTGGATTGGCTCGCTAACCGGGCAGACGATGCAGTAGGTGGCGGCCATGACCAAGCGAGGAGAACCGTTACCAATCAACCAGGCGCTGAATCGACCGAGGGCCAAACTGGGCCTCGACCTCACAGCATGGATGGCGATCGTATTCGTCTGCGTAACGGTTTTCCTCGTTGGGTTCCGCATGGTGGCGATGATTGCCTTTCCCGCGCTCGCTGTCAGCGCGTGGCTGATCGTTCGCAAACATCCCAAGATGTTCGAGCTTTGGGGCTTGAGTCTGAGCCAGAGGTCCTACTATGACCCGCGCAAACACTGAGCAATTGAAATACACGCCCTGGTTCGCCAAGGCCGGAGCCGCGTGCAGCATCGTTCCGATTGCACGCTTTGTCAATGAGCGGATCTTCGCGCTCAAGGGTGGCGGCTATGGCTGCCTGTTTTCACTCGCCGGAGTTGACGAAGAGGGCTTGACCGACCAGGAACTTGAAGCCGAGATGCGGTCGATTGAAGGCGCACTCCGCGGCTTGCCCGAAGGATCGTGCCTCTATCAGTACACGCGTGTCATGTCCGGCTTCGATCTACCGAGAAAATCGCATTACGCAAACCCGGTTACTCAGGTTTTTGTGGATGACCGACTGGCATTCCTTGAAAAGTCGGCGGGGTTTCGCCGCATCGATCTTCGCTGGTGCCTGACGCTGGAACCACCCAAGACGGCGACCTTCGCGCGCAAGCCCAAGGAACACGCCGCCGACACCACACGGATGCTGGTTGATCTCGAAAAGACGGCCACGCTGCTTGAAGGGCACCTCGGCGGCTCACTCGGATTGAAGCTACTCGAAAAGAACGCGGTCTATCAGTTCTTCAGCTACCTGTTCAATCTCGAGGAGTGGGCAGCAAAAGACAATTTGTCCGCCGATGACGGCGTGGACCGGCAGATCGTGAAAAGCCCGGTCGAGTGGCACAGCGACCACCTCACTATCGGCCGCAGATATGTCCAGATGTTCTCGCTGAAGACGACGCCGGAAGCGTCCAGGCCGTGCCTCTTCTCGGGCCTGATGATGCTCGATTGCGACAGCGTGTTGTGCTCGACGTGGCGACCGAAGTCCACGGCCGCGGCGCGTGGCGAGATCGACGCCCAGGAGAAGTTCATCTCGTTCTTCAAAGTCGGCGTATTGACGCGGGTGATGAGCGGTCGCGATTTCGCTTCTCTCGAAACGGGAGCTGGTGCGCGCGCCGCCAATACCCAGGTTGATGACCTTAGTGAAGTCATCCGTTCACTCGATAAAAAGGCGCAGGGTGAATTCTCGCTCCACTTCCTTGTGGCAGCACGCAGCGCGGATGAGCTGCGCGGCCTTGTGCCCGCCGTACATCGCGTCTTCGTCGATGCGCGGGCGCAGGTCATGGAAGAAACGCTCGGCAATCTCTCGGCATTCTATGCGATGTTTCCCGGCAACCGGAAGTTCAACGTCTTTCCGATGTGGCTGGCTGAAGACCATCACGCGCGGCTTTCTTCTATCTTTGCGCCGCATCTCGGTCATCCACACTCCGAAGACCTCGACGACGAATATCTCAACATCTTTGAGACCCGCACACGGACTCCGTTCTTTCAGGACGTATATGTAGACGGCGTGCGGGTGATGCTGATCCTCGGGCCTACAGGAACCGGTAAATCGGTCAACGGAAATATTGCCATTGCCCATGAGCAGAAGTATGGCGGATTCACCTACATCTTCGACATCGGCGGCAGCTACGAAAGCGTAGTTGAACTCTATGGCGGGCGCGTGGACCGCATCGGCAAAGATGGGCCGCGCGTGAATCCCTTCGCGCTCGAACCGACCGAGAGCAACATCACATTCCTGTATAGCTTCGTCAAGTTACTGCTCGCGAATGGTGGGGCGGAATTGGAGCCCGAAGACGACGACGTGATCCACAAAGCCGTGCGGGATATGTACCTGCTCGACCCGGAAAACCGCCGTCTGTCCAATCTCTTCCTGCCCAAGAAGCTCGACCGGTATCTCTCGAAGTGGGTTGGCAACGGTGTCTATCACGCAGTTTTCGACAATGTAGAAGACAGCCTCTCGTTGTCTCATCTGCAATGCTTCGACTTCCAGGGCGTGAACAACGAGCAGTATGCCGACCTGATCGAGCCGGTCATGGTCTGGCTTCTGCGCCGCATCAATGATGTTCTTTACAACCCCGCCAATCTCGGCGTCCCCAAACACATTCTCATTGAAGAGATTTTCTCTTCGATGAAGAACCGCCAGTTGCTCGAAGGCGCGCTCGCCTCGATCAAAACCGTGCGCAAGAATCTGGGCGGGGTGACCATGATAGGCCAGTCTGCCGAGGACCTCGGTGCGAATGCCGATTCGATTGTGAACTCCTGTACGTCGTTTCTGTTTCTGAAAGACGCCACCTTCAACCGGAAACGGTATGCGGAACTCTTCAAGATGAACGAGCAGCAGCTTGCTCTCTTTGAGAGTTTGCAGGACCGCGAAGGTCTGTACATGCGCCGCGACGGACTCACGAAAGTTATCAAGCTCAATCTTGATAGCCGCAGCTACGCGGCTTTCTCGACCAAGCCGAAGGACCGTGTGCGCCGGGCCAAGCTCATTGCCAAGTACGGACTCGCCGAGGGCATCGCACGATTTGCCCAGGGCGAAACCGTGTAACCAAAAGCTCACCGCAGAAAGGACACAAACACCATGAGACCTCCAATTCCTGTCTCCATCGGCCTCGGACTGATGCTGGCCACCGGCCAACTTCACGCCGCGACCGATCCTCACTCACTCCAACCCAGCGCGCCGCGCACGGTCATGGTCACCGAAGCAGAGACGCCACCGCAGGTGCGTGCGGGCTTGCTCCAATCGACATTGATTGTCCTGCCCGCCGAAGAAAAGGTCGCCAATGTCTTTGCCGGCGATACCGTCGATTGGGTTTTCGACGGCGGCCATGTCGCCAGCCGCTTCATCAGCGTGAAGCCGCGAACTGCGAATGCTTTGACCGACATTCACATCGTCTCCGATCACGGCAATGAGTACACGCTCCAGTTGCGCGAGGTATCGAATGATCCCGATTCGCATTTCGACTCCAAGGTCTTCATCAATCCCGGCGACCAGGCTGCCAAAGACCGTCTGGCGCAGCTTCCTGTATTCGTGCCTGCGGCAGAACTGGATAAGGCAAAACAGGAAGCTGCCACCGCGAAGGCCGCTCAGGCCGCGGAACTCAAGGCCGAGCAGACCAAAGCGGAGCAATACCGCAGCGAGTACCCAGGTTCGTTGCACTTCGATTACGTGTGGGACGAGAAGAAGGCCAAGGAACTCGGGCTCCAGCAAATCTGGCGGGACGACAAGTTTACCTATCTGCGAGGAGTCTTCCAGGAAACACCAGCACTTTACGAACTGAAAGACAAGAAAGGTTCTCTTATCAACTTCGATTTCAACGGTGGGCTCTATACCGTACCCAAGCAGTTAGAGCACGGGTATCTCGCCATCGGTAAGCAGAAAGTTGAGTTCCATCGCGTGGGAGGCACGAAATAGCCATGACGGAAACGAATCAGAATACTCCCGCCACCGTTCCCGAGCAGCCGGAAGCAAAGCCGCCGCTGCGTAAGGGTATGCCCGTGGTGATTGCCCTGGTGGCAATTCTTGCCATACTCGGCATCGCCAACGTATCAAGCCTGCTGCGTGGCAACAAGAAGGCGGCCCCGGCGAGCAGCTTACAGATGCGCCCGGTTTCGCCAAATGCGCAGCAGGTGTCGAGCTTCGAGACGCAACAGCAGTTGCAGGCCCAGCACGACGCCGACGAGCGACAGCGCCAGCAGCAGTTGGTTGCGGCCATGCAGCAACTTCAGGCCGCCGAGGGCGCTCCCGGTCCCGAGTACGCGAACGCCACGCCGATGACCTCGGCGCAGCGGGACACAGTGTACGGCGGCAGTCCCGATGCACCGCAACACACCTCCAATGTTTCGGAGGCCCAGGCCGAGGTGAAACAAAAAGCATTGGCGCGGGAGAAGCTGAAGCAGGATGCCATCAACAGCGGGACCGTGGCGCTTGATTTCGAGCATCCTAGCGGCGGCCCCCCCGCCGCTGCGGCTGTGGTCCCGCCAACGACAGCGGCGGAACCGCCGCAAAGCCCAACCACCGCCGACGTGGCCGGTAGCGCGGTATCTGTCCCGACCGCTACTGCGCAGACGAAAGCAACCGCCAAGACCGATCCGATGGGACCGTATGAGTTCGACCAGTATCAGGAGCGGCTCTATCGGATCTTCGAGGGAACTGTCTTTGAAGGTGTCGTCACCAACCATATCGACGGCGGTTTCAGCGGGCCGATCCTGGTCATGCTGACAACCGATTACTACTCGCATGACCATCAACAGCTCTTGATGCCACAAGGCACACGGCTCATCGGCACGGTGCAGAGTGTGGGCAACGCCCAGCAGCGCAAGATGTTCGTCACCTTCCATCGTGCTGTTTGCCCCGATGGCTTTTCGCTCGATTTCGACAAGTACATCGGTCTTGACCCGTTGGGCACAACCGGCCTTGCCACCAAAGTCGATCACGGCTACCTGATGGCCTTCGGCGCGGCGGCGGCCATTGGCGGCCTCGGCGGCTTGGCGCAGATCGGCAACAACAGCAGTGTCCTCGATCCCTCGACACAGATTCGCAACGGTATCTCCGAACAGACTGCGGCGGAGGGCGAGCAGGTATTGAATCACTTCCTCAACCGTCTGCCCATCATCACGCTCAAAGAAGGCTCGCGCGCTCGCGTTTACGTGGGCCGCGACATCCTCATTCCATCCTATGCGGAACATCGTATGGACCCTACGCTGTGATGGAGGTTTTCATGACTCGTCGCAGGCTCGTTACCGGAATTGCAGTATGCGCGCTGGTGGCTGCGACTCTCGCCACGCCCACTGGGCGCGCCGTGGTTCTGGTCTCGCTGGTTCATGTCGCTGAAATCGGATCGAAGATTCTCCGGCTTCCGTGCTGGCTCGTGGACCACAGCAAGTGTTTCAACCTGGACAGGCTGAACCCAACCTGCCCGCAGTGTTTGTAACCGCTCGATCAACCATGAGGAGGTTCTATGCCGCTTCAACTCAAGAAACATCGCAAGTGGCTGATTGCCGGAACGGCTTTGCTCTTGACCGCAACGCCCGGTTTCGCCCTATTCGGCATGGGAGACATTGTTTTCGACCCGACCAGCTACGCCAGTCTTGTCTCCCAGCTCACCACTCTGGAGACGCAGTACAAGATGCTCAAAAGCAACATCACCCATTTTTCGATCAAACAGCAGTGGCAAACGACGCTGCATACACTTGAAAACGCAAATGTCGCCAACATGTTTGGCGAGACGGCAGGCATTCGCATCGCGCTCAATGCCAACTCACCATCCACTTCGACCACGGCATGGAAGACCGCCACGGTTTCGATGAACAGCGGCGCGAACAGCTACTTGCAGGGGCAATCTCTCGGCAGTTCCCGCATGTCGCAGCTCGCCATGATAGAAACCGCGGACTCGATCTCTCCCGACTGCCTCACCGCCGTGGGCCAATACCGGAGCAATCGGACCGAAAATGCAACGGCCAACTCTACGCTACTCTCGGATCAATTCGACATCACGGACAGCACCAACAGCGAAGTCCAGCAGCTCAATCTTTTGAACGCGGCCGAAGCGCAGAAGCTGAGCGAGATGCAGGCTCAGGGAACGCTTCATACCTGCCTTGCCGGACAGATGACCGTTGCCAACATGGAACGGCGCAATGCCGCTGTTGAAGACCTCAATACCGCGGTCTTTGTCCAGCAGCAGCGCGCGACCAATGATACCAGCGCCGCTAACGAAGGCAATACCTGGCAAACCTATCTTCCATGAGTTGAATGGCGGACTGAAAACTTTGCGGCGCTGGCCGCCCAGCCAGCGCCGCCCCTGATTCCAGTTGAGAGGTGGCAAGCATGATTTCACCAACCCTGTTGGCACAAGCATTACCGAGTGCAAGCTCCGGCGTGGACTGGCTCTACCAGTTCACCAATAACCTGACGAATCTGACCACGCAGAACGGCGGCGCATTGACGCAACTCGGGCTTACTGAGCTGAGTTGCATTGCGCTCTTCACGCTCATCAGCATGGTCATCAATTGGAACACCTCCGGCATGACACTGCGCTTCCATACGCACCCGGTTCGGGCGGGCGATATGACGCACTTTCTGTTGCGGCTGATCCTCTGCTGCCTGCTTATCAACTATTGGGTGAATCCGCTCCCCGGCGCAAGCTTCGGCCTCAACCACTTCTTCAGCTACATCGCCCAGGCGATGGTGGCGGCTTTCGACCAGAACTCGCTGAACAACCTGCTGCAATTGTTCAAAACGGCCGGCGACAACACCGCCATGCCGTCGCTCATGGCTCCTGTCCAGATCCTTTGCTACTTCGTGGTGCAAGGACTGCTGGGGATTGCCTCGGGTATTCTCTTCCTCATCAATTGCAGCTCGTTCATCCTCTACGGCGTCACGGCGCTCTTCGGTCCGGTATTCATTCCGCTGCTGATGACCAGGACCTTCCGAGGGAAGTTCTTTCACTTCCTCGACGTGCTGCTTGGCTTCGCCATGATCCGCGCCGTGGCAGCCGCGTTCATCTTCGTGTGGTCCGGTTTTTTGAATGCCTTTATCCAACAAACTTTCAATGGTAATTACTCGATGGATATGTGGCTTGCGAACCTGATCCCCTGCACGATGGTCTTCATCGCCTTCATCATCAACTTGCTCTTTATCCCCAACATGACGCAGGCGATCTTTGGCGGTACGGCAGGGATGGCCGACAGCGTGTCCAAGGTCGGTGGAGCTGTGGCTTCCATCGCCATGATGGCGGGATGAGAGGAGAGATATGTGGACATTTATCTTCAGCTTTCTGTTCCTTCGTCGGCTTGGTTTGTCGAAGCCCATCCGAATTGTGCTCGCGGTGTTCATGGTTGGCCTCATTATCGTAGTTCTCATCTACACCGCGAACCTGTTTCTCACCCTTGAAGAAAGGACAAGTGCTCCCCATGTCCACACGCACAGCTCTCATTGAAAGGCCGCTCTTGCGGGATCAATCTCTGCTTGTTGATCGAATCGGCAACGAAGTGTACTCGTCCCATTATGCCGAGCGGAAGGCATACCGTTTCATCATCGCCTGTGGCACGATTGTGCTGCTTGGTTCGCTGGGGATGAATCTTTCTCTCGCTCGCCGTCCCATTGCCAATCGCTACATCCGCATCGACGAGATGGGCCGCGCCCAGGCGATCCAATACAGCGACCTCAATTACAGCCCGCGCGAGGGTGAAGTGCGCACGTATCTGACCGATTGGGCCAACTATCGCTATACGGTCAACCGGGACGTGATAGCCAAGAAATACCCGCTCAACTACTACTTTCTTTCGCAGGCTCTCGCCTCCAAGTTGATGGCCGACGACAACGTAAATCACCTTATCTCCCAGGTTACGGCAGGCCAGATCGAATCGAGCGATGTTCAGGTCCAGAACGTGACGATTACCTCCATGTCCGAAGAGATGATCCAGGGCGCTCGCATTGCCCGCGGAACGGCCCTGATGACCGTGGATCGGTTCTACTCAGCGCAGAATTCCCGCGAGCCCCGCACAGAGCATTGGATGCTCAGCATTACTTACTATCTCAATCCCAAACAGGTCAGCGACCAGTCAAGAATTTATCCCCAATACGAGTTCATCAATCCGCTGGGATTGACCATCACCGAGTTCCACGAGAACCGCGTCTCTGTCGATCCTCTCAAGCCAGATGCAACCACGGGAGGAGCACATTGAGCTACGAGTTGATTCTGCCGTTCTTTCCCGAGGAGTTGCGCGAGTTGCTGCTCGACCCGTCGATCTCCGATCTGATGATTAACGGGGCGACGGGTGTGTTCGCGGATCGGAACGGCGTCGTTGAACGCATTGAACTGCGGACACCGTACACAAATGAGCGACTGCAAGCGGCCATCGAGCGCGTGGCACGCATTCTCGGCCAGGACCTTACAGGGCAGAATCCGATTCTCAATACGCGCCTGCCGGATGGCTCGCGCGTGGCCGTCGTCGGCCCGCCCTCGTCGGTCTATGGACCGACGCTCACCGTGCGCAAATTCAACCGCTGGTTTACCTCGGATGAACTGGTCGAATCGGGCAGCCTGCCCCCGCAGGTTCGGGATATGGTTGTGCGGCTGATTGGAGCACGGAAGAACGGGATTATCGCCGGCGGAACTGGATCGGGAAAAACGACCTTGATGAAAGCGCTGCTCGACCACATTCCAATGCTGGAGCGGCTCATTGTGATCGAGCAGCCCGCCGAATTGAAGATCGCCCATCCCAACGCCGTTCGTTGGGAGGCTGTTGCCGCTATTCCGGGCCAGGTTGCCGTTACACCGAGCCAGCTTGTAGCCGCCGCGCTCCGCCATCGTCCCGACCGCATCATCATGGGCGAAATCCGCGATGAATGCGGCTACGACTTGCTTCAAGCCATGAACACAGGCCACGGCGGAACGCTTTCGACTCTGCACGCGGATTCTGCTTTGGACGCACTGGACAGATTGGCGGATATGGCGTTGAGCGCACGCACGAATCTGGATCAGCAATTCATCCGATCGCAGACCGGCAAGGCAGTGGATTTTGTTCTCTACTGCGAACGCAATTCCACGGGCCGACGCCGGGTACGCGAACTCATCACCGTGAAGGGATACAGCCACGCGGAGCAGTCCTTCGACACGGAGGAAATCTATCGAGCTTCCTCCACAGCGGCAGCGTGATCAAGCGAATGGAAACGCGAATCGGAGGCACGGCTATGACAAGCCTTCTTGGGCACGGTGGAACGAACGAAACCTCGCCCTTGTTGTGCGCTCTTGAGCGTGGCCACGCCGAACTTCAAGACGAGCGAATGAGGTTGCGAGATGCGGTCATTTGTCCAGTGGTCGAGTGGCGAGGAATGTGGATCTGGTTTTGCCGGTCATTGGATCTATGGCATCGCCAGGAAGCGGGGAGTTTGCATGGTCAGATGCGAGTCTCCCCGGATCAATTCCTCACTTGCTCGGTCACTGCTTCGGGGCTTTTGCGACGCCCGGCGGCAAGCTTGCTCTTCTGCTTCGTCTTCGACGCCCTACGGGTTACGGTTTCCATCTGCGATGGACCCTCCGTAAATGCAGAGCTTCGGCCTTGGGAGTCGCGCCCACTCGCATAGCTTCGCCAGGTGTGACCCGAGCAGATCGGGAATTCAAATCAGGAGACTCAAAATGTTTCTGAATCGTGCAACTCTCATTGGCTACCTGGGCGGCGACGCCGAAGTTCGTACCGGCAAGAACGACCAGAAGTTCACCACCTTTTCCATCGCTACCAAGACCTCTTACAAGGACAAAGAGTCCAGCGAATACATCTCGCATACCGAATGGCATCGCTGCATCGTCTTCGGCAAGTTCGGCGAGTTCGCGGCCACGCTCAAGAAAGGCGCGCACTTGCAGGTCGAGGGTGAGATTCGCCACACCGAGTACACGCCCAAGAAGGCCAAGAAGCCGGTGCGCACCGACAGCATTCGCGTCAACTCCATTCTCAAGCTCGACCGCGCGGAAAAGGCCGCCACGGAAGAGCAGGAAGTCGAGCAGGAGATTCCCTCCGAGGAAGTGGCCGAATAGGCCGCTTCCCCTTCACGGTGAAAGCCCGGTGCACGCCGGGCTTTCCTACTGACAATGGCCCGTGGAATCGCGTTCTTGAGAGGTCAGCATATGAATCAAGTCGCTACTAACTTTCTCACCCGGAGTTTCGCTTCGAGCGAAACGATTGCGCTCTTGCTGCGCCGGGAGGATGCGCCCCGGCCACAGCAGCGCGTGGTCACGCTCGAACAAGTTCTCGCGCCGCGCTATATGGCTTGGCTCACCTTTGAAAATGACAATGGCGCGAACATCTATGTCTCCGCCAATCCGCTTCGTCCCGGCAGCCGTAAACGGACCAAGGAGTGCATTGCATCCGTCCGTCACATCTATATAGATATTGACGACGACGGCGACGCCCGGCTCGCTGCGCTGCGGGCGTCGGACCGCGTTCCCTCGCCGACAGCGATTCTCTCGACTTCGCCTGGCAAATATCAGGCACTCTTGCGAGTCACAGGCTTCGACTTCGAGCATCAGGAACAGATGCTCAAGCTGATCGCCCAGGCCTTCGGCGGCGATCCCGCTTGCACCGATTGCAACCGGGTGCTTCGCATCCCCGGTTTCTACAACCGGAAGTATTCTTCCGCCCATCGTGTTGCGGTCGAATACCCGGCTGACGCGACCTACGGTCCCGCCGACTTCCGGCTTGATAACGTAACAGGCTCTTCCGTGCTGCCGCTACGCGGGAACGCACGGAAATCGCCCTCCGGTAAGCACTCCCATTCCGAGGACGATTGGGCCTGGGTTTGCGCACGGCTTACTCATGGTCAGGACGCCAGAAAGCTAACTCATGAACTGATCGTTCGCCGTTCCGATAAAGCAGACCCTGTGTATTACGCCCAGCGCACTGTCGATGTTGCCTCAGCCTGCCTTTGGCTCGCCGAGGGCATCCCCATCGACGACGTTATTACCATGCTCGAAATCCGTCGCCGCTTTGAGATTCCCGCCGCACTTTGCTCCGCTCGTGCGCGGGAGATTGCGGCCACAGCCCAGCGTATGATTGCCCGTCGAAAGACGGCCTGATCTCACAGCCCAAGGAGGATTGATATGCCACTGCTTGAAGTTGTTCAAACCCGCTACGTCAGTGCGTCCGTTCGATTGACGGATACGACCGCAATCCAACTTGGTCAATATGCCGCTTTCATCCATGCAGCCGCCGATGAAGTGATCGACCAGGCGCTTGTCTATGTCTTCTCGAAAGACCGTGACTTTCAGGAGTTTCTTCGCACTTCTGAAGCCCAACACATTACGCCGACATTGCGCGTGCGTCGGCCACTCGCCAATGAGCCAGCCGAACCGTCTCGAAGAAGGCCGGTTTCGGTGAAGCAATCGACCTCCCAAACGGCAACAATCGCGGTGGGATCGAAAGCATGATCCCGCGCCTACAAGGGTGGCAAAGCCACTACGGTGCTACGCACCGGAAGAATTTGGACACTCCACCCCTGCCAGGGTGGTGTGTCGCAGCGTCGGCGAAAACAATTGTTTACGCCGCTGCTTTACCAACAACTTCGCGCCGGTCCGTAAGACAACCGTTTTCATTCTGAAAACAATTGTTTACCGGCCTTGTGAGGGAA
>Ga0255355_1001319_pt1 | contig 11735 bp, 10 predicted proteins | sample HBST75metaG_FD_189943 | JGI IMG/M metagenome (GOLD analysis project Ga0255355, IMG submission 189943) | Peat soil microbial communities from Stordalen Mire, Sweden - H.B.S.T75 | ecosystem: Environmental > Terrestrial > Soil > Wetlands > Peat | place: Sweden: Norrbotten County, Stordalen Mire...
TACAGGCGAAAGGCGTTGTCGGCAGGGAGGAACACCGCGCCCAGGTGCTTGTACCGCGCCAGGACCTCACCGGAGCGGATCGTATATGGGCGGCACGGTACAACCCCGGCGACGTGCTGCGCTACTCGCGCGGCTCCAAAGAAACCGGCATCGGCAAGGGCGAGTATGCGCGGGTTAAGAGCGTCGATGCGCCCAACAACCGGCTCACCGTCGAGCGGAAGGACGGCACGGAACAAAGCTACGATCCACGGCGCCAGCAGGGAGTTTCTGTCTACCGCGAGCAGGAGCGGGCTTTCTCCGTGGGCGACCGTGTGCAGCTCACCGCGCCCTTGCCCGACTTGAAGCTAGCCAACCGCGAGCTTGGAACCGTCGAGGGCATCGGCCAGGATGGGCGCATGAGTTTGAAGATGGACGGAGGCCGCGAGGTAGAACTTGATTCAGCGAAGAATCCGCACCTTGACCACGGCTACGCCGTGACGAGTCATTCCAGCCAGGGGCAGACCGCCGACCGTGTGCTGATCCACGCCGATACCGAGCTGGGAGCCAAAGACCTGCTCAATAACCGCATGGCCTACGTTGCTGTTTCGCGCGGCGCATACGACGCGCAAATCTTTACCAACGACCGCGAGAAGCTGGGCGCGGCGCTGGGGCATGATGTTTCACACAGCAGCGCCCATGCGCCGGAGATGAAGCCAGAACAGAAGCAGGAGCAGGCAGTCACGCCGCAGCGGGAGATCGCGCCTAAACAGGAGCAAGGAGAAGATTTTGGCTTGGGCCTCTAGTCGAAAAATGGGGCTTGGAACCACAACACGCAACGGACCCCAGTTTACTTTCGCGGGGGTGGGCAATAATAACGTAGAAGGGCAACGGAACCGATGGCCAAGCTGACAGAACAGGAACAACAGGAAGTCATTCGCTTTATCGAGGCGGGCAAGCCGCTCCCGGAGAAGTTTCGCTTTCTGCTTTTTGACGACAAGCGCGAAGTGGAACTGGTTTGGAACGGCAAGACCAACGAGGTGACGAATGTCGTGCTGCCCTTTCAGGTGATCGAGCAGGTGGACGAGCCACGCGCCGAGAAGCCGGAAGACATGGCCTTGCAGGCGGGCCTCTTCGATGAGCGCGGACGGCAGTTGAAGGGCTGGACCAACAAGCTCATCTGGGGCGACAACAAGCTGATCCTCTCTTCGCTGAAGAACGGGCCGTTGCGCGAAGAGATCGAGGCGCAAGGCGGACTGAAGCTCATCTACATTGACCCGCCCTTTGACGTGGGGGCCGACTTCAGCATGAATATTGAGATCGGCGATGAGACGTTTACGAAGAAGCCTGGAATCTTGGAAGAGATAGCCTATCGAGATACTTGGGGAAAGGGAACGGATAGTTTCCTTGCCATGATTTATGAGCGCCTTGCTTTGGCACGTAGCTTGCTCGCGGAAGATGGCAGCATATATGTTCATTGCGACTGGCGCGTAAACTCCCTGATCCGGGAGGTACTGAAGGAAGTTTTTGGTTCACAGAGTTTCAGAAATGAGATCATCTGGTTTTATCAAAGTGGAGGTCGTCAGGAACGAGCGTATTCCTACAAACACGACACAATATTTCTCTACTCGAACTCGATGTCCTGGACATTCAATGCGGATGCTGTTGGAGAAACCAGAGGCGAGAAGAAGCGTAATAACATGAAGCGCGGCGTCGAGGAAGACGGGAGAGCGTATTGGTCAATCAAATCTGCTGGCAAAATTTATAAATACTATGACGACGAGAAAGTGACTCCGGCTGATGTGTGGGACATAAGCCACCTTCAGCAAAAAGACCCTGAACGGGTTGGCTATCCAACTCAGAAACCTGAGAAGCTGTTACGACGGATCATTGAAGGGTCATCAAATGCAGGAGACGTGATTCTAGACTTCTTCGCGGGGTCCGGGACAACTGCGGCGGTGGCTGAAAAACTGGGGCGCAAGTGGATAGCTTGTGATCTTGGCAAATTTGCAATCCATACAACGCGCAAACGCCTTATCGGTGTCCAGCGCGAATTGAAGGCCGCTGGCAGGGATTACCGCGCCTTCGAGATATTGAACCTTGGCAAGTATGAGCGGCAGCACTATGTCGGTGTGAATCCGAATCTGCGCGAGGTGGAGCAGCAGGCACAGCTTGCGCAGAAGGAAGCGGCCTTCCTGGACCTGATTCTGCGAGCCTATCGCGCCGAGAAGACAGACGGCTTTGCCACCTTCCACGGCAAGAAGGCGGGGCGACTGGTCTCGGTTGGCCCGGTGAATATGCCGGTGACGCGGCTCTATGTGGAAGAGGTGATCGCCGAGTGCCGCCAGAAGCACATTACCCGCGTGGACATTCTTGGCTTCGAGTTTGAGATGGGCCTCTTCCCCAACGTGCTCGACGAAGCCCGCTCCAAAGGCATCGACATTGCACCGAAGTACATCCCGGCAGAAGTCTTCGATAAGCGGGCCGTCGAAAAGAATCAGGTGCGCTTCCACGATGTTTCGTACATCGAAGTGAAGCCGCACGTGACGGCGAAAAAAGGCGGCGGCGGCACGGTGGCCGTGGAGTTGACCGACTTCAGCGTCTTCTATTCGCAGGACTCCATCAAGTCGGCAGAGGCCACGCTCAAGGACAAGGCCAGCAAGATCGTGGTGGACAAGGGGCAGATTGTCAAAGTATCCAAGGACAAGGACGGCGTTGTGACCCGCGAGGTGCTGACGAAGAAGTGGTCCGATTGGATCGACTACTGGGCCGTGGATTTCAACTATGAGAGCAAGCGGGAGATTATCCGCAAGGCTATTGTGCCGGAAGACCGTTTGCCGGGAATCGAAGCCGACCAGATGGGGCTTGAGACCTACGAAGAGGTTTGGACCGGCGACTACATCTTTGAGAATGAGTGGCAGGAGTTTCGCACCAAGAAGGATCGTAGCTTGAACCTGATTAGCGCGGCCAAGGAATGCCCGTCTGGGCGGCGCAAGATCGCGGTGAAGGTGGTGGACATTTTTGGCAACGATACGATGACGATTGTGGAAGTGACGGTAGGGGGGAAGGCATAATGGCGCTGCATCCGAAGTTTCCATCGTCGCCGTATTCGATTCTCGATCCTGAAATTCGCTGGTTTCCGGCAGATGAGGCGCTACGCGACACGAGCGCCGACAAGCTGATGCCGCCGCTGGTTCCCACCCTGCGCAAGCGGGTGAAGGAGTGGCGCGAGAGCGGCTATGTGGGAGCCACCCAGACCAGCAAGAGCCTGCTCAATTGGTGGTTCAACACGCCGAAACTGTGGCCGCAGCCCGATGGGACGCTGGGCGACTTCCAATACTACTTTGCGCAGCGCGAGGCGCTGGAAACCATCGTCTACCTGTACGACGTGGTAGGAGCCAAGGACAAGCACGACCTGATGCGCTTCGATGCGACGGGCGTGGTCAGCGGCAGTATGTTCGATGAAAGCTGGCGGCGCTTTGTTATCAAGATGGCCACCGGCTCCGGCAAGACCAAGGTGTTGAGTCTGGCGCTGGCGTGGAGCTTCTTTCACAAGACGTATGAGGCCGACTCGGACCTATCCCGGAATTTTCTGGTGATTGCGCCGAACATCATCGTGTTAGACCGCATCCGCAAGGACTTTGACGGGCTGCGCATCTTCTTGAAAGACGATCCGGTGTTGCCTGAGAACGGCATGGATGGGCGCGACTGGCGCGACGATTTTCAATTGACGCTGCACATTCAGGACGAGGTGCGGGTCACGCAGAAGACCGGCAATATCTTTCTGACCAATATTCACCGCGTCTATCCGGGCGACGACGTTCCCGCCAGCGCCGAAGATGACGACATGATGGATTACTTTCTGGGCAAGCGCCCGTCAGGAGCGACGACCGACCAGAAGGTCGATCTGGGCATGATTGTGCGGGAGATTGACGAACTGATGGTGTTGAACGACGAGGCGCACCACATCCACGATCCGCGCATGGCCTGGTTCAAGTCGATTGAGGACATTCACAACCGGCTGCTGCAAAAGGGCTCTTCGCTGTCTATGCAGTTGGATGTGACGGCCACGCCGCGAGCGAACAACGGAGCCATCTTTGTGCAGACGGTGGCCGATTATCCGCTGGTTGAGGCGATTGCGCAGAATGTAGTGAAGCATCCGGTGCTGCCCGATGGGCCGAGCCGCGCCAAACTTTTGGAGCGGCAGAGCGCCAAGTACACGGAGAAGTACGCCGACTACCTAGACCTGGGCGTGATCGAGTGGCGCAAAGCCAAGGACGAGCACGAAAAGATGAACAAGAAGGCCATCCTGTTTGTGATGACCGACGACACCAAGAACTGCGACGACGTGGCCGACTACCTACGCGGGCATTATCCCGAACTGGCGGGCGATGCAACGCTGGTGATCCATACCAACAAGAGCGGCGAAATTTCAGAGTCCACATCGGGCAAGAACAAGGACGAGCTAGACAAGCTACGGGAGCAGGCGAACTCGATTGACAGCTTGGAGAGTCCAGCCAGGGCCATCGTCTCGGTGATGATGCTGAAAGAGGGCTGGGATGTTCGCAACGTGACGACGATTGTCGGATTGCGGGCGTACTCGGCAAAGAGCAACATTCTGCCAGAGCAGACGCTTGGGCGCGGGCTGCGCAAGATGTATCCGGGCGGCGTGGAAGAGTACGTTAGCGTGGTGGGCACGGATGCCTTCATGGAGTTTGTCGAGTCCATCAAGAATGAAGGCGTTGAGTTCGAGCGCAAGCCGATGGGCGAGGGCACCGGGCCGAAGACTCCGCTGATGATCGAGGTGGACACAGAGAACGAGCGCAAGAACCTTGACGCGCTGGATATTGCTCTGCCGCGTCTGACACCGCGAGTCTACCGGGAGTACAAGAACCTGAGCGACCTGGACGAGAGCGCGATGGGGCACGAAAAGGTGCTCTATCAGGAGTTCACCGAAGAAGAGCAGCGCGAGATCGTCTTCAAAGATGTGACCACCGGGGCCGTGACGCACACGACGATTCTGGATACGGCTGGAGTGGCCGACTACCGCAGCGTGTTGGGCTACTTTGCGCACACGATTATGAAAGACCTGCGCCTGGTGAGCGGCTACGACGTGCTGTACGGCAAGGTGAAGTCTTTCGTCCGTAGCGAACTCTATGGGCGCGAGGTAGACCTTGAAGCGCCGAACACGATGCGCAATCTGTCGGAACTTGCTTCGACCAGAACGATTCTGGAGAGCTTCAAGAAGGCCATCAATGCGCTGACCGTCCGCGAGAAGGGCGACGCTGAAATCCGCGACCACATCAAGCTGCGAGAGACGCGGCCCTTTGTGGTCAAGGAACAGGGCTACGTGGTCTCGAAAAAGAGCGTCTTCAACCGCACCATTGGCGATAGTCGGCTGGAGCTTGAGTTTGCCAGCTTTCTTGAAGATTGCGCCGACGTGGAATCCTACGCCAAGAACTATCTGGCCGTGGGCTTCAAGCTGGACTACGTGAAGGCCGACGGCGACATTTCCAATTACTACCCGGATTTTGTGGTGAAGGTGGCAGGCGGCGAAATCTGGCTGGTGGAGACCAAAGGGCGCGAAGACTTGAATGACCCCGGCAAATGGGAGCGGCTTCAGCAGTGGTGCAACGATGCCAGCAGGCTCGACTCCGGGCAGCAGTACCGGGCGCTTTTTGTGCGCGAAGAGGACTGGGAACGCTACAAGCCGAAGAGTTTCCGGGACGCGGCGACCGTCTTCGGCGGCAGCGAACCCGAATCGGGGTTTCGGGTGCAGTGAAAGGGGTTGCCAGTGATTTACGCCTTGTTGCTAGGCGGCGGCGTGTTGTCATAGCCACGCGCCTTTTTCCACTTCAGGTAAGCCTCTTTCGCAGCGTCGAACCATTCGTCATGCGGTTCGTTTTCGCATAGCTCTACGATGTACTCGCCCAAGGCAACATATCGGCCATAGTTCGTGTGTTCTGGCCACCCGTACCAATTCCGGTATTCATCTCCCAGGCTGTTGTTAATCAGCATCGTCCTGTGCTGATGCTCTTCTTTTTCCTTCTGCGTCTTAGCCATGCGTAGTTACCTACCTTTCCGGGTGATGCCCTAATCGAGCAATGCACTTTGCAGTGCTTCGACCTGCTCGTCGGTATCAGTCCACGGAACCTTACGAGCGTAATCCAGGTGGCGCTTTATTCCAGGGTCAGCTTTCGACAGGCCAAATTCATCAATGACTGCCGTTAACAGGATTGCGTAGCATCTCGCCGCAAGCTCGAACGAAGTGCCTTGCAACATCGGGTATGTTTCGGCCTTTAGATGGAACCCTGTGAGGCCTGCTGCATGGGTATACCAGCTTAGTTCGGCATACTTCACTTCGTAGATTTCATCGAAGGGCGCTTTCAGAAGTTGCGCCCTCGCGCGTAGGTCCAATCCCGACCAGTGGCCCACTTTTCTAGCACCGGGTTTAGTACTGGGCCAGAGGGTGTTTTGCTCGGCCTCAATTCGTGCGGCGTTGTTCTTGATAAAGTCGGCGTGAACGGTCGAGGGGTAAATGACGTTTGAATGAGTGGCCCTGAAGTCAACTATCCGCCTTGCTGATTTCAGTTTTTCAACTTCAGAAAAAGCAGCGATTTTTTTAATGGCGTCCGGGATCACGTCGATGAGTTTCATATCAACTGCAAGCTCGAACAGGCTCCGTGCAAGCATTATGCTTGCTTGAAAGTCCCTTAGGTATTTGAGAGACAACAGGCTTTCGACATTAGCCTTGGCGCGATAGTAGATTCCGACGAAACAATCGTCCCTGTCCGTTTTTGACAACAATCCGCCGACCACACCCCGGACCTCTTTTTGATCGAACAGATTGATGCTCTTGACAACAGTGAAGAAGCGCTCCGGGGCCATCAAAACATCCTCTCCCGGTCCGGTTCCCACAGGAAGAGCCAATTTGCGAAATACCCTCATTGCGTCGTGAGATGTGAAATTTCCCCGCAGCAACCCCGTAGATTCCGCCAGGGCTTGCTTTACGGGATACCTCTTGGCGTTAACCAGTACGGAGACTTCACGGATATTCTCCGGCTCCACCGTTTGAAGCTTTTGCTCAACGTCGCTTTTGCTCAGGAAGATTTCAACGCCACCAACGGTAAACTTGGGTTTTTCTGTCACTATAACCACCTACTATCCAACACTACCACCACCTACTATTGATTGCAAATGGTATTCATAAATATCTGTACAAATCTAAACCAACGTATAGACTTTGTACAAAGGGCAATTGTCTCACCACTGGCGAGACAATTGAGGCGCTGCCGTGGCTGATTTCGTTGCCTATTACCGTGTTTCGACTGACCGCCAAGGCGCGAGCGGGCTGGGCCTTGACGCGCAGCGTCAGGCCGTCGCCTGCCAGATCAACGGTGGCCAGCTCGTGGCCGAGTTCACCGAGATCGAGAGCGGACGCCGACACACGAACCGGCCTCAACTGCTTGCCGCCCTTGAAGAGTGTCGCAAGCGCCGCGCTACCCTGCTGATTGCCCGTCTTGACCGGCTGGCCCGCAACGTCGCTTTCATTGCCAACCTGATGGAGAGCGGCGCGGACTTCATCGCTTGCGATATGCCCCAGGCCAACCGGCTGACCATCCACATTCTGGCCGCCGTCGCCGAGCACGAGCGCGAGATGATTTCCCAGCGAACGAAGGCGGCGCTGGCCGAGGCCAAGCGCCGAGGGACCAGGCTAGGCAATCCGCGCATCGAGGCGGCGCGGACGTTGGCGCTGGCCGCGCATCATGCCCACCGGCCAGAGCCGGAGGTGTTGACGCTCATGGTCGAGTGGCGGAGCCAGGGGAAGACATTGCGAGCTATCGCCCGCGACCTCAACCGGCTCAATATCCGGCCAGCCAGGGGCCGCGAATGGTACGCCAGCAGCGTCAGGGGCCAGCTATTGGCCGCTGACAGCAAAAGCCCCGCCGCAAGGCGGGGCTGACGTTACACAATCCCGATTTATCGGGTGACATCTTTACTCTCTCACCATTCCTGCCTATTGTCAATACTAACTCGCTGTCAAGTGTCCAAGCCCTATGGCGTTGATTACGGCTACCTGAATGCGCTTTAAGTCGTCTGGATTCAACTCTGCATGAGAATATCGCCCGTCAATCAAGACCCTGTCTAGTCGAGCAAATGACACGTGGGTGATCAGGTTAGCCTTTGCCCAGACCTCTTTATCTGCATGGAAAAAAGGGTAGACCCTCTTGGGCATCAGCACATGATACGGCTCAGGATGAGCCGGAGGCTCAGTGCTAAATGGAACGACCAGGCACGTGCCGTTATGGATGTTTACCCGGCGACCTCTCGGAGAAATAACGACCACGTGACGAATCTTTGTCATCTCGGGAGGAATGAAGCTCGTAAAATCACACATCAAAACAGTGCCAGGGTTCGGGACGAAAGGAATAGACATACTTCTCCATTATGACGTAAAAGCGTCAATACGTCATGGTATCATGGCGTCATGAAGTCAATTGCGTTTCTCAGTCAGAAGGGCGGTAGCGGCAAGACAACGCTCGCGGTTCACACTGCGGTTGCGGCTCAGGAGTCGGGGGAGCGTGTTGTTTTGATCGACACAGACCCCCAGAAGTCGGCCACAGTGTGGGGGGAGACGCGCCAGAGTGAATCGCCTATCGTCGCCACGGCAGCGGCAAGCGATCTGGAGAAGGTTCTCCAAGCAGCACTCCAAGAGGGGATGAGCCTAGCCATTGTCGATACAGCCCCACACACCGCGCCGGATGCAGCAAAGATTGCGAAAGCGGTCGATCTGGTAGTGATTCCATGCCGACCGACAGCCTTTGACCTGGCCGCCGTGAGCAATGCTGTAGAAATTGTAAGAGCCGCCAAGAAGAAGGCGGTACTTGTACTTTCAGCGTGCCCTTTTCGTTCTCCTGAAATTGCAGAAACGCGGAATGTGCTCTCTGAGTACGGCTTGCCGGTGTGTCCTTCTGAAATTACTGATAGACGCGCGTTTTCCAGGGCAGTAGCTACAGGCAGGGCCGTTACAGAGTTCGAGGAAGACGGCAAGGCCGCAATCGAAATACGAGCCCTATGGGCGTGGCTCAAGGAGCAGATGCAATGAGTTCGAAGCCAACAGGACTAGCAGCATTCACTCGAAAGAGCGTTGCGACTGCGCCGATAGCAGCATCAGAAGAGGCTGCTACACCTTCAAGCGTGGATAGGCAGCGCGGCAAAAAAGAAGTAGTTGCGCTTACCGTTCGTCTACACCGGACCGAATGGGAGCGCCTGCATCAGCTAGCCGTATCGGAAGGGACGAGCATCCAATCTCTGGCGGTAAGAGGGCTTAGCCGGATGTTCAGCGAAAAAGGTCTTCCGCAGCTCAGAGAAGAATAGCGCCATTACGTCTTGACGCCATTACGTCAAGACGTAATGGCGCTATGGGGAGAGGTCTATTTCGTCAGCTATTAGCCAGATGCTAAGACTTGCTGTGCCTGCTGACGTGGGTTAATGGCGAGTTTGGTGCCGGGCAAGAAGGTAAGACCGTTTCGTGTCCATGTATGCTTTAACCCTCCAGGAAACACCACCGATACTTTGCGCAGCGTTATTTTCGCCTTGCCTTTGAAATTGTCGATGCGCTCCGGGTCGTAGTCTGCGCCGAGTTGCCGGAGCAATCCATCCCAGGGGATGAACTGCGCCCCATTTTTGTTGGCCATGAATGCCTTGTATGCAGCGAGGGCATAGAGATCGAGAGCCAATGGAGAGCGCTTCAATGCCCTCAGGGCGCGCATATCGAGTGGCACAGGGGCGACGGTTATAGCCTTGTAAAAATCTTCTCCTAGTTCAATCCAACTTCCCCAAAGAGCGCCCTGTCCAGGGCTTTTCGGATCCCACCAAAATTCCCCTTTGGGTGCAACCTGCATATCTAGCCAGCTTGTGCCGTGGCGCTCTGGCGTACGGGTATTGATTTCAAAACTAATGAGCGCCCGGAATAGTCGCCGCATTTGATCTTGCAGTCGCCTTGCGTCACTGCGTTTGCCGCCCCCTGCACTTGCCGGCACCAAGCCCAACTGCCGCATGAACTCCGAGAGGCTATGGCCTAAAGCCAAACGGCGGTTCTTGGTGCGAATTGCCTCTGTGGTCACCCAAAACAAGAGCAATCGGGGGAGGGAACCATAAGGGTAGCCAATCGGCGATTTCTTCTCACTGTCCCATCCAGACCGAATTACCAACGTAAGATTGCCGTTTCGGCGTTCCCACGCCTCAACATTGCCAGGGTTGCTGTGGGGCAGTGTGCATTGTACGAGCTGCCGAGCCAGGAATGATGCTTCCGCATCTTCAGGGGCTTGACTAATCACTGTCGCTGCATCGAGTAGCTTTTGCTTTTCGACCGTGATGACATTTGCCCTGGTACGCCTTACCAGGCTTTTCATCAAGGGAATGTCGCCGACTCGATCCATACCTCAATCATTGCCCGAAAATGTCCATACCGCAAGTGTGCCGCGGATGTTTATTTTCCACAGATGTCCTGTTGATCGTGCAGGTTATCCACGATGAAACGGTAGGGGCAAATACGATGAAACGGTAGGAGAATGAACGATGAAACGGTAGGAGCCTCTATCCTGTAGTAAAAAATCATAGATAGCCGGTAGTCGCTTCGCTCCACTCTGTGAAAAAGGAGCGCCCTAACGGGCGGTCAGCGAGCTTCGCTCGCATTCAGCGGGAGGGCGCTAGCGCCCCTCCCGCACCCACCCCGCGCAAGTACAAAAACAAAAACCTTGCTGGGGATGGTGTGGGTTGCTCCGGCCTTTGTGCCTGAGAGTAGAGCTGTGCGAGATCGAACAGAAAGGCCCCAGGACGAACCCGGAGCAATGCCGCCTGCCCCCGGCTATCCAAAATACGCCTGTGGCCGTTTTGCCATCGGCCCACCGGTTATGAATCCGGCGCTCGATTTCGTTTCCGGCCGGATTTTTTCCGCGCCGCGTAAAGTGGATTTATGCGCGCCCTTTTTGTTCGCCACGGAGAAAGCACCGGCAACGCCGGAAGTCCATGTCACGACCTGGCCAAGTTGGAGCTGACGGAAAAGGGAAGGGAACAGGCGCGGCAGATCGCCGATGAATGGACCGAAGCTCCCGCCTTGATAGTTGTCTCCCCGTACCTCCGCGCACAGCAAACCGCCCAGCCAACCCGCGACCGATTTTCCGCCGTCCCCGTACAACAGTGGCCCATCGAGGAATTCACATACCTGGAACCCAGCCGGTGGAACGGAACCGCCAGAAGCGAACGGCTCCCTCACATCGAGGACTACTGGAACACCGCCGACCCGATCTATTGCGACGGACCCGGCGCGGAGAGTTTCGTCTCCCTGCTCGGTCGTGCGGAAATTGCCTTGGGCAGGTTGCGCAGTTTGCCCGACCAGGCCGGCACGGTGGTCCTCTTCAGTCACGGACAGTTTATGCAGGCCGTCAGAATGTCCGTGCTCTACCCAGGAGCTTCGAACCAGGACAAGATGCGCAGCTTTTGGCTCGACTCTGGACTGCCAGCTTTTCAGAACGCCGAGCGGTTCAATATGGAGTTGCTGGCAAAAGGTTGGGCGATCCAGCCAGCTCACGAAACGGAAAAAATAGTGAGCTGATCCCAAGAACAACAACCCGAAAAACCTGCCTGTCCATGGTTTGAATGTCTTAGCGTTCGCACGAATTCAAACCAGTTCCAATGGTGGATTCGCTACGAGGCGTAAAGGCCGCTACGCGCCGCTTTCAGCGGTGGCCTGCGGG
>Ga0255355_1001320_pt1 | contig 11728 bp, 8 predicted proteins | sample HBST75metaG_FD_189943 | JGI IMG/M metagenome (GOLD analysis project Ga0255355, IMG submission 189943) | Peat soil microbial communities from Stordalen Mire, Sweden - H.B.S.T75 | ecosystem: Environmental > Terrestrial > Soil > Wetlands > Peat | place: Sweden: Norrbotten County, Stordalen Mire...
CATCCGGTTTCTCCTTCGCATGTGCTTTGGTCGGCTCACGCAAGGAGTTTCTTGGATGGACTCCCGTAAATGTCAAACTGCTACTGCCACCCCGCCAGAGGCGGGGGATCTCCTCACCCTTTAGAAACATATTTGCCGAGAAGGTCCGGCTAACTTCCGAGTAAACCGCCGTCGGGTCTACCAAAGCCGTGTCGGGCGAGTCGCTAACGTACAAATCGCCAAAAGCAAGCGGTGGGTAAGGATATTCACGATCTAGACCAGGAATTGAGACGAATGCTCCTCTTTTGTTCCCACTAACAAACCTCACTCTGTTAGCAGTAACGAGCTGAACGAACAAATAGCTCCCGCTAGAAGAGTTATCTGGTTGTGTGAACTTGATACCGACCGGATCTCCGATTACTTTTATCGGGCACGGATCATCAGAGCCTGACGCATTTGCATAATACAGGTATGGATCGCTATCGTCCGGTGTTGGGAGACAGGGCTGTTTGTCGACTATCATATCGACGTTGAGATGGTCGTAGGGGACTATATCCATCTGCCCATCCCCTGGCCCGCTCAAGTTGAAGACTGCATTCGCCACCAAACTGCATTTGCCTTCGGCATCTGCGCCTGGGATGTCCACGCAGTATTGATAAGTCACAGATTCGCTAACCGGGCTACTGTTGTTTGGATAGACCCAATAAAAAGTTATATTCGGCTTCTTCAGGTCTGCTTCCTTAAGTGGTGTCACTTTGGTTGGTCCGGTGGTTGGATTATATCCAGCAATCTTCGTTCCGCCCACGGTCCACATGGTTTTGTAGGGTTTGATGGTGGCGGGCAGATCGGGGTTCGTGGTCAAAATAATCGGCTGGCCCACATCCACATTTTGAGCGGGGGACGGGGTACCATCGACTGTGCTGATGACGGGTTGAGTGCAATTCATGCTGGGATCGCACTGGATCTGGTTGCCAAGGATCTGTGCTGGCGTTGACGGTATTGACGTGTTGGGCGCTGTGCCTGCAGTGACTGAAGCCGCCTCGGTTGGGTCGCTGGCTGGCGGAGCGACGCCTGTGAGGGTGATCTTCGTTTTGCTATCGACATTCACGGTGGAAACAGGAACCACGCTATTATCCGCCGCTGTGATGTTGATCGCGGTCACGGGACAAGCCGCGGTTGCCTTGTCCGACGTGGTGAAGCCGGTTCCCTTGATGACGACGTTGCCGTAGGTTTTTCCGGCAAACCAAGTGCTGGGCTTTATCTCGGTGATGTTTGGAACGTCGCATTCCACGATCTGCACCGGCACAGTGGTTTCGGTCACGCAGCCATCATCGCAATTCCCTACCCATAAGATGGCCGGTCCGGCTGTCAGGGAGGTACTAGCATCCATCTTGATGGTGGCGGTGATCTGCGTTGGACTGACGACCTTAAAGTCCGGGAAATATTCGATTCCGCCATAATCCACCCCGGAATCTCCGCCCTGCTGCACCCAGAGACGAGTCGCATTCTCTTGGCAGTAGGTAGGATTTTCCGATGTCGACGGGGCGACGAAGTCGGTTCCCGTGATGGTCACGTGGTAGGTTTTACCCATGGTCCAGGTGCTGGGAGTTAAGGGGTTGATGGTAATTGTGCCGCAGGGCGGCGGAGGCGGTGGGGAAGGAGGAAGAGGGGTCTGAATAGAAATCTGCGCATCATAATAGCTAGCGGACGAATTGCACACTTCGCACAATAACTGGATAATGTCAACCTCGTCTGGGGCGCCGGAAGCAACCGTAATAGTGAAGGCGGTATGCGTTGCGTCCACGTAGTTTCCATAGGGGAACGGCTGATCAGGACTTCCAAATACAGGTGATGTGGTCACGTAAGGGTCAATCTGTCCAGCCGAGTTATAGACTCGAATGACTTCATATAAGCACCCAGCAGGCGATACCCCCCCAGCCTCCAGCGGTAACCGTATAGGTTTGCCCCGGAACCAAGGTATTACTTACAGCTTGTGTGCCGGTGTACGAAAAACCAGTGAAATAAAACTGTGGGTCGCTAAGCCAGTCGCAGTTAACGAATGATGCCTGTGCGTGGCAGAACGTGGGAGAAAAAAGCAGAAAGAGCGTGGCGGCGAGGAGGAGTGGCCTCGGAATTGCCCCCCCCCAGTTTACCCAGGAACTTGCGCATGGGTCCGATCCTTTCTGTGGGTTGGCTACGAGCCGGAAGCGAGAAGCGGCTTGGCGGCAATTCTACCCTGATCTGGTAGCCACGGAACCGAAGTTGCTACCAGAAGCGGTACATTGGTAATGCTGTTTGCGATGGCCACGCAAGGCAATGACTTTCGCAGCTTTGGGGGCTCCCCAATGAGGTGACTCCGGCTGCCGTCTTCCCGGCGCGCGATGAACATTGCCGGACTCAACCCCCTGGCAACGCCGATTCGCCATGGACTGCTGCGGCGAAAACCGCGTGCCCCGCAGCCTCTCAGACGCTTTCCTTGCTAAAATCAATAAGCGTTTGCCTCGAATACGACAGGGCTGGATAGTCCATGCCCGATTGGCGCACAGGACTCTCTTTTCCCCGTGCGTTGCATGTCAGGTTCAGAACGCAGTGGAGACACAAAGACCTTGCAACCCGCATCAACTAAGCCATTTTCTTACGAAACCCTTCCTAGCTCCGGCCTGGTAGCGTACTTCTCCATGGAGATCGCGATTAACCCCGGAATGCACACCTACTCCGGCGGCCTGGGCGTTCTTGCCGGCGACACACTGCGCTCCGCAGCCGACCTTGGTGTTCCTCTAATTGCCTTCACGCTGGTGCATCGCAAGGGTTATTTCCAGCAGCGCCTGGATGAAAGAGGCATGCAAAGCGAGGAGATTCAGCCGTGGAATCCGGCGGACTTCTGCATCGAAGAGAAGGTGCGGGTTACGGTTTCAGTGGAAGACCGCATTGTGACGGTGCGCTGTTGGCGCTATGACCTGGTGGGCCGCTTCGGACACGTGGTACCCATCTATCTGCTGGACACGGATCTGGACGGAAACACGGGCTGGGATCGCGGCCTCACCGATCACCTGTACGGCGGCGACACCAATTACCGCCTGGAGCAGGAGATTGTGCTGGGCATGGGCGGAGCGCGCATGGCCAGCGCGCTGGGCCACAAGGTGAATGTCCACCACATGAACGAGGGCCACGCGGCGCTGCTGACGCTGGCGCTGCTGGAGAGGCAACTGGGCGGCGGACCGCTGAACGGCGCCACGGAAATCGACATCGAACATGTGCGAAATCAGTGCGTCTTCACTACGCACACGCCGGTTCCGGCCGGCCACGACCGCTTTTCCACTGAGCAGGCCATCCGCATTCTGGGCGGCGACCGCACGGCGCGCCTGGAGAGGATGGGTTGTTTCCGCGATGAAATGTTGAACATGACACTGCTGGCGCTGCGCTTCTCGCGCTATGCAAACGGCGTTTCCATGCAGCACGCCAAGGTCTCTCGCGCGCTGTTCCCGGAGTTTGCCTTAGACTCAATCACCAACGGTGTTCATGCGCCAACCTGGGTCTCCGAGCCGATCCAGAAAATGCTGGATGCGAACTTCTCCCCATGGCGGCGCGATAACCTTTATATGCGCAACGCCATCGACATAACGGAAGAGGAGATTCTCTCAGTTCATGCGCAGAACAAGGCTGCGCTTTTAGCCGAAGTAGCCCAGCGCACAGGTCAGGCGTTCGATCCCAAGGTGCTTACGTTGGGTTTTGCCCGGCGGGCCGCCACTTACAAGCGCGCGACTCTCATGTTTGCCGATACCGCGCGGCTGGCGGAGATTGCCACCAACGCCGGAGGCTTGCAGATCATTTACGCCGGCAAGGCGCATCCCCAGGACGAGCCTGGAAAGGCGCTGATCCAGCAGGTTGTTGCGGATGCGGCAAGGCTGTCGAACGATATGCTGCGCGTCGTCTACCTGGAAAACTATGACTGGAAGCTGGGCGCCATGCTCACCGCTGGAGTGGATGTATGGGTCAATACGCCGCGCCGGCCTTACGAGGCCTCGGGCACCAGTGGCATGAAGGCCGCGCTCAACGGCGTTCCCAGCCTGTCGATTCTGGATGGGTGGTGGATTGAGGGCTGCATCGAGGGCTTCACGGGATGGGCCATCGAAGACGGCGCTGACGATGCCGCCGAGGCCGACTCGCTCTACCGCAAACTCGAAACCGCCGTTGTACCGCTTTATCGCGATGCACCGGAGAAGTGGGCGCGTCTGATGCGCGCCACGCTGGCCTTCAACGGCTCCTACTTCAACACCAACCGCATGGTGAAGCAGTACACCCGCAATGCCTACTATCCAGCGAATCTGATCGAGAAGCCGTAGGCGCGGGAAGGGGCGTTGCAGGCTCAAGAAAAAGCAACCAGAGCCGTTTGAAGTGTCGGGGCACGACTTTACAGGCTGCGGAAAAACTCGTAGATCGTGTCTCAATGGGCCGCTTTGTATCAGGGCACGGCTTCAGTCGTGCCGTAAACGCAACAAAACAGCGGCGGGCTTTAGCCCCTGAGGGATGTCTTCCTTTAACCTCGCCTGAGAATCGTAGTTTTTCCGCAGCCTGTTTAGTCGTGCCGCAAATGCTGCATAATGATCGTGGGCTTTAGCCCCTGAGGGATGCTTTTCAAGAAGCCATGATGGAATACAAGGGTTATGCCGGCTTCATCGATTTTGATGCGGATGATAAGACATTTTCCGGCACGGTGACAGGGCTTCGGGATGTGATTCATTTTGAGGGGAGGACGGCCGCGGAGTTGTTGCGCGCCTTCCGCGAGAGCATCGACAGCTATCTGGAGCTTTGCGCTGAAACCGGCCAGCAGCCGGACCGCCCCCTCAACGGAAAGATCCTGGTGCGCACCGAACCGGAATTGCACCGCAGGGCAGTTCTGCGCGCGGCGGTCGAGGGTGTAAGTTTGAGCCGATGGATCTCCCGGCAGATTGAAAACGCGTCGTGAACGGGTAAGGCCTGAAAAATAAAACTTGTCACAATCAGCGGTTTTATCAGTCGCGATAGGGGATTTTGGACGTATCGACCACAACTCCATCTGGATGATCTTCCGACTTGATAAAAATACCCTTACATTCAAGAAGCAGCTTGACCGCCTTCTCTGCCTCCTCCATGTGGGCTGTTGGTCCGATCACGATTTTGCGGAGAGGAGACTCGGACGTTCTGAGATTGAGCGGATATTCAATGTAAGGCGTCATCCCAAACTTCCCATTGCGGAAGAATAGGATGGGTTCATCCTTTTTTGCAGTGTGCCCTTTAAGAAGGGTTTCATGTTTGGCATGGAATACAATTCGCCACTCGAGTTCTTCTGTGAAAGCTTCATGTTTGAATCTTGCGGCATTACGAAGAAAATAACCCGCATATGCATCTGCGAACATTCGGACACCATATTGTTTGAGTATTTCCTGCTTTTCCGCATCGTCAGGCTCTCGATTGTAGCTTTGGATGAACTCATCAATCCGTGCCTTCGCGAATGCTTCAATTTCAGCATTCTTATCCGACCCAAATTCCGCAACGGCCCTCAGTTTTTGTTCGGGACTGTAGATACATCGGTGAATCCAGGCAGCTCCTTCAGCGCGTTTGAATTGGCATCCTTCCCAGCTATTCCTGATTGAATCATGGTCAAACCCCAAACTGAAACCGCCGGTGCCCCGAGAATAAGCCCGCCATTGGCTCAATCGATCACCGGGTTTAGTCTTCTGTTCCGGCGGAACAGCCTCATCATCGGTAAATGAGATCAAGAAGGTCTCATAGCGTTCCTCTGAAGGTCTAAGCTGCTCGCCGAGGTGCTGAATCTCCTCTTCGCTTAGGCCCGGAGCTAAGCGTTTTATGAATTCGTCCCTATAAAGACAGGAATATGCGTCTTTAAACTCCTCCAGATCATTGAAAAACCGAACGTGGGTTGCCCACAGGCTGTCTCGATCAATAATCCCTAGAAGCCCATCGAGTGTTGTGTAGTGATAAAGAAGGCCTACGGGCTTCTCTACCATTCTTGCCTCATGCAAACCATCTTGCTCTTCCATCTTCATTCCTCGCGGATTCTCCTCCTCAACCCTAATCCAATTTTCCTCGCTCGAAGTGAGGAAAAATTGCGTATTTCCGGGCGCGCGACGTAAGCTCTTTCGGGGAGAGTTTCAGCCTTTCAGTCGGGGGATAGGAATGGAATCAGGGGACGTGCAAGCGATGGAGGGGATTCGCACGTTTGCGGAGTTGAGGGAACGGGCGCGTGAAGTTGGGCCGAAGCGGGTGGGAGTGGTTCTGGCCGACGATGAAGTGGCATTGACTGCGGCGGCGGATGCACTGCGCATTGGGATCGCAATGCCGGTGCTGTTTGGGGATGCGCAGAAGATTCGAGCGCACGCCGAAAAGCTGGGCTTGGCGGAGCTGGCGGCCAGGGCGGAGTTTGTGTCGGCGACTGAGGACGCTGCGGAGATTGCGGTGAAGATGGCGCGCGAAGGCATCATCGACATATTGATGAAGGGCCACTTGCGCACCGATCAGTTGTTTTACCCTGTGCTGGACAAGGAAAAGGGGCTGCGCACGGGACGCCTGCTGAGCGACATGGCATTTTTTGAGCTGCACGGCGAGGGCGGGCCGAGATTGACGGGGCTGACGGATGGAGGGCTGAATCCTGCTCCGACGCTGGGGCAGAAGAAGCAGATTGTGCTGAACGCTATTGAAATGTTGCACTGCCTTGGGTTTCAGCGCCCGAAGATTGCGGTAGTGAGCGCGACGGAGATGGTGACCGAAGCGATGGCCTCGACGATGGACGCAAAGGCGCTGACGGAGATGGGCGCGGCGGGAGAGTTTGGAGAGGCGGAGGTCTTTGGTCCCCTGGCGCTGGACAACGCACTGCTGGGGTGGGCGGCGAAGGCCAAGGGCATCAGCAATCCGGTGGCTGGACACGCCGATTGCCTGCTGGTTCCCACGGTTGAGGCGGGAAATTTACTGGCAAAGTCCATCATTTTTCTGGCCGGATGGGAGTTTGGTCACGCGGTGGTGGGCGCGAAGGTTCCTATACTGATTCCGTCGCGGGTGGAAAGCGCGCAAGACAAGGTGAACGCCATGGCCCTGGGGGTGTTATATGCAAGCCGGTGAATGGAGGGTATTGGCGATCAATCCCGGCTCGACTTCGACCAAGATTGCCGTCTACGCCAACGACCGGGCCGAGCTCAAGCGCAACCTGGACCACGCGGAGAGTGAGATGGAGCAGTTTCGCGGACGGCCGATTCTGGATCAACTGGAGTTTCGCCAGTCGTGCATCGAGCGGGAGTTGAGCGATGCGGGTTACGGACTGGAGCAGTTTCAAGCCGTTGTCGGGCGCGGCGGATTGATGCGTCCCGTGGCCAGCGGAACCTACAAGGTGAATGAGGCAATGCTTGAGGATTTGCGCTCGACGCGCTACGGGGAACACGCCTCGAATCTGGGCGCGTTTCTGGCGCAGGCCATTGGACGGGAGGCGGGAGCGGAGGCGTTTATCGCCGATCCGGTGAGTGTGGATGAGTTCAGCGAGCGGGCGCAGATCTCCGGCTCGGCGCTGGTGGGCCGCCAATGCCTGTCGCACGCGCTGAATACCAAGGCCGTGGCGAAGCGGTTTGCACGCGAGCAGGGACGGACGTACGCGGAGTTGCGGCTGGTGGTGGCGCATCTGGGCAGCGGCATCTCGGTTTCGGCGCACGAAGGCGGCAAGATGGTCGATGTGAATGTCGCCGGCCAGGAAGGCACGTTCGCGATGGATCGCTCGGGCGGCTTGCAGATACAGAAAGTGATACAGCTTTGTTTCAGCGGGAAGTACACGGAGAAGCAACTGTGGAACCTGCTGAACCGCGAGGGCGGAGTGTATTCCTATCTTGGGACCAGGGATTTGCGGGAAGTGGAGCGGCGAATCGAGGCGGGAGACGGGCATGCCGCGCTAATCTTCGACGCCATGGTATATCAGACAGCCAAAGACATTGGGGCGATGGCGACGGTGCTCAACGGGCGCGTGGATGCGGTGTTGCTAACCGGCGGAATGGCTTACTCGCAGAAGCTGGTCCGGCAATTGTGCGAGGTGATTGAGTGGATTGCGCCGGTGACCGTTTATCCGGGAGAAGACGAGTTGCAAGCGCTGGCGGAAGGGGCGATGCGCGTACTATGCGGCGAAGAGCAGGCACGTACACTGGGCCTCTGATCGCATCGTCTTGTGAGTTGCGACGGAGCACCGTGGTATCCCACACTAGGATTTTCTATGAGAATGGGCTGGAAATACCTCTTGCTTGCAACAATCTTTTCCTCCGCGCCAGTCGAGGCGGCCGCGCAGGCCACTGCCATCGACCCGGCCTTGTTGGCCAGAGCCAATGCTGGCGATCCGGCAGCACAAGTGCTGGTCGGCGATAGCTACGCGTCAGGCAGCGGCGCCACGCGCGATTTGAAGCAGGCAGCGGAGTGGTATCTGAAAGCAGCCGAGAAGGGCGACACCAGCGGAGAGGTGCACCTGGCCGCGCTCTATCGCGACGGCGGCAAGAACTTTTCCCGCGACATGGCGCAGGCTGCGGAGTGGTATCGCAAAGCAGCCGAGCATGGAGACGTCGCGGCGCAAGCCACTCTAGGCGTGCTCTACTCCATCGGCCAGGGCGTTCCTCAGAGTAATGTCGAGGCTTACTACTGGCTTGATCTGGCGGCTGCTGTGAAGGGGCCAAATCAGGAAAAGTACGCCGCTAATCGCCAACTGATCGGCGCCCACCTCACTGTCGACGAGCTAGCCGAGGTCGAGGAGCGCGTAGCCAAATGGCTCACCGCGCATCCGCGCTAAGGCGCTACTGATCGGCAAGAACCGGTTACCGCGTAACCGCTTCCTCTTCTTTCAAATGCGCGGGAGCCGAATCGAACGCAGCCGCACTGCCGCCGGCAGCCTTCTCTTCGCGCAGCGCCTTGAACGCCCTGTAAATGAACGAACCCATATACCAGCCGTCGATGAACTTATAAGGTGTTTCGCCTGTGGTGTAGTGGCCACAGGGCAGCACGCGCTTCTCAAAGTTGAGTCCGATGCGCGTGAATGCCTTCACCACTTCAAGCGAATACTCCTTGGGAAAAGTCAGGTCATAGTTGGCATAAATCAGCAGAACCTTCTTGTCCGGCCCACCAACTTCAGGGCGAACGATCTTTTCGTAATAGCTGCACGGGCTGACCGCCGCCCACAAAGCCCGCACCCGGTCCTGGTTAAGTCCGGCCTCCTCCAGCGCCTGCTTCACGTGGCGTGTGCTCTGCCCGGCCCATGTCACATCGCCAAAGGCCGTGGACGCATGATTGAATGCATTCACTCTAAGTCGCGCGTCGTGCGCGCTGGCCAGAAACGCGTAGCAGGAGCCAAGGCTGGTTCCCAGCACGCCGAACTGCTCATACCCCTGCTCTTCCAGCCAATCCAGGCAGCACCGTATGTCCACCACGGCCTGGCGGCACGCCGAGATCGTCCTGCCGATGTTGGCGCTCACCGCGTAGTCTGAGCGCTCCAGTTCAGCGGGCCGGCGAATGTCGTGGTAGGGCTGCGAAAGCCGCAGCGCCGAAATCCCCATCTTGTTGAAGATCGTGCAAAGCGAGTTGTGACTGAAGCCGTCCGCATTCCACTGCGGCAACACCACAATGGCCTGCCTGGGCCTCTTGGGATCCTTGCTGGCTCGTGCCGGATACCAGCGCGCGTTCACCTGATCGTTTTCCGGATAGGGCGTCCGCTCCGGCGAAGTAAACCGCAAAAACTGCGCTCTTGGAATCTTTCCCTCGGCCGCCTGCTGCTTGATCGCCGCGTCCTGGGCCAGCGTCTCCGGGCGCACGTTAGTCGGAAACAGTTCTGGATGCCGTTCTTCCAGCCGGAAGTCGGTGGGCCGTATGTAGCTGAAATAGGCGTCGCTGTTGCGTATCAAAAACTCATTGACGCGCACCATCGCGGCCTCGGCCTGTACGGGATCGCTCGCCAGCTCCGGGCTCGTCAACGCCTCATCAAAGCCGTTCTCGCGCAAAAACGGCTCAACCCACTCGAAGCCCCACTCCAGCGGCCGCACCACGCGATTTTCATCGCGCGTCGTCAGCCGCGTCTCCCACTCGTACATCCATTCTGCATATTTCTTCTTAATCATTGGCTGTCCTTAATTTTATCAGCGTGACGCCCGCGCCCCAGTGAACATCCGCCCATACTCCGGGTGCCCCATCCATTTCGCGTCCTTTGCGAAATGGGTGGGATACCACATACTCCGCTGCGGGTGCCCCATGTATGACAGCGTCTTCTCCTGTCAAGGCCAAAAGGCGCGCAATTTCCCGTGGTGGTCGGGGCGATGTCAAGGGCGCCGTTCTTTGGCGTTCATCTCGACCCTTGACATCGCCCCGGCCACTTCAACAATTGATCTTGGAACAAAGCTCAGATGTTCTTTCTGAGCTTTGTTCCATTCTTGAAAAGATCTCTTTCATTGGCGAAACGACCCAGACTCGCATGTTGATTTTCAATCACCTTCGATGGTTTCCAGAGGTTCCATCAACCATGTATTCGGCCCGAAACTGCACCATGATTTCCTGTTCAAACTCTCTGCTCCTGGCCAGAGAGGCGGGGTGTCCAATCAGGTCCTCGGCTTTTTGCCGCAACCATTAGGGCACGCGGACTGCCCCGCATGCGAACCGCGCTCCACGATCTGCTTGTAATCCTGCCCGGAGCGCAACATCCAATACAACCTCACCGCCAGCTTGTGGGCTATGGCCAGCTTCGCCACGCCGTGATGCTTGGCCATCGACAAGCGCACGTACTGGCGATGCCAATCGGCATCGTACTTCTGGGCAACGGTGGCGGCCTGCACCAGCAGCCACCGCAGCATCGGGTTGCCTTGTTTGGAAATATGTCCCAGCCGCCGCTTGTCCCCGCTGGAATCCTCGCAAGGAATCAATCCCAGATAGCTGCCCACCTGCTTGCCGCGCGGAAACCGCTGCCAGTCTCCGATGGTCAGCACATACGCTAGAGATACCACCGGCCCCACGCCTGGATGAGTCATCAGCAGCCTTGCCAGAGGATCGGCTTCGGCTGCCGTGCGCACGGCTTGGTCCAGCGGTTTAATCCGCTCCTGCAACCCGTCCAGCAGCGCCAGCAAATCCCGCCGCCGTTCCCCGTACCAGCCATCCAGCTTCAGCCCCTCTACCGCGCTGCGCCGCTTGGCCGTCCAACGCCGGCTTTCCACCAAGCCTTCATTCTTGCCCACTGAGTCCAACTGGTTCTCGATGCGCGTGCGCATGCGCACCAGGCTGGAGCGATGCAGCAGCAGCTGACGCAGCCGTTCGTTCTCCACACCGGGTTGCCATACAACAGGAAACCGCTCCTCTACCAGCAGGCGCAAAATATGCCGCGCATCCCGCTTGTCCGTCTTCTGACTGCGCGGATTCGACGCTCGGATCGCCGTTGCATCGCCCAGCATCAGCTCATGCCCCAGTTCGCCCAGCAGCCGTCGAAACCACGCAAAGTTCCCCGTCGCCTCAACGCCAACCCGCACCTGGCAGCCGGCAAAAGACCGATAAAACCTCTCCGCCTCGCCCGTGTGCATCAGCCGACGTTCGTTACACTCCCCCGTCTTAGTATCCAAACAAGCGATCTGCTGAAAACGGGGATGAAAGTCACATCCTATAATCATCATGCTCGGCTCCTTCTCCCGAGACCAAGGTCGTTTCGCCACAACCCATGTACTCAGCCTGAAGGAGCCGACGCTGTCATGCAATCAGGTCC
>Ga0255355_1001321_pt1 | contig 11721 bp, 10 predicted proteins | sample HBST75metaG_FD_189943 | JGI IMG/M metagenome (GOLD analysis project Ga0255355, IMG submission 189943) | Peat soil microbial communities from Stordalen Mire, Sweden - H.B.S.T75 | ecosystem: Environmental > Terrestrial > Soil > Wetlands > Peat | place: Sweden: Norrbotten County, Stordalen Mire...
CGAGTTGCCAAGGAAAAAACCGGTCCCGGTGCCGATCCCCGGCCTTCCGGCCGCAAATCCCGGCCCTGAAGGCGTATCGTTCTGCGGGATGGGTGTGCGTTTCGGAAGTGGCCGTCGAAGGTTAGAATGGGCCGTGGCAAGGAATCAAGGAACTGGCCGGCTGGGAACGATCCGCGCGACCCGGATGAAATCGCGCGGCAAGGAGAGGGATGAAGCTGCCCAACGGGGAGACGTGCATTGTCGAGATGGCGAAGATCCGGGACTACTGCTTGAGCGAGAGCCATCCCCGGGGGCGCCATAAGGCGCGCGTCTTTTTCTCCGCCCTGGGAATGACCGCCTCTCACTCCGAGGAACTCCAGGCCGCGTTGATCGCCGCAGCCCTGGAAAGAGATGCAACGCTCGGGGCTTCCGATCAGTATGGCATTCGGTACATAATAGACTTTGAACTGAGTCGGAGCGAAAGGACCGTCGCGATCCGAAGCTCCTGGATCGTGCGCAGCGGCGAGACCTCGCCGCGGTTTGTCACCTGCTTCGTTCTTTAGGATGGTAGAGAGTATGTCCGGCCTTGAACTTCTTTCCGTAGTGGCTCTGCTTGAGGATTCGCCCGAGCATGGCTTGGTCCGCGGTCAAGTAGGAACCGTCGTCGAAATGCTCTCGCCCTCTGTCGCCGAGGTTGAGTTCAGCGACGACCAGGGGCGCGCCTATGCCATGGCTGCATTGCGGTCTGACGAGTTGATTCGTCTCCACCATCGCCCGCTTGAACAAGTAGCGTGATCTCTGTGTCCGGTCGTGTGTGTTGGTTCCCGCTGCTCTTGCATGGCGGAACAGCAGATCGCTCGGAGAACAGCATTCTCCGCCGGAGATCATTCCAGCGATGGGCTGCAGGTCAAGAACTGGCGTCGGTGTGGAGCGGCTCAGTTTGAAGGAAATGGGGCAATGAAAACGAACGGCTGGAGGCGCGCCTGGCCCCGGAATGCTCCCCCAGACGCAGATGCATGGTTGTGGTGAACTGCATGACTCTGTGCAGAGTCACTAGGCCGGCACTCCCTTCTTGTCGGATGCGCAATCAACCGCGAGTCCATTTGCGATGAACGCGCCCAGTAAGTGGCTGCGCTTGTTACAGCCCCACCACCCTCTAAGTACCCTGGCCCGTTGGCAGTTGAGTATCTTGTGCGAGTGGATTTGCGGACCCTAGGTGACACTCCGGGAGTAATCGGCGTTCAATGAGTGCATCGGCGGAGATTTTCCGCAACAATCGAACCGGGAGTTCAATTGACTTCGTTTGGAACCAATTATCCCTGAATGATCTCCTGCGGAAGAATCTTCGCCTCGAAACAGCGGTACTGCCAGAATTGCAAGGCACAATTGAACAAGCGCAAAGACCGCCAGCGCGGTGTCGAATCCGTATTTCAGCAGGGGCTCAAAAGCCAAAGCGCCCAAACCAAATCCGCTGAATAACGAAAAGGAATTCAGGCCCATGGCGAGGCCGCGCCGGGAGGGATAGAGCGAGGTGCTGATTCCAGCCAGTAGCGGGTGGCTCATGTCATAGCCCAGGGAGAGCACGGCGGTAATGGCCACGGGCCAGAGCAGCGGCGCGCGCGGAATGAATGTACAAAATATCGGGCAGGCCAAAGCCATTTGAAGCCATCCAAATCACAGTCGAGGCGCCTTCACGTAGGATGCACAGGTTAAGGCGATAACAGACGTGCAGTAAGTACGCCTATGACAGAATAGTCGTTATTCCGACACTCTTCCTGTGTTGATGGAGCCTATTCCGACACTCGTGTCAGCGCTAAAGGAAATTGCTTCATGATTTGATTCGCGCCACATCTGAATTTTGACAACGTAGATTCTGTCCGAGAACCATTTTGCTAGGCGCATGTAATTGTCAAACAATATCTTACATACAGTCGCTTGCGTCAAAGTGGACGACGTGTGAGTGCTAGGGCACATCTGAAGTGCTCCGTGGCTGAATTGGAATAACACGTGCATAACCACATACAAAGACTATGGACTGAATGGCGAAAGCGACTCGGCAAGCGCATGATGTCTGCAATTTTTAGCATCGTGCTTAGAGCTTTTCTGTTCTGTGCATAGCCATGTCGAAAAGGTTCTCAATGTATTTGAGTTATGCATTCCGATTGCCGGCGTACGGAGAGCTTGTGTTATCTGTACCAACAGCTTTGATACAAACCGGTAAGGAGGAACTGGATATAGCGCAAGGACGGAAGCACACGCCGAAGCAGATTGCGAGTATGTTGCGGCAGATCGCAATCGACTCGGGGCATGGAAAAGTAGGAAGCAAAGGATGCCTCACTCTTTTCCGCACGTCCAGCTACGACGGAGTATTATCCAATCCGTCGCGTTACACTAACTCCTGAACTGTTACAACAAAGCGCGCGAGCGACAAGAAAAGAGGGGGTATCGCATCATGCAAATGTTAATTGGAGGCAAGAAGGTTAATGCCAGCGATGGAAAAACTATTAATGTTATCAACCCTGCTACCGGTAAATTCATCGATGACGTTCCATTAGCGACTGAGCAGGATGTTGCTCAGGCTGTCAAGAATTCTAAAATTGGGCAGAAGGAATGGGCGGTTATTCCGATTTTGGAGCGCGCCAAGATATTTGATCGGTTCAATAAGTTATTAGAGGAAAATAGGCGTGAGTTGGTTGGACTGAATGCGCGTGAGTTCGGCAAGGGCGCATTTGTTGCCAACTTTGAAATTGAAGGAGTTATTCCGATGTTCCGCTCTTATGTGGAACAGTCCAAACGTCTGGAAGACAGGATTTTAGTCGGAGGTACTGAATTAGGTCATGACGGAAAAACACAATCGGATATGATCACAGTGGTTCATGAGCCGCTTGGCACTATTGCAGCCATTGTTCCATTCAATGCGCCGATGTTATTGACCGCTTATAAAGTCGCTCCAATTCTGTGCGCAGGCAATGCCTGCATTCTTAAACCTCCTACGGACAATCCGCTATCGGTAATTCGAATGTGTGAACTGCTGTTGGAGGCAGGCGTTCCTGGAAATACATTACAAGTGATCACCGGCAATGGTGAAATTGTCGGAAAATATTTACTGACCAATCCGGGCGTTGATGGCGTAACGATGACAGGGTCCACCGAGGTCGGCATAGGGATCGCTAAGACCATGGCTGAACGTTTGGCTCACGTTGGCTTGGAATTAGGCGGCAATGATGCATTTATTGTTTGTGAAGACGCCGATGTTGATACCGCGGCTTTTCAAGCGGCATCCACTCGCATTACCAATGCCAGACAAGTTTGTATTGCGCCCAAGAGATTCATTGTTCATACTTCCATCAAGAAACGCTTTACCGAGAAAGTTTTGGAATATGTTGCTTCTCAGGAAGTTGGATATGACGATCACATTGAAGAGCAGCTTGATCAGTTTTTAGGTGTCGTTGACTGTGCTGATGTTAAGGTGCTTATTCCTTGTCTGATTAACGAAAAAGCGGCTAAGAAAGTCGAAGCTCAGGTTAACAAGACGATTGAACAAGGTGCCAAACTATTAGCCGGCGGCAAGCGCAACGGGACCTTTTATGATCCAACGGTTTTGGAGTGTACAAAAGATATGGACATTGCCAAGGATATGGAAATCTTTGGTCCTGTTATACCAATTATTGGTTTCGATACTCTGGAAGAAGCTATTGAAATTGCCAACAACAGCAAATACGGATTATCCGGTTGTGTATTCACCAATGACTGGAAGAAGGGTCATTATGTAGCTTCCAAGTGTGAGACCGGCCAGATGATTATCAACGGTACCACCATGTATCGGAATATGATGCAGCCGTTCGGCGGTTATAAGTATAGTGGCATTGGTAATGAAGGACTTATCACTCTGGAAGGGTTGACACGGACCAAGAACATCGTCATGAAAGGTTTCCATGAGTATCGGCCGTAATCTCGCCTATACCTGGGTGCAGATCGGTGTACGGGAGAACATACGATGAATAATGTTGCGAAGACATGTGGGGTAGGTCTTCTTGCCGCAAACCTGATTGGCATGCGGGCAGACGCCCTGTTCACAGCAAAAGTCCGAAAGCCAACAAGGACTGAATCAAGCCCCTGAGTGGACAGAAAATCAGCAGCAAGGGAGCCTTGTCGCCTGCGCAAAGAGAAAATGTAATGGCATTGGATCGTTCAACGTGATCTGCCCCGTTTTTCTCATCCAGGAATAGCCCGAGTTTTCCGGGAGAAGGCCAGATGCAAACACAACGAAAGTCAGACGCAAACACAATGAAAGGTGGATATCGCAATGGCAAAAAACGTAGATAATGCTCATGGTCTACTGCAGTTTGGTCTGCAACAGAAATTCTATCAAGGGGCTGCTTCGATTAAGGCACTTCCACACATTTTAGAGGTAGAGGGGTGGAAGCGAGTTATGTTGGTTGCAGATCCGGTGCTGTACAAAGCTCATGTTGTTGATCCGATTGAGCAGCTTTTAAAGGATGCAGAGGGTGTTGAGTACACGGTATTCACAGACGTCCGTCCTAACCCGGAAGCAATTACAATTGATAAAAAGGCTACTCCTGCGTATCAGAAGTTTAACGCTGATGTTATGGTTGCTGTTGGTGGTGGGTCAACAATAGATACTTGCAAAGGCGTTGCGATTGCTGGTGATTCCGGCCTCTCATGCACGGATGATTTGTTTACTGACTGGAAATGGAATCCCCACAAGCCGTTTCCACACAAGACCTATCCAATCATCGCTATTCCGACGACAGCGGGCACCGGTTCTGATTGTTGCAGAAATGCCGTTATCTGTAATAAGAAGGGTGAGAAAGTTGTTCCGTCTCATGACTCCATATTGCCGAAGTACTCTCTGATGGATCCGGATTTGCTTTCCGGGTTGCCGTTTAATGTGGCCGCGGCCACTTCTATTGATACTCTGACTCATGCACTGGAGACTTATACCAATACCAGAGCGAATGATTTTACCGAGCTATTTTCGCTGCGATCGCTGGAATTGGTTGGCGAGTCTATCCGTCAGTTTGTAGCTAATCCTGCGGATGATGTTGCTGCGGATAAAATGTCAAAAGCATGTATGTATGCCGGTTTCTCTCTCGGTATTGCTTCTATTGGTCAAGACCATGTTATTACACATCCAATGTCTGAGGCGCCATTTCACATGCCACATGGGGATGCTTGTGGCATGGCGCTGCCGGCAGTTATAGAATTTAACGCTCTGGGCTGCAAAGAAAAGTATCGCAAGGCCTATAACGCTCTGGCTCAAAAAGATGTTTCTGCCAAAGACTTTGATATTAAAGAATTGATTGATTGGATTATTGATTTGAACTGCGACTTGCACATTGCTAAAGACAAGAGTTTTGAAGAGTGGGGATACAACGACCATGATGTTCTGGATTTAATGATGCGCCATACGATCGTACAGTTTGGCATTCGTGTCAATAATACCAGTGCCCTTTGCGAGTATCCGCGTTTCACCACGGAAAACGATTATCGCAACATGATCAAGCGTATGAATGAATATTCCAAGATACAGAAAGAAAGAGCAAAAGCACTTTAATTTTTGGGTAGCTCCTCCCCCGCCGCAAGCAGCGGGGGAGGCATTCTGAAGCTTTACGCCAACTGCAAGCATGAAAGGAAAACAAAATGACAGTAACGCTGAGTTCATTGCTAGACCCGCGCGGTTACCAGGAACGTAAGTTGATCAAGCTGGCAAAGCGTCCCTCTCTCAACGATCTGAAGACGGGAAAGATTCTTTTCTACAACAACACAAAACTCGGATTTTGCAATTACTATACTGTATTTGACCAAATTAAAAAGCACCTGCGTGAAATCGGGTGTGACGATACGAAGTGGGTCGAGTACACGGAAACCGTTCGCGGTAAGAACGCGGAAAAGTTGGCTGAATATGCCGTTATGCTTGCAAAAGAAAAACCTGTTGCCGCGATTGTAGCTTTCGGCGATATGGGCACTTCTTCTTCCACCACTGTTTTGACCATTGCTTTGGAGAACGATGGCATTCCCGCCGTTTACATGACGGCGCCTCCAGGAACGGGTATTACTGAAGGCGTTGGCGTTTATCGCGCTGGAAATCTATGCCTGTGCTCCGTCGATATTTATCAGGCTTCTACCGTTGAAGAAGTCGAAGCGGAGGTAGATAAAAAGTGGGATTACATTCTTAAATCATTGACAACTGCCGGCGATGAACTGAAGAGCCTCGCTCACATTGATTTAAAGATGGATAAGGTTGCTCCCGCAAAGAATGGCGTTCTTCCGTTCGTTCCCAAATATAATGCTGAAGAATCTAGTGAACCCGGCGCTTACATTGAAGAAGTCACGGAGTTCTTCAATGCGGAACATATTTCCGATGGACTGCCAATTATTCCTCCTACCAAGCGTCGTTATGAACGGATGATGGAATATTGCCCATGGCCGGAAGATCTGAAACTGGTTGATGCATCCGGGCCGAGCGGCAAAGAGATCAGCGTAAAGGATGTTGCAATTGCGGCTATTATGGCGGGCTGCAAGCCCAATGCAATGCCTGTATTAGTTGCTTCATTCAAGGCTCTGAACAGCCCTCTTTATAACTTCAATCAATCTGTTACCACCTCTCATCCGGGCGGAAATATGTGCATTGTCTCCGGCCCCATCGCTCAAGAAATCGGTGTTTCGGGCAAGCAGGGTTGCCAGGGGCCTGGTTGGCCGGCCAATGCCACCATAGGGCGTGCAATCAATTTGGTTATCATGAACGTTCTGCGCTCCGTACCTGGTCTCTGCGATCTAGACTGTATCGCCTCTCAAGCCGAGTTTACATTCTGCTTTGCCGAAGAACCAAGCTTGGCGCAATGGAAGACGATTAACGAAGATCGCTTCGATTCCAAGACCACTACCGTCTATTTGCTGAAAGCCGAACCTTTGCACGATATTATCGACTTTCTCAGTTTAACCGGGCACGACTTGCTGGATACTGTTACCGCCTGCTGCAGCACCCTCGGTTCAAACAATGCTTATATGCCCGGTCCTTTGGTCGTGTGTCTGACCCCAGACCACGCCATGATGCTGAAGAAAGACGGATATACCAAAGAAAAGATTCAGGAACATATTCATCAGTATGTTTACCATCAGAATGCGATGGTTAACAACCGCGGCTTGGTTCCTGTTCGTCCAAAGGAGTGGGAAAATCGTCATCCTCTACCTGTTACACGTACTCCTAAAGATGTAGAAGTTGTCACCATCGGTGGCCGAGGCGGTCACTCCGGCGTTATCCTTCCCTGGGCCCTGCACAGTGAGGGTTGTGTGGAAGCTTTGAAACTTCCGGATGGCAGCATTGCTAAGGGTATCGAAGATTTCAAAAGAAAGTGACCTGTCCCGTTTTTCTTACCTAGGTCTCTGACCGTGTGATTTCGTACATAGGGTTCATGCTCCCCAGGCCGGAAATCCGGACCTGGGGACCCAGAGTTGGTACAGCTTCAAGCGATCAGAGACCTAGTCATAACTGGAGTTTCCGGTTGTGGTTCGTAAATAAGTATAGCCTGTCGTATAAGAGGTGGATGTTATGAGAGAAGCGAAGAGGTTGACCAAGGGCGTATTAAATTTTGCTGGCCTCGGCGATTTAGGCTTTATGCTTTTAGTTAACATGGATCTGTACTACTGGAATGCATTCCTCACAGACAGCGCCAAGTTCAGCATTGCCACCGTTGCATTTATTACGACTGTGAGCGCAGTTGTCGACTTTATCTGGGTGCCCATTGGCGGCGCGGTGCTTCAGAGATCCAACATGCGCTGGGGCAAGTATAGATCCTGGATGTTGATTTCACCTATTGGAATGCTGATTGGTTTTATGATAATATTTCATAGGTTTAGTCATATCGATTCTCTTGCAGCAGGGATCATCATAACCGCATATGGCATTAAGGCCTTTTTCCAATTTCTGTGTTATTCGGCATCTATCAGTTTGGTCAGTGATCTAACTAATAATCAATCTGAACGAATGGTAATGGCAACACGCAGAGCCCAGTATCAATCTCTTGGCAATATCATATTTTCTTTTATAGCGCTTCCAATTATTATTTGGGGAAAAAGCATGGCGGGTAACCCTGCTGTTGGTTATGTTTTATGTACCAGCATCTTTGGAATTGCAAATCTTGCTATTTTTCTGATTGTATTTAAGATTACTGCGAACATCTCAGTGTCTGGATCTGCAGGCCAGGATGGTATTTTCTCTTCTAAAGAAGAAAAAGCAGCTGATATAACACCCAGTACATACTCTACCGCTCAGGAAGAAAAACTTTCCGTGCCCGATATGTTCAGTGCGATCTTCAAAAATCCGCCTTTTATGGTCCTGTTAGTGGCAGATACTTTCCGGTACCTTTCATATTTCTTAACCGCTGCTGCCGCATATTATTACTTTGTTGTAGTACTCAATAATTTGGCTGCAATGACGATTTTCTTGGTTGTTACTCGTTTCGCAGGTTTGTTTGGAGCAAGCTTCGCAACAATTTGTTCAAAAATAATCGGTAAAAAAGGTGCATATGAAGCCGCATTGGCAATAATGGCTTTGTCTTGTATAAGTTGCTATTTGTGGGGAAGATCGGTTATCACATTCATTGCTCTGCAAGTTGTATTCAACTTTATGCTTTGTATGACTCTTGCTCTCTTGACCGCTATGCTCGCTGACGTGGTTATTTATCATGAATGGAGTACAGGTAAAGACGCTCGAGGATTTATCATGTCCATGCTGCATCTACCAATTAAAGTCGGTGCAGTACTGCGCAGCGTTGTGTTAAATGTAGGTTTGGCTGCAGCCGGTTATGCTGCTTCTGCTTCCAGTTACAGTGCTACGACAATCAAAGGCGTATCTACAGTTATGAATATTTATCCGGCAATATTTTGTTGCGTCACTTTCATCATTTTCGGGTTAGGATATCACCTGAATGAAAAGAAAGTAGAAGAAATGACTGCTGAAATTGTTGAACGCAAGAAATTATCTGCCGGATCGATATAGGCCCGGTATTTTTGAACCAAACTGAATATTACAGCGGTTCTCCAATTGATGTGCGCTATCAGCTTCAGTGAAAGGCGGCTTTTTCTTGAGGAAAAAGCCACTCAGCGTTGTGGCTTTGGAGTAGAGCTATTGGAGAACCGCTCAACAAATACCCCTGCAGATACCCTGCAGTGCTCTATTTACGGTTATCCATAGGTCAAAGAGTCGGTGTTGGCGTGTTGCAGATTGTTATGAGAAATTCCGAGGCGTGCCATGCGCGTAATCAAAGTCGTTCTTTTCATACCAAGTCTGGTAGCCGCGCCCTTTTCCCCACCGATCACCCAATTTGTTTCGTGAAGAATGCGGATTATATGTTCTCGCTCCACGGCTTGCAGATCGTCAGGAGAATATGTGGCGTGTTCACTCGCGCTTCTACCGACCGTATAATTTGGTAACTTATCGTATTCATCGTATCTCCCCCCGGCCGCATCGATTGTGATTCCGCTGCTCTCCGATTTACGCGGTTCTGGTATGAGTTGTGGCCCTGGATTGATATCTTCCAGTGAAGCCATATGTTGCATTTGTGCAAGCAACGTCGATGGACTGAATCCAAGCCTGCCAGCAGCTCCGTCAGGCCCTGAAACTATGCCGTTCGACTCTACCAGCGCCTTTAAAATCCGCTCTCGTTCCAAGGTTTCGGAGTCTTCATGTATAGGAATCGGTCTTTTCTGAGGTGCCGATGTTTCCGGCAACGGTTTAACTGCCTTCTTGAGAGGGTCCAGACCCACCTTCAGCTCGGGACCGGTGGAAAGAATGACTGCGCGCTCGATGAAGTTCTCCAATTCGCGAATATTTCCAGGCCAGTCTTTCTGCGTCAAAGAGTACATCACCTCGGTTGGGATACTGCTGATTTTCCGGCCCATCTTGCGCGCAAATTTGCGCACGAAATGACTCACCAGAACAGGAATATCTTCGCGCCTTTCGCGCAAGGGAGGAACCACGATGGGAAACACGCTCAATCGATAGAACAGATCGCTTCGAAACCGCCGGTCCGCAACCATCGCCTCAAGATTACGATTTGTGGCCGCGATCAACCGGAAGTCCGAGTGGATCACGCGGTTCCCGCCCAGCGGCTCAAACTGCCGATCTTGCAGGACGCGGAGAAGCTTGGGCTGAAGTTCAATCGAGAGCTCTCCTATTTCATCGAGGAAAAGTGTTCCCTGATGAGCCAGCTCCAGGCGCCCCATCCTTTGTGAAACGGCTCCGGTATAAGCGCCCTTCACGTGTCCAAACAACTCACTTTCCAAAAGCTCACTCGGTACGGCGGCGCAATTGAGTTTCACCAATGCACTGTCTCTGCGCGTGCTCAAATTATGAATTGCACGCGCAACCAACTCCTTACCCGTTCCGGTCTCACCAAGGATCAAGACTGTCGAATCGGTTGGTGCGACAATCTCCGCCGCGGCAAGGACTTGCTTCAGCGCATCACTTCCACCAATGATTTCCTCGAAATTGTGAACCACCCGGATTTCATCTTCAAGATAGAACTTTTCGCTTGCCAGCTTGTCTTTCAACTGTGAAAGTTCCTGGTACGCCAACGCATTATCCGCGGCAATAGACAGTTGCTCCGCTATCTCCTGCAATAGATTGAGATCGTAATCACCAAAGTTTTCCTTCTTCCGATATCCTACCGTCAACACGCCAAAAATCCCTCTAAGAGAAACAAAAAGGGGGACTATACAGACTCTTTGCAATCCTTCGGCAACCATCGAAGCGAAGAATGGATAGTTTGCGGCCAAGGTGTTGAGGAGTTCGTTATCTGCGACAAAAGGCTTTTGGTGAATCAACGCATTGCGGACACTGTCCCACGGGAAAGTTTTGACCGCGTCGGTTTCACTCGGAGATATTGAGCCTTTTTCGACGGGAAAATATGCTGTTTCCAGTTGCAATAAATGCTGGGCTTTGTCATATAGATGGAGGGCTACATATTCGGCGTGAACCACTCGATGAAGCACTGCTGAAATGTGAGATATCATATCTTTTAGATCGCGCCCGGAAACCATAACATTCATCACTTCCAGCAGCATACAGAGATTATCTTTAGATTTAATTGCGCCTTCAACATTTTGCATCTTCTCGACCGCTATAGCAACCTGTAATGCTACCTGTTTAATAAAACTAACTTCCTGTTCGGTAAAAGCATTCGGGGAACGGCTAAACAACTCAAGAGTTCCAAGGCTGCTGTGCGTGCCAGTCAATGGAACAATACACCAAGACCGAAGTCCGTTATTTTGCCTGGCATGTTTGGGGTATCGTTTCGCGTCTTCATCCGTACATCTATTAAACCAGGCGGTCCAATCCGAATCGTTCTCATGCCGAGTGCATACGCACGGTTCTTGTTTCGACCAAACGTCCCAACTTGGACCATCCTCGAACCAACTTTGGCCATGCTCGAACTGAGGTTTCGCAAACTGAACCTTATCCAAGAACGACGCGGGAATAGTTTGTGGCAAGATAAGTGACGCCTTGTGCGTGGCTGGGTCGACCAGTAGCAAATAAATAAAATCAAACGGTATAACCGTTCGAAGAACACCCACAAGAACTTGCAACAAAGAGGAGATGTTTTTTTTAGATGCAATGGCGTGTTTGATTTCTACGAGTGCTTGATTCTGGCTTGACGTCATAGGCGAACTCCAGCGCATGTAATTATTATATGTTTGATAAAAAGATGTAAAGGACAC
>Ga0255355_1001326_pt1 | contig 11704 bp, 10 predicted proteins | sample HBST75metaG_FD_189943 | JGI IMG/M metagenome (GOLD analysis project Ga0255355, IMG submission 189943) | Peat soil microbial communities from Stordalen Mire, Sweden - H.B.S.T75 | ecosystem: Environmental > Terrestrial > Soil > Wetlands > Peat | place: Sweden: Norrbotten County, Stordalen Mire...
AACCCTGAAGCACCGCTTGCGCCCGGTCTCTACCTGGTGGCCACGCCCATCGGCAACCTGGGAGACATTACCCTGCGCGCCCTGGACGTGCTCCGCCGCGTGGACCGCATCGCCTGCGAAGACACCCGCCAGACGCAAAAGCTGCTCAACCACTTCGCGATCACCACACCCACCGTTAGCTGCCACCAGCACAATGAACACCAACGCGCGAGTGAATTTCTGGAGACGCTCAAGGCGGGCGGACGCATCGCCGTGGTCTCTGACGCTGGAATGCCCGGCATCAGCGACCCCGGAAGCTGGCTTGCCGCCGAGGCTATCGCCGCCGGTGTGCCGGTGATCCCCATTCCCGGCGCCAATGCGGCGCTCAGCGCGCTGGTCGCCTCCGGGCTGCCCACCGGCGAGTTTCACTTCATCGGCTTTCTACCGGAGAAGGCCGGCGCGCGGCGAAGCAGGCTCGAATCGCTGGCTGCCGAGGTTCAAAAGAACGATGCCGCGCGCACCCTGGTCTTTTATGAGGCGCCGCACCGGATTCTGGAGACGCTTGCGGACCTTGAAGCCGTCTTTGGAGCCGAATTGCGCGTTGTGGTGGCCCGCGAGCTGACCAAGATCCACGAGGAGTTTTTGCGCGGAACAGTGGCCGAGGCGCGGAAGGAACTGGCTGGCCGCGATCGCATTCGCGGCGAGATCACCCTCCTGGTGGAAGCGCGGCCTGTTGCCCAAAAAGATGCAGGAAGCGCTCCCGCGAAGATTGCCGACCGCGTCGCGCGCCTGCAAGCCGAGACCGGCGTGGACGAAAAGGAAGCCCTGAAACTCATTGCGCGCGAACTGGGCCAGTCCAAGAGCGATGTTTACCGCGAACTGCAACGGGAACGGGCGCGGCGGCGTTAGAGTTTTCCCTAACCCCTAATCCCTAACCCCTAATCCCTTTTCTCGGTTCCCCGTTCCCTCAGCTCCTCGATCTCTCTGACCAGTTGCTCCAACTGTTCCCGCTTGCGGCTGCTCATGTCTAGAAATCGGATGCCCACATGACGCCGGTCGTGGATGGCCTGAATGACGCCGCCGAGACGGAAGGGCAACCCTTCCAGACGAAACTCGGTTTCCACGCGCGTGTAAATGCCCACCGGAAAGCGCTCATCGGTGTAAATGCGGCAGCCGCCCAAACTCAGATCGAGAATCCGGCCGGTCAGCCGGGAAGCGACATTGACGAGAAAAATGACGGCCGAGGTATCAACCTCGTGCCGGGACTGCTCGCGGCGTTCGCGCCGGGCTGGCTTTGCTTGCGACGGGCCGGCAGGCGGCGCTTCCGCCTTTTGCGCCTCGGTTGGCTGCGCTGGTTCTGATTTGGCCTGTTCCCGGAGGGTTGGCGCCGCGGCTTCCACGGCAGGAGCACGTTCTCCCGTGACTAACTGGGCTGTACAAGCTACGGAATAAGGCCAGGATTTTACCGGAACTCCCGAAAAACATTCCTCAGGGCCTAAAGGCCCCGTTGTTATTGCGGCTCTTATGGCACCCTTCGACAGGCTCAGAGCAGGCTTGAAGCCGTGCCCTGACACAAAGCGTCCCTTTGAAACACATTCCACGAGTTTTTCCGCGGCCTGTGAAGCCAGCATTGATTCTGTTGGTTTTATGCGGGGAGTAAAGCCCCCGTCTCGCTCCGAATCGAGTGCTTCCGTATCCTGTGTATCCAGCTTCTGAGCGGCCTGCTGGGCAGCCTTGGCGGCATTCTCTGCCTCGACCTCGCAAAGCGCCTCGACCAACTCCTCCCCGCGCCGGGCGGGCACATCCACAAAGCGGATGCCGAGCAGATACCGGCCGTCGGTCCATTGAGTCACGCCGCTGAAGCGAAAGGCAAATCCGCGGACCTTGAAAGTCACCTCGACACGGATCAGGATGCCGGCGGTAAACCTCTCCTGAGTGCGTAGCCGGCAGCCATTCAAGCTGATATCGACGATGCGGCAAGAGAGCGTGGAACCGTGTTTCACCAGCAGCAGGCGGGCATCTTCATCCACGCAATAGCGGGGAGTGGCCCGGCGGTTCTGTCGCTCGGTCGCAAGCTCTGCCGCCTTTTCTGGCAGTTCCATTACCATCACCGCCTGCATTCCGAGAATCGGTTCCCTCCAGCCAGCTTCCCGGAGCGTTATGGAACAGGCTGTGCGGTTTCACGGCCTTTCAAACGGTCGTACTCGTAAAGGTCGCTGGTGGTCCCCAGCGCTTCGTTGTAGAGATCGATGGCGCCGGTCAACAGCTTCAACTCTTCGGAGAACAAGTGAATCGCGTGCAATTGGCTGGCCGTGGCGGGAAGCTCAGATTGGGGCGTTTTAATGAATTTCTGATGACCGCGGTCCAGCAGACGGGCCACCTGGCCCTCGATCAGCACTCCGGGAGCAACAGCAAAGGCCACCGGCGCGTCCTTGACTGAGGCCACCAGAACCGCCCCGACCCCGTGCTTGCTCACCAGCACGCCGCCTGCAACTTCAGCGGACGGCGACCCATCGAAGGAGTGTGCGCGCAGCGTTTCCAGAGTCTGCTCAAAGTTCGGATTGCGGAATTTTCGGCTCACAATCGCCTTCCAGTCTGCGAGGATAAGCATGGATCGACAAAATGCTCTTGAAACTTAACCCTCACACACTCAATCTCGCATACACGGAGCGCTGACCGCAATTCCAATGAAGAGCGAAGATTCACAAGCGAAACCCGGCTCCTCGTTCTCCGAGCACATTGGCAAAAGGCCGCTTGCCCGGCTCCTCCGGCTAACCCCGGCGGTCTACACGGCGATCCGCGTCCATGGCGAAGAAACGTACCCCGACGAGTGCTGCGGCGCGCTGCTGGGACATTCCACGCCCGAGGGTTGGCGGATTGAGGCGGCGGTACGAGCCGGAAATGCCCGCGCCGATTCCGCACACAACCGCTATCAGATCGCTCCCGCCGATCTGGTGAAGATTGAGCGTGAGGCGCGCGGCCTTGGCCTGGAAATCGCCGGCTTTTACCACTCCCACCCCGACCATCCAGCACATTGGTCGCCGACCGATCTGGAAGAGGCCCACTGGCTGGGCTGCTGCCATCTCATTACTCGGGTCGCCCAAGGCAAGGCCACTGAGACCAGCTCCTTTCTGCTGGCTGGCTTGAGCGAAGAGGACAAACGCTTCGAGCCGCAGACAATTCAGGTGGACGATGAGAGCATTGGCCCGGATCGCAACTGACTTTTGAACGTCTCCGCCCACCTGCAAATCTGGGGAATTGGTATGCGGCGGGAAGCACATTGCGAAAATTGGACAAAATATCTCTAAATAAGCAAAAATCCCTTTACTTCCGGGCGCTCCGCACGTTTTAATCACAAATACTCGGGTCGAACGCGCTTCCCCCCGGCTTTCCCCGCCTTCGCGTCCGGTCTCAGAGCAAACCAAGGAGGTTTTTCACATGAACAAGCTCAGCCCCATTCTGTTGGGACTCTCCCTCGCGGTTGCTGGCAGTTCGATGGCCGCGGCACAAGATCAAACGGCGCCAACCGTTTCGGCGCCTAAGTACGTGCAAATCATCGTGGAGTACACCAAGCCCGGCAAGGGCGGCGCGGCCCACGACAAGACAGAAGGCGCCTACGTCCAGGCCATGATGAAGGCCAAATTTCCCATACACTATGTTGCCTTTAACGCGCTGTCGGGCAAAGGGCGGGCCATCTATCTGGCGAAGTTCGACTCCTTCGACGAGTTGCAAAAGGCCAACAAGATCCTGGAAGGCCCGGCCATCGCAGCCGAGTTGGAGCGAGCCAACGTGGCCGATGGCGAACTGCTGGAAGACTCGAAGCAGTTGATCCTCAGCTACGTGCCCGATTTGAGCTACAAGCCCAGGACCGACGTCTCGCATGGCCGTTTCATGGAAGCCCGCATCCTCCATGTTCGTCCCGGCCATGGGAAGGATTTCAATGATCTGGTAAAGATGTGGATGGCCGCAGCCGATAAAGCCGGAGTCAGCGACCATTGGGGCGCTTACCGCGTGGAGTACGGCGACCAGGTCGGCTCCTACATCTTTCTCACCTCAGACAATTCGCTGGCCGATATCGACCAGGACTACGCAGAGGAGGCGAAATTCACTGCGGTTCTGAGCGATGACGACAAGAACAAGATGCGTGAACTTCGCGCCGCGGCCATCGATGCCGATCGGTTTGAGTTATATTCGGTTAACCCTGCTCAAAGCTACGTTTCAGAAGATTGGGTCAAGGCCGACCCGGAGTTCTGGAAGCTGAAGCCATAAATGTAAGGGGGAAACATACATAGCTTTGCTCCACACTCAACTCTGGGCATTGCGCGAACGGCTCCGTCGTCAACGGAGCCGTTCGCGTTTGTTAACCTGTATCTGAACAACGAGAACGTGCGTCTTCTCCCCGAATAAATCACCATGGCCGTCACGGCGACCGATATGTTCTCGCGTCATCCACCCATCGCCGAGGACGAGGCGGGAATTGCCGTCCAGGCGGAGACGCCTTCGGCGCAGAACACTGAATCAATCGCAACCGCATCTTTAACACGAGACCTGAAGACGAGAATTGGATCATGACGACTACGACGAGTCCCATCGCACTGCCCGAGCTGACCACAGACGACCTTTCCCGCTACTCGCGCCACCTGATCCTGCCCGAGGTGGGCATGGAGGGCCAGCGGAAACTGAAAGCCGCACGCGTGCTCTGCGTGGGCACTGGCGGACTGGGCTCGCCCCTGGCCCTCTATCTCACCGCGGCTGGCATTGGCACATTAGGCCTGGTGGACTTCGACGTCGTTGACACCAGCAACCTGCAACGCCAGATCATCCACTCGACCAAGGACATCGGGCGCAAGAAGCTGGACTCGGCCGCGGAAAAGCTCACGGCCCTCAATCCATCGATCAAGATCGTCAAGCACGAGACCATGCTCACCAGCGCCAATGCCTTTGAGATCCTCAAAGACTACGACATTGTGGCCGACGGCACGGACAACTTCCCTACCCGCTACCTGATCAACGACGCCTGCGTCCTGCTGGGCAAGCCCAACGTCTACGGCTCGATTTTCAGATTTGAAGGCCAGGCCAGCGTCTTTGCCACCGCTGAAGGGCCCTGTTACCGCTGTCTCTACCCCGACCCGCCGCCGCCGGGCCTGGTGCCCAGTTGCGCCGAGGGCGGAGTGCTGGGCATTCTTCCCGGCCTGGTTGGCGTCATTCAGGCCACCGAGGTCATCAAGCTCATCCTCGGCAAAGGCGAATCGCTCATCGGGAGGCTGCTGCTGGTTGACGCCCTCGCCATGCGCTTCCGCGAACTCAAGCTGCGCAAGAATCCCGAGTGCCCGGTCTGTGGCCAACATCCCACCGTAACCCAGCTCATCGACTACCAGCAGTTCTGCGGCATTGTTCCCGAAACTCCAGAGGAGAAGGGCGTAAAGAACGGAATCCCCCAGCTCACCGTGAAGGAACTCAAGCGCCGCATCGATGCCGGCGAGGAAGTGTATATTCTCGACGTGCGCGAACCTTACGAGTATCGGATCGCGCAGATCGGCGGCAAGCTGATTCCACAGAACGAAGTCCCCCAGCGACTGGCTGAGATCGACCGCGAGCGCGAAGTGATCGTGCAGTGCCATTCCGGCATTCGCAGCCAGAGCGTTGCGGAGTTCCTCAAGCAGCGAGGCTACTCGAAGGTCGTCAACCTCGCCGGTGGCATCACGGCGTGGGCCAACGAGATCGACCCCAAGATGCAGAAGTACTGAGGGCCTTCACCTCTTCTTGCTTCGAACCAAAACAAAGGGCCTTTTCCTGAGGAGGAAAAGGCCCTTTGGCTTCTACATTCCGGCGAGGCGTCCCAGGGCGCAATCCTGAGGCCCTATAAAGCCACGTAATCAATGCGCCATCTAAACCGGCCCGAACCTTCCTGGTTCGCCGCTCTTACCGTTCTCTTCCAACTTGCCAAAGATCATCTTGCCGCTGGCGGTTTGGAGCACGCTGGTAACGGTAGTTTCGACTGACTTGCCAATCAGCTTGCGGGCGTGATCGACCACCACCATGGTACCGTCGTCCAGGTAACCCACTCCTTGGTTGAGTTCCTTGCCCTCCTTCTGGATGAGCACGGTCATCTTCTCGCCGGGCAGAACGACGGGCTTTAAGGCGTTGGCCAGGTCGTTGATATTCAGCACCTCGACATGGTGCAGGTGGGCCACCTTATTCAAATTGAAGTCGTTGGTGACCACCTTGGCCTCCCACTTCTTGGCCAGCTCCAGCAGCTTCAGGTCCACCTCGCGGATGGCGGGAAAATCGTCGGGGACGATCTGCACCTGGATGGCGGTGTTGGATTGCATACGCTGGAGCATATCGAGACCGCGGCGGCCCCTTTGCCGCTTTGACCCGTCAGTAGAGTCGGCCACCGTCTGCAACTCGCGCAGCACGAACTCCGGCACCACCATCATGCCGTCCATGAAGCCAGCTTCGGCGATGTCGGCGATGCGGCCGTCGATGATGACGCTGGTGTCCAACACCTTGGCGCTGTGGTGCGTGGAGCGGTCGGCCGCGAAAACAGTGCCCAACGCCGCAGGGTTCAGCAAGTCACCCTTGCTGGCCCCCACCAACAATCCCACATAGGTCATGAATAAGAGGGTGAAGATTTGCAGCGCGGCCGTGGTGGCGCCGGGAGGCAGAGCGTTGCGCAGCACCAGGCAAAACAGCGCCGCGCCCAAGATGCCCAGCACGCTGCCAGTTACAGCGCCGATCAGCCGTTTCAGACTGAGCGCCCGTACACGAAATTCAAAGACAATCACTGCGCCAGCCACCCCAGCACCAGCGCACGCACTCACCCATCCTGTCATGCCGAATGGATGAAGGAAAAAACAGACCCCGGCAAGAAGAGCCACAAAAAGAAGACGAACCACAATCAAGTCCATAAAAAACCAACCCCCGCTGGCAGGGGAAGAAACCCTCCAGACTGGGCTAGTTGGGGAGTATCCCACCCGCTCGCGGAGTCGTCAAGGGGAAAGACAGCGAGGAACAGGGAATAGGGAATAGGGAACAGACCGGCGGGCAGGTTTGGATAAGAGGGGCGCCGACTGAATTCTGGCCACGGGCTACCCTGCCCAAAGCAGCTCATCTCCGCTGTTCCCTGTTCCCTGTTCACTGTTACGACGCTACCGCCAGCTCCTCTATAGGAACCAGCCGCTGCGAACCCTTGCGGGGGCCGCGCTTGCGGGCGCTCATCACCTTGATGCGTTCCAGCAATTCCAGGGGCGAGCAGTTCTTCTTGGCCAGCAAGGCGTCTGCGGCGTGCATCTCGCTTGCCATCCTTTGCGGGTCGCCCAGCAGAATCATGGGCACATGGGACGCAATCTGCTTCAGCCGCTCCACCAACTGGCAACCGTTCATCTGCGGCATGGCAAAGTCGGTCAGCACAAGATCCACAGGGGTTTCGGCAAAGATGCCGATGGCCTCCTGCCCGCTGCTTGCAGAAACCACCCGGTAGCCGTTGGTTGCCAACATGAATTTGAGTACGGAAAGCTCTTGTTCGTTATCGTCTACGCAGAGAATGATTTTTTTTGGTCGCATGGCCTGAAAATTGACTCCTTCGTTCAGTTTTTTTAGGTCCTTCTGGAAACAGATCTCCTATGCCCGCTCTCATGGCAGGCTGGCGCGATACGTTTCCTAGGGGCAGCTACCGGGAGCGAGCCAGCCATTTCCTGGTTGATCTTGCAACCGGATTACCTCGTCTGCTGCACGCACGGCCCTGGCGGGCACGGCGAACCAGCAACGCGGCAACCCGGCATTCGATGCACAGGCGACTGACTTCGCTCACGGTCGATGTGTAAATAAAGCCTGGAGCAAGACCGGCTATGGGGCCGGTTAAATTCCCTCAATGAAGGCCAAGAGTACGAGGGATGGAGCACGATGAAAAGAGGGAAGACCAAGCGAAACTCTCTCTGAAAATCGGAGGGTCAGCGGTGGAAAATGGGTAGATACAAGACACGCCGTCACTTGCAACGATCAGCGTCTGTTGAAAGCATGTGCAATACGGCAGGAAAAGCCGTCCTCTTGCCCCAAGAACGGTGCTGATCGCGATGCTCCTATCGCTGACCCTCGCTGATTTCTCCTCGGGAAGAGAAATCTGCGAGCCGGTGTGAAGTTTCACTGGAATTCGAGCTTAGAGCAAAAAATCGAGTGAATATGCCCTATTTGAGAATTTGCGAGGTGGCTTTTCTTGAGGAAAAAGCTACTTGAGGACTTTGCCTCTGGGTACAGCAACTCTAGCTTGCTCGAGCGCCTCATCCAAACTCCAGGTCCTTGCCAGAGGCGCTGGTGTGATACTGGTCTTCGCTCTGAACCTGGCTATGCCGCGAGTCCATCCATTGGCCGATTAGCAGAGCTTCCTCGGGTGTGAACGCGCCTTCCGTCTCCGCTGCGACTTTGAGCAGTTTTTTGCGAAGATCGGCGGCTAGCCGCGCGGCAGCGGTTTTCTCGTTTTGCCCAGCGCCGTAAAAGTTGGCCGCGTTGACGGCTATGGAGTTCCCGTGAATATGCATCGTTCCCTCCTGCGGGACGGAAGGGCAATCTAAGTGCCGGAATGCTGCCGGAAAGGTGAGAAGAAACTCACCTTACAACCGCCCATAACTTCCCGCACTCATTGACTTTAACGAGTTAACTCAGCATACTTAGCCTAGGGTCTATACGGTTTATCAAGCGATGAATCGCTTATGAAATAGACCAAGACAGGCCACTAGGTTATCGTCATGCGGGGCCAAGCTGGTGGGCAGGACGGCGCTGATCACCTGGGCAGCGGCACTTAAAAAGCCTCTGATTAAGTTCTATTTCGCACCGAGCATCCCCTTAGGGGCTAAACAGGCTGCGGAAAAAGGATGAATTTCGAGCAAAACGCACGAAAAGCATCCCTCAAGGCCTAAAGGTCCCATTGATTTTGCGGCACTTACGGCACGACTAAAGTCGTGCCCTTTCAAAACTTCAACTTGTTCAGAGATTCCTTCTAGCGGAATGCACTCGTAGGCCGGAATCAGATAGAAAATAGGGAGATGCCATCAGGCCCAGGAAACAAGGGGCTGAATAGCGATTGGAGACAAGTCTTGTCGAAATATCATAAGTCGGTTGTGCCGACGAAATCGCGCGCGGGCGCGCTTCCACTGGTGGCCATTGTGGGCCGGCCCAATGTGGGCAAATCCACGCTCTTCAACCGGCTCACCAAAAGCCGCCGCTCGATTGTGGGCGACGAGCCGGGGATCACGCGCGACCGCATCTATGGCGAGTATGAGTGGGCTGGCCGGGAGTTTCGGCTGGTAGACACAGGCGGCATGGTGCCCGACGACGCGGAACTGATTCCCACCGAGATTTATGCCCAGGCGCAGGTGGCGCTGGAAGAGGCCGACTCGCTGGTGCTGGTGGTGGACGCGCGTACTGAACTGGCCAGCCCGGATTACGATCTGGTGCGCATGTTGATTCGCGGAGGCAAGCCCCTGTTCCTGGCGGTCAACAAGGTCGAGGGCGAGGCCATGGCGATGGTTGCGGAGAATTTTCGCCAGTTGGGCATCCGCAATCTGTTTCCCATCAGCTCCGAGCATGGCTTGGGCATAGGCGACCTGCTGGATGCGATTGCCGATGCGATTCCGGCACCGCCGGAGGCTGTGCTGACCGAAGAAGAAACGCTGGCAGCCGAAGAGGCAGAGGCTGCAAAAGCCGAGGCCGCACGGGCAGAGTCGCCAGACGGTGAACCTCACCAGCTTCACCGCACGCATGGCGAATTTGAGCAGCATGAGACTTCAGTGGCCATCATCGGGCGGCCGAACGTGGGCAAGTCCACGCTGCTGAATGCGCTGACGGGAACTTCCCGAGCCATTGTTTCGCCCATCGCCGGCACCACGCGCGACGCGGTGGACGAGGTGGTGGAGTTTGAGGGCAACACGTTGCGGTTTGTGGATACGGCGGGCATCCGGCGCAAGAGCAAGACGCACCTGATGGCCGAGAAGATGAGCGTGGTGATGGCGCGGCGGCACCTGGAGGCCGCGGACGTGGCGCTGCTGGTGCTGGACGCGACCGATGGAGTCACGGCGGCCGACGCCACCATCGGAGGCTACGCTCACGAGAGCGGACGCAGCGTGATCATCGTGGTGAACAAGTGGGACTTGGTGACGACGGGACGGACCGATGGCAAGCCGCCAGCGGATCGGGAGATCTTCGAGCAGCAGTTGCGCACGGTACTCAAGTACCTGAGCTACGCGCCGGTGATTTTCCTCTCCGCGCTGGAAGGGACAGTAGCCGGGGGCACAAAGATGCTTCAAGTGCTGCACGAAGTGGTGGCCGTGGCCGCCGAGCGGCGCAAGCGCGTTTCGACCGGCCAGATGAACCGCTTCCTGGAAAAGATTGACTTCCAGCGAGCGCCGGTGCCGATGGCCAAGCGCATTCGCATTTTCTATATGACCCAGGCCGCCGTGGCTCCGCCAACGTTTGTGCTCTTCACCGACCGGGACATCAAGCTGCACTTCAGCTTCGAGCGGTTCCTTGAAAACCAGATTCGCGCTGCCTTCGGCTTCGAAGGGACGCCGATCTGGTTCAAGGTGCGGCCGCGGAATGAGAAGAAGGCTGAGTAGCGGATCAGCAAGGAAACAGGCTTCAAGAAGCATTCTCGAAAAATGCTTTGAGAAAACGATAATTCTCAGTGATAGAATTCGCGCATGATTCAGCGTGCATTTTATTTACTCTGCAGTGCGCTGTTTTTGTGCACCGCAAGCCAGAATCAGGTAACGGGGCAAGAAGCCCCATTACAACCCTCCGCCAATCCTCCGGTCCAGGTATATCTGACCGCGTCAGGCAAGGATGGCTCCCCCGTAATACCGGCTCAGTCAGGACTAAGCGCCTTCGTCGACAAGCAACCGGCTCAGGTGACTTCGCTGCACTCCGCGAAGGAGGATAAGCTCCTATTTGCTTTGCTGGTTGATACCAGTACATCGCAAGCCCCAAATGCCGAATCGATAAGGAAAGCGGCCACGCTACTTTTTCAAGGCTTGTCGACCGGTGGCAATCAAGGTTACCTGGTCGCATTCGACACACAGGCCTTGATGAGCAATAGGCCCCTTCAGCCATCCGAGGCGCGGGATGCATTGAACAGCCTCAAGTTCGGCGGAGCGACCTCGCTCCACGACGCAATCGGGGATACCTGCACACGAATTTTGAGCAGGTCGAAAAATCCCGATTTCCCTCGCCGGGCGATTTTCCTGATTACCGACGGTGAAGATAATCAGAGCCGCATAAGCCACACAAAAGTTGAGGAAATTGCCGTTACTGAAGGGGTAGAGATCTTCTCTCTGGCCACCCCACACAGTGCATCGAGTGGGAAACGGAATCTGAACGAGGTTAGCAACAACACTGGCGGCAAGGCAATCCTCGACAAAAAACTGGAGGAGGGTATCGAGCCTCTGCTCGCAGCCATTCACAGTCAATGGGTTCTGAGTCTTGTACCGAGCCAGGCTCCAGATAAGAAGTGGCATTCGCTCGTTATCGAGACCACGCAACAAGACGTTTTCCTATCCACGCCCGCAAAGATTTTCCTCCATTAGGGCTATCTCTGCGGGATGGATGGGTTCGACGAGGACGAATTGGCCGCGGGGTCTTCGAGGTTGGTGATGTGGACGCTGGCCTGGGTTTCAGGGACAGTGCCGTCGTTGACCTGGACCTCTGTGGGCTTGCCCTGGATGAGGATGCGTGC
>Ga0255355_1001330_pt1 | contig 11679 bp, 8 predicted proteins | sample HBST75metaG_FD_189943 | JGI IMG/M metagenome (GOLD analysis project Ga0255355, IMG submission 189943) | Peat soil microbial communities from Stordalen Mire, Sweden - H.B.S.T75 | ecosystem: Environmental > Terrestrial > Soil > Wetlands > Peat | place: Sweden: Norrbotten County, Stordalen Mire...
CTCTTCAACTGAGGCAGTTCCGGTCCGGAGAAGAAATTTGATAATCAGTTCACAGCGCGCATTGAGTGTATCGGCCATATCGCACCGATTCTACCCTCTTGGTGGAGGAAAAATAAAGCCCGAAAACGAATTTTTTGGGGGAATCATGAATATATTCGCGAATTTACTCAAGTATTTGACCAACTTCATCGTATATGATCGATTTTTAGGACAAAAATTGGCGCACACCAGACTAACGCCACAAGGATTTGAGCCAAAATGAGCGATTCCGAGGTATTTCCCCACGAGATGTTGCGCGAGATTTATGAACAGCCGGCGGCGCTGCGCCGCACATTGGCTTTGTATCTGGACGCCAATCACCTGAGGAGCGACGTGGCAGACCGGCTGGCGGGTTGGAGCAACCCGGCGGGCGAGGTGCTGATTGCCGCCTCGGGTTCCAGCCGGCATTGCGGGCTGGCCGCTGAAATTCTGCTCGAGGATCTATGCGGACTGGCGGTTGATGTGGAGTACGCCAGCGAGTACAGTTGCCGCGGCCGGTATGACCTGCGCCATCCAGCGGTGATCGTCGTCTCCCAATCCGGCGAGACCTCTGACACGCTGGCGGCTTTGCGCGAGGTGCGCCAGCGCGGCGACAAGACCTTAGCTATCACCAATGTACCCGAGTCCACCATAGCGAAGGAGGCTGGCGTTTCCATGCCGCTGGACGCGGGCGTGGAAAAGGCGATTCCGGCCACCAAGAGCTTCACCTGCCAGTTGGCCGTGCTCTTTCTGCTGGGCCTCTATGAGGCGCGGCGCCTGGAGCGGATGGATGCCCCGGAACTTGAGGCAAACATTCAGCGGTTGCAGGCTCTGCCGGACGCCATCGAAGCGCAACTCGACGGCTGGGCGAAGCAAATGGCCGCTCTGGCGAATAAGTACCGCACTGCCAACACTTTCCTCTTCCTGGGCCGGGGCATTCACTACGCCATGGCGCGCGAGGGAGCCTTGAAGCTGAAAGAGGCCTCTTACGTTCATGCCGAGGGCTACCCATCGGGCGAGCTGAAGCATGGACCGAACGCCCTGGTCAGCGACACCGTGCCGCTGGTCGTTTTGGCTACCGTGGATCACGCGCTGGAGGCTTCGGTTGTGCGCTATGAGAAGACGCTGCAACTGCTGCACGACATGAAGGAGCAAGGCGCCAAGGTGATTGCCATTGCCAACGCGGGAGACCGGGAAGTGGCGGAGTTGGTCACCGATTGCGTCGAGGTGCAGCCAGCCACTGAGTACCTGCTACCCATCGCCGAAGTCATTCCACTGCAATTGTTTGCCTACTTCATGGCGCTGGAGCGCGGCGTGGACGTGGATCGGCCCAGAAACCTCTCCAAAGCTGTCGTGGAAGAGTAAGAAAGCGCTTCGAAGACAACCCGCTTCCGCAGGCTGCCGCACAATTTCACTTGTTCTGTGAAGTTGTGCGGATAGTCTGCGGAAGTTTTTGATTCTGAAGGGGTTCGGTATGCCTCCACAGCTTCACCGTTTTTGTTGCTGAGTGTTTCCGTGTAGGCTTCCTATTTAAGCTATTGATATTGAATAGGTTAGTTAAGCCTCCACAGCTTCACCTGTAAAAAACCGCAAAATTTATTGTTTGGAATTTGGGGAGTCTGCGGCTGGTATGTAACTGGAGGGGTTTGAGTTAGGGACGGGGAAGCGCTGGTAAATGACAGCTTCTGGGGCGTGTTTTGATGCGATGGCGGACGAACGCGGAGAGTGGAAGTGCCGCATTCGGCTGCCCAAACCCGCGCACGGCGGTAGGCATCGCCGGGAATGGTTGCGGTAAGGTTGCACATGGCTTCTCCTGATTCTCCTGTGGATGAAGAGGGTCGTACTTTTTTCTCTTCTCTACCAGTGTGCGCGAATAGAGGGTTATTTTCGGCAAAGTCGGAGAGCGGCAAGTCAGCAAGTTAGCAAGTCAGCGAGTCAGCGGGCGGCCTGTGCCCCAGGTAGCAGACCAGGGTTGTGCTGAATGGAGACCTGCGTGATGTGACCCACCAGCCGGGAGGGCGGGAATGCCGGGTACCCCATCCTTGAATCAAAAAACGATTCAAGGATGGGGCGCCCAGAAAAGATATATATCTCTATCTAAATAAGTTATTGAGATTGGTGGAGCCTGTCCGAGGAACATGGCGCTACCTTAGCTCGGACTTCCGTTTCGCATTCACGCCTGCAAGATTAACGTCATAAATTTTTCAAACTTCGATACATAAAATTGTCAAGCAGAGCGTAAACTGTAAAGTGAATTGTAAAGTCTGACGATAACAAAGTCAGAATTCGTCCCTCGGAGGGAGTCAAGGACATGGGCGAGAAAATGCAACACGCTCCGATCTTTTTCACAATTGGAATGGTACGCTTTAATCCAATATTGGATATGCATCGCCATATCGAGGCTCTTCAAACAGAGTTTCGAAAATACGGCTTCTCTGGATTCAACGAGGAGGAAATATCGTCCATTCAAGTTGACACATCAAGCATACCGCCAAAGGTTGTGTCACACACACAAAAGCGATGGAGATTCACTAATTCCAAAAAAACAGGCGAGATCATTCTTTCTCTTGATTCTGTTCTATACCGGACAACCCAATACGAAACATCGGTAGAATTTATGGCGCGCCTTTTATACGCGATTCGGATTCTGCACAAGGAGGTGGTACTCGACTCTATCGAACAAATTGGATTCAGAACGTTAGATGCCATTATTCCAACTGAGGACAATCCTCTTGATGTTTTGCTCAAAACAGAATTACTCGGCTTCTATTCGAGTACTGACAACGACATCAAACAGAGTATTCTCGAAGGCACATCACAGATCGGATCTACGCGCTTTTTAGTTCGGCGTGTTGTGATCATTCATGGAGGACTAGGAATTCCTATTGATTTGATGCCCATTTCTCTTCAAATCGATCCGCGGTTCATGTCGATTAATGGATGGCATGCCGTCCTTGACACGGATTATTCAGCACGCGAGCAATTCGACTTCGATTTTGACAGTATCAAAGTGCGTCTGCAAGAAGTGAAGGAAGGGGCGTCAAAAGCATTCCATGGCGCTGTCTCAAACATCGCATTGGAACTTTGGAGGTAGAGTGATGAATGAAATAGGGAATTCTGCTGTTATCCTCTATTCGCGCGGGAACAAACAGCCTTTTATCGTTGCTGCTACTCTATTTGGGGCACTCATCGCTGGGACTGGCGGATACTATTCACAAAGCAACATGGAATTGGTCTCCACATGGACCAATGTTCCGGCAATTGCAATCAGCATTACCCAGACTACAAACCGCAAGACGCTTTTGCAGAACATCAGCATTCCCGAAGCCATCCGACAGATTCGCAATAAGCTCGGGCTCAAGATGTCAGAGGTCGCAGACATTTTCGGGGTCTCGCGACAAGCTGTCTATCTCTGGCTAGAAGGCGGAAACCTGAAACCGGAATACAGCCAACGCATATGGGATATTAGCCGTATTGCGGACCAACTGCAATCTGCTGGCATCGAAAGGCCTGAGCACTTCATTCATCGGCCCGTCTCAGCAGATGGGCTTACTTTGTACCAGCTTCTGTCAAGAGGGGGGAATGTGGACACTGCGTTGTCGTATCTTGAGGAACAATCCGCTGCGGAACAACGCATACGTGATAGGACTTCCGTTGAATCTCAAAGTACGATGGCAAGCAAGCGCAATGTTTCATCGGTCATGGAATTGTCTACGCCAATTTTGGATGAGTCTAATGGCTAAATTCAGCGACCATTCTGCCGCCTCATCCTCTACTGGGGATGAGGCGGCTATGAAGCTGAGGCAGGGATCTATTCTTCCTAAAGAAGTGCGCGATCGGCTCGGATTATCCGCTGTCGAAGATAATACAGACCCTGTGATCATCGTCATTTCCCACGACTGTGATCTGGTTAAGTCGCAGGAAGTCGAGCCGAAAGTGGAGTTGCTTCACGGGCGTACCAGAAATGAGTTGAAACCAGGCTTACCATACGGGCAGAGTCCGCATTTGCTGCACATCAAATTCGTACAAAACGGAGAGAAGAAAGTCCTCGAATTGTGCGCTTTGAATAAAGTCACAAGAGCAAAATCGGAGCTCATTAAAGTAGATCCAGATCCTAACAGCATTTTGGAACCCAATGGTGTAGATATTCTGCAGGGGTGGTTAGCTGCGCGGTACAAGCGAGCCGCTTTTCCTGACGATCTTAACGCTCGCCTAATGCCGATGAAGAGAAAACTGCACTCCGTGGGGAGCAGTAATCCAGCATCCATCGTCGGCGTTTGGATGAAATATTCTCCCGACGAAAATCGTCTAAACGATAAGGTTCCATACGAATTGTGGGTTAAGATCGTCTACTCAACATTGGTATTCGACGCTAAAGCAAAAGCGGAACACGAGGCCGAAAAACTTCGTGCGAGCTTTGAAAAGCTGTTCCTCGACGGGGACCTATGGCGCTCTATTGATCTGCAGACCTGCGAGGCGATTCCCGATACGGCTTTTACCGTACGAGATCTCTTTTGCTATAAGCAGTGGCGATTGGAGCACCTCAGTTTGAGTCAAGACCCGCCAGAAAAATATATTTAGCATTCAAAGAACGCCAATCTCCTCCAGCCGGAAATATCAATATCATCCGTCGTGAACGGGCCAGTTGGCGCACTGCGCCCAAATAATGGCCGGCAGGTCCCCCATATCTCTAAACCCTCACTGAACCACGACCTGAGGGTGCCCCAGGTCTCGCTTTTGAGGCTCCGGATCGCAGCATAGGTACAACTTCAAGCAGTCAAGTAGCTAGCGAGGGGTCTGAGCGGCTTTGGCGAAATGGAAGATGCAGTTGACCTGGTGCGTGTCAGGGTCGGGCTTGACGTCGTAAGTGGTGATGACGGATAGCAGCCATTTCATCATGGGCTTGTCTTTCTTTTGCGCCAGCGCTTTGAAGTTTGCGAGATAGCTTTCGTCAAATACGTCGCCGGGCGCCATCTTCCAGGCGAGCTTGAGTTTGGCGGCCATCGCGTCAGGTGCTCCGTCGAATTTGACCGAGGCGAGCCGGTACTGCGAACCTGGAACGATTTCGACGCTGTAATTGACGATGTGAGTTACTTCACTAAAAGAAGGGTGCGAAACGACGGAGCAATCGAGATAGCCATTGGCATGGTATGCGTCGCGGACGGCCAGGAGAAATAGGTCGAGGGGACGGCCAGAACCGGCGGGATATTTAGACAGGATTTTCTCAACATCCGTGCGGGAGACCAACGCGCTGGCGGGAAAGTCGATGGTTCCGAGCTTGTAGACGCCACCTTCCTTGATGGTTACCGTATAGGGAATATCGATGGACTGATCCGAGACGACGAGAGGATCAACCTGGGCAACATCGACTTGCACGGCGGCATAACCAAGGTCCTGGTAGAGGTCTTCAAAAGCGTGTTGAAGGCCGATGACTGTGTTCTCCGTGTCGAAGCTGTTTCCGGTTTGGCCGATGGTCAGAAGGCTGGCCTTGGCTTGCATAACGGGCGAGATGCCGGCGAGCTGGATGCGGCCGATATGCACCGCCGGGGAGACGATGGTGAAGTTCATCGCCGTGAGCTTTTGCGGGCCCAGGCCGCTGGTGACGGCGGCTTTCACCGTTGCCTTGACGCCTTTGGCAGCCAGCATCTCTTCGAGTGTCTGGCGGACGCCTTCAAGCACAGAGCCGCTGGCTGGCAAGAGGCCGCGATAGAGCGGGAAGCGCTCGTGCAGCTTGGCGTCGAGTTCCTTGCCCGGCGTAAGAGGCAGATTGTCAAAGTGCATGGGGAAAAGCTGGCTGGAAGGCGTCAAAGTGAAGAGCAGCGTCCGGCTGCTGGAGGTGAACTTGACCTCCTTGAAAAGGCCCGTATCATTGAGCTGCTTGGCGTGAGCTTTCACTTCGCGCAAGTTCAGACGCGCATCCGGCTTGAAGCCGGCGGCGGCGAGCAGCTCCTGCTGCGTATATTGCGGCGCGCCTTGAAAGCGGATCGCCGCGGGCGGAAGTTTTTTCTGCGCCAGCAACGGAAGAGAGCCAAGCAGAAGCAAAGCTACACTGACTGCGCAAGACAGTTTGGTCATGTGTGTCAGATTAGCAAATGAAGGCCGGGGCTGGAAGCGCGGGTTGTGCTGCTGCCGCCAGTTGACCGCCCGATGCGGCAGATGATCGACTGGACCATGATGAGTAAGCCTATGTATATGCCTCAATTTACACTCGACGATTACGAAAATGTCTATGCCGATCGCCATCGGTTGCAGGACGTGGTGGCGAAGTGGGCGAAGGCCAAGCCGGATTCTCCCGCCATTCTGAGCGCAGACGGCAACCGCGCAGTGACCTGGAGCGAATTTGACCGCGACACGACGGCGTTGGCCGGGGAACTGCTGCGCATGGGCTTCGCCAAGGGCGATTTCCTGGTTACGATGCTGCCGATGACCGTGGATCACGTGTTGCTGGAATATGGCTGCTTCAAAATCGGCGTGATCGTTGCCCCGCTGGATTTGCGCCTCTCCGCCGCCGAGGTGATTCGGGCGCTGGAGATTTTGCGGCCGCGCGGGTTTGCCGGCCTGGGCGTGAAAGCGCCGTTCGATTTTCGGGAATTGTGTCGCGCGGTAAAGGCGCAGTGCGAATGGATCGAGCATTTCATCGTGGCGGATTCGGACGAAGCTATACCGGGCACGCAGACTTTTGCCGCGATTGCCGAGCGAGCGAACCGCAGCGGGACGGCCACGCTGGCCGAGATTGCCGCAGGCGTGACTGAGGACGATGGCGCGCTGGTGATTTTTACCACCGGCTCAACCGGGTCGCCCAAGCCGGCGCTGCTCTCGCACCGCAACATCACGGTACAGAATATGTGCCTGTGCGGCACGTTTTTCGGCGGAGACTGCGGCCCGCGCACGCTGGTCAATTTGCCACCGTCTCACGTGGGCGGGCAGACAGAGGCGATGATGAGCACCCTGTTCGGCGGAGGCACGGCGGTGCTGCTGGAGATCTTCGACGCCAGCCGTTCGCTGCGCGCGGTGAGCCAGCATCGCTTGGAGATCCTGGGGCAGATTCCGGTGATGTTCAACCTGGAGTGGATGCTGAAGGAGTATGAGCGCCACGACCTCTCAAGCCTGAAATTTGCCGCCTATGGAGGCAATGCGGTGTCGCGGCCGTTTGTGGACCAGCTTGCCGCCATGTCGCCGGTGATCGGCACCGGGCTGGGGCTGACCGAGACTGCCGGTTTCTGCACCTATATTCAGGCGGATGCGGCTGGGCGAGAGATGATTCTCGCCGGGCTGGGCATGGATATGCCGATCTATCCATGCACGATTCGCCAGCCGATGCGCGCCGATGGCAACGCCGGCGACGAGCTGACCTCCGGCGAGATTGGGCATGTGTGCTTCAGCGGGCCGCAGACTTTTCTGGGCTATGTCAACGATGCCGCCGCCACAGCTAAGACCATTTCGCGCGACGGATTCTTATATACCGGCGATCTGGGGTTCAAGGACGCGGCGGGACTGCATCTGAGCGGGCGAGAGAAGTGGGTGATCAAGTCGCTGGGCTACCAGATCTTTCCCGGCGATGTGGAAGCGCATATTTGCAGCCTGGAGGAGAAGGTCGCCAACTGTGTGGTGGTCGGCGTGGCGCATGAAGTGGTTTCAGAAGCGGTGGTGGCCGTGGTGGAAAAGAAGCCCGCGGTTGAACTGAGCCATAAAGAATTGGATCGGCACGCGCGGTCCCTGGCCTCCTATATGCGGCCGCGCCATTGGATCCTTCTCTCGCCCGGCCAGATGCCGCTGAACCGAGTGGGCAAGCCGGACTACCTGCGCGTTCAGGAGATGGCTCGACGGGAGATTGCCGCGTTGCGCGCCCGCGGAGCGTGGGACAGCGGCTATCTCAAGAGCGGGCAAGAGCAAGGCAGTGGAGCGGACGAAGAGTAGGGGATGAGACAGGCGTCCGGGGGTGCGCGATGAGGGATACGGGAGTGTTGGGCCAGATGAAAACCGGCCCCGATTACATTCCTGAACGCTGGGCGACTTATCAGTACTAATCGTTGCTTGGACGAGTGCAATGGCGATTTTGCAGCATTCCAGAATCAATTCTGGTTACATAGGCGTTTACGAGAACTAATAAGGATTCCGGGAGGCGACGGATGAATGGTGCCATAGGCAGGCGACAAAATCAGATCAGGCGTCGCCATATCGCGGGGCCCATACATTGTATGGATCGTCTTTGCCTTCTCGCCTTTTCTGTACACCTTTCCTAAACAGACAGAGCAATCCGGCTTCGTGCGGGGGTAGCTCCCCATTGAGATATTGGTCAACCTTTGCTTCAAGCTCTTCGATCGAAAAAAGGCGCTCAAAACTAGCGACGAAAATGAACTGACGACTCCCTCCGGTGCCTTCGGCTCTAGAAATGATTGATTCAAGGTATCCGGCCATTGAGTGACGGTCCTTGAGATAGGCGTCTAGCCAAGCCTTCGCCGAGACTTTATCGAATCTGGCCCAGAAATTGACGGTGAGGAGAATTTCGTCCGTTGGAATCCCAGAGCCCGGTTCGGTTGCTCGAAGAATGGCTTCAACGCCGACTTTGTTGAGACGATCACGGTTCACTTGTTCCTGGAAGAAAGGCTGAGCGGTCGAGCCGGCATCGAACACATGCGCCAACAGCTCAACAGCGTTGATCGCCAACGATATTCCACGGGTGCTTCGTAGAGCTTCTTCAATAACCTTCAATCGTTCGTCCTCTGGAAGCCGCTGAAGGTACCAATACGTAATACTCGCGATTCGATCTTTGGGAGAGGTTTCGAAGAGGCCATACTCTCGTTTCTCGAATCTGATTTGATAGAGACTCGCAAGTAGCGTCGCTGCATGGTCAAGTGGAACAGATGTCTCCAGCGATGCGATCCTGGTAAGCATGACATCCAGCAAGCCACGCTCATTGAGTTGTAAGAAGATCCGATCAAGCTTCGGTAGGTCTCCCATACATGTGATCAGGTTCTCAATATCAGCTTGTGAGACATCCCCCTCAGGTGTTGCGAATTGAAAGTACCGATCAAATGTCTGGTAAGAACAAACTCGCAGCTGTTGGAACCATTTATCTTCCGCGTCTCTGCCCTGCATACGAAAACCCTTCCCTAAATTCAAGGGAGGAAATATCAAGCCCAAGATATTTCGTATCGAGTCTTTATTCGCCTCGGAAGAGGGTGAGAGTAATTCTTGAATCCGTTGCTTTCTCGTTTCGGCATCCTTTTCCCGATCCCATGGGTTCGTTGTTCCCAAATCGGTGAGAATATTTTTTGCCTCCGTGATTTTTCTGTAAACCCCGGGCTCGAAGAGCCGGATGGCTTCGAGCGCGATGAGGTCAACGGGATTCACTTCGAACGTGTCGCCGTTCAAGAACAATTGGATGTGGAAGGCTAGCGAACCGAGGAATCGATTTAGATCTCGGAGATTACGGAATAGGGGGAAAAGGTGTGGGAATACCGCACCCCAATACTCGGCTGAGAAACGCTTGTCGAGTTGGGGTCCGGTAAGCAGCTTATTCAATCCATTCAGAAAAAAATCTTGAAGCTGCTTACGGTTTACTACAGGGACATCGAAACTGACCTGAATGATCTTCTCAAGATATGCATCGGGTTCGTCTGGCGCGATCTCTTTGAGCGCAGCAAGAACGCTCTTTTTCTGGGCCAAGAGCAGATAAATGATGTTTGGAAAGTTAGCATTCGCCTTTACCAGTTGGAGTGTGTGGCGTATCTCCTCCTTGGTGAGCCTGTCGATGTCGTCTATCACGACAAGAATTGGCCTGTCGAGTGCTTTCAGGTCTTCGCCTATTTCATCCTTTAGCTCTGAAAGGCTAAGCGAATCGGTAGCCCCCTCTGCCTCTATGGCGTCTGACCCGGTCTTGGCTACTGAGGCGGCGCCTTCCGCCGACGTTGCGATGCCAGCGATGGCAAGGCTCATCGGATCCGTCGGAGGAAGTGCTGAACGAAAGGCACGCGCAACTGTCGCTGAAATTGAAAGGACATTAGCGTACATCTTCCACCGTGCAACGCGACGTTTCAGCACTGCGTCTTCGGAGGGAGCCGTCATTTGGAGGGCTTTCCCGATCTCTCTAAAGAAGGTTTCGGATAGTATGTCTTGGCTGGACACCTGCCATGGGCTGAACTCTACGACTTGCGGACTGTTTTCTCGATCCTGTCTGATGATTTCGATAACAAGGTTCTTCAGCGACGACTTGCCGCTACCCCAATCCCCAAAGAGGCCGATGACAAGGCTGGGTTTGTCACGCCAGGATTGAATGACATTAGCGAGGGCCTCGGCGAAGCCGCTGCGATTAAGCCTGTCCTGCTCACAGAATTTGATGGGAAGATCAGCTGAGATGCGAGATCCAATCGTTCGACCATCTGGCATAGTTTATCTCCAGATTTTCCGCCTATGAAATCCACGGAAATCGCTGTCTGTTCCTAGCTAGAAGAATAGCACCGACAAATCACCAAGGCTTCGATGATCGGCTTCCGCGGAATTCTGGGTTTACGGTAACAGCCCATTGCGCTCATTCAGCTTGGCTTATTTGCCAAAGACCGGATTAGTATTGGTAAACGCCGTTGTCGTTAGGGGGGATTCTGGTTGTTGCAAAGTTGCCGATGCACTCGGCGAGTGGATGGGGTGGTTGCGGCACAGGAGAGCCTGCTGACCGAATCGCTGCAATCGGTCTGATTCATGCACGGATTCTGCATTCGAGAAGTATGCCCATTTATGGTTTGGCAGACGTTCGATTCCGCGATGCGGCGTCGTTGGCGTGGAGCGGTCATTTCCTCCGGGGCTGAAGCCCACGTGATTTTGTTGGCTTTATGCGGGGGTTGAAACCCCCGCCTCCCTCCGGATCGTGTTCTTCCGCAGCTTGTAGAGCGTTTTCGGAAATAGTGTAGACCGGAATTTTTTGGTATCCCACCCATTCCGCAGAAAAACGCGGAATGGATGGGGCCGAAAGTTTATAGCAAAAGCTAAAATGCTCTAAGAACTTGATGAAATAGTAACTTGGGGTAGAGTTTCGCACTCAGGGGGCTAAAGCCCGCATTGATTTTGCGGCATTTACGGCACGACTAAAGTCGTGCCCTGACACAAAACCAGGTTTTTCAACAAGTTCCTAAACCTGCACAAAGCTACAATTTCCCTGCTTTGTTGATCCGGTCCTATTGGGTTGGGATGCGAAAGGACAAAGGCAACTTCAGGTCCTTCGACTCCCCACCCCACCGACCAAGACCCGTCGTTGGGGACCCCGGTTCCGCTACGCTTCGCTCCTGATGAACGGGGCGGGATCAAATCCTGGGTTTTGAAAAAAGCAGCAGGTTAGCCACCGCTTCGCGGTGATAGCAAGTTAGCGAGTTAGCGGATTTGTGCGACTGCCGGTATCTTCCAGCCCTGGTTCACTTCAGCCATCACTCGCCGGTGCAAGTTGGGCTGCTCAGGATGACAGGTTAATTGTTAGCCGCGCTGCCTGCGAAATGCGCCTCAATCTCTTCCAGGGTTTTGCCTTTGGTCTCCGGCAGGAAGAAGGCGGCGACGATGAAGTAGACCACCGTGAAGCTGGCGAAGAGGAAGAACATCGACGAGTAGCCGTGCTTGCTGACGAAGGGCAGAAAGATGCCGGAGAGCGTGGTGGAGACCAACTGGTTGATGACC
>Ga0255355_1001335_pt1 | contig 11646 bp, 8 predicted proteins | sample HBST75metaG_FD_189943 | JGI IMG/M metagenome (GOLD analysis project Ga0255355, IMG submission 189943) | Peat soil microbial communities from Stordalen Mire, Sweden - H.B.S.T75 | ecosystem: Environmental > Terrestrial > Soil > Wetlands > Peat | place: Sweden: Norrbotten County, Stordalen Mire...
TCGCCCGCGGCAGCAATCGTCTGCATTCGCGCCTTAATGGTCAGCTCGGCAATCTGCAGACGCTTCTGGGTGCTGAAAACAATGTTGGCGGTCGCGTTTCTGCCCAAAAGGCGGGCAGTCCTCTCCATACCCTCCTCGGCCTGCATGCGCAGAGCCTTGGAAATCTTCACTTGTCTGGCGGTGTACTCCACTTCCATGGTTAGCCTCCGCTTCTATTTTTCCAGCACCACGGGATCTCAGGGTGGTGGTTCTATGAACTCGGTTTGACGTACTGAGCAATTAGCTCGTTGGCTGTACGTTGCAGATCGTCAATTCTGTCTTGCAATTCAAACTGCTTTGCCCGATTATCTTCCATCTGCTCCACGATAACCGATTGCGTGTCCAAATCCGGCAATGGGATACGTATAGCCTTCAAGGATTTGAGGTTCAGCGTCTTACCCTTGGCAGCATCCTGGACATTAGATGTGAGGTCCATTCGTGAGAGGAGGTGATACAGATACTTTGGCAATACCGTTCCTGGTTTTTTAGGGATCAACCCGGCGACCGCTTCGTTCGTGTATAGAGGCACTCCAGAGATCGCAACCTTGCCGATGGACAGTTTAAAACTAAGAAGAACTGTGTCTTTGGGAAGAAGTTTAACACTTGAATTTGCAATACCTTCCGGCGTAATCATCTTTTTTGTCTCAGTGATAAGCTGCCGCGTCATATCGGTAATCGTCACCCAAGGCTGCGTTCCTCCGTGCCAATAGCGATGATTCTTCGTTGACGGCGTTCCTCCAATCCGAATGTCACAAATCCCCCCCTCGCCACCTAAATTGACCCATCCCTCATGGCTCTGCTGCGTACGGTAAGAATCCATCGAGAGCTTATATTTATTCTCTCGAATATTCTCTACATTCACGGTGAATGACTTTGCAGATGTTGTCTTATCGGTCCACAAAGCCCTTAGCGACCTAAGATCGTCCTGCTCGATTGTCCCCCTTCCGGTCTTACTAGATGTCTTCTCATAGCCATCTTGTGTTACGTCGAAAAACCAAACCCCTTTAGTCTGCTCGCCCCTCTCGAAAACAATAATACTTGTCGGTTGACCTGTGTAGGGCCGGAATACGAATCCATGCAGCTTGATAACTGCGGTCACATTAAATTGGTCAACGAGTCGCTTTCTGATGTTAATGTACTGAGAATCTTCTTTGAAGAGCATCCCCTCGGGAACAACGACGCCTGCACGTCCTGTATCTTTATTCATTGCGTTCATAACATGCGCTAAAAACACAGGGTTGGCATCCGTCCCAGTCAAACCATAATAGCCCGCATAGTCCGTCTGCTGAGAAAATGGGAAATTGGTGAGCACAACGCCGTACTTGCCTTTAACTGGCTTCTCTAGGCTGTCCATCTGCTTGATATTGTTGTGACCATCCCCCGTGAGGATCATATTCATTTTTGCGATCTTTGCAGTCCCGGTGAGCTCCCTTCCGAATATTGTGTCCTCACGGAGAATTCTTAGAGACTCCTTGGTAATCTTGACGTTCCTCTTGAGATGCTGGAAGGCCGCAATGAGAAAACCTCCCGTACCACAGCATGGATCATAAACAGTTTCCCCATACTTCGGAGCCACAAGATCAACGATCAGCTTAACGATATGACGGGGCGTGAAATATTCGCCCAGGTCGTTACCAACGGTTATGGAGTTCTTTAAGAAATATTCAAAAGCATCACCTTTTATATCCGAGTCTGCATTCAGAAGTTGAAGCGTTGAAAGCCTATCAACTATCTTCTTTAGGGTCTCCGGCTTGTTGATCAGAAGCCGAGGTTGAAATACATCCCCACTGTGGTTGTACTTTCCTATCAAGCGAGGAAGTATCGTATCGTTTATATAATCGAGCATGCTTTCTGCATCTTTTTTGTAAAACATCTCCCAGCAATATTTCTTCTCAAGAATACGCGGCTCGTTGTTCTTTTCTCTGTCATTCTCCAACTCGCTTATCAATTTCAGAAAGAGCAAGTTTGAAAACTCAGTAAATCGCTCAATGCCCTCACGCAATCCTTCTTTACGAAGAAGATCATTGGCTTCAGCAAATGCACCAATGAGCTCGCGTCGTGAAATCTTGTACTTGTCCGGCGTAAATACACTGGAGCCTTCGTCGACAAAACGTAGAAGTGCCTTCTCCGTCAAGAGTTCTGTTACAGTCTCCCCATCGATTCGAAGGTTCTTGTTGTTGCGTAGATCGTATACCTCGGTTATGCTACCGTCGCTAACGAAAACGATATGTACTCCCAAGGGGGTGGCATATGAGTGCTTTGCCTGAGACAGCGCTTTTTCAAGGCTTTCACCGGGTTTTTTAGTTTCGATAATTCCTATGGGCGTATCTGTCCCGGACTGATAGAGAACGTAATCTGGTTCCGTTCCGAAGAGCAGTTTATTTTGACTGGTTGTCTTGCAACGCTCAGTAAAGACATTGCACTGTGGATCTGTCTCGTCGGTGTTCCATCCAATATTGGCAAGAATGGCGTCGATCTTCTTTCGAGTCGCCGATTCCTTGAGCTTGGTTAAGGAAGACACACTCTTCTTCTTTACCGCGACCTTAACCGTTGCTTTGCTTTTTTCTGTCTTCTTCATTGAATCAATCTTTCACCTATTGGAAGAGATGTCAAGGAGCAAAATCGGCCCCTGTTACCTGCACCTTCACGCGTCCCGGCGTCTGCGCTGATGAGTGCTGGGGATATTCATGTCCTCGCGATACTTGGCCACGGTGCGGCGCGTCAGTTGGATCCCCTGGCTATGGAGCAGGGCGGCCAACTGGTCGTCGGTGAGCGGATGGCGCGCATCCTCCTCTTCAATCAGCTTGCGAACCTTGCGCTTGATCACCAGCAGCGGCGTGTCGGCGCCCTCCGGCCCGTTCGACCCTTCGGAAAAAAAGAAGCGCAGCTCGATGACCCCTTGCGGTGTATGCGCGTACTTGTTGGCCACCGCACGGCTGACCGTCGAGGGGTGAACACCGATCTCCTCGGCCACTTCCTTGATCATCATCGGCCGGAGGGCTTCGATGCCCCGCTCGAAAAAATCCTGCTGGCGGCGCACAATCACTTCGCAAGTCCGCAGGATTGTGCTCTTGCGCTGGGCGATATTGCGCATCAATTGCAGCGCGGAGCGGAACCGCTCCTTCACGTACTCCTTCACCTCTTTGTCGGTGCCTTCGGCGGTGAGCATCTGCCGGTAACGCCGGCTGAGGCGCAGGCTGGGCATCTCTTCTTCGTTCATCGACACCACCCAGGTGTCGCCGCGCTTGATGAACATCACATCCGGCTCAATCAGCCGCGATTGTTCTCGATTGTACTGGCGGCCCGGGCGGGGATCCAGGGTGCGGATAAACTCGATTCCGGCGTGCGCCTCGTCAGGGGTGATCTGGGCAATCCGCGCCAGATCCTTCACATCCCGCTTCTGCAGCAAGTGCAGGTGCTGGTCCACAATCAGCGCGGCCACCTCCATGCAACGCCGCCGCTTCTCGATGTGCGCCTCAGCCTCGGCGCGGAAGCCGCGATGGACATCCTCCTCCGGCGTGTCCCCGTTCGCTGCTTGCTTGGCAAACAACTGGGCGAACTCCTGCTGCTGGGCCGTAATCTGCATCAGTAGGCACTCGCGCAAGTCGCGGGCGCATACGCCAGCCGGATCAAGCTGCCGCACCACTTCCATGCCGCGCCGCAAAAGCTCGAGCGCCGTTTCAACTACTGGCTCCGGACCCTCCTGGGATTTGCTGAAAGCCTCCGCCAATTCCTCTTCGCCGCCGGAAAGGTACCCGTCCTCGTCGAGATTGCCAATGATGAACTCCGCCGCCTCGTACAGGCCAGGCTCCAGAGTCAGAGCTCCCAACTGCCACGCCAAGTGATCGGCGAGAGTTGTGGGCTGGGAGAGAAAGTTTTCAAACGAGGGCTTTTCGCTATCTTCATATTCCGGCTGTGTGCGATAACCGGGGTCCAAATAATCCTGGAAGTACGATCCGAAATCGATTTCGTTAAATGGATCCTTGGGTGGGGACGCGAGATCCTCGGCGCTGTGCTCCAAGCGTTCCTCGGCTCCGCGAGCCAGGCTTTCCTCGCGGCCCGCAACCTCATCCAGCATTGGAACCGTCTCGTCAATCTCCTCCAGGACGGGATTCTCCACCATCTCGGCATCAATCATCTCCTTCAACTCGAGCTTATTCAGAGCAAGAACGCTCACCATCTGCATCAGGCCCGGAGTGAGGATCTGGCGCTGCGATACCTTGAGGCTCAATTTGGGTTGCAGAAGCGCCATAAAGGAACTCAATTCCCGTTCGGACTCACCGCAAGTGTACTGAGGTGAGGAAAATGCTGAAGGTCAAAATGCCGCACTCCGATTCAACCGTCCCGGATTGGGCGGCAATCAATCCGGGAATTTCTCTTTGGAATTGCTTCACAATTTTGATCACACAGGGATTGACGGAAGCCAATCTGCCCGCACCCTGCCTTGCGGCTCTCCGCAGGCAGCCCCTGTCAGCCCAGCGTGAAACCCTCCCCCAGGTAAACCCGCCGCACCTCCACGTCGTTACCCAGCTCGTGTGGTGTTCCGGCGCGAAAAATCCTTCCTTCGGCGATGATATAGGCCCGGTCGGTTACGCTCAACGTCTCGCGCACGTTGTGGTCGGTAATCAGAACCCCGATGCCGCTGGCCTTCAGGTCGAAGATAATCTTTTGCAGCTCGAGCACGGCTATGGGGTCAATGCCGCTGAAAGGCTCGTCGAGCAGAATGAAGTTGGGCTGAATGCAGAGCGAACGCGCAATCTCCACGCGGCGCCGCTCGCCGCCCGATAGCGCGTAGCCTCGCGTAGTGCGGATGTGGCCCAGGTTGAGCTGGTGAATCAGCCGCTCGGTGCGCGTGCGGCGATCGCGCCTGCCCAGCGGCTGCGCTTCCAAGACCGCCTCGATGTTCTCCTCGACGGTCAGCTTGCGAAAGACGGAAGGCTCCTGAGGAAGATAGCTGATGCCGAAGTTGCGCGCGCGCAGGTACATCGGCGTCTCGGTGATCTCGGTCTCGTCCACCAGCACGCGCCCGCCGTCGGGCGCTATCAGCCCCACGATCATATAAAAGCAGGTGGTCTTTCCGGCGCCATTCGGCCCCAGCAGCCCCACTACCTCGCCGCGAGAGATCTTCAGATCGACCCCGCGAACCACTTGCCGTCCCTTATAGCTCTTGCCGATACCCTCGGCTATCAATGTTTCCATCAAGTGCGTCATCCCGTCCATTCGCTAACAGACAAATCTATCACCCTGCACATAAAGGCACATGACGTTACCGGCTTGCCGCGTTGAGCCTGTCAGTAAATTCAAGCCGCCGCCGCTACGTTCTTTCGCGGCCTGCCGCCCGCCTTGCCGTTCTTCCGCGCAGCAGAGACCTTGGCCGAGCTTTTCGATCTGCCGCCGTCCGCTCCAAGTCTGCCTGCCATCCATTGTTTCGATCCCAGAAAACCCTCCAGAAGCGCGGGTAAATAAATGTCCGCATCCAGCTTGGGGAAGTGAATGCCGAAACCGGAAGGCGAAATCTCAATCGGCTCAAGCTGCGCGGGGGTCGCGTGCTCCAAGCCTTCGGCATCCCGCGGCGAAAACGCCACATCGAGCCGGGAACTGAGGTGAATCACAATCCGGCCTGTGCGGTTGTCGTAGCGCGCGCTCACTGCTCGTGGATGCCTTGCCCCGAGTTCAACTGCTCGCCGGTCGGCCAGTTCAATCTGCTCATCGAGTCCCATGAATGCCCTCCCATGCTCTCAAAAGTACTGCCAGATTCTCCTCAAGCGCGCCCTGAATGCGAATAACATCGCGCGCGGGAAAGCCGTAGTTCTCCCCGATCGAAACCGAACCCGCAGGATCGTTCAAAGTGAAGACCGCTTCGTGACCTTGCCCAATGACATGCACATGAGCCGGGCGATGGTCATTGGGGTAAACAGCTACACGCCATGCGCCAATCCTCAGAACGGTTGGCATGAACTCATCCTATCACAAACCGAAGCGGTTGGGTTATCGATCTCATCGAAAATCCTATTTCTTCGGCGCCGTGGTCTGCGTCCTGGTCTTGTGTCCGCCGCCTCCAGATTCGACACTGACGCTATCGTCGCGCCCCCGGAAAATCAAAGCCTCGCCGGAGACCGTTCCCCGCGCCGCATCGGACATCTTCGGCGGTACGGTCGCGGTTCCGGTCAAAACGTACTCGCCCGTTGCGCCGGTGTAAACCAATTGCTCCCCGGTTCCGCGCCGGTCTTCGCTGGTCAACACCACATGGCCGCGCGCCGTCATGTGGTCAACTTGCGCTTGTCCCTGCGCGGCCTTGCCCGCCGGCAGCAATATAACTTCAACCTCATCCGAGTTCGAAGTCGCCATTCCGGTCTCGGCTGTAACCGCGCCCAGAACCCCCGAGTGCATCACGGCCCTGCGCGCCACATCGGAGTAATTCAGGTCGCCCCCGCGCACGCGAATCACTGACGGCTGATTGGTTTTTGCGCCTTCCTTGCCTGGCGCAGCCCCACCCGCGCTCACCAGCACAGCCCGCACCGGATCGGCCGCATCCGTCGTGTGAGCCATCAGCATCTGGCGTTCCCGGTCCAGCACGATCACCGGCGCAGCCACTGAATTGCCCTGCTGCCATAGCCGCGCCTTCCCTCGGAAAGTGGCCTCGCCGGTCGGCTGGTGCAACTGCGCCTCGGCGGAGACCACATGCGACGGTCCTTGCCCGCCCAGAGCCACGCCGCCCGCTGGCCTTCCCTGCTGGCCGTTGCTTCCAGCGCCCGCATCCGTCCAACTCGCTTTTACGTTGCCACGGGCAAAGGCGTCGCCCGAGGCCCGAGAAACGTCCACCTTGTCGGCCGTAAGCTGCAGAGCGCCGTCTTCGACGCGCGGATTCACCGTCAGATGCAGCCATTCGCCCTCGCCCGCATAATCGGCGCGGCCCGCGATAGCCCGCAGCGTAGCCGGCGGCGCTGCGCCGGGTTTGGCTGCCGCCTGCTGCGTCAGCACCACATGACCCACGACCGTGGCTGACTGAACCTGCGGCTCGCCTTCCGTCCCATGCTGCGTGCCCGTCGACGGCGCCGCAAAATGCGCTTCTACGCGGTCGCCGCTGGTGGTTTGCCGGGTTCCAGTACCCGTGGTTTCCTCGATGCTCGAGTGACCAACTCCGTTCATCGCCGTCAACACTGAACCTGGCCCAAAGTTTCCCGTCACCTCATCAGCCGAGAGCCGGGAAGGCGCCACCGCCCCCTTGCCGCGCTGGCTCTCGCCCGTCACTACCACGCCGCCGGTCCCATGCATCGCGGCCAATTCGGTTTGCCCATGACTCGAATCGCGGAAGTCAAGATCAGCAACGGGCGAACGCCAGTGACGGCTCAGTCGCTGCTGCTGACCGCCAAACTCACCTTGCTCCTGGCTGTCCATTGCCACGCCACGCTCCAGATGCGCGTGACGCAGCTTGCCCTTCGCGCCAAATTCTAGTTCCGCCGCGGGCGCCGTTCCGTGCATCTGCCGCCGCCGCCCGCCAGACTCGCTCGCCGAGTCCATCACGACCCCGCCCTCCATGTGGCCGTGACGCGGCAGGTTATGCTCGTCAAAATCCATATGCCCAGTGGGCGCATTCACGTGGCCTCCAGTCGCCGTGGCCATGTTGAAGCCGTTCATCGCATCCAGCCGCACCGCCGATCCATCCTGCCGGAAGAGAACTTTCGCGTCTCCAGCTTTCGCTTCCCCGCCCCGGTAGTTGGCTGTGGCTGTGTGTAACATGCAGACTTGGCTCTCGCGCTCGAACTCCGCATGCTGAGCATGAATCTGAACCGTCTCATCGCCTCGCTTCGTGTTTAACTCCACTGCGCGGTCCAACACCAACAGGCCCTTTTGCGAGTCGTATGTCGCGCCCGTTGAGCTGCCCGCTCCCTGCACCATGGAAAAATCCACATGCTGGCTGGTCGTGGCCACTCCGCTCTTCTGGTCAAATGTGAGCCCGCTGGTCTTCACGTGAATCTCGCCACGGGCGGCAGCTTCGGCAGCCGAATCCACCGGGGCGCTTTTCGGCTTGCCGCTCATTGCCCGCGCAGGAACTGCCTTGGGCGCAATGGCCGGCGCCACACCCGGCCGCATCAGCGTAATCTCCACCGGCCCGGCGGCGACAGCCGTGCCCGCCTGCTGGTTATACTCGAACTCCCCGCCCTCGATGCGATCCACACGGCTGCCGTCCGCACCATACAGCTCGATCTTCACATCATGCAGTTGAGCGTTGCCTTTCTTGAGCTGCACAACCTTTGAGGCGTGAATCTTGAAGAGCGTGTGTCCCCCGTGCGCCTGGGTATAGGTGACGCCGTTGGCCTCCTGCTGTATCTCAATGCCCAGCCGCTGCGGCAGATCGCGGCGATTGAATGGGTTCTTCCACTTGCCCATGGCCAGAAACACCACCAGCGACACCAGCAGCAGAGCGCCTGCCACCAGCACCAACGTCCGCATTCTTTCAATCGTGAGCCGCACCGTCAGTTCGTCCCCCCAAGCCGCGTCGAAAGCCGCGCCGCCAACCGCTCGGCAAGGCTCTCGCCCAACTCGCTCCACAACAGGCGCGCCGTGGCTCCCGAAGCCTTCTCTACGGCCGCAGTCAACTCGACCAGTTGGCGCACATTCTCCTCCACATGGCGAGCCGCCACGGAATCCAGTTCCAAATCTTCTTCAAGGAAAGGCGTATCCGTGCCAAAGTCCACGCGGATGTGCCCATCGGCCTCGTAGGCGCCCTCGTCGAAGAGCGGCCCGAAGCCGGTCACCCGCACCAGCCGCGGCTCCCGCATCCAGCGCGCGTCTAACTGTCCGCCGGTCTCAAGCTCCCACAAACTCCAGCCGATCTGAAACTCGTAGGCGTAGTCGTCGTGCAGGATTTCGAGCGCCTCTGCGACCGCAATGCGCGGCTCCGCGCCCAGCTCAACGGCTCCATCACTGGCGGCTCCGGCTCTCCGGCCATACACCTGCTGAAAGACCGGCGACTCGGTCCAATCAATCGGCCAAACGGTTGCAGAATATACTCGCGGCTCGCCGCCATGCGCGGCAAATGCGCCCAGCACCGCCGTCAGCTTGTCAGCAAGTTGCGGCAAGCGCAGATTCGGATACCAAAGGCTCAGATAAAGTGTGTCAGCCATCTCTACTGATTGTAGACGGGCGGAAAGAGGCGAGGATGTGGCGGAGAATCACTGGAAAAGCGGGCGCCCCAGACATGGCGCGGTTGCCCCAGGTCCCGATTTTGGGACCTGGGAATCACCTTATTACCCCGTCACGATCTCGCTGAAGTCGGCGATGCCAGAAAAGCCGCGCAACACCTCATCAATCAGGCCCAAGTGCGCCCCGCAAATTACAGGATCAGGATCGAGCACCATCACCTTGTCGAAGAAGGAATCCACGACCGGGCGCAGTGTGGCGATTGCTTCCAGCGCCTGCCCGTAGAAGCGCAACTTGCGCAGCGCATCCACTTCCGGGGTAAGCAGCGCGGCGGCATCCGCAAGCTGCTGTGCCTCCGGCGCGAGCGTCACATCCTTCGGCGAGCCCAGGGCGAATCCCTTTTCCTCCGCCTGGCGCAAAATGTTCTTGATGCGCTTGAAGGCCGCTGAGACCGCCGCAAAATCAGCCGACTCCCTTGCCGCCGTCAGCGCTTCGGCACGGGCAATGGCATCGCGCACATCGTCTGCGCCCGCAGCCAGCACAGCGTTCACCACGTCATAAGCAAAGCCGCGCACGTCCTTCAGATAGAAATTCAGTCTCTCGTTAAAGAATGGCTTTACTTCTAGTGGAGGCTGCTTTAAATGCGTTACCTTGGCCGCCTCTTCATATAAGTTGCTTAGGGTGAATGGTAACTCAGACTCTGCCAATATCTTGACAATTGAATTCGCCGCGCGACGAAGTGCGAAGGGGTCCTTTGATCCTGTTGGTACAAGGCCAATCGAAAACATCGCAACAATCGTCTGAATCCGGTCGGCGAGGCCGAGCAACTGGCCTCCAATGGTCTTTGGAATTACGTCATCTGTTGAGGCCGGCGTGTACTGATCGTAGATAGCAGTCGCGACGGTTTCGCCGAGGCCTTGAGCCTGTGCGTAGAGTCCGCCGATGACTCCTTGTAACTCGGTAAATTCCTTCACTAACTCGGTGGTCAGGTCGGTCTTGGCTAACTCGACAGCCTTCAACAGAGCCGCTTCGTCGAATTCAACCCCAGCCGCTTTCACTGTCGCGGCTAACGCGCCGGCCACAGCCAGATTAGCTTCCGTCTTCCAGTAATAGCTTCCCAGTTCTTTCTGGAAGGTAACATTCTTCAAGCTCTCCACGCGCTCCACAAGCGGTGCTTTCTGGTCAACCTCCCAGAAGAAGCGCGCATCCTTGAAGCGTGCGCGCAAGACTCGCGCATTGCCATGGCGAATGATCGCTTCGCCCTCGGCATCGACCTTGATGTTGAGCACAGCCAGAAAATGCGGAGCCAGTTTGCCGTTTGCGTCCTCAACCGCAAAGTACTTCTGGTGGTCGCGCATGACAGTGACGAGAACCTCTTCCGGCAGCGCAAGATACTCAGGCTCGAAATCGCCGAGAACAACCGAAGGCCATTCGGTCAGATGCACCACTGTTTCAATCAGCGGCTCATCCTCGCGCCAACGCGCGCCGGGAACCTTCCGCGTCGCCGCATCGAGTGCCTTGCGAATCGATTGCCTGCGCTCGGCCACATCGACGACGACGCTTGCGGCGAGCAGGGTCTTGGGATAGCTGCTGGCAGAATCAATGACGACCGGCGCTTCGCCGTGCAGAATGCGATGGCCGCGGCTCACATTGCCCGCCTTGATGCCGGCAATCTCCAGCGGAACTACCGCCGCGTCGAGCAGCGCGACAATCCATCGCACCGGCCGCACAAACCGCTCCGGCTTGCCCGCGCGCCAATACATGTTCTTGGCCCAGTAGAGGCCCAATACTTCTTTGGGTAACTCAGTTGCCAGCAACTCCGAGGCCGCGCGCCCCAGCCGCTTCACCGTCGCGCCAACATACTCGCCCTTCGGATTAGTGACTTTTTCCAGAGCCGCAACAGCCACGCCAGCCTTGTTCGCGAAGGCTTCGGCCGCCTTGGTCGGCGCGCCGTCTTTGAACGCGACCTTCCATGAAGGCCCGGTTAATTGCTCCTCGGTATCGGCTTGACTCGCCAGCACACCCTCAACCAGCACGGCCAACCGGCGCGGCGTCGAGTAAGTGGTCAGTTTGGCCGTCGGCCCAAGCAGCCGCTCGCGCGTAAGCAGTTCGTTCACACGGCGGCCTAACTCGGCCTCGGCTCCGGCAATCATGCGGGCCGGAATCTCATCCAGCCCAAGCTCCAACAAAAAATCCGACATTATTGCGTTCTTTCTGCGTTTTTCAGATATCAAGATCGGTGATCGGAAAACCCAGGGCTAAAGCCCACGATTTGTCTTCGCCTAAGTCAGGAGCCTGAAGGCCCCTGCTCCCTCCGGCTACTGTGTCTGCTGCGTCGCATAAACCTTGGCCACGCCTACGGCCAGATTGCGAATGCGCCCGATCATCCCTACTCGCTCGGTGACGCTGATCGCCCCGCGCGCATCCAGCAGATTGAAGAGGTTCGAGCACTTCAACGCCAAT
>Ga0255355_1001345_pt1 | contig 11572 bp, 18 predicted proteins | sample HBST75metaG_FD_189943 | JGI IMG/M metagenome (GOLD analysis project Ga0255355, IMG submission 189943) | Peat soil microbial communities from Stordalen Mire, Sweden - H.B.S.T75 | ecosystem: Environmental > Terrestrial > Soil > Wetlands > Peat | place: Sweden: Norrbotten County, Stordalen Mire...
CGCGCAAATCGCAGGTGCTGGCGCTGGTGCTCCGCGAGGGCGCTACGCTCATTGCAGTTGGAACCACAATTGGATTTTTGGGCGCAGTCGCGTTGGCCAAAGCGCTTTCAGCATTCGCCACGGCCTTTAGCGACGATGTTGCCGTCGGCGTCGGCGATCTGCGACTGCTGATCGGCGCCCCACTCCTCCTCGCCGTTCTCGCGCTGCTGGCTTGCTACATTCCTGCGCGCCGAGCCACGAGGATCAATCCAATCCAGGCATTGCGGCAGGAGTGAATCACACCGAGGCTCTACACTTACCAATCCGGTAAGGTTTTGGGGCACTCGTAGGCGGCAATTACGACGGCTTGCATTTCCAAACTTGAAGGCGATCATTGGATTCGAAGATGGAGCTGATCGTGAATATCGCCATCAGCTCTTCGAGATGTGTGCTCTGCCTGTGTACAATCTGCCTGAGCGACCGATTCGCCTTCACTTGATGCAAAGTCTATTGAGCGCGTTTCCAGGTAGGAGAGGGCTGGAAACGGGGTCTGCGCTGTTCCGGTCAGCTGGGGATCATGCACAGGCAGATCGGCGAATCCTGGGCGACTTCCCGGGCGGTATCCTGGGGGAATCTGTAACAAGCTTACAATATTGCCTTTATTTCGATTCCACTCCCTGTGAAGGCATTGCGTGCTTGACCGCGTCTAGAGTCCATTCTATCGCCCAGTGGCGTGAATTGCTGCTACCAACACAGTGGCGGCACTCTGCACGGCCTCCTGGTGGCAAACGTGTTAGGTAGTGTACAAGCGGGTAGTGCACGAGTGCATAACTAACGGCTTGATGACTCGCCCGGAACACGGATTACGCGCGCACGCTTCAAGAAAGAACGTGTAGTCTTTCGATCAAAGTGTCCGGCCGTGGGGTTCGTTGGGCTTTACCCCAATTCATGTACCGTATCAGATTCCCTTTGCGCCATTCGTCGAGCCACTGCCGAAGATCCTTTTCAACTACGGTAGAGTATTGCATCGCCTCTTCGAACAGGACTTTGTAGGACACTGTCGTTTCCCTGCTCAGTAACTGCACGACGTCCGCCCGCGCAGTTTGCTCGCGGCGTTCATTGAAACTACGAAATCTCCTTTCCTGGTAGGTCTCGGACGGTGCCAGAAGGAATCCTTGACCGCTGTTGGCCTCGTCTCGCCGACGCTGTGCGGCGGCACGGCAATCATGCATGAATGGGATTGCGAACGCTTCCGTCTTTTTGAATTCCTCCAGGCCCCTGAAATTTCGCGTTCCATAGACGAGGTGATAATGAATTGCATCGCGATCAGGCATCAGGATCGGAATCGCGCACGTAAATGCATAGGCGCCTGCACGCTTCACCTCCGCGGCATAGGTGTTTACGAGTTCATCATCGAGTTCCTCTCCTTGAAGAGTCCGCAACCGCGCGACATCAGTCCCAAGGAGTTCCTGAAATGGCTTGGTCGCGTCGTCCAGGAACCGCTTCACCCATGAACTCATGAAGTTAATGAGCACCTCGCCCGGCTTCATCTGCAGGATCGGCCGAATGCGATCGATTCGCACCTCGCTCCAGCCTGTCGGGTCAATAAAGATGAACGGGAAGCTGTTCCTTGATGATTTTGCAAAGTTGACGACGTCCTGGACGTGGTCGTTGAAGTCCCATCTCTGGGTGACGACTTCGATATCGTTGATCCGCTCTGCATATGCTTTGAGAAGTGGGTATCTCGTGGGGTCGTTTTCAATCAAGAGGGCACGAACGCGCTTACATCTGCCGCGGTTGCGGCACTCCCGCAATACGCTCATAATATTCATCGCCGGCGGAGAACCGGTTGGAATTAATCATGTAGCCGACCAGCATAAACCGCCGAGAAATCAAGCTGCCGTTCGTGAGGGCAACAGACGCTGGAGACCGCCCGGTTATCCAGATCGACACAATGGACCATCGTTCCCTGGAGCGTTCAGATTCCCGGGGCACCAGCAATGGGTGATTCGGCCTTAACGGGCAACTTCTCGACCTTGTTTTTTCGCAAAATGCCAATTCCGGATTGATTGCCATTTCCCGAGAAAAGCCAGAGGTAGCTGCAAAGCTATGAATATGTAAATGGCTGATTCTATTGCATGTCTGGCGCGCTAGGGACGAGCACGGTTGATCTGTCAAAATGCTCTGCTCCGCTACCGGACGCCGAGACGAGGCTGTAGTTCATCTGAAAGCCTATCTCAATGGAAATCCTGCCAACGATAGCTGCACCGCGTGGGCACGGAACACTATGAATCAACTCTGCCCTAGCCCCGTGCTCGTGTGGAGCAGGGGACGAAGGTTGATTGACCGATAAGCAGGAAGGGTGCGATGAAGATTGAGCGAATCGACAAGGATGAGATTGTCGGCTTGAGATGCCCCAAAACGGGAACGTGCATTCTTTGGGCTGACGAAGACATTGCCGACGTTCTTCCGGGCACGGTTGTGTTGGCCGTGATAACGAGCCAGGCCCCAGAGGAATGTGCGGTCGAGGGGATGCCACTCGCGGAGGCGTGGAAGGTGCACTATGCCAGCGTCAACACAAACAGGATGACTTTGGATGAGGTTGTCGAAGCCTTTCCGGCCTCCGCAAAGGCTCTCAAGGTTGACTACAACGGCATCGCATGTGGTTCGGTGTGCGATGTGGTCTACTATATCGTTCCAGAAGACCTACCCGAGGATTGTCTTACCCATGCGGAATTCGAAGACGACGCCGAGGCCGATGTTGACGCCGGAAGGTAAAGCAAACGACACCGTGAACAATCCCGCCACACCGGAGCCCCGCGTGGGCATCTTCTGGCTTCTTGACGGTAAAGTCATCATCGACTCCACGCCGCTCTCCATGGCGGAACCCTATGGCACTGCCCTGACGCATCCGACCGGGGCACATTGATTATTGGGCGAGGCTCCAGCGGATAGGTGCAATACCCACCGAAGTTGAATACGAGGAGCCGCCACGGGGCCGCGTAGTCTTCGACGGGCGAGAGCAGCGTTTTCATTTCCTCGCGGACAAGTGCATCCTCAGTCGGCGGGATGTCGTCGGGCGAATAATGGACGCCATGCATTTGCCCCCCTGTAAGGCGACCGAGGGCAGGGGCGTGCACTATCGCTGCTTCGAATGCCTGTACCCGGTTCCTGACGATGACGACGAGTTCTGAGCCGTGGCTGGCTACCCTTCCTCCGGTGCTATGAGCCCGAGACCCGTGCACTAGCAGACTCTCGCTCCCAGCCCCCACTCAGGTACTGTACGAGAGGGGCGAATTGACGATGACTCGCCATGGACTCCAATTCATCGAACGGCGTTGATTTTAGGGGTGGCTCCGGCTTCTGATGTCGAATAGTCTGACTGCATACGCCCACGAAGCGACTTCCTGTTCAGCTTCTGACGCCACTTTTCGATGAAGCTTGAAGTCGTGTTGAGCAGAATTCAGAAAACTTCTCGTCACTGACTTTCATTACCACATCAGCCAGTTTTAGCAGAGCCTCTGCCTTTTCCATACTTCGAGCATTCGCACCACCAACTGTTAGTGTGCCGTGCGCTACCAAGTGACGAATCGCACTTGCCACCCAGAAAACATCATTGTTCTCGCTGTCCGCAAAGGCCTTAAGTTTGGGCTTCAATTTCGCATTGCTAATCTCAGTGAAAAGAAAGTCGAGAAGTGTTCTATTCTTCCTGATTTGCTGTGCAAGCTTTACACTTTCCTTGCTAAAGCCCTTGATATTGTCCTCGTAACGCCCCGGAAGACTTCTCGCTAAACTCTCCATGGCGGTGTAAGCGAGAAATACCTTCAAAAGAGCCGAGAAGCCTCGACTCCATTCTTCGCTCACTTGCTCTGGCTCAACATTAACTGCAAGGAACAACCGCGCGGCACGATACCTCGCGGCGTACCGATTCAACCCCGGTGAAGCCATGACTCTGTTGTCTTCGATGGCTTGACTCCACTTCTTCCAGTGAGTCGGATAGAATTCTGCCTTCTTCGCTGCCATAATGACGATTTAACCTCCATTGCAATTCACTCACAAATACCAGAAGGACAGGATACCGGGTAATCAGATTGGGGAACAACCAGCCCATCCACCACTCTGGTCAGAAGACCCTCCGCCAGAGAACCCAAAAATCTCAATATTACTGGGCTTTTTGGGGGTGCGTTCCGGCAGCTTCGCTGGTCAAGTAGAGTTAGTCAATGAGCTGCATCGGCTGTCTATCGTCCACGCAACTGGCCGCTAGGCATCAACGCCGGTTAATCTTCCATGCCACCATACGCTCGCAATAGAATGTCCTTAACTTCCTTGGGCAATCCGGCACTCTTGAGCTTTGGCTTTGCGCCGTTGTTTGCTGTCGGGAGGGCCGCAATTAACACACCCTCCAACTCATCTCGTTTGTCCGGGTCTTCAACAGCGAACGCAGAGAAGTAGTTCCAGAAGTGGAAGTGAGGCGCACTCGGCTTTGTAGCCCATAGAACCAGACGTGACCTAAGCTTAGTTGCCTTTCCAACGTAGTGGGGCGTGTCGTCACGGTAAAGCACGTACACGCCACCGAGTCGCAAGAACTCTAGCTCCTTTGCTAGGCTTCTCTGGCGACCGCTTACGTCATTCAGGGCTTTCGTGTAAAAGACAGCACGAGGCCACATTCGCGCATAGCCGCTGACCATCGGCGCTTTTTTGAGCATGTGTCTCCTTGTTCAGGATATTTCCTCTTCAATTGAGAATTGTACGGCTCTTTGGCACTCTGCCTATTCGCCAATCAAAGCCCTCGCGAGTTCCAAAGCGTCCACCGGCCAGAAGCACTCCGGTCGCGGACGATGAACGCGGGAGTCCCCGGATTTTGGGCGGCAACTCAGTAACTTCTCAATCCACTGGTTGGGAACAGCGTGGCGACCGTATGCGGCACCCAACAGGGCTCCTGCGATGGCAGCATTGGTGTCGGTGTCCCCGCCGTGCATTACCGTGAGCGAACCGTTGAGAGACGGTGAGGAAGTTGCTCGATTGGGGGCAGGAACGGAACCCATACGGACAGTACGAACAATGCGACCGCCACATTGTCTAGTGGGGATTCTGCTACCATTCCGTCGGGGAAATCATGAAAACCAAACCGTTTCTAATGTCAAAAGATGATTTTCGCCTTCGGCTTGATGAAATTCATGTTGAGCATGAGGCACTGAAACAACGGTATGTTGATAACCCTGAAAAACTGGCCGAAGCGCGTGAGGAATTTATGGCGAAATTCCGAGAGACGGCCAGTGAATGGGAGCGTTTCAAATCGGTTGGGATGATACAGGAAGCAAGAAAATTCAACATTGATTTGCCTTCAGTAGAAGAGAAGGACGCATGGATTGGATTAGATGGTTCCTGTGGACTGCCCTTCCTTAGCAATAAGGGCAAGCTGATGATGCGTCGTGCGATTGACGACGAAAAGATGCGGAGGAGAGAGGTAGCAGCGTGGTGGTGGAAGACGGTTATCATTCCGGCCTTGGCTGCGCTTACAGGTGTAATTGGTGCCCTCACTGGCCTCGTGGCTGTTCTCCACCACAAATGAGAGCACAAAAATGTCGAGGATGATGCCTACTATAAGGAGCATCCTAAATAAGCCCGGAGCCAGTGCAAAGGTAACATGGCTTCGATAGGGAGTGATGAGTGGCAAACGAATGGCTAAAGATTCTCATCTCCGCTTTGGCAGGGATGCTGACGGGATTCATCGCTGACCCCATCCGTGCTATTTTAGCGCGGGATTTGCAACTCTATCGGATGAGACGAGCGATTGGGTTCGACCTATTAACCCTGATAACCGCTCGTGAGGCTGTGAGGCAAGGCTTAACCACTTCGGCTCAGTTCTGGCAGCACGAAATTTTCCCAAGCTTCTTGTTCTATTGGCAGCGGAATATGGAAGATTTCTACAGTGATTTCAAACTTTCCGAAGTACGGTTTCAAATCCAGACCCTCCATATAATTCAGAAATCCGTCAGAGACAACACGCGAACACCCGCCGATGCAGAGGCAAAGTTGGATGAGACAGTGGAATCGTTGAAGCGGTCTCTGTGGGGTGAAAAAGCGGGCAAATTGGAGATGTTCAAGCGGAGAGTTTTTTCGAAGCTATAGCCCTTGCGTTTTGTTGGCTTCAGCGTGCAATCTGGACGACTCCGTTCGAGTGCGCTCAGCGAAGCACAGGAGGATGGTCGGGGCCGGCAGAAGATTTTGACTATAGGGGAGCAGTCTCTGCGCCGGAGTAGTCGATGCCGATGTAGCGGTGAAACTGGGGCAACCCCGTAACCTCCATTGTCCATAGTTCAGGGGTGATTGTAGTCGCCTTATCGCCGCAAGGGGTATCCTCTTATGCATGGTTGCCCCAGCGAAAACGGCTGTTAGACGTCCGAACGTACGCCTCCATTGCAACGAATGCCATCATAAGACCTTTCACAAGCTTCTGAAATCGACGAGTGACGAAGGCTCAGAACCGTACGACGAGGACATCCGTATATGGTGGAAAATCACGCATCAGATGTTCGAATGCAGCGGCTGTAAATCTGTGGTTCTCCGGCGCATTCATGAGTTCTCGGAGTGGGACGGTGCCGAGATTCGGTTCTTTCCGCCGCCAGCCTCTCGAAGGAAACCTGATTGGTTCCACCAGATTCCGCATGAGTCGGCCTCCGTACTAAACGAGATTTACAACTCGCTTGACGCAGACAACCGTGCGTTACCGATGATGGGGGCTCGTGCCGTACTCGACATGGTTATTGTTGATAAGGTGGGCGATGTTGGTGGGTTTGCAGAAAAGCTGAAGCAATTGGAAGTGCAGGGCTTCATCAGCCCGAAGAACCGTCAGGTTCTGGACGCGGCTCTTGACGCTGGCAGTGCTGCTGCCCACAGGGGTTATGCGCCGAAGTTGGCCGAGGTTCACTCTGTCATGGATATTGTGGAGAATCTCCTTCAGGCGATTTACGTCCTTGATAGCGTGGCAGTGGAGGTTAGAAAGTCCACTCCGGCTCGACCGACCCGCAAGAAGCCGCAGAAATCGTAGTGTGGCACTCGACTTGAGCACGACGCAGTCCTTCGCTTGCCGCTCCCGCGCCAGCCGGATACCGGCTATGAGGAACGCACCGAGGTAGACCATGCCACGGTTGATTCTCGGCATACCGGCGTCCGGGTCGAACATCACCGGCCTCCGGGTCGCTGCTGGCGGAGGGTGAGTTGCTCGCTTCTCGCCTGACGCCGCCCTTGGGAGGAGCCGGGAACAGCACGCTGCGATAGCGACCAGCCTGACAATTCTGGACACCGCCGACGCCAACAAGATGCTTCATATATATAGTGGCGATTTGAATGGTTTTTAGCGACAAGCCCCAAACTGTTTTTTCTGTAGCTCGTGAGTAGTCCGCACTCAACATCTGAGGCATCACCGACCTCCCGTTCATTCCTGCCGGTTTACGAGGCCGTCAGGCCGACCGAGGAAGACTTCGGAGGGAAGGTACCGCCGCAGTTCGCCGCACAAGGGGCACGCGACGGTGACCGACTGGAAGGGGAATTCGTCCCGGCCTGACGGCACATCGCGGCGGCACTGCTTGCATGTGACCACAAACTGTCTCCGCTCGACGGATGGGAATCCGAATGCCATTTCCTGAGTATAGGCGAATTAAAGGCGAAAGTTCTTCACAGGCCGGGGAGCCATATCCTTTTCAAAATCTACCCAAGGATTTACCCAAAACTCATACGTCTTGCACGTGAATACAGGTGCTTAGGCGGTATTCCGTGTGCGGTTAAGTTGTTGAAAGTAAGGGTTAGATGCAGATTGACACGGAAGAGGTCGCTGGTTCGAATCCAGTCGTGCCTACCATATTTATCAAGCACTTACGGCCAAGCATCGAAAAATACGATACGTTTTCGATACGTTGGTTCTCAAGCTGCGTTTTCCGCAGCCCTTCCCTTGGCATCGCTCGAACGGTCCAGTAGAACATCGACAACCCGGCTTTGAGCTTCCCGCTTGGCTGGCGTCAGAGCTTTTGTGTAGATGTTCATCGTGGTGGTGATGTTGGCGTGGCGCATCAATTCCTGCACCACTTTGACATCCTCCCCGTTTGCCTTGAGCAGAGTAGAGTACGTGTGCCTGAAGGTGTGAAAGCCCACCCATTTCGTAATCCCAGCCCGCTTTGCAGCGGGTTGCAGAAAGCGATCCAAGAGTGTGTCAGCCCAAGGCGGCATTCTGCCTTGGACCTTCTCGCTGGCAAAAACCCAATCTTCCGGTTCCGCATAGGCGGTTTCCTGCTTCAACGCCAACAGCTCCGCGGCAGTAAATTCGTCGATGGGCACCGGTCTGCGCGAGGTTTCCGTTTTGCACTTTCCGATGATGCCATCCACGACCGATCGGGTGACTTCCATCTGCAGAGCCTTCCAGTCAATGTCCTTCCATTTCAAGCCCAGAACTTCACTGATCCGAAGTCCTGTTGTTGCTGCCACGATGCCAATGATGCGCATCTTCTGCGGCAGCTCCAGAATGAGCGCCCGGAACTCCGCCGCTTCCAGAGGTTCCGTCACCCGCGTCCGTTTGGCGCTTTGGCGGACTGCAAAAATGGGGTTCTCTCCATCGGTGAGCCAGCCATATCGGATCGCGTGCTGAAAAACTTCGCTCATGACGTACTTGATCTTGGCTTTGGACCCGTTCGACAGATCGTCGATGGAACCGAGCCAACGCTCGACTGTCACTGCCCTGATCTCCCGAAACGGATGGCCGCCCCATCGGGGAACGATTCTCGACTTCAGGTAGATGCTGTAGGTTCGTTTCGTTTGGGGCACTTTTCGTTCGGATTCCTTTTCCAGATCCAATTCGATTTTCTGGTAATGATCCGCCAACTGTTTGAATGTTTCCGGTTGGCCCTCCGGGCGGAAAGTGTGATGGTTAATATCGAGGCGTAGTGTCGATACAGCCTTCCAAGCTGCTGTTTCAGTGGAATACTGCGTGACTGGGCCAACTACGAGCGCGCGCATTTTGGGCTTTCCATTGGCGTCAATCTCCCGCCATCTGTAGACCCAGACTTCAGGTCCCTTCTGCCGTTTGTGCCGGCTGAAGAAACCGTGTTGATACCGTGGTCGATTCAAGGAATTTGCTCCTCTCTCCGACCCCGATGGCTATCCAATTTTACCGTTTTTGACTGAAGCCAGGAAGCCAATTCCGAGAGCCGAAAACGCCACGTGCGCCGCAATCCATCCCCAATCGGATGTGCCGGAACAAACCCTTGCCGGGCGAGGTTCAGTAGCGTTTTACGTTGGAGCCCTAGAAAATCAGCCGCCTGCTGGCCATCGACGAACTGTTCATCTGTGAAACCTGCCGGAAGTTGCATGTGAAACATCCTCGATATGAAGTGAGTCAAAATGGGTTCAGCGGGGAGCGCCTCATCTTTCCGGTACGCGTTATGCGATGTACATTTCAATACGTTCGCATAAATGGAAGAGTGAGAGCAAGCTCATTTCGATTCAGAATGCTGGTTTGATTTTGTCCCCAGGACAGGCTAATCGGTAGGCTTCCTGCTTCGTGCCTTGTGCGACTTCTCTGCTTCAGCTTCCAAGCGGAGGTTTTCGGCGTGGTGCCGTATCGCGGCCTCATAGATCATTTCCCAGGCAATAGGAAACTGTTCCTTCGCCCCGAGTAGTCGGACGATAGCGAACTCGGGGCGGCTTTCGATCACAATCCTGCGCTTCTTGCCGTTCTCTTTAACGGATGAAGCAGAGACAAAAACCGTCTGTGCCTTGTGTTCAATGAGGTAACTCATTCACACTTTCTCCTATCACAACCCGGCCTGCCCGATTTTTTGTGTCGGCGAGATTGTCAGTTAAAGGCGACAAGTGCACGAGATGCACCTTCGCAGCCAGGGGTGTAGGACGGTACGGCTTGAGGCCGCATCATCTGAACTACCTTGGTTTGGGCTGCTCTTTTGTCCACTGTGAGTGATTGGGCGTACAGTTCCATGGTGATTCTGGCGTTGGCGTGGCGTAGCGAATCCTGACAGACCTTCACATCTGCACCACTAGATTTGAGCAGGGTGGCATAGGTGCGTCTGAATGTGTGCCAGCCGATGTTCTTTGTGATCCCCAGTTTTGCAGCGGCTGGGCGTACATGGCGATTCAGGGCCATATCTGGCCAGTACGGTTTCTTGCCACCAGCGGCAGGGCTGGCAAATACCCAATCGCCCTGCCCGCTGAATGGAGAGTTTGACTTCAGGTTGGCCAGAGCGACGGCCAGGTCTGGGTCCAAGGCCACCGGCTTCGCAGAGGCTACCGTCTTCAGCTTTCCAATGTTCTGGTTCACAATGGATCGCCGCTGATGGATAGCCTTGGCCTCGAAGTCGATGTCTTCCCACTTCAGGCCAATGAACTCCCCACGACGTAAACCCGTTGCCGCCGCTACAAAGACCATTGTGCGGTAAGGGTCTGGTAGTGCATCCAAGAGGCCGATGAGTTCGCCAACTTCCAGAATGTCCGGTTCCTTCTGCCGTTGGGCGCTCTGTCTCACCTTGGTAATGGGGTTCCGGTCGTGCCATTCATACCGCTGGGCGTGACTATATAGGGCGTGGAACACGTTTCGCACCTTGGCCTTTGATGCATTGGCCAAGAGCAAACCGCCTAGCCAATCCTCCACCGCCACAGTCCGTACGTCTCCCAGTTTGTAGCTTTCCCAGCGTGGCAGGATATGCTGTTCGATCATCGTTCTATAGCACTCTCTGGTGGAATAAGCCTTGGTGGGCTCATCTTCACTGAGTTCCTTTTCGATGTAGTGAGCGGCAAGCTGGGCCACCGTTACTGCATCCCTGACGCGCTGGGGGCTTTCCTTGGTGATGTCCAGCCTAAGCGCAGCGGCGGCCTTCTCTGCCTTCGCTTTCGTCGGGAACTCGTGCTTTGTTCCCACAATTGCCTTACGCTGGATTCTTTTGCCATCTGGTCCTGTTTCACGCCAGCGGAAAATCCAGACGGCTTTACCCGAGTTGCGAGTTTCAATTGTCAAAGATCCGTGCTGGAAAGACTGTCTGGTGAGTGGTTGCATTTTGTATGCTCCGGTTCTCACGCGCACGAGTTGGCTACAGTGGATTGTAGACGGGTAGTCAACCACGAGTCGATAAGGGATGCGCGGAACATCCAGTAGCGCCCGATATGAAAGGCAGGGATGCTGTTCTCTCTGGCCATACGCAGAACGGTTTTTGGATGTAGCCCGAGTGTCTGGGCCGCTTCGTTCACGTTCAATAGAGGTTCAAACCCGCTTGCGGCAGATGCTTCAGTGATCAAAATCTATCTCCTTTTTATGTATGTGAGGCAACAAAATGAAGTCCTCCACCAGTCACTCGAAAAGAGCGGCTGATGGAGGACAGAACGGTGTGCAAAAGCCACTGCACACTTTTTGATAGAGGCAGGGTGATAGATTTCCCTATCACTACCTCAGCAGGGGCAGGACGGGGCCTCTGAGCGCGATTGTGTAAGGAACTCACACGCTTGATTATTATCGTGCCCGGTGTCGCACGCGTCGAGCCTCGACTGCAGCCCAAGGGTTGTTCCCCGTCGATCTGGTCGGCGCGCCATCTGT
>Ga0255355_1001346_pt1 | contig 11568 bp, 11 predicted proteins | sample HBST75metaG_FD_189943 | JGI IMG/M metagenome (GOLD analysis project Ga0255355, IMG submission 189943) | Peat soil microbial communities from Stordalen Mire, Sweden - H.B.S.T75 | ecosystem: Environmental > Terrestrial > Soil > Wetlands > Peat | place: Sweden: Norrbotten County, Stordalen Mire...
CTTCTGCTACACACTCCAACAACTCGCAAAGTCGCGCCCCACACGGGCGCGTGGATTGAAACAGACAATATGACCGGCAGTAACGCGCACCCCGCGTCGCGCCCCACACGGGCGCGTGGATTGAAACCTGTATGAGTTGTAGTATGTGGAATCGCTACCCAGGTCGCGCCCCACACGGGCGCGTGGATTGAAACCTGACTTCTGCTACACACTCCAACAACTCGCAAAGTCGCGCCCCACACGGGCGCGTGGATTGAAACAGACAATATGACCGGCAGTAACGCGCACCCCGCGTCGCGCCCCACACGGGCGCGTGGATTGAAACGACACGAGTGCGCCGGGGGTTGGGGTTACGCCGTCGTCGCGCCCCACACGGGCGCGTGGATTGAAACCGGTAGAGCGAGATCTGCTGGAGGTAAAGGCTGGTCGCGCCCCACACGGGCGCGTGGATTGAAACATGGAGAACATCTGTGCAGCGCAATAGTTTGTGGAATTGCGCTCTGCGCCCATTCTGTTCGGTCCTTTTTTCTCCTTGCGTCCCCAACGGTTCGATTCGCTTTGTTGGATTCTCCCGGTCTTTCATGCAATGAATCCACTATCCCCCCACTGATTCCTTGACAAGAACTCCTTTGATTGCATCTGCTTGTCGCATCTCTATTGTTGTGTAACGTATACTTCTGCTGTAAACCGCATCAGATGAGGGAAGGAACATGGTCGCACCAAAGAAGATGGCAGCCTACACGAAGCGCAGAGTCGTCGCTCCCGCAGAGAAGCGGACTCAAGTCCGGCTTACGGTGGATTCCAAATTCACCAAGACGCATTTCAACCAACTCTTTGCCGTGCTGAAAATCCGCAACAAGAACGCCCTGGCCGAGCACATCATTATGAATTTCAAAACCAAAGCCGCTCAGGCGCAGATTCAGGCGTTCTATAACGGCCCGTAGCTGGACATTCCGTTTCAGAACATTGACACATCGTTCGTCTTCCCATTGACCCACGAGATTGCCGATGAACTGGAAAGAGTGGGTGGGGAAATTCTTGGAGGCGTGAACAAATCGAAGACGTTTCGCGTGATGGTGGCCTACTTTGCAGCCGTCCACAAACTCAAGACGCCAGCCCGTCCCACATCCGTGTAGTCGCCGTCAGTACATATTGATGGCGGCGACCACGTCGACGCGATGATCGCGGAAGGCCCGCTGCCGACGACAATGGCACATAGCTCATGCTCTTCGTGGGCGCTGACGGGCGGTTTCTTCAGCAACGGGCTACCTGCCGCCTCTTTCCTGCTGGCGTTGGCGCGGATTTGCCAGGCGCTGTTGCAGGCGCAGGGCGTGTTGCATCTCCTCGTCCGTAAATCGGACGAAGATGCCGTGTTGCGCTGCAATCTTTGTGACCATCCGCTTCCACTCCACGCTGCCATCACACGCGATTCGCGGTCCGAATTTCTGGATGGCCATCTCCAATCCGAAAAGGACGGCGGCTTTATCCTGGTTGAGAACGGTGACAATGCGCCCGCGGTCGATGACGGAGACCCGTTCATTGAGCATGTAGGACACGTCGCCGGTTTTGCGGTTGATTGTCCAGATGCGTGTCGCGGCAATCTTATTTGCGAGGGCCTGTTGCTTTTGTTGGCTTGCAAGTTGCTGTTGTGCGAGATCGGCCCAGTCTGTGCTGCCGTCATGATCGGGCGGTGGACAGATGTGCAGCGCGTTTGATTCCAGCCTTGCATCGAGCCGCCGCTGATTCCGTTGATCCGCATATCGCCATCCTCGAAGTTGGGCGGCCGCACGCGCATCTCCCTCGCTGGCCCTGTCCGCTACCCAGGTGCGGAGATTCTTCGGAAATGCCTCCTGCCGCCCCTATCGTGGATAATTGGAGCGATGGAGCTATTCAACAATGCCGCATCAGATCGTCAAGAAGTTAACGCCGGAAGAGGAAGAGCTTGCAGCCAAGCGAGAAGAACTGGCGCGTCTCGAAGCGCAACTTGCGGATCAAGAGCTTTTGTTGGCCAGCCTGAAAGCGGAATTGGCTGCGTTTGAGGGCCTGTATCTTCGCCGGGTAGGAGTGCTGTATGCCGAACTCGACGAATGGAATGCGCGACTCGCCGAACTCCGCGCTGAGCAGGCCGGAACTCCCGAAGCAAAAACCGAGGCGGCAGAGGCGCGCACACAGGCTGAGGAGGCATATTCTGCGGCTCACGGTGAGGCAGCGGAAGTTCAGCCCCTTACATCGTCCCCTGAATTGAAAAAGCTCTATCGCGAAGCCGCCAAACGGGTCCATCCGGATACCGCAACCGATGAGGCCGACCGCGCCCGCCGTGAGCGTCTGATGAAAGAAGTTAATGCGGCTTATGCGACAGGAGATGAAGACGCGCTCCGGCGCATTCTCGCCGGTCTCGATACCAGCCCCGATGCAGTACAAGGTTCCGGCATAGGCGCGGACCTGATTCGCGTATTGCGCCAGTTAAAACAGATTCGGGACCGCATTGCTGCAATCGAGTTGGAGGTTACAAGGCTTTCAGAAACCGATCTTGCCCATCTGAAGGCGAAGGCGGAAGCCGCAGCCAACGAGGGCCGTGACCTGCTTGCAGAGATGGCGTCCAGAGTTGAAGTAAGAGTGAACGCCTTGCGGGAGAAAGTAGATGCCACTTTAGAGGAGGCACGCAAGTGAGTCCTGAGAATTCGAACACAGAAATTCTGCTCACGACCCGCGGAGCACTCACACGTCCAACGGTCAGTACCCTTGCACACCGAGGGTTGACCGACCTAGAGAGGACTGAGGAAGCAGACCGATGGCTTGAAATGGCGAGTGAGCACTCATCAAGGGATTGTGACGCACTCATGGCAGTGCTTGATTCCAACAAGATTAACTTTCGTACAAAGAAAGGACGCAAGCCTCTTGATACGTGGTCAGAAAGTACGGAACATCGCGCAAATATGAGCGCATATATTGACTGTCTGCTGCGTGCCGCTGCTGCGAAACCAGATTATGCAAAGCCTCAGATAGAAATCGCTGCGGCATATCTCAAAGGGTGGGGTGTCGAGGAGAGCCGGGATGAAGCATTGCGGCTACTGCGTGCGGCTGCTTCCTTAGCTACCCCGGATGATTTATGTGAAATGAGTCACCAAATTGAGTACGAGGTCGCTGGAAGCGACCCCTGGCCTGAAGGCATGAGGGAAGCGGAAACATGGTACCGCAGAGCGGCTGAGCAAGGGTATGCCACTGGTCAGTTCAATCTGGGCGAGATGTATTCGAAGGGAGAAGGCGGCTTACAGAAGAACTATGAACTTGCGAAGTTTTGGTTTAGCAAGGCGGCGGAGGGCGGCGACTTCCCACCTACGGAATACGCACTCCGGGCTTATTGGGATGAGCAGCAAAGCAAATCGAAGTAGTGCTCGGACTGGAGACACAATGCCAACTACATACCTCGACCAAAACGCATTGATTGGACTCGGGCGAAAGGCGCGAGCTTCTGAGTTTCGAATGAAACTTGATGAAGTGCTCGACTCTGGAGCATTGAGAATTGTTCTCTCACTTTGGCATTTGGTTGAGACCGCACACACCCCGAAGCTTGAGAATGCGATTGAACTGGCTCGATTCATCGAAAGTCTCCGCCCCGTATGGCTCTTCGAGAGGCATGATGTATTGCTTTTGGAGGTTGCTGAAGACTTCTACAAGTATGCCCACATTGAATTTGAACGTGCACAGAGAATCTCGACCTTCTCCGCCATGTACGCTGCCTTGAACCGAAGTGCAGACGGCTCGCTATTTGATATTCCTCGCGTTGAGCTTGTAACGCAATGGTGGAATCATCCCGACCAGATGCAACCACTGGAAACTGCATACAAGGATAACGCTGATGCTCTTCTGGGCATTAGAAAAATAAAGAAGCAGGGCAAGATGACCGACGATATCAGGAATCAGACAAGACGGATATTGCTCGAAAACACTGTTCCTACAACAACACCATTGGGGTTGGATATTGGTCGTGAGTTGCGAGAAGAATACATTGCACAGGCCAAGGAAAACTTGATTCCTAGCTTAGCGATCGATGATACGATTGCAGAGCAGGAATGGGATGCCAAAGGCGGGGCTGACCGGAATACTCTGATTGACAAGTTCCACATTATCCCTGCTTTGCCCTACGTCGATGAAATCGTCTCTGGCGACAACTTCTTTCAGTCAGTTTACCCTGCCACAGTCAAGACTGGACATGTAAAGGCGAAGCTTATTGGGAACAAGGAATTTCTCGAACGGTTCAAGTAGGGTTTCCAGCGAGAATCAACGCGGGATGCGCCTCACAGCATAATTGGCGGCTGGCCCACATCCCACTAAATCTCTGAATATGGGTGCACCTGTTCTGGATTTTCAGACCTGAGTTTTCCCACTGGCCCGCCGTCGGCATCTTCTTCCTGGAACTGATGAATGTAGCGAGGATAAGCAGGCCGACTGCGCCCATGTAGAGCATCGTTTTGAGGTTCTTTTGCAGCACGCCTTTCGGCTGCGGCGTCCGGTCGGTCAACTGCGAGCCTTTGAAAGTCGTTGCACTATCTGCCATTCGGTTACCCCTTTCTCGTGAGTTCCATCTTTTTCTTGCCCAGCTCGACGTATCCGTTATCCGTCACCTTGGGGATGATGTATGTCCCATCACGTAGGTCATAGTTGATGAGGTTCGGCTTGCCGCCGCGCTGTGTCCGCTCCAGAAAATCTGCCCAGTCCTGCATCATCTTGGCCCGTGGCTCCAGATAGAGGGCGTGGTTGTAGGCGGCACTGACGGCATTTCGCGGAGCGTGGGCCAATTGCAGCTCGATGTGCTCATGGTTGTAACCCTGCTCGTGCAAGGTCGTCGAGGCGAGCCCACGGAAGCCGTGGCCGGTCATGCGGCCTTTGTAGCCCATGCGCTCCAGAGCTTTAAGAATTGTATTGTTGCTCATTGGCTTCTTGAGATTGCGATCACCGGGGAAAAGCCATTCGCTGTGCCCTGTGAGATTGTGCAAGATTGTTAGCGCCTCTAATGCCTGCGTCGCCAACGGCACAATGTGAGGAGTGCGCATCTTCATGCGCTCGGCAGGTATATCCCAACGGGCGGCTTCGAGGTCGGACTCAGCCCATTTTGCCTGAATTAATTCACTGGTACGTACAAAGGTCATGGCCAGTATTTTCATTGCCAAGCGTGTGACGTGCGTTCCCTGGTAGACCTCGATGCTCCGCAACAGCTCCGGAAGCTCCCTGGCATCCACGCGGGCATAGTTCACCTTGCGAGTGGTCTTGAGGATGTCGCTGGGGCGAATCTCAGTGGCAGGGTTGCGTTTGGCATATCCGTGGGCGATACCGTAGCGAAAAACCTGCCCCACCGTCTCCAGAGCGCGTTTGGCAATATCCCGCGCACCGCGATCCTGAATCGCATTGGCCATCGCCACCAATTCCGGCGCTTCGATCTCCGCAATGGGCCGCGCACCGAGGCAGGGCAGAATGTCGGCCTCCATGCGCCGCCGGACCGAGTCCACATGGCGCGGGCTCTTCCCCCCCTGCCAATGCTCCAGCCACTGTGCGGTTATGCTCTGAAATGAATTTTCAACGGCGGCCTTTTCGGCTGTTTTCTCGGCCTTGCGCTGTGCCATTGGGTCAACGCCTGTCGCCAGCAGCTTGCGGGCCTCGGCGTGGCGTTCTCTGGCCAGCGCCAGAGGTACATCGGGGTATTTCCCGAAGGACATGAGCTTTTACTTGCCGTCAAACCTATAGGACCAGCGCCACAACTTCCCGCCGGTCGGCTTGACCCAGAGGTACAGTCCGCCGCCGTTGCCCATGCTGTAGGCTTTTACCGCCGCCTTGGCCCTTTTGATCTCCGTATCGGTCAGTCCGGCCATGCCATTCCTCCCTGTTTAAAAAATACACCCACTTCAAAAACAGAATACACCCAAAAGTACACCCACCAGAACACGGCTGCACTTGGATGCATTAGGACGCATAAAGACGCAAAGCCAGCATTTGCTAGGCTTTACGTCTGTTTGTTGGATGTCGTTGAATGTTCTTGGAAGAAGTCTTGGCGGAGGGAGAGGGATTCGAACCCCCGGTACCCTTTCAGGCACAACGGTTTTCAAGACCGCCGGTATCAACCGCTCACCCATCCCTCCGTAAGGGAGAAACCGCTTTTTAAAAATGCACTACGAGAACCTGCTCCTCACGTTCTGAGCCTCGGATTGCATCGTCGTAGCATAGCCGCGCATCGAGAGTTCGCATTGCGGTTCGACTCCGCAGCTCCGCGCCATCTCTCATGATATACGACTCTCGGGTGGCCGCCGCATTGTCGTGCGGGAGAATTGCTCTGATGGCGGTTAACGTGCGCCGCCGTGCGCGCCATGCAAAAGGGGAGCCATTGCGGCCCCCCCTTTCCATTATTGGCAATAGGGTTGGGGTTGAATTACTTCTTGCCTTCCAGTTCATCGGCCAGTGCATTGGCGCCGTAGAGCTTGCGCAGCCCTTCGATCATTCCCGCCGAGTGTACCGCGACCGTCCGGTTCTTGCTTCCGTCATAAACAAAATCGCCGGCCAGCGACTCGATGTTGCCGTCGAAGACCAATCCCACCAGTTCGCCGTCGCGATTGATCACCGGTGAGCCGGAGTTGCCGCCGATAATGTCGTTGGTTGTGACGAAGTCCAGCGGAGTTGAAAGCTCCAGCTTGTCGCGGCCCGCTGCCTGCTTGGGCGTCAGGTCGAAGGGCGGCTTGTTGCTGAAGCTGGCTGCGCGGTCATAGAGACCATAGAAGGTGGTGAAGGGCGGAGCGATGGTGCCGTTGTAGGGATAGCCCTCGACCGCTCCGTAGCTCAACCGCAGCGTGAAGGTGGCGTCGGGATAGGCGTCCTTGCCATAGACCAGAAAGCGAGCCTTGCCCAGTTTTTCTCCGGCCGGGGTCAGCACGCTGGTGATCGTGTCGCGCAGGCGGAGGTAGGTCATGCGAGTAATAGGGTCCACGCGCCGCGCGGCCACAATCATCGGATCGGTGGAAGCAGCCACCGCTGCCTCGCCGCCGTCGATCAGTGATTTACGGAAGGAAACATCGGCCAGCTTGGTTCCATCCACCAGCGCATTTACGGTTTTGTCCACGTCGCCGCCCTGCAGGATGGCCTGCACATAGGCGTCGTCCTTGCCCAGTTTTTCCTCGCCCAGCTTGAGCGCTGCGGCCATGAATAACTTATCCGTGGAGGGATAGATTTTAGCCGGTGAGAGCATCTTTTGATTCAGCGAGTCCAGGCCGGCCTCATGGAACTGGGGCAACCGCTCGCCATCGGGCTTCTTGATCTCAGCCACGTACTGCACAATCTGCATTGCCAGCGTGAACAGTTGACTGTCAGTGCGGCGGAAAACCTGGCCCTTCATCTCCGGCTTTAGCTTCTCTTCAGCGCGGGCGATTGTCTCCCAGGCATCGCCGTAAGCCTTTTGCCACTCGGGATTGGCGGTTACCTTGGCGCGGAAGTCGTTCTCTTCTGCCTGTTTCTTGGTCAGAATTACCTTGTCGGCCAGCGCATCGCGGCGGCCCAGGTAGACCTTCTGGCTGTTCTGCAACCCGAAGATGGTGGTGCCCACCAGGCGCTGATTCTCCGTACTCTGCGCGGCAAAGGCCTGCGCCGTGGCAATACGGCGTGTCAAATACTCGATCATCGCCGGCCCATGCACATCGCGCTCCATCAGCAACTCGGCCACCGTGTCGTCGCGCTCCGTCGCTCCGGGATGGCCGGAGACGAACACCAACTCGCCCGGCGCGGCGCCCTTGGCGCTCCATTTCAGAAAGTTATCAGTATGCAGCGGCTTGCCGTTTTCGTAGACGCGGAAGATGGCCATGTCCAGGTCGTAGCGCGGATAGGTGAAGTTATCCGGGTCCCCGCCAAAGAAGGCTGCTTGCTGCTCGGGTGCAAAGACGATGCGCACATCGGTGTACTTCTTGTACTGGTAGAGCCAGTATTCGCCGCCCTGGTAGAACGAGACCACGTCGGAGCGCAGGCCTGTCTTGTCCTTGCTTTCTTTTTCGATGGCCGCTTTTTCGGCATCGCGGGCCTTCTGTGCCTTGGCCTCGTCGGCAATGCCCTTGGCCGCGCTCTGCACTCGCGCCGTCACGTCTTCCATGCCCACCAGCACATTCACTTCCAGGTCGGGAGACTTCATCTCGGCATCCTGAGTGGACGCATAAAACCCGTCGCGAATGTAGTCGTGCTCGGCTGTCGAGTTTTTCTGCAACTGGCCGCGGGCCACGTGGTGATTGGTTAGTACCAGGCCGTCGGCGCTGATAAACGATCCTGAGCCGCCATCCATAAAGCGCACGCTGGAAAGGCGAACGTGGTCCAGCCAGGCTTGGCTGGGATGAAAGTTGTACTTGGCCGCCAGTTGCTTCAGTGGCGGGTTGTCAAAGGTCCACATGCCTTCTTCGGCGCGGATCACAGGTCCTGCGGCCAGCAGAAAAGCCGCCGGCAGCAGCACAACGGAATGAAGTTTACAAGCGAACATAAAATCCTCAAGAAGAACAGCACCACTCGCCAACAGTAGTGGGGGGATCAGAGGGCAAGGCAGACAGCCTGCGCCCGTAACTCAAATTTCCGACTTCCCATCATACCCCAGCCGAGCCCTCCCGAGGCGTGCGCGCGGCAGTCGTTGTTGAAAACATCCGCCGCGTGAATTCAGTCGCAGGTAAGCCCAGTGGTTCCCTTGGGAGCCAGATAGCCCCCGCTGTTGCCGCTGAGGGTGTAGGTGGTGGTGCTGGTTGATCCGTTGATGGAGCCCGAGTAGTAAACACAATGGCCGCCGCCGTCGATGTTGCTCACGGTGGTTCCGTTCAGCGTCAACCCGGCCAGTGTCGTCAGATACGAGGTTCCAGTGACCGTCCATTTGCTGGCCGAGTCCAGGACCAGGCTTACGGTTTTTCCGGTGTTCGCGGAGTTGATCGCGCCAGTCAATGTGGAGCCGGCCTGAGAGCTATCCATAGAAATTTGGACCATCGCCGTGCTGATGTTGTCCACAATGACGTTGCCGGTCACGGCTGTGCCCATGGCTGTGAAGGTGACGTTCCCCCCATTCGAGCCCGCCGTGCCCCAGGTTCCGCTGTTCAGAGCCTGGGCCGTCAGCAGTGTCCCATAGCTGTTGGTGGTGGTCGAGGTGTTGTTGGCCACCGTTACGTCGGTCAGCGAAATCGTCGCCGTGGTGTTGGCAACTGAAAACAGCGTGGCAGGATTGTTTTGCCCGCTCGACGTCGAACCGCTGGCGCAGGTCGTGCTCGTCGAGGTCACCGGGCAGTTATAGGTGATTGTCCCTCCGGACATGGTAAAGCTCGACATACCGCTTATGCTTGAGGAACTGCTGTAAAGCAGGACGCCTCGGTCGTCGCCGCCTGTGCCGCTCAGTATCGCGCCGGTCAGAACTGCGGGACTATCGTATCCATTCACCACTGCGGCCTCTGCATTACTGGCGGTGAATGTTCCGCCCGTGACCTCCGAGGTTCCAGTCAAATAGATGCCGGCAGATTGGTAACCGCCAGCCGTGTATGTGCCGCCGCTTATCCACACTGTGCCACCACCCTGGCCGCTTGCCACCACTGCGCTGCTTGCGCCTGAGGTCGTCGCCGTAATGTTGGTCAGGTTCAACGTGCCGCCTTCTGTCGCGCCCACGCCGTGGGCATTGCCGCCGGTTGTCGTAATGGTGGTGCCGTTGAGGGTGACGGTCGCGCCATCGCCGGAGGCGAAAACGCCGTTGCCGTACAAACCGGTAGTACGGATGCTTCCGCCAGTGACGTTGATCGAACCGCCGGTAGCCGAGGTCGTGCTTGATCCATAGGCCAGAATCGCGGCATCGGTGCCGTAGAAACTGGAGTCGTTGGCGTTCGTGCCCACACTGCTGGAGACGATAGTCGGATTGGTTACGGTAACCGTAGTGCCGGAGTTCTGGGCGCAGATTGCGCTTTCGTTCGCGCTCGAAACCGTGATCGACTGACTCGTCAGCGTATTCGTGCCGTTGGTATACGCATCGGCGGCGGTGGCGTAGACGCTGTTGGTGCTGTCCTGATCGCCGCAATCCGCCGAACTGGACGATGCGTTGACAGTAATGCTCACGGCCGCGGAAGTGCTGGTGTCGTAGGTCGAGTCGCCGCCGTAGGAGGCGGTTATTGAGTGCGTGCCCGTGGTCGAGAACGAGGTGGATAGTGTCGTGGTTCCCGAATTCAGCGTCCCGGTTCCCAGCGAGGTTGTGCTGTCGTAGAACGTGATTGTCCCGGTCGCCGCCGAAGGCGAAACTGCGGCCGTCAAAGTCACACTCGCGCCCTCGACAGGCGTCGTCGTTGACGGCGTAAGCGTGGTGGTTGTCGAGGTGAGGCTTGCCGCGCTGACGGTAATGCTCACCGCGGTGGATGTGCTGGCGGAGTAGGTCGAGTCGCCTCCGTAAGAGGCGGTAATCGATTCCGTGCCGGCGGTCGAGAATGAGGTCGACAGCGTAGCGGTTCCCGAATTCAGCGTCCCGGTTCCCAGCGAAGTCGTGCCGTTATAGAAGGTGATCGTCCCGGTCGCCGCCGAGGGCGAAACGGCGGCCGTCAAAGTCACGCTCGCTCCCTCGACGAGCGTCGAGGTTGATGCCGTGAGCGTGGTGGTGCTCGTCGTCGTACCGGTTGGCGCCTGCCAAAAGTCGCCACAACCGGTCAGCAGCGGCGCCGCTGCAAGCATCAGCAGCATCAGAACCATGCCGGCGCAAACGGATTTGTCTTTCACCATTGTGTTTCTCCAACTCGTGCCCGCAGAGAGAAATATGAGGGAATGTTGCCGAAAACGAAGGCCAATCGATAGACGCCAGGTTCCGGGGATTCGCTCACGGTTGTGGCAGCACCAGCACTTCGATTCCGCTGGCTGCGCCCTTCTTGCGGAAGATTTGTTCGGTGGCTTTCTGGAACTCCTCCGGCCGTGCGTTCGGAATGTCGGTGAAGGTTTGCGGATTGCGATCCGTCAGCGGAAACCATGAACTCTGCACTTGGACCATGATACGGTGGCCGCGGCGGAAGGTATGAAAAAGATCGGGCATGGTAAAGTCGATTTCCGTCTCTTTTCCCGGCGTCAGCGCTTCCGGCTTCTCCCAGCCATTTCTGAATTTTGCCCGGAACGGTTCGCCGCGCAGCAGTTGCTGGTAGCCGCCCATGTGCAGCGGCGGTCCGTCCAGAATGCGCTTGTTGCCGTGCAGGGTATCCGGCGAGTCCGGGTAGTCTTCCGGATAAACGTCGATCAGCTTCACGTCAAAATCGGAGTCAGTCCCTGAGCTAGCGATCTTGAGCTTGGGTGAGATCGGTCCGGCGATGGTCACATCTTCTTCCAGTGGCTCGCTCTGGTAGACCAGCACATCGGGCCGGTAGCTGGCGAAGCGCTGGTCGTCCACCATGTAGCGCTGCGGAACCGTGTCGGTGGTGTAACCCACAAATGGAACCGGATGGTTCGGGTCGCTCACATACTCATCTACGCCGCTCTCGTCCGTTGGCGGATTGAAGCTCAGCTTGCCGCCCGCATGGAAGTAAAGCGTCTTCGCCGCGGCGGCCTTGGGCGGCCACG
>Ga0255355_1001361_pt1 | contig 11478 bp, 15 predicted proteins | sample HBST75metaG_FD_189943 | JGI IMG/M metagenome (GOLD analysis project Ga0255355, IMG submission 189943) | Peat soil microbial communities from Stordalen Mire, Sweden - H.B.S.T75 | ecosystem: Environmental > Terrestrial > Soil > Wetlands > Peat | place: Sweden: Norrbotten County, Stordalen Mire...
GCTGCGAGCCTTACCGTGAACTGATCGCGCTGGAGTTGGAGCGCGACCGGAACGCGATGGGAATCTGGCAGGATCTTGTCGACCGCCATGGGTTCGCAGGTGGCTACCAGAGCGTGAGGCGATTCGTGCGCAATTTGCACGGTGCCGCAACGCCGAAAGCGCGGGCGATCATCGAGACCAAACTCGGTGAAGAGGCGCAGGGTGACTACGGCACGGGGCCGATGGTGCGCGATCCCGACAGTAGCAAGTACCGGCGCACGCGGCTGTTCGTCCTGACGCTGGGCCGGAGTCGCAAGTCGGTTCGGCTGCTGGTCTTCCGTTCCAGTGCGCGGGTGTGGGCCGAGCTTCATGAGAAAGCATTTCGCCGGCTTGGCGGTTCTCCGCGGATCGTGGTTCTCGATACCCACATGCCGATGTCATACCCGACCATGGCGAAGCGCTCGTAGCCGAGTGCAGACATCAGCCCGATCATGTCTTTGGCCAATGTCGCCTGGTCGTAGCCATTCGACGGCTTATCGGAAAGCCCAACACCCCTGGGGTCTGCCGCAATGACCCTAAAATGCCCCGCAAGCTCCGGCATGACGAACCGCCATGCGTACCAGGTCTGAGGCCACCCTCCTAAGAGAAGTAGCGGCTTGCCCGATCCGCCGATAACTACGTGCAGTTTGAGGCCGTCCACATCAATCAACGAACTTGCGAAAGTATCGCGGAATCCTTCCGGCAACTCAGGGACACCCGTAACGGAACCAAATCCTTGCGGCCGCCCAGCGGCAATCGTGCTCGGTATTGAGATGGGCATCGCTAAACCTCCATTCTGTATCTCCTGTTACATATTCGACAGTACAGGTTTTGCGGGCCCTGCGTCAAATTTGTAATACTGATTACAGAACGGTGCGCGCCGGATACGACGATACCGTTCATTTTCAGTCAAAAGCCTGGATCGTTCCGTGGAGGAGCATGCAAACATCGGTTCGAACAGTCCCAATCTTGCTGACCATATTGCTGGCGGCTTCCTGCGGCTTGATTGTCGCCAATCTTTATTACGCATAATGGATGTAGAAACGCGCGACAAATGGCGGATGCGTAAGATTGTGCTGCGGAACCAGTCAGTTTATAGTGACGCGGCTCCTAATCCAAAGCGTTTTCGGAAGATGAATATCAAGCTATCTCCGGCATGGCGACAAGCTGTTTGTAGGTGATGGTTTGTGAGCAGATGCAGGCGCGCAGCAGGCGAACCATCAAGTCCGGTTCCATGGTGCGGCGGTTGAGCCTGTAGTTGAATTCGGCGACGTAGTGCTTGAGGTGTTTTTGCTCGACCTTGTGGTGGGTGCCAAGCAGAAACCGCTTCAGGTTCGACAGCGTGATGTGAACCCAGGAGAATAGCTCATGTGCTGGCTCATTCTGCTTGGAGATGGCCGTTGCCGTGTGCTCAAAGCCCTTCTGCTTCAGGCGCCGGTAGCCGTGCCAGCCATCGGAAAGAATATGGCTGCCGGGCTTGACCTTGTCGGCGAGAAACTTCTCCAGCGTTGTCGTGGCCGCGTCGGGAATCACCTCCAGAGCGGCAAATCCCGGTACCGGTTTTTGGCCCGGCTTCCCAGAGCCGCGATGTTCCACTGCCACGGCCACCACGGATTTGGTCCGCACGCCGCGTGTGCCGCGTCCGCGCCGCCCCTCGCCATGCTCCTCACCACCTACATAGCCTTCATCGACCTCCACCAGCCCGCTGAGCCGGTAGTGCTGATCGCGGTCGCTCATCGCCTTGCGGACCTTATGCAGCATCAGCCAGGCGGTGGGATAACTGACGCCAATTTCCTTGGCCAATTGCACGGCTGAAATACCCTTCTTGTCGTGGCTCATGCGGTAGATCGCCCAAAAACAGCTCGACAGCGGTGTCCGCGTCTTGTGAAAGATGGTACCAATGACCTGAACGGAAGCTATGGCGTGAGCACGATCTTGCCGATGCCACCCTTTTCGGCCAACTTCTGGGCTTCACCTATCTGCGAGAGCTTAAGCCTTCTACTGATGGGTATGGAAAACACACCCTGTGCCACTTCACGGCCAAGCTGCTCCAATCTTGTTGAATCGGGCTTTGCCCAAACAGATACGACGCGCAGATCGCGTCCCTGTGTGGATGCGGGAGCGCCAAGCACGGTTGCGAGCACGCCATTCTTCCTGATGTGAGGGAGAATCCGGTCAATGGTCTCATGGCCAACCATGTCGGCAACAGCATCGAGTTCAGGTAGGCCGGCAATCTCCTTCTCGTTATCCAGTGCGATGACGAGATCCGCACCCAGGCCTTCAGCCTCTTTCTTTTGGCTAGCACGAACTCCTGCAATGACATGAACTCCGTGCTGTTTGGCAACATGAACAGCGGTTCGACCGACGCCTCCGATTGCACCCGTGATGAGAATGGTTTCTCCTGGCCTCGGCTGAATGCCAACTTCTATGACTTGGGCACCGGTGAGCAACACCAAAGGCAATACCGCTGCGTCGATGGCGTCAAGAGCATCAGGTGTACGAGCGAGATCCTCAGGCTTGCAAACGACGTATTCAGCATAGGAATGATTGACCAGACCAAAGACCCGATCACCAACCGTCAGGCCAGTTACACCTTCACCAAGCGCAACCACCTCCCCTGAAAGATCGCGGCCAAGAATGGCTGGCAACTCAAGCGGCATTAGCTCCTTGAGGTCACCGCGGCGCAGTTTCCAATCAATTGGATTGATGCTCACCGCTATCGTCTTCACCAATATTTCACCGGCTGCTGGAACAGGCAAAGACACATCTTCGTAAGAGAGCCGATTGACGTCTCCATAACCGTGTAACAATACAGCCTTCATCATCTTTTGTGTCATAAGCTCCATCTCTCCTCGTGCGTTCGTACCGCGTTCTTGACTGTGATCATCACATTCCCGCAATTTATACAGAGATTCTCGCGCTTGAATCCGAAGCGGAATGTCCCCAATTGTAGCTGAGCCGTTCCCCACCGGCCCGCACCGAAGAGCGGGCCGGTTTCCTACCGCAGGCCTCCTGAGACATGAATTAGTTCTCCCGTGATCCAGCGGCTTTCGTTGGTAGCCAAAAAGACAACCGCCTCAGCAATGTCCTGCGGCTGCCCAATTCTCCCAAGCGACGTCATCCTGACCAAACCCGCGACCACATCGGACCCCTCCGCTCCTGAAGCACGAAACCCCTCCGTCGCTGTTACGCCAGGCAGAAGGGCGTTGACGCGGATATTGCGCGGTCCAAGCTCATTCGCCAGAACACCTGTGATCGTGTTCACGGCACCCTTTGTAGCCGCGTACACCACAGTTTGAGATGGCATCTGCGTCGCAACATAGGACCCGATATTGATGATCGAGCCACCTTCGCTCGGAAAGAGCGGTAAGACATTGTGGACGTGCTGAAGGCAAGGCATGCTGACCACCGCTTCTCCTGATGCCAAGCTCTCGACGGTGAACCCGAGAGTCAAGCCGTACGGCATCATCGCTCTGTTCTGCGCTCTCAACCGTTGCAAACTGTCCAGCATCGCGCTACTCCTCCAAAAAAGCACCCTTCTCTTTCACAGTAGCGGCCTGGTCTCATATCGTCCAATACCTAATTTGTCCTAAATTGATATGATTTTATATATGAAGAATCAACTCGAACTTCGTCAAATGCGTTATTTCCTGGCAGTCGCCGAAACTCTGCATTTCGGTCGCGCGGCGAAGAAGCTACGGATGGCTCAACCAAACCTGAGTTTGCAGATTCGCAGAATCGAGAAAGCTCTCGGTCACGATCTCTTCATCCGTACAACACGAGGGGTTGCACTCACAGCTGCCGGAGTCTTTTTGGCGGCCAGGGCCGGATCACTGCAGACAAGCTTTGACGAAGCAATACAAACGGCGCAGCGTATCGCCGATGGACAAGAAGGTACTCTGACCATTAGCTTCAGCGGCTCAGCAATGTATATCCAAATGCCGCCCTTCGAAGCCTTCCGCGATGCCGAGAGCGACCACGCCACCCTCGCCCATGGACTCACGCACTGGACAGAGCACCCGCAGCGCCAGTGCCGCGATTTGGGGTGCAAGAGCTGGAATGATGCCGGTTACGCCGCCGAAGAGCTGATCGCCAAATTGGCTAGCGCGTTCATCTGTGTCGACCTCAATCTGGCACCGGAAACACAGGAATGAAGTCGCTGCCAAGCAGGCTGGAGTCATAAACGAATCCGTATTCCTTGAGCAGGCTAAGCGATCTATCACTGAAATCCCAGGCGGGCGACCGGTAGCCAACCGGCCGTACTCCTGCCGTACGATGCAACGCCTCCAGGCCCTTTTCCAATACCTCGGTCTCGTGGTCAACATCCAACTCCGCAGGATTCTCATGGACCCAACCGTGGTGACCTATCTCGTGCCCCTCATCTCTAATACGCTTTATGAGATCGGGGAAAGCGTACGCAGTATGTCCGGGTACAAAGAACGATGCGCGGATATCCTTACGCTTCAAGAACTCCAGAACACGCGACGTGCCTAAAACAGTGAACTCGCCGCGCGATATCGCGCTGATGTTCTTCGTTTTCATGGTCCCGATCCAGACGGACATGGCGTCTACATCGAAAGTAAGACAAACGGAAATGGTCGGCATGTTTTCCTATCCTCGGAAATTGCTTTGAGTTCAAAAAATGGAAACCTTCGCTATTGTTGTGAGTAGCCCCAAATCTTCTTCAATCGGGACGATCCTTCGTCCATAGGGTGCACCGCAGGTTTCTGCCAAGCGAGGATGCTCTACGAAAGGAGTCTTTGTGCGCACGCTTTTTGATGCACCCGCTTTTCGGCCCGAGCAATCGGAGTTGGCCCAACCAGGACGCGATGCCAGAGTAGAATCGATACGGATGTTGTTTCTCCCTCAGGGAATGCGGGGTTGCTGCAGGTTATCGACACACTTGATACCGTAAGCCCGCCGCGCGGGAGAAACAAGAACGCACTTTTAAGTGGTTCACCCACCAAAAGGTAAGCATGAAAACCAGATCCAGGGCCACGAAGGACACGCACTACCGAGAGATCTGCGCCGACCTCCTGGCAGACGCGCTCCGCTGTATCGACGGGCGCTGGAAGATGCCCATCCTTGCCCATCTATCCGGGAACGAGACCATGCGATTTTCCGACCTTGAGCGCGCAATTCCGCGAGCCTCGCAGAAGATGCTTACACAACACCTTCGTGAACTTGAACGAGATGGGGTCATTGCTCGGACGGTATACCCAGAGGTACCGCCGAGGGTTGAGTATCGTCTCACCGATCTGGGCAAACGACTGAGGCCGGTCTTTTTGGCTCTCGCCGATTGGGCGGATGCGCGAGATCCGCGAATGCAGATACCGTCAGCGGGCGAATTAGCTCGTCGCTGAGCTACAATCCTGCGATCAGTACCGACAAAAAGTCATTACCTCCCCATTGGAATTCTGCACGGTTCTGGCCTGAATATTTTTCAGGCAGCAGACGAGTCAGGATTTTGGAAGCCGTAACGCTTCTCGTGACTTCCCCCCGCCTGCCTTCCAGACGTAGGGCTCCGGATTGTGCTGAAGTCGAGGGAGCTTTGGGTCGGAGCATGGCAAACCAGACGTTCGGAAGCGTGACACACCCTGACACGCCACTATGGCCCGCTATCGTATTAGCCGCCGGGGCATCTCGGCACAGCGCACTCTATTGAATGGAGCCCACCTCGCTAACGCGGGCGACCGGTGAACTTACCTTTGATGGCCACGCCTGGATTGTGAGGCCCCCGCCAATTATCGCTGAAGATCACACACCCGACTGTTTATCGGACTCTCGCTCGCACCGCCAGTGAGCGACTCGGCGATTTTGCGTCATTCCAGGGTCATTATTGGCGTAAATGCATTTGTTGGTACTTTTCCCGGCAGCGAGACTGGGTGCGTCCAAAGCCGCGACGTACCCAGTAGACCGTTAGATCTGAGCCGCTCCGCCGTCTACGGAAATCTCCGCACCGGCGATGAAACTGGCATCCTCGGAGGCAAGGAAGGCGACAGTCTTAGCAATCTCCTCAGGTCGACCGAGCCGGCCCAAGGGGACCAGGGACGCAAGATGGCCGTGCAGTCCCTCTTTTTGATCCTCGGGCACGAGACCATTCATGCCGGGTGTCTCGACTGGGCCAGGGCTAACCACGTTCACGCGAATCTTGCGGTCTTTCAGATCCAATGTCCAACTGCGGGCAAACGAGCGCACCGCGGCCTTTGTTGCGGAGTATACGCTGAAGGCAGCAGTGCCCTTGATCGATGCGATGGAACCATTGAGGATGATCGCACCACCGTCAGGAATCAACGGGAGCGCCTTTTGGACGCTGAAAACGAGGCCCTTTACGTTGGTGTCGAAAATGCTGTCGAAGTGCTCTTCTGTGATTGCTCCTAGAGGAGCAAAAGCGCCAACGCCTGCATTGGCGAATACGATATCAATGCGTCCCTTCTCCTGTTTGATCTGGTCATAAACCTTGTCCAGATCGCTCAACGATGACGAATCGGCGCGGATGGCGGTAACATTCGATCCGATTGTTTCGAGCGCCTTATCGAGTTCTGTTTGGCGCCTTCCTGTGATGTAGACGTATGCGCCCTGGGCAACAAATTCTTGGGCGGTCGCGAGACCGATTCCAGTGCTGCCGCCTGTGACGATTGCGATCTTTCTTTCAAGCTTTTTCGACATATCTTCTCCAACGGAACTTTGTTACCGTACGTTCTAGATGTCCCTCTTCGGAGTAGAGTTTCAAATGTTTTGGAACGATCAGTTAAAATATGCATCAGATGATCGTGAGCATGACCAAACCTTCGCCGTGCAAGATGGGACGGCCTCGCTGTTTCTGCGAGGAAACGGCTCTCGAAGCTGCCATGCGCCTCTTCTGGGAGAGAGGATACGAAGGCGCTTCCCTCAGCGACTTGACAGAGGCCATGGGTATGAATCGTGCGAGCCTTTACGCGACCTTTGGCGACAAGGAAGCCCTATTTCTTAGGGCGTTGGAACGATATGAGGACGGTCCGGCCTCCTATTGGAAGATGGCCCTCAAAGAAGCAACAGCCGTAGATGTAATCAAAAGTCTATTCACGGGTTCGGTGAATCTGCTCGGCGATCCTAGGAATCCACGGGGAGATCTGCTAACTCAAGGGACGCTCGCTACAGGGGTTGGATCGATGCCCGTCAAGCAAGCTCTTATCGATCGGCGCAAAAGCGGGGAGGCCGAGCTACTCACACGGTTCAAGCGGGCGAAGGCCGAGGGTGACCTGCCGCAAACTGCCAATGTTCATGATTTAGCAGGTTACGTCTGTACCATCCTGTATGGATTGCGCGTTCTCGCCGCGAACGGAGACAGTAAAGCAGACCTGAAGCGTGTCACCGGTATGGCTTTGAAAACGTTGCCCCTCTAATCGGTACGAAAGCTTTTCTTTGTCTTCTTCCTACCACTAACCTCTGAATGATCTTCGATCCAGATAACGAGAGACTGCCAGCAATCAGTCTTTATAAGGCGTCATCTGTTTACTCAGCTCTGGGCTGTGGCATCTCGAATGGCGCTACAGGCCAAGGCGCGCGTTCAAAGCCGTCGGCGGCGGTCCAGAAAAAGCAACTCAAGAGGACGGTAGTCAGGCCAGCCAATTAACATCTTTACTGGGGGCGCGCCAAAGGTCAAAGGTGCCAATTAGCGCCGAAGAAGTGCCGCTGCTTATATCTGAAGGTCACAGCCCCCGACCCCGGCGATGCGCTGGGTTTGCCTGATTGGCGGGGACCCGAGCACTCTTCTGACGCGAAGAGGGGGGCGTAGCGTTGGTAGGCACAATCGATGCCAGGAGCGACATCACACTCTCGCTCATCAAAGCCAGATCTGCTTTGTCACCTGCCTCAAGCCAATGTACGTAAGCCGTAATAAACAATTGAATCCCTACGTGGGCAGCGAGTCGCGCTATATCCGCGTCAACTCCGCGTTGCCGGAGAGCGTCAATAAACCCGACTGCAATGCTGTGATTCTTGATCAGATCGCGCTCAAGTAGCGTGAGCGCTATCTGAAGTGCATGCACTATGCAGTTTGCTGTGCTGGATTCTGTAGAGGGTTGAGTTGAGTGGCATGGTTTATCTTCCACTGGTCGGGCAGCCAGAGGGGCAGTTGGTTGATGGGAACCAGCGGCAGATTGATCAGCAACTGTGTGATGTAGCGTTGTGGATCGATGTCGTGGCGGCGGCAGGTGCTGGTCAGGCTGGCCAGGATGGCCGCCGTTCTTCCACCACGCGGATTGCCGACGAACAAGCTATTCTTCCGATTAAGCACAACGCGTTTCATCTCCCGCTCGCTGACATTGTTGTCGATCGGCACAGCACCATCGGTTGAGAAGACGTTCAGCTCGCTCCATTGGCCCAAAGCATAATTGATCGCCTCGGCCATGGGATGCTTTGGCAGTAACTGCTCCTTCCACGCAAGCAGCCGTTCGTGTAACTCCATCAGCAACGGCGCAGATTGCGCCTGGCGCAACTTCAGACGCTCTTCTGCCGTACTATCTTTCGCTTGGTGCTCGACAGCATAAAGCGCACGCACCCGCTCGACCGCTTCCTTAGCGATCTCCGGCGCAGACTTTTCCGCATCAACGATTTTGCGTCTCATGTGCGCCCAGCAGCCAGCGCGCGTGATCGCGTTGCCGACGACTACGCCGTTGTAACCGGCATAGCCATCCGCAAGCATAACTTGGTTGTAATCTTTCAGAAAGCGTTTTGGTCCATCGCGGCCGCGATCCAGCGTGAAGTCGAAAACGTTATACGGCTGTGCTTCGTCGCCAACATAAACCCACATGCGCGCATTCGACGTTTTTCCTTTATTCTGCATCGGCAAGATGGTGTCGTCGGTGGCCACCACATGCGAGGCGCGAACGCGATCCGCCATCAGTTGATAGAGCAGTTCAACGAAATCCGCCACGTCGCCGCACCATACCGACTGCGTAGCGCGCGAGATCTCGAAGCCTTGCCGCGCGAAGATATCTTCCAACCTATACAGTGGAAGGTAATCACTGAATTTGCTGGTTACGATGTAACTCAGCAAGCCAGGTCCGGCAAGCCCTTTGTCGATCGCCGTCTCCGGCTTCTTCGCCGCCTGGATGCTGGGGTTTTCGCCATTCGTCTCGCAGTGCGTGCAAGCGTACTTCTTGCACACATGATGGATTCGTTCAAAGTGGCCGGGATAATATTCCACCTGCCAACTTTCATCGGAACCGATCTCTTTGCGCGTCAGGCCGCAGCAAGGGCAAGCACGTTCTGCTTCGCTCAGTTCATAAACATGCGTGGTGACAGGAAGGTTCTCGAAGTGGGCCAGATTGCGACGGCCCTTGCGTCGCTTCACACTGCGTAACTCTTCGGCAGGCTCCGCAGACTTGGGAAGATCATCCGAGTTGATCGGCTTTTGATCCAGCTCTTCGGCGAAGTTCAGCAGCAGTTGCGCGACATCCTGGTTGGACTGTAACCGGTCAGCGCGCGGGCCGTAATACCACTTCTTGTAACGCTCCAACTCCAGTTGCAGACGAAGATTCTGAACCTGCAGATCGTCTGCGCGCTGCTTTTCCTGATCGCGGCCTGCTTGTAATGCCAGCACCATCGCGCGTAACGATGCACTGTCTTCTGGTAACTCAAGCGAGTTGGAACTTATCTCCGCCACTTACTTATATAGACGGAATCAACAGGCTATAAGTCACCTCATGCAAGCATATTTTCCTGCATTTTTACGCGGTTCTTTGGAGGCCGTTCATAACGGGGAACGCGCTTCAGCTTTGCCATGTCGATGCCATCCAACAGCATTGCCAGTTCACTCGCGCGCAGCTCAATCGAACGGCTTCCAGGCGCCATGCGCGGTAGCTTGAACACGCCCTTCTCAAGACGCTTGTACCACAGAACATAACCATCGCGATCCCACGTCAGGATCTTCAAGCGGCTGCCGTTGCGCGAGCGGAAGAGAAACAGATGACCACTGAGCGGATCTTCGCCAATCACTGACTGCACGCGTTCAGCAAGCCGATCGAAACCACAGCGCATGTCGGCCGCTTCCGCCGCCAGCCAGATCCGCGGTCCCGGCGCGCCATCCAACGCCTGCAAACTTGGCAGGCCGATCACGGTTCCATCTCCAGAACGGATAGCAGACGGTGTAAGTGGCTCGCATCAAACCCAGGTTCCACAATCAAGCTCCAGCCACGGCGATGACGTATCTCGATCCCTGATATCTGCGTGGTGTGTGGAGTTCGCTGCGCAGGCGCTTCCGCTTTGGAAACTTCAACCGCGACAAACGCTGCTGCGTCAGGTTTGCGCAAGCGCTTCTTCCACTCGTAGAACTGCCAGACTCGCAACTCCCGTTCTCGGCAGAATGCGGCTACGCTTTTGCCGCTTGCTACCTGCTCCGATACAAGACCACGCCACCGTGCCAGATCTTCTTCCTTGTACTGTCCCATGACTCAAGAATGACGCGCCAGTTCTCCCGGCACAAGATGTGCTTCGCGTAGCGCTCACTTGATATCGTCTTCGCCAATGCAGGCATCGCTGCCCTTGCTCCTCTGGGATCAATCACGGAAGAGCACTTCGACGGCATTTTCGACACCAACGTAAAGGGCCTCCTCTTCTCAGTCCAGAAGGCGCTTCCGTTGATTCCTGAAGGTGGTGCAATCATCCTCAACGCCTCCATCAATTCGTTCAAGGGCGCCGCTGCCTTCAGCGTATACTCCGCAACAAAGGCCGCTGTGCGCTCGTTTGCCCGCAGTTGGACATCGGATCTGAAAGACCGCAAAATCCGCGTGAACGCGGTGAGCCCTGGCCCAGTCGAGACACCCGCCTTGAACGCTCTCGTGCCCGAGGATCAAAAGGAGGGACTGCACAGCCATCTTGCGTCCCAGGTTCCCCTGGGTCGGCTGGGCGAAGCTGAGGAGATTGCCAAGACTGTCGCCTTCCTTGCCTCCGAGGATGCCAGCTTCATCGCCGGTGCGGAGATTTGCGTCGACGGCGGAGCGGGTCAGATTTAGAGGCCTACTGGGTGCGTCGCAGCTTTGGACGCACCCGTTCTCACTGCCGGAGAAAGTACCAACAAACGCAATCACGCCAATAGTGACGCCGGAATCACGAAAAATCGCAAATGGACTCAGCGAAAGCTCCTAAAACAGCCTTGCGCAAACGAAGGTTTGCGCAACAATCTACAGAGAGGTCCAGGCCCCTTGCAGTGGTAAAGTGATTGGCAATACCTTTCCGCAACCATGCTCATCGGCTACGCGCGCGCTTTGACCAACGAACAGGACACAACAGCAAGCCGCCGGGTTATCTCGGCGCAGCACACACTTTATTGAATGGAGCCCACCTCGCTAACGCGGGCGACCGGTGGACTTACCTTTGATGGCCACGCCTGGATCGTGAGGCCCCCGACCCCGGCGAGGCGATGGTTTTGCCTGATTGGCCGGGACCCGAGCCCTCTTCTGACGCGAAGAAGGGGGG
>Ga0255355_1001371_pt1 | contig 11434 bp, 10 predicted proteins | sample HBST75metaG_FD_189943 | JGI IMG/M metagenome (GOLD analysis project Ga0255355, IMG submission 189943) | Peat soil microbial communities from Stordalen Mire, Sweden - H.B.S.T75 | ecosystem: Environmental > Terrestrial > Soil > Wetlands > Peat | place: Sweden: Norrbotten County, Stordalen Mire...
CGCCAGACGCTGCACAAGGCTCTCGCCCAGTTCGCTCCACAACAGGCGCGCCGTGGCGCCCGAGCCCTTCTCAACGGCCTTGACCAGCGCCACCAGTTGGACCACGTTCTCCGCCACATGGCCGGCGCCCTCGGAATCCAACTCCAGGTCTTCCTCAAGGAAAGGCGCGTCCGAGCCGAAGTCCAGCCGGATGTGCCCGTCCTGCTCGTAAGAGCCTTCGTCGAAGAGCGGCCCAAGGCCGGTCACCCGCACCAGACGCGGCCCCCGTGTCCAACGCGAATCGAGGCCTCCGCCGGTCTCCAGTTCCCACAAATTCCAGCCGATCTGGAATTCGTAAGCGTAATCCTCGTGGAGCGATTCGAGCGCTTCCTCGACCGCAAAACGCGGCTCCGCGCCCATCTTGCCCAGACTGCCAGCATCCGGCCCAACGCTGTGACCATAGACCTGTTGAAAGACCGGCGACTCATTCCAGTTGATGGGCCACACAGTGGCGGAATAGACAAGCGCCTCGCCGCGGTGCTCGGCAAACTCGCCAAGCACCGCCGTCAGCTTGTCGGCCAGTCCGGCAAGGCGCAGATTCGGGTACCACAGGCTCAAATAAAGAGTGTCAGACATCCCTTTGATTGTAGACGGAAAGCAAGTCAGGCGGGATGCGTGGAAAAGCATTCGGCCTCGCGAAAATCTTCAAGACCTCTGACCGTTTGAAGTTGTACCAATACGGGGTGCCCCAGGTCTCGATTTTGAGACCTGGGAACGACAAACTTAAAAGAACAAAATCAAGCCGTCAAAGACCTAAGCCGTCACGATTTCGCTGAAATCGGCGATCCCGGAGAAACCGCGCAAAATACCGTCGATCAGCGCAAGATTCGCGCCACGGACAGCTTCGTCGGAATCGAGGACCATCACCTTGTCGAAGAAGGCGTCGACCGTGGGGCGCAGCGTGGCGATCAAGGCCAGAGCCTCACCGTAATTTCGCGCCTCGCGAAGCTTTTCGACCTTAGGTGCGAGAACTGCAGCCGCATCGGCAAGCTGCTGCGCCTCGGGTGCGAGCTTCACGTCTGTCGTCGAGCCAATGGCGAACTTCTTCTCCTCGGCCTGACGCACGATGTTCTTGATGCGCTTGAAGGCTGCGGAAACCGCCGCAAAATCCTCCGAGCCGCGCACGGCTGTCAGGGCTTCGGCCCGCGCGATGGCGTCACGCACATCGTCGGCCCCGGAAGCCAGCACAGCGCTCACAACGTCATAAGCAAAGCCACGAACATCCTTCAAGTAGAAGTTCAGGCGCTCACGCAGAAACGCCGCTACTTGCTCCTTGTTTGCAGACTCGGCCGCACTCGCGTCAAGAACCGCGTTCAGTGTCAGCGGCAAACCGGACTCGGCCAGAATCTTGACGATGGCATTCGCACCACGGCGCAGCGCGAAGGGATCCTTCGAGCCGGTGGGCGCGGCACCGATGCCGAACATGGCGGCGATGGTCTGGATGCGATCGGCAAGGCCAAGCAACTGGCCTTCAACGGTCGTGGGAATGGGATCTTCAATCGAGGCTGGCGTGTATTGGTCATAGATGGCCTTGGCAACCGTTTCGCCCAAGCCCTGCGCCTTGGCATAAAGTCCGCCGATAATTCCCTGTAACTCGGTAAACTCTTTGACTAACTCGGTCGTCAGGTCGGTCTTGGCTAACGTAACAGCTTTGAGCAGCGCGACTTCATCAAAAGCTACTCCCACAGCCTTGACTGTAGCTGCAAGCTCTTTCGCCACGCTCAGATTCTGCTGGGTCTTCTCGTCATAACTGCCTAACTTCTTCTGGAAAGTAACATGCTTCAGGCTCTCGACGCGATCAACGAGAGGAATCTTCTGATCCACTTCCCAGAAGAAGCGCGCATCCTTGAAACGAGCGCGCAAGACACGCGCGTTGCCGTGGCGAATGATTTCCGCGCCCTCGGCATCCACCTGCGTGTTGAGCACGGCCAGAAAATGCGGGGCAAGCTTGCCGTCCGCGCTCTCGACCGCAAAGTATTTCTGGTGATCGCGCATCACCGTGACCAGCACTTCTTCCGGCAGCGCAAGATACTCCGGTTCAAAGTCGCCGAGCACCACGGAAGGCCACTCGGTCAGATGCACGACAGTCTCGATCAACGGCGCATCTTCGCGCCAGCGCGCGCCAGAAACGGTGCGCGTGGCCGTGTCCAGAGCCTTGCGAATCGTCTGCCTGCGCGCAGCGACATCGGCGTCAACATACGCCTTGCGCAACGTCGCTAGATAGTCGGCTGGTTTGTTGATGACAACCGGCGAGGCGCCGTGCAGAATGCGATGGCCACGGCTCGAATTACCCACCCCGATGCCAGCGATTTCCAAAGGAACGACGGCGGAATCAAGCAGCGCAACAATCCAGCGCACGGGCCGCACAAAGCGCTCCGGCTTGCCTGCGCGCCAATACATATTCTTTGCCCAGTAAATGCTGAGGACTTCCTTGGGAAACTCGGAAGTTATAACTTCCGTAGCCTTGCGGCCAGCGCGTTTAACGGTCGCTCCGACATACTCACCCTTGGCGTTGGTGACCTTTTCGAGAGCATCGACGGCGACACCGGCCTTCTTCGCGAAGGCTTCGGCCGCCTTGGTCGGCGCTCCATCCTTGAAGGCGACCTTCCACGAGGGACCGGTCATCTTCTCTTCGGTGTCGGCCTGACCGGGCGCAACGCCCTCGACCAGCACGGCCAAACGGCGCGGCGTCGAGTAAGTGGTCAGTTTGGCCCCGGAGGCAAGCAACCGCTCGCGCGTCAGTAAGTCCATAACACGGCGGCCTAACTCGGCCTCAGCCCCGGCAATCATGCGGGCCGGAACCTCGTCCAGCCCAATCTCCAACAAAAAATCAGCCATAACTTGAATGTCTTTCTGCCTTCAGTGTTCTAGGTCCAGAAATCAGGGGTCAGAAATCAGAGATCAAGAAACAAAATCATGACGCACTAACTCCCTAACTCGCTTGCTGCAACACATATGCTTTGGCCACGCCCACGGAGAGCGCGCGAATGCGGCCGATCATGCCGACGCGCTCGGTCACGCTGATGGCTCCGCGCGCATCCAAAAGATTGAAGAGGTGCGAACACTTCAGAGCTAACTCGTAAGTGGCCTTCAGCGGGAAGCGTAGCTTCTGCTTCACATCGGCCTTTTCATCGGCAAGCAGCGTGTCGGCCCGCGCGAGAAGCGCCTTGGCTTCGGCCTCGTAGCTGTTGAAGTGCGCCCAGAGCCGGTCCACATCAGCTTCCTCGAAGTTATAAACCGAATACTGCAATTCCTCGCTGAGGCGAACGTCGCCATAGGTCACCGTCGCGCCGGTATCCGGGTCGCGCGCCCAAACCACGTCGTAGACCGAATCCACGTCTTGCATGAAGGCGCAGAGACGCTCGAGGCCATAAGTCAACTCGGCGCAGATGGGGTCCAGATCGAGACCGCCGCACTGCTGGAAGTAAGTGAACTGAGTGATCTCCATCCCGTCCATCATGACCTGCCAACCGACGCCCCAGGCGCCTACGGTCGGACCTTCCCAGTTGTCCTCTTCAAACTTGAGGTCGTGCTGGCTAAGATCGATGCCGATGGCTTCCAGGGATTGGAGGTAGAGCTCCTGCACGTTCGCCGGTGGCGGTTTCAGAATGAGCTGAAACTGCGTGTGGCGGAAAAGCCGGTTGGGGTTCTCTCCGTAGCGGCCGTCGGCCGGACGCCGCGAGGGCTGCGCATAACCAACCTTGTAGGGCTTGGGCCCCAGCACGCGCAGGAAAGTCTCCGGCGCCATGGTGCCAGCGCCGACCTCCACGTCAAAGGGCTGCTGCAACACACAGCCGCGTTCCGCCCAAAAACCCTGGAGGCGAAACAAAAGCTCCTGAAAGGTCAGCGGAGCGGTTTTTGGTTGGGATGAAACCTGGGATAAAGGCACGAGCAATTCTCTTTCGTCTGAACTCACTTGATTTTATCAGCCCTCGCTCAGCCGCCCAACTGCGCCAAGGCCTCCGCAGAGCGCAACTTGCGCTCCAGATGGCGCTCCAGGGACTGAAGCGTGAAACGGCGCAAATCCTGCGCGCGGCGGCGGGGCCAAGGCTCGGCGGCAAAGGCCGAGACCGGCGCCTTGAGCATCAGCTGTGCCAGTTGCCAGGAATCAGCCGAGAGCAGGCTGGCGTCGCCGTTGCGATGCACGCGGCAGAAAAGGCCGTCGCCGAGGGTGTTGAAACTGGCCTCGCCGGGCTGAAGCGCCTCGCCGCAGGCCGTGCAATGACGGATCTCCGGCAACAGGCCCATCAGGCGCGTCATCCAGAGCTGGAAATAAGTCAGCGGCATCCAGGGCTGCTCGACCGTGGTCTGCTCCAGAACGGAAACCAGCAGTCGGAAAACCGTCTCCTGGGGATCGCGGTCGGGCAGCGCCTCGTCCAGCACCTCAGCAAAAAAGCTGAGCACGGCCATGCGCACCAGATCGACCGGCGCAGAGAGCGGCGAACAGACAATTTCAAGCTGATCGAGCCGCACCAGATCGGAGCGCGGCCGTTCGGCAAACCATGCATGGGCCTGCGTCATGGGCTCCAGCGCCCCGCCGAAGCGCTTGCGGCTCTTGAGCGCCGACTTGGCCACACCGCGCAGACGACCGTAATCACGCGTGAAGAAGCTCACGATCAGGTCAGCCTCTTGGACTGGCCAGGTGCGCAAAACCACGGCTTCGGAGGTAAGCACGCTCATGCGTCTCTATCTTCGCACCGATGACGCGTCGATTGTTTATGCGTCCCTGGCACAGACACAAACGCGCATCCCGGCCGTCGAAATGCGCGTTTGTGAGACAAGGTCGAATCGATTAATTGCCGTAGTGCTTGGCGGCCTTCTCGGCGAAGCTGGCCCACTTCTCCGGCAGGTCGTCGGTGGCGAAGATGGCCGAAACCGGGCAGGCCGGGACGCAGGCGCCGCAATCGATGCATTCGTCTGGATTAATGAACAGCTGATCGGCTTCCGCGTAGCCGGCTTCGTCCTTCTTGGGGTGGATGCAATCGACAGGACAGCCGTCTACACAGGCGGTGTCCTTGGTGCCGATACAGGGTTCTGCAATGACGTATGCCATCTGTGGTTCCTCCGGGGAATTCAGACCTCGACGCCGATGGTAGCACAGTATCGCAAGGGTGTTCAGTTGGCTTTGGCGGCCCGCGCCGCGCGTTGGGCCGCGAACTGCCGGGGAGTGAGAATAGGCGCCAGATTGCGCCCGGCAAACATATCGCCAAAAAGGTCCATCAGTTCGACGTGAATCAGCCCATTCGAGGCCAGCACTTCCCTGCTATCCAGTCGGAAAGGCTTGCCAGAAAAGCCCGAAACGCGCCCGCCAGCCTCCTGAACAAGCAGAATTCCGGCCGCTGTGTCCCAGGGATTGAGGTTGAACTCCCAGAAGGCATCCAGACGGCCCGCGGCGACGTACGCTAGATCGAGCGCTGCAGAACCGGCCCGGCGCACACCGTGCGAACGCAGGGTGAACTCCTGGTAAAAATGAACATTCGGATTCTCGTGGCGTTTGCTGCTCGGAAAACCCGTGGCGACCAGCGACTCGGCCAGCTCGGGTCTGCGCGAAACATGCATAGGCTTGCCATTCAAGCGCGCGCCACGTCCCCGCTCGGCAGCATAAAGCTCGTCCCGCATGGGGTCGTAGATGACAGCGGCCACGAGGGTTCCATCCTGCTCCGGCGGAAGCCCGGCAGGGCGCTGTTCCAGTCCCAGAGAAACGCAGAACTGCGGAAAACCGTGGGTGAAGTTCGTGGTTCCATCGAGCGGGTCAACGTACCAGCGAAACTCAGCCCCGAGGCGCTCGCGCGTGCCCTCTTCGCCGAAGACGCCATGCTCTGGAAAGGCCGCGGCAAGACGTTCGCGGATCAGCTTTTCGGAGGTCCGGTCGGCCACCGTCACCAGATCTACATCGCCCTTGTACTCGGTCTCAACGCCTTCGGAGAAGAACGTCCGCAGCCGCGCACCGACCTCGCGAGCAATCGCCGAGGCTTTCGAAACCCACACCCACTCCGGCTCAACAGCCGCCTGAACACCACTCATAAGGAAACCTCGTCCGCGCCATTCTCTTCCAGACGGCTGGTGGCGGCAGGGTGGCGCGGAGCCCGGTGGCCAACTTCCGTAATGGTGCGGATCTGCTGCTTGTAAATGAAGAGATTGGGCTTACCCTCGCGGGTCAAGCGCAACATTCCATCATCGAAGTACTCGATCCAGCCGCGCACGGTCTCTCCGTCGCGCAGGTTGACCTGGACGTTCACCTGGCGGTCACTGAGAGAACGCAGGTAAAGCGCCTCCTGGCCGGTTTCGCCCGGCGGAGGCAGCTTGGAAGGGCGGCGCGAGGATAATGGAGAGGTCATATTGCCATTTTAGATGCAACTTGATGCAAAATGTTCACGGCAAATAAAAGATCAGACGTGGAGCCCCGATCGTTATTTGTTTTTGACCGGCGAATCAGCATAATAGCCGGTGCGATAACGAATATTGAAATCATCGGTGGCAGCTCTGGGGATGGTCACCCGCAGCCGGTGAAAAGACCTTCCGGGTTCCTGATTGTGAGGATAGTAACCAAGCAAATACTGCGTGCGCAGGTCATCGCTAACCCGCGCGAAAGCCTTCTCCAGCCCGCCATCGTTGACGTAGAAGCTCTTGCCGCCGGTCTGCTCGGCCAGCGTGATGAGCGCATGTTCGCCGCCCAAATCGCGTCCGGCGCTGGCCTCGATGGGCACATCAATGATGCTGTAAATCATGACTTCGTTGCGCAGAGCCTGCTCCAGAGCCCTGGCATAAGTGGCACTGCTGGCCGTGTCGTCGCCGTCAGAAACAAGCACCAACACCTTGCGCCCTTCCTTTCCGCCCAGACGCTGCGAACCCAGCTCGATGGCGTCATAAAGCGCCGTGGCCCAGTCGCCGCGCAACTGGCCAAGGCCGTGATCGATCTGGCTCACCTTGTTAGTAAAGGGCGTCAACTCGCGCACACGGGTGGCGAACTGGAGCAGGCTCATCTGATCCTGCGGACGCAAAAGCGTGTGGGCGAAGCGCCGGGCCGCATCCGCTTCGACAGCCATGTCCTTGTGCACGCTCCCGCTGGTGTCAATGGCCAGCGTCAGATTCAACGGCAGCTCCGACTGGCGCTCAAAGACCGCTATCTGCTGGGGACGGCCATCCTCGGCAAGCGCAAAGTCGTCGCGCCCCAAGCCGCCCACAAGGGCGCCGTTTCGGTCGGTCACATTCACAAAAATGCTGACCAGCTTCACGTCCATGTGCAGGGTGACTTCCTGCGCCGTCAGCGACAGAGGCGCCAGAGCAAGCAAAGCCCAGCCCATCGTTCGACACGCCCTGAAGAAAATGCTCAACCTGCGTCACCCTGAAAAGAATACAGCCTGCTTGTTGGACGTGACGGGCAAGAATCCGTCGGCAGAGCAAAAAACGAGGACCGGCAGGTGCGCCAGCCCTCGTTCAAACGAAGCAGAGTTCTGTTTACGCCGTGGCACCCACAGAAAGTTCCAGCTCGGCAACCGGCAGCGTATCCTGCCGGTCTTTCAGCAGCGGCAGGGCCACAGCCAGCACATCCTCAATGCGGCTGGCATAGTGAATCGCGACGCCCTCGATCTGCTCCGCCGTCAGGTCCTCTTCGACATCCTGCTTGTTATCGGCAGGCAGGATGATGGTTTGAACTCCGGCGCGACGCGCGGCCAGGAACTTCTCCTTGATGCCGCCAACCGGCAGCACGTTGCCGCTGAGAGTGATCTCGCCGGTCATAGCAGTCTGCGGGAGGACCGGCAAATCGGTCAAGAGCGAAACCAGCACGGTGGCAATCGTGACTCCGGCCGAAGGCCCATCCTTGGGAATCGCGCCTTCCGGCACATGAATGTGCAGGTCCATGTCCTTGGTGAAGTCCTCATCCAGGCCCAGCGAAGCTGAGTTCGACCGCACCCAGGTCAACGCGGCCTTCATGGACTCCTGCATCACGTCGCCAATCTGCCCGGTCATCATGAAGCCGCCTTTGCCCTTCATCTTGTTGGCTTCGATGAACAGGATTTCGCCGCCCGCCGTAGTCCAGGCCAGCCCGACAGCCACGCCCGGCCGCTTCACGCGCTCGGCGATTTCCGTCTCCACCCGCACCTTGGCGCCGCCCAGAAACTCCTTGATGACCTCGGGCGTGACGAGCAGCTTTTCCGCGTGTCCTTCGACGACGCGTCGGGCCTCCTTGCGGCAGATGGTGCCGATGGTCTGCTCCAGCTTGCGAACGCCAGCCTCCCGCGTGTAGTGGCGCACCACGTCCTGCACCGCTGCGTCAGGAAACTCGATCTGCTCGGCCGTAATTCCGTTTTCCTTGATCTGGCGAGGAATCAGGAAACGGTCTGCAATCTGCATCTTCTCGTCCTCGCTGTAGCCCTGCAGGGAGATCAACTCCATGCGGTCCAGCAGCGGAGGCGGAACCGTGTCCAGCATGTTGGCCGTGCAGATGAACAGCACCTTCGAGAGGTCAAACTGCACGTCCAGATAGTTGTCGCGGAAGCTGAAGTTCTGCTCCGGGTCCAGGGTCTCCAGCAAAGCCGAAGCAGGATCGCCACGGAAGTCGCGGCCCAGCTTGTCAACCTCGTCCAGCATGATCACCGGATCATTGGTCCCGGCGCGGCGAATGCTCTGAATGATCTGGCCTGGAAGCGCTCCAATGTATGTGCGGCGATGGCCGCGGATTTCCGCCTCGTCGTGCATACCGCCCAGGGAAATGCGCTCGAACTTGCGGCCCAAAGCCCGCGCAATCGACCGGCCCAGGCTGGTTTTACCCACTCCCGGAGGTCCGACGAAGCACAGAATCGGCCCCTTCATGTCCGGCTTCAACTCGAGCACACTCAGGTAGTCGAGGATGCGGTCCTTCACCTTCTTCAGCCCGTAGTGGTCCTCGTCCAGGATCTCCTTGGCTTTGGCAATATCGACCTTTGTGCCCGAACTCTTGGCCCACGGCAGGATCGCCAGCCACTCGACGTAGGTGCGGGTCATCGAGTAGTCGGCGGCCATGGGAGACATGCGCGACAGGCGTGTCAGCTCCTTGAGCGCCTCTTTCTTGACGTCCTCCGGCATTCCGGCGTCGTCGATCTTCTGCCGCAATTCGTCGGTATCGCGCTGGCTCTCGTCCTGCTCACCCAGTTCCTTTTGAATGGCCTTGAGCTGCTCGCGCAAGTAGTAGTCGCGTTGCGACTGCTGCACCTGATCCTGCACCTCGGTCTGGATCTTGGCGCGCAACTGCTGCACCTCGATCTCCTTGGCCAAGTGCTTGTTCAGCAGCTCCAGCCGAGCCTCGATGGCGGGCGTCTCCAGCAATTGCTGCTTGTCGTCGGTGGTCAGGAAGGGCAGCGACGAGGCCACAAAGTCCACCAGGCGGCTCGGTTCCTCGATGTTGATGGCAATGGTCCGTAGCTCATCGGAGAGTGTCTGAGACTCGGAGACGATCTGCTGGAACTGCTCGATCACATTGCGCACCAGCGCTTCCGAGCTGGAAGTAGCTCCCGGTTCCACACCCTCGAGCACCTCGACCTCGGCCACCATGAAAGGCTCCGTCTGCACATAACGCACCAGGCGCACGCGCTCCACGCCTTCGGTGAAGACAAAGCGGCTCTGGTTGGGCATGCGCACAATCTTGTGCACCGTGGCCAAGGTTCCCACGGCGTGCAGGTCGGCCGGCTTGGGCGTGTCCAGGCGGGGATCGATCTGGGCCACGACCACGATGGATCGCGCCTCACCCAGCGACTCAATCAACTGGATGGAGCTTTCACGGCCAACGGTCAGGGGCAACACGGCATGGGGAAACAGAACCGTGTCGCGGACCGGCAGGACGGCAATCCTGCGCACGCCGGAAGTGCCATTTGCAGAAGGAGTTGGGGGAGACGGCGGGATGAAAATCTCGTTTTGCATTGAGTGTCCTCGTATCAACTTTTCTTCATTAGACAATGCAAGCTTTGAAAAAGTTTCAGGAAAAGCCCTTCATTCGACAAACGCTTCTCCCTCACCATGGCGTGCACTGTCATCATACGGTCCTGCACTGGGTACAGTTCCTTAGCGACAGTTTTAAGCACAATTCGTTTCGCAAAAGTGCAAACTGGCTTTCTTGAACCTGCGAACAAACCAAAAACGAACGAACTGGCACGCTTTCCACATTATTGGATGCACTGCCGCTCAAGGGTGTATCGGCCAAAGCAGAAGGAAGGTGAGGGGATGCGAGGGGGCGATCCCCAAGCAATCAAAACAAGCGCTGAATCAGTCTCCATGAGCCAAACACCACAGATGCAGGTCCTTCGGATCGCCGTGATCCGGTCCTAAACAGGCTGCGGAAAAACTCCGATGGAGCCATGTTGTGTGTCAGGGCACCACTTCAGTCGTGCCCCGACGCATATCTTCATTCTGAAGGCAATTTTTCAAGTAGCTCTCATCCCTTGGAAAATCACTTTGGCTCTTCATGTGGATCGGTGGAGGCTTCTTCTTTTTTTATCGCGGATTCAATGTGTTCCCAAACTTCGTCGGGCGGTTCCACGATGGGAAGCAACTGGCGGGCGGCCTCGGCAATGGTCTGGAGATCGGCAAGCAGGGCGCGGCAGCGCGGGCAGCTCTGGAGATGCGGATGGTCGGCGACGATTTCGCCCGTGCCAATCAGTTCCGACAACTGGGCCTGAAACTGCTCGCACGTCATGGTCTTTGGATCCTCCGTCATCGCCGCTCCTCCTGCCGGGGAAAAGCACGCAGCGCATCGCGCAACTTAAGCCGAGCCTTGTGCAACTGGGACTTGCTATTACCGATCGAGCACTCGAGCATGGCGGCTATTTCATGATGCTCATAGCCTTCAACATCATGGAGAACAAAGACAAGGCGATAGCCAGCGGGGAGGTCTCCGATGGCACGTTCCAGAACCAGGCGGTCGATGGAGCCTGACAACGTCAAGTCTCGCGCTCCAAAGCTCCGTCCTGGATTTCCTTCAGGAGCGGGTTCCATGGCTTCATCCATTGAGATAAGTGTGAGGTCTTTCTTCCTAAGATGCATCAACACAACATTGATGGTCAACCTGTGCAGCCAGGTGGAAAAGGCCGAGTCGCCGCGGAAAGTGGCAATTTTGCGGTGCAGTTGAAGAAAAGCTTCCTGGGTCAGGTCTTCAGCTTCAGACACATTGCCCACCATACGCAGACATAAAGAATAGATGCGTCTTTTGTGTAAAGAGTAGAGCTTGGCAAAAGCGAGGTGGTCTCCCGCCTGTGCCTGCGCAAGGACTTCGGCCTCAGCCGAACGGGGCAAAGTAGCGGGCGCGACAGCAGCAACCTGCTCCACAGGCAACATCGCCTCCGCAGAGGAAGGTGTGGTGGCGTCCGGCGGATTCGTAGAGAACCGGGGATGGGTCATGATTTCCTCAAGGGAATCAATCTAT
>Ga0255355_1001372_pt1 | contig 11434 bp, 6 predicted proteins | sample HBST75metaG_FD_189943 | JGI IMG/M metagenome (GOLD analysis project Ga0255355, IMG submission 189943) | Peat soil microbial communities from Stordalen Mire, Sweden - H.B.S.T75 | ecosystem: Environmental > Terrestrial > Soil > Wetlands > Peat | place: Sweden: Norrbotten County, Stordalen Mire...
TTCGTGAGTACGTTGCGGCGGGCGACATGACCCGCGCGCGCTGGATGCTTGGCCGGCCCTTTCAGGTGCGCTCCACGCAGGCCCGTGGGCGCGGCATCGGCACGCGGCTGCTGGTGCCCACGGTCAATCTGGCGGCTTACGACGGGCTTCTGCCGGCCTTCGGAGTTTACGTCACGCGGCTCAAGGTCGCCGGGCGCAGCTTCCAGTCGGTCACCAACGTCGGCAACCGTCCCACCTTCGGCAAAGCCTCCTTTGCCGTCGAGTCCTACATCCTCAACTTCGAGCCGATGAAGGTGGACGCCCGCACGCCGATTGAGTTGGAGTTTCTGCTGCGCCTCCGCGGCGAAGTCGCGTGGCCCTCCCCCGACGCGCTCAAGGCGCAAATCCTCAAGGATGTGGCCAAGGCCAAGCGCTACTTCCGGCTGGCGCGGTAGGGCTCGGCGGGTGGCCGACCCTTAAACTAACCTCAAAGCTGGGTGCCCCATCCTTCGCTTTTTTCTAGCGAAGGGTGGGAGACCACGAACCCTGATTTGTCCATTTTCAATTTCCACAAGGGGAACGAGAGAGAATGGCTGAGTCTCCCAGGGACAAAATTGAATCCCTGAGACAAGTCCTTTCTGCAATTTTTATTTTCCCTACAGGCCAAGCGACTCACACCACAGGCTCACAGCCTCACAGGTCAGAGCAGACGCAATTGCACCCAAATTCACCTTAATAACCGCTTAATTTCCTCGTTTTTACATCAATGATTACAGAATTGAATGTACTTCTATGCACACCTTTTTCTGCCCGCAAAGCCTCCCTCACCCGCAAAAACGTGTCGTTAGAACGTCATTGCCGCTCTGGCGATACCAGTGATCCATATCACCACCAGAAACTTATTGAACAACCTGATTTTGTGTCATCTGAAGACCAGGCAGGATGCAAAAAGCCTCAAGCCGCAATGTGACTCTGCGGCTTGAGGCTTGACTGAGGTGCTTGGCAGGAATCAGCGGATGACCATGCCAGCTAATCTGCGGCGGAACAGCAGGAGGGCCAGGCCCGCGCAGGCAAAGAGCGACAACGTGCCAGGCTCTGGCGTGAGCACAATCTCTGCATGCGGCTGGCCGCCCGACGCATCGGGAAACGCATCAACGCCTACAGTGCCGTCGTCTGCAATGTTGATCAGCCCGGTTGCACCGCTCTCATCGCTGGTAAAGAGAGGGTTGGAGGCGGAATCGTAAAACCCGAGAACAAACGTGGTTCCAGATGTGCCCCCAGCCAGGCCGGCCAGGTTCACGCCCGTGCCAGACAGTGTTATGTCGAATCCAATCGAGTCGCCATACGTCAGCCCCTCAAAGTAGTCCGTCGATATATCCGCCGGAATCGTGAGCGTGGTGGCAAGATCTCCGCTGGCGCCAATCGAGTCGTTGTTGACGTCGGCCGAATTCAGTATGCCGCCCGCAAAGTTGGTGATGCTTGCAGTGACCGGCCAGGAAGTCAATATGCTTTGGTTGAGTTGCAGGTCAATGTAACCGTAGTTTCCGCTCTGGCTGGATGTGTTGACTGTTACCCGATACGTGGCTGTGTCAGCCTGTGCGGAAAGGCACAGCAAGCCAAGCAGAAGAGCTGGGAAAAGAATGCGAAAGGCCATCTTTTTCATCTTTAGAATCCTCCTTGATAGAAGCTGGGTGCGGTGGAAAAGCTGGCTCCCAGCGCGTAGTTGAAGGTGACTGTGAAGGATACGGACGCGTGGGGCGCAAGCGAGCCAGTCGTTTTCCAGTAAGGATTGCCGTTGAAGAAGCCGCTGGCATTGTTCGCGGTGACCGCGGGGTTGCTGATCGCGAGCAGCAATTCAAGCGGACCTGAAATTGTTGCGCCGGTCGTGTTGGTCACCTTAACGGTAGTCGTGCCGGTCTTGGCAGTGCGGTTATACACAAGTCCGCTGGAAGTGATGGAGACTGAACCGGTAACGTCACGCGGAGCACCCGTACCGCTCAGGCTGGCTGTATAGGTGCCTGCACTCGTGTTGGTCGTAACCGAAAGCGACCCTGGACGTACACCTGTCGTGGTGGGCGAGAAAACCACGGAAACTGTACATGTAGCTTCCCATGCCAGAGAACTGCCGCAGTTATTGGTCTGAGAAAAATCGCCCGTAGCAGCGACGTTTGAAATGCTGATTGCTCCTTCTCCAGTATTGGTAAGCACAAAGTCAGTGCCCGATGAGGAGTTGCCGAAGGTGACCGAACCGAAGCTGCCGTTGCCGCTCAGTGTGGCAGAGAGCACTGGCGCGGGCAGAGTGAAGTAGCCGACCGCGGCGTCATGGTCCGAGGTTCGAGCTGGAGTTGTGGGATCGTTGTAGTCGATCACCGGCTGGTCGGCATTGAGGTGGGCATATGCCATCTGTGCTCCCTCGCTGACAAGGTCGGCAGTTGCAACAATGTGATCAAGAATCTGTGCGTTGCCATACTCCTGATACGACCAGCGCTGATCTGCCGGTAGAAGCAGGGCAAGATCCATTGCGGATGGGTTTACCAAACCGGCCAAGCCGGGCTCAACCACCTGGCTTGAAGGCAGCACGTTCTGGTTGGTGACGGTGCCCAGAATATCGATGTAACCGTCGGAGAATTCAAAGGCGTTGTAGTCGCCGACGGAGATGACGTGTTCACCAACGCCCTGGAAGTCCTGGATGAGCCGGGCCAGGTATTCAGCCTGCAGTTCCTTTTTGGCGCGGACAAAGATACCTGTCGATGGATCGTTCTCGCTGGAAAGCGAGCGCAGATGGTTGACGATGACGGTGACGGGATAATCCGCCGCACCGCTTCGCTTGATTCCGGCATGAAGAACCAGCGGGGGACGGTCGTTGAGCGTTTGCTGGGTCGAGCCGTCGCGCGGATCGGTAAAGAGATCATTCGCGCCAAACTGCTGGATGTTGATCGTATCCACGGTGGACTTGACCAGGAAGCCGACAGAGATGCCGCCGACGTCGTTGGTATAGGGAGCATAACTGGTGCCAGTGCCGTAAGCCATATACTGCGGATCGGCTTCACCGGCAGTCTGGGCATCGGCGCTGATTTCCGCCGCGATGTCGGCGACCACCGACTCGTTTTCCGGCTCCTCGAGCGCAATGACATCGGGATCGCCAAGCACGTGCCGAATGGCCAGAGAGAGCTTCGCCAGGCGATTGGCATAGGCCGTCTGAGTAACGTCAACCGCGCTGGATTTTTCTGTTTTTCCAGTAACGGGGTTATAGTCAATGTCATCGGCGGAACTGGGGTTGAAGAACCGTTCAATGTTATAGGCTGCCACCCTGAACTCATTGCTTGTGGCGCCGGGAACGGGTTGGACCGCCATGCCGGCCACCACGGCCGACCGGTTGTAAGCGGAATCGAGCAGGAGGCGGCTCGGATCGTAGTAGCTGTCGGAGCTGTAAGTGAAGTCCAGGATGCCGGTCACATTGGGCAGAACGGCCCCGGTGGAGAGATCGATGGCCGTGCCGCCCAGGAAATCCGAATCGACAAGAATGCGTTCCGGATTGTCGTCGAACTTGGCTACATCGGCTGGAAGCCCTGTTTGCGAGTCGCGGATGTCAATTCCTGGTTCGCGGAAGGGCCGTGGCGTACCGGTGAGGACGGCATAGAACTGACCGTTGGATTTTTGTGTTTCAGTGGCTTCGGATGTCAGCGAGCCGTCGGTTCCAGAAATGGCGGTCAACGACGGGATGCTGACGCGCATACCTTCATAGCGTGTGAGCTGATAGAGACCGCCGCTCGGAGTCAGCATGGAACTGCTGATTGTAACCGGAGTTGGCAGCGGCTGGCCGGTGGCAAGAACGGTTGCGGCAGTCGTGCTGATCTCCGTCGCTGGCGTGTGGCTTGCGGTCACGGCGGGATATATGCTGATAGCGCCTGTAACCTGCACATAGTTGCCGATCACAACCGTGGAAGGCACCTTGCCGGAGCCGGTATATACGTAAATGCCTTCCGGCGTGGACGAATCGGAATCCGCATCGGCATCGGGAACTTGAATGAAAAAGCCAGCTGAGCCAATGCCTGTTACGATTCCCTGCGTCGTGACCGTCTGCCCCGCATAGGGAGAAACGGAGGTTGCCGTCAGCGACTTGCTGCCCTGGATGGTGTGGATCGGCAGATTGACGGCCGGCACATTGACCGTGAGGCTGATGTTTGCTGTAGCATTGCCAGATTCGGCATCCGTCACCGTAACCGGCAGCGAAACCGCAGTGGATACGCTGACCGTGGGCGTGACGGTAAACGAGAAGATATTGTCGCCCGCGGCAGTGTCGCCGTTGCTGCCGTCATCGTAGAAGTGCTGCGTGGCCGAGCCGCCGATGGCGGACAGATTAGCTGTGACGCTAATGCCAGTACTTGCCGGGCTGCTGGCGGGGGTCACCGTGACTGTCAGCAGAACCGGGCTGCCGGAGTTCACCGTCGATGGTGTTGAAAGGCCGGTTGCGCTGAGGCTGGTGGTACTGCTTCCGTAGGCGGAGTTGTGCGGATTGGGAGCGCCAACAACGAAATCCACGGCGTTGTTGCCGGCATAGCCAGTGCGAATGTCCGCTGTAGTATTGCTTGGGGCGGGCGCATCTCCCGTGCCCTTGTAGCAGTTGGCGGTGCCAAAGCCCAGTAAATCGATAATATTGGCGGCAGTGGGGCAGGCGCCGGTGAGGGAGGATGTTCCCTGAACCAGCGCGACCTTGCCCGTGGTCGCGGAGAAGTTGATCGGCGAAGTGGGGACAAAGTCCGGCGTAACGGGAAGATTTGCAGGGTGCGCGGAACCAGCCGCGTTCTGGATCAGGAAGTAGTGACCCGCTGCGACAGAAACGTTGGGCAGTGCAACCGTGGCCCAGGATGTCCCGGCGCTCGACGCATATTGGTAGGAGACACCGTTCAGGCTGATGGGAGAAGCGGTGGGATTGTAGAGTTCAAGGTAGTCATACGTGTATGGCGCGCCGGAGTTGCCCCCTCCTCCATACATCTGGGAAATCACAAGGCTGGTTTGTGCTGAAGCAGTCATCAATGCCAGGCAGAAAAGACCCAGCAGACTCACAGCAATCGAGCGGAGTGACAGTCGTCTCATTGAAGCCTCCGAGCAGTGAAATGAAATGATGCCTGGGGTAGTTAAGGGGGGGGTGGCGCCGGTAATTTTGGCTACAGAGACCCAGGCGGTTCAACAGCAACTCACACTTTATCATTCGTTACCGGCGAATTTTAGGCATAGAGTGTGAATATTCATTCTCATATTGTGCAAATCAAGCACACTACTGAAACCCGGTTGACGATTCACAAAAGCCGCACAGATCACCGCTCGGCAAATTCTTCCGCAAGTTTCTGCTCCGTCTCCGCGGCGAAGTCGAGTGGCCCTCCCCCGAGGCGCTCAAGGGCAGGTGGCCCCGGTCCCTCCGGCCTTTCCAAAGAACAATGAGGGTGCCCCCGGTCCCTCGCTTTTGGGGACCGGGGAGGGAAGGATCACATTTCACTATCGAAGGATTCACTCTTGGAATATCCTCATTGTGTATGAAAGGCGAGCGCCTCCGTTATCAGCAAACAGGGGAGTTTCACTTCCTCACCTTCAGTTGTTTCCATCGTCGGCCTTACCTTTCCTCGGGCGCGGCCAAGGATCTCTTTGAAGATGCGCTGGAGCGGGTTCGCCGCCGCTATCTTTTTGTGGTTGGCGGTTATGTCGTGATGCCTGAGCACGTGCATCTGCTGGTCAACGAGCCTCAGCGCGGGCAATTATCCAGGGCCGTACAGGCATTTAAGCTGTCGGTTTCGATGCGCAGCGGCGAAAGGCCCTTCTGGCAGGCGCATTATTATGATTTCAACATTTCCTCCCACGAGAAGTTCGTGGAGAAGTTGCGCTATATCCATCGGAATCCGGTTCGGCGAGGGCTGGTGACAAAGCCAGAGGATTGGAAATGGTCGAGCTTTCGCCACGATCAGACGGGTATGCGCGGAATCGTAGATATCGAATCGGAGTGGACAGCGCGCGAGAGAGGTTGGCAACTGCCTGAGTGGATGCGCATCCGGCAGTTCGACTCCTCCTCCCCGGTCCCCAAAAGCGAGGGACCGGGGGCACTCTCAACTGGATAAAATGCTGTATGAGACCAGGGCCACCCGCCGTCGAAGCGCACTACGATAGCTGGGGCCCGTATAACCCCCTCCATTGGGTTTTCGAAGCGATCCCTTCACTCTTCATAAACACCAGGGGAAACGCGACTGGCGTCCCCTACACCTGTTCGCTTAACGGAGGTTGTCACCCATGATCAGAGGCATCACTGCAGCATATCATCTATTGTTCGGCATGTTGATCTTGTGCTCTTTGGCGGTCGCGCCTTGCCAATCAGCAGATATTACGGTTCGCGTGATCAATATTAAGGATGGCCACGAAGTCGGGGATCTTCCTATTTGGATTTACGCCGTCGAGGAGAATTCAACGGGGAAAGTGGTAGGCGAACCACTGAGAGCGAGAACGGGACCAAACGGAACAACAATTGTCCATTTGCCTTACCCTCCACCGAGCCGCGTGTTTTTGATGCAAGAAGTTTCCGGAAACATCGGCGGTTGTTCCTCACCTATTTTTTTCACTCGAGAAATCCTGAATCGTGGAGTGGTTGGCGACACCAAAGGCCATGGCTGTGACCCGAAAAGTATAAAGGGCAAGTTCTCTGCTGAGCCGGGCGAAGTGATCGTATTCGTGCGAAATCTAAAGTGGTGGGAAAAAATACAAGATTGATTGCTGCCAACGTGGTTGCGCAGTACGTTTACAACGCGCTGAACCAGAGAGTGCGGGCTACAGTTGGCGGCGCGGCAACGGAATACGTCTTCAACGCGGCGGGTCAGCGGGTCTCGGAGTGGAACGGGACGACGCGTGCCCAGCTCAAAGGGAAGTATTACTGGGGCGCGAAGGCTGTAGCCTACTATGCGAATGGCGCGACGTACTTTGAGCATCAGGATTGGCTGGGGACGGAGCGGATGCGCACCACGTATAATGGCGGCGTGGAAGGCTCCTACCAATCTCTGCCTTTTGGCGACGGGCAGGCAACGACCGGCGCGAACACGGACGCCAACCACTACGCCACGCTCGACCATGACGCGGAGACCGCGACCGACCACGCGCAGTTCCGGCAGTACTCCAATGCGCAAGGGCTCTGGCTGTCGCCCGATCCCTACAGCGGCAGCTATGACGCCTCCAACCCGCAGAGCATGAACCGCTACGTCTATGCGATGAACAATCCGCTGGCCGCCGTCGATCCGAGCGGGCTCCAGGTAGGAAGGAATTTATGCCTTAATTCTCAAGTGTGCCTTAACCAGATTACTCTCTCGATTCAGGAAATCGGCGGCGGCGACGGTAGCACAATTGCTACTTCTGGTGAACAATCTACCATCATATTGTATGATTCTGATGGAAGTGTTATCTCCATTTCAGATGACACATCTGCCACTTTCACTTACGAGCCCAATCCCAACATTTGGCCATCGGGATGGGTGTTAATCGCCGTTTCTAACGATCCAGCTACCGCGAACGGCGCAGGCGGCGGTGGCGGCGGTGGTGGCAACAGCTATGGAACATCTGCCCCAAATAACGGGACTTCCAAGCAGCAGCAATGCGCAGGCGCAGCACTAAAGAAGAATGCCGTTTCACTCAGTCTTGATGTGGCAGGTGTGGGGGCTGGGTTCTTACCAGGGGGAGACCTTGTCGTAGCCGGAGCCAAGATGGGAGTGAATGCCGCTTCTACCGTCAATAGCGCGGTGCACGGGGATACGACAGGGGCCATGACGAGTATCTTTGGTTTCCAAGTATCCGCGATGGTACCAGCCGCAAAGTTGGTAGGCGTGGGTGCAAAGGCCGTGCCAATCCTCGGAGCAGTGATTAGCACAGTTGGAGCTGCGAACGATGCGTGGAATACGTATAAGGACTACCAGTCCTGCATGGCGGGGCACTCATGATCGGCATGAATGCAATGCGCCCTGTCCCGTTTCCAGTGCTAGTCCTGATTCTCGGTTTTGCCGGGCTAGTTGGCTGGCTCAACTACTACGGCTGGACCAGAAAATCTGCTCCATTGAGCAAGAAGGCGAGGTGGCTGACGTTCGGGATTCTGTTGGCTATCTTCCTGCTGATCGTCGGCGTTAACGCCTTCCTGAATCGCCGCCTTGGACTTCCGCAGTTTTAGTCATCTCAACCGCAAGCCGCCTTCCGGGGCGGCTTGCTTGCGTCTGTGGCTCCATCCGGCAGCATCGACGCGACCAGCGAAAAGCGCCATGCTTGCGCATGGGCAGGGGGAGGACACCTCCCATACCGGCCTGCCGTTCGCATCCACCGATGCAAATTCGCAGACCACGACAATTCCAACCTACGACTCGATGTTGCGCCCCACGGAGGTAGATTCTCCCGACGGAGGCAAGACGACGGCTTCCTATTCGTTGACCCAAGTCGGGCAGGCGGGTGGCCCACCCTTAAACTAACCAATAACTGCGGGTGCCCCATCCTTTCCGTTTTTTTCTGCGGAAAGGGTGGGAAACCACGAACCCTGATTTGTCCATTTTCAATTTCCAAACAAGGTGAACGGGAGAGAATGGCTGAGTCCCCCAGGGACAAAATTGAACCCCTGTGACAAGTCCTATCTGCAATTTTATTTTCCCTACAGGCCGAGCGGCTTACACCACAGGCTCACAGCCTCACAGGTCAGAGCACACGCAATTGCACCCAAATTCACCTTAATAACCGCTTAATTTCCTCGTTTTTACATCAATGATTACAGAATTGAATGTACTTCTATGCACACCTTTTTCTGTCCGCAAAGCCCCGCTCACCCGCAAAAACGTGTCGTTCGAGCGTCACTGCCGCTCTGGCAATGCTCGTGCTTTATGTCAACCTGCGAGCGGTCTGCCCGCTGATGGCTGATTCCGTGATTTTGGCGGATTCAAGCTGGGATTCAGAGCCGGTTTAACCGTCCCCGGAGGCTTGGCCGGAGCAATCTTCGAGGGCAGCGCGGGCTTGACCAGAGGCTTCGTCCCCGCTGCTGGCGGCGTTGTGGGCTTGGCGGCGGGCCGCGCGGGCGTCTTTGCCACCGAACCGGTCAAGGGCGCGGTTGTCTGCGGTTTCACGAGGCCGTTTGTCTTGACGGGCTTGGTGGACGAGCCGGCAACGCCATGAACCGCTGACGAATTGGGAACCGCTGGCGATTTGGCTGGGACGCTGGCCGTGCCTGGCTTTGCGGGCTGCTGCGGTTTGCCCGGCGGTTCAGCAACCTGCTTGGAATCGTCCTTTTCATCGCCGAGAAACTTCTCGTTCTCCTTGCCGGCGATGGCCACGCGCATGACATTCATCCAGATGGGCAGGGCTGCGCGGGAGCCGGTTTCCTTGTTGCCGAGCGATTCGCGGTTGTCGTAGCCAACCCAGACGCCGCAGGTGACCGAGGGCGAAAAGCCCAGGAACCATGCGTCGGTATAGTCGCTCGTGGTGCCTGTCTTGCCGCCCAGTGGATGGTTCAATTGCGCCGCCGCCGCGCCCGTGCCGTGTTGGGTGACGGCTTCGAGCAGGGTCATCATGGTGCGCGCCGTCTGCTGGTTGATCACTTCGTTCACTGCGGGCGTCTCTTCCCAAAGCGTGATGCCGTCGGCGTTCTCCACCTTGCGAATCAGCCGCGGCGTCACGCGCACTCCATCATTGGGAAAGACGGAGTAGCTGGCCACCTGCTCCTGGAGTGTGATTTCCACAGCGCCGATGGCCACCGGCAGATAAGCGGGAATGTTTGACGTCACTCCGAAGCGGTGCGCCAGGTCAATGACTTTGTGAATACCCACGTGCGCAGCAAGTTTGAGCGCGGGAATATTCCGCGACTCCGCAAATGCATTGGTCAGGGTCATCGCGCCCTTGTAGTCATTTTCGTAGTTATGTGGGGTGTAGCTGCCGAAGCTGACCGGCCCATCGACGATGATGTCGCTGGGCTTGGCGCCGTCCTCGATGGCCGCGGTGTAGTCGTAGATCTTGAAGCTGGAGCCGGTCTGCCGCTCGGCCTGTGTTGCGCGGTTGAATTGCGAGAGCGCATAATCGCGCCCGCCCACCATGGCCAGCACGTCGCCGGTTGTGTTATCGATGGCCATCAAAGCCCCTTGAGCGCCGGAGTCCTGCTCCAGCGTGGCTCGGCGCGCTGTGCCCGCCATTGCGTCTGCCAGATGGACGTAGATCACGTCGCCGGGCTTGACAAGGGCGTCGCCGGCGCGCTGCCCGGTCCATTGCCAATCCTCGGGCATCAGTGCAATCTCGCCCTTGCCCACGCGGGCGCGAATCTCTGTCGGCAGCACGCGTGTGACCACGGCATGAACGTAGTCGCCCGGCCCGGTTTTCATGACCCAGTCGGGATGCTCATAGGCCTCAATGGTGCTGCCGCCGGCTAGCACGTTCTCCAGCTTGCCAACCCAGCCACGCCGCCGCTCGTAAGTGGCCAGACCATCCACTACGGCGCGATTGGCCGCTGTCTGCAAGTCCAGATCGAGCGTGGTTTCAATCTTCAGGCCAGCCTCATGCACCTGCTCGGCGCCGAAGCGTTTTTCCAGCTCTCGCCTGACCTCCTCCTGAAACCACGGAGCCACCGACATGGAGGGTTGGGAGATGTGCAGCCCTAGCGGGGCGTTGCGCGCCTGCTCTGCCTGCTCGTGGGAGATGACCCGGTCAAGTTCCATCTCCGTGAGCACCAGGTTGCGCCGGCGCAGCGCCTTCTCCGGTGCAAGCAACGGCGAGAAGGCCACCGGCCCCTTGGGCAATCCTGCCAGCAGAGCCGCTTCGGTCAGCGTCAATTCCTTGGCGTGCTTGCTGAAGTAGAACTGGGAAGCGGCTTCAAAGCCGTACATTCCGCTGCCCAGATAAATCTGATTGCCGTAGAGGGTGAAGATTTGCTGCTTGGTGAAGGCGCGCTCGATCTGGATGGCAAGATATGCTTCCTGTACTTTTCTGCCGACAGTGCGTTCGGAGGAGAGAAACAGGTTGCGCGCCAACTGCATGGTCAGCGTGGATGCGCCTTGGGCGCGTCCGTGGCTGCGCAGGTCGTGCCAAAGCGCTCCGGCGATGCGCAGTACATTGATGCCCCAGTGCGACTCGAAGCTCTTGTCCTCAATCGAAATCACGGCCTGGCGCAGCACCGGTGCAAAGTCGTCGTAGTTGACCACCTCGCGCCGCTCCAGCGCAAAGGAACCGATGATGCGCCCCTTGTGGTCATACAGGTCGGTCGTCGTGGAGGGCCTGTAGCGTTCCAGATCGTGAATCTGCGGCAGATCGACGGAGTAGACCAGGGTCACCCCGGCCAGCGAGCCGGTAATCACCGCGAGAACAATCAGCACGATGAGCGCGACCTTGCCGGCCAGCTTGCGCCGCCGATGCGTGGGTAGCGGCTGACCTTGAAGCCAGCGGGGGCGGGCAGAGTCGCGGAATTCAGGGG
>Ga0255355_1001374_pt1 | contig 11432 bp, 7 predicted proteins | sample HBST75metaG_FD_189943 | JGI IMG/M metagenome (GOLD analysis project Ga0255355, IMG submission 189943) | Peat soil microbial communities from Stordalen Mire, Sweden - H.B.S.T75 | ecosystem: Environmental > Terrestrial > Soil > Wetlands > Peat | place: Sweden: Norrbotten County, Stordalen Mire...
GTCTTCTGGCCCTCAAGCCGATAAGGATTGACCGAGTTAAGCAAATGAATGGGCGCTTCTTTCACAATCTCGGTCAGCAAGCGCAGGCAGCCGTCGAAATCGGCCTTGATCTGGCAGGTAACGGCGCCGTAATCCATGGCCTGCGACAGCTTGCCCCAGGCAATCTTGCCTTCGGGAATCAGCACCAGGCTGCGCAACCCGGCGCGCGCGGCATAGGCAGCCATCGCCGCCGAGGTATTCCCCGTCGACGCGCAGGCCACCCACTCGAAGCCGCGCTCCTTGGCCACGCTCATGGCCGCGGTCATACCCGTGTCTTTAAACGAACCGGTGGGATTCATCCCTTGATGCTTGGCATACAACTGGTCGATGCCCAAGGCCTTTGAAGCACGCCTCAGCTTATAGAGCGGCGTATTGCCCTCGCGCAGCGTCACTACATCGCCAAAGCTGTCCAGAATCGGCAGCAACTCGCGGAATCGCCAGACCCCCGAGTGGTCCAGCTCTTCGGAGGAGCAGCGCCGCTCCCGCCAAAGCCACTTCAGGGCGCCGGGATTGGGACGATCGTGCCCCCCGCGCTGCCCCCAGCCGGGATATTCCACCTCAAACAGGTCACCGCACAGAACGCAGCGAAAATCCGGCTGGGCTTCCGTACCGGAGATGCGCGCCCCACATCCGAAACAACGCAACTGATGCAAATTGTCGTTCATACTTGCTGTTAGCCTACCAGCGTGCGCCGATTTTTGCCGTGTCTGGGGCCGAAAACGAGCCCGCCGAGACCAATACAACGGGCGCTTTTCGGATTTGCAGGCGCATCGCCACCAAACACGGATACTTCCGTGGTGCTCTACAAGCTGCGAATGAGATAGATCTTGACCGCGGCGAGGCTGTAGTCCTTTAGCTTGGCCGAGTTTTGGTCGATCAGCGCGTCTGCTTCCTTGGCCCGGCCTGTCCCGCGGAGTGCCAGCCCGTAGACGACTTGCAATTCGGCCATGCGCCAGGATGGGAGCGGAAAGGGCGCTCTCTGAGCCGCGGCAAGCGCGGGCTTCATCAGGTCGAATGCATCCTGCGGCCTCCGCTCTGCCAGCAGCGCTTCGGCGAGTCGAACCTGGGCGAGCAGCAACTCAGGATGGCCGGGCGGGAAAGTCCGTTGGCGGATATCGAGCGCGCTGCGGAACGATGTCTCGGCCGCGCCCGGCGCACCCGCAAGCAGGTTGGACAGACCCAGCGCCAGCAGCCCAGCGCTCAATTGCGGATTGTGATCGCCGCCCAGTTTCTTGTCCACTTGCACTGCGCGCGCGGCCAGCCGAAGCGCCTCCGGGTAACGGCCGCGATCGAGATCGAGAAGGACCTGATAGCCCATGATCTTTGCACAGCTCCAGCTCTCTTCATGCCCTCCGGCTGCCAGGAGCCGCATCGCCTCGTCGTAGGCATTCGCTGCGGCGGCGAAGTCGCCCTTCTGCTGGAGCACTCGTCCCCAATTGGCAAGAGCACTCAAATAAACAGGACCGGGCGTTGAGTAAACAGCCCGCATGATGGCGAGGTTCTCTTTGAGCAACGGCTCTGCGAGTTGCCAGCGCCCCTGTTCCAAGTAGATCCACCCGAGATTATTCAGGGAGTACGCCGTATCGGGATGGTTGCGCCCCCATATCCGCTGCCGTGTGGAAAGTACCTCCTGCTCGGACCGAGCGGCTCCATCCAGGTCGCCCATGTCGATTTGCGCCCCCGCGAGATTGTGCAGGCTGATCAAATAGTCGGAGCTTTGCTTGCCCAGGACGCTTGCGTCAATGGCGGTGGCTTCACGCAGCAGTTGAGCCGCTTCCGGATAGTCGCCCCTTCGCTCCAGAGTGAGCGCGAGATAGTCGCGCGCGCCGTCTTGCAGGTTATTGGCCATCGGCCTTTCGATTTCGAGAGCCTGGCGCAAGACCTGTTCAGCCTCCGCATCGCGATCTTCCCAATAGAGGCATTCCCCGAGGTTGCTCAAACTGTGTGCAAAGGCAAAGCTGCTGCGGCCGGATAATCTCTCGTTCAGTGCGACAGTGCGACGGAAAAGAGGCTCGGCCTTCGCGAAGTCCGTTAGCAGGCGATAATCGGTGGCCAGATTGGCAAGATTCTCAGCATAGGAAGAGGTCGCCGCTCCCTCGCTCTGCTCCGTCAGCCGAAGGGCTTGCTCCAGCAGCGGCTGGGCCTGACTGTACATGCCCAGGGCCACGTACGATTGCGCGATGCTCTCCGTCATCTCCGCCTGCAATTCCGGATCGGAGGTAAGTTCCCTGTTGAGCCGGCCCGCGGCCTGATCGAGCAGTTGGCGCGCAGTCACGTTTTCGCCTTTGGAGCCCTCCGGAGTCGCCGCCTTGAAGATACTGGCCAGAAACTCCTCTTCCCGACGCGCCTTGGCCTCTCCGCGGGTAGCGCGGCGGGCCAGCAGCGCCATTGCCATGGCGAAGCCAACGAGAAGAAGCACCGCCAGCGCCGTGGCCGCTGCGGCCGCGCGATGGCGGCGCACAAATTTTCCGACGCGGTAGGGAATGCTTTGCTCCGCGGCTTCGACCGGAAAGCCCTTGAAGTAGCGGTCCAACTCCTCCAGAAGCTGCGACGCGCTGGCATAGCGAAGTTCGGGATCCTTGCGCAGCGTTTTGTGGACAATGCTGTCCAGGTCGCCACGGATTCGGCGCGCGTCGGGGACAAGCAGGAAATGATTTCTGAGACACACATCACTTGGCTTTTCCGGCTCCTGTTCGCAAATTGCGCGGGCTTGCGCCAGGGGCTCACTCCGCGATCCGGCAAATGGCAGCTCTCCAGTAAGAAGTTCAAAGAGCAAAACGCCGAGCGCATAGACGTCGGTAGCCGTCGAAACCGGCCGGCCAAGCAGTTGTTCGGGACTGGCATAGTCGGGGGTGAGCATCTGTTCGCCGCCCGGGAACAGAACCTGATCGCCTGGCGACTGATAGGGATCGATCAGCTTTGCGATTCCGAAATCGAGCAGTTTGGGCGTACCATCAACGGTTACCAGCACATTTAACGGCTTGATATCGCGGTGAATCACCAAGTGGCGATGCGCGTAGTCGATGGCGGCGCACAGGGTGCGGAACAGGCACAGCCGCGCATCCAGCGAGAGCTTCTGTTGGCCGCAGTAAACATCGAGGGCGATTCCATCGATGTACTCCATCACCAGGTAAGGCGAGCCTTGCACGGTGATACCGCCGTCCAACATGCGGGCTATGTTTGGATGGTCGAAGTCGGCAAGAATCTGCCGCTCCGTCCGGAAGAGTAATTGAAGCTCGGGTCGATGCGTTAGGCCAGCACGCAACACCTTGATGGCGACTGTGCGCTGAAACTGGTCGTCGTCGCGCGCGCCCAGATAGACAGTGCCCATACCGCCCTCGCCCAGAGTGCGAAGCAACCGGTAGGCGCCGATTCGCTCCAACCTCCCTGCATCAGCGTCGAGCAGATCGCTGGCCGCATCGGCAACCGACCCTTTCAACGCTGCAAGAGTCATGTCGGAGGATGAAAGGAGCGAGTCGAGTTCAGCGCGCAGTTCGCGGTCGCCCGCGCAGGCTTGCCCGATGAAGACTTCGCGGCGCGCCGCGTCCATTTCAGACGCCTGATGAAACAGCGTTTCGATCCGCCTCCAGCGAGTTGTTGTCCCGACTTCCATCAAGATGGTCCTCGCGAGGTTTCAGTCCCGGCCCCGCTTCCCGACGTCGATAAGGTAAGCTCCCGCTGGAGAAACGCTTTGGCCAGTTTCAACTCGCGGTGAAGCGTAGCGGCGGAGATGCCCATGGCCCCGGCCGCCTCGTCATAGGTCAATCCCCCGAAAACCAACAGCTCGATGATGGTCCCCTTGCGTGCGTCTTTCGCCGAAAGGCGCTCAAGGGCCTGGTTGACCTCCAGCAGATTCGAGGCCGAGGGCACGCCCAGGTCAAAAGCCGCGTCCAGCGACACCTTCTCGAATTCCCCGCCTCGTTTGCTCCGGTTCCGGCTCTTGGCGTGGTCGATGAGGATGCGGCGCATCACCTGCGCGGAGATGGCGAAGAAGTGAGCGCGATCATTCCAGGCGACATCCGCGTCGACCAGCCGCAGATAGGCTTCGTGCACAATCTCGGTGGTTCGCAGCGTGTGTCCCTTGCGCTCTGCCGACAGACGGCGCGACGCAAGCCGGTAAAGCTGGTCGTACACCACCGGGATCAGAGCGTCGAAGGCAGCCTTGTTGCCACCGCGCGACTCGTTCAAGAGGAGCGTAATCGAGGACCGGTCAGGATCCATGGGGATGTCTCCCATCGGTTGTCAAGGGTCGGGAATGTTTCGAACTGCGGCCTTATCGACGAACAGGAAGCGTGCAGGCGAATTGGCAGCCGATAAGGCCTTGCCGCCGATCTGGATGGCCACAGTTTATTGAACTTTCCGCGGCGGCACAAATGAATTTCACCGGAAGAGACGGCAGCGAGACGGGCGCGGTATCCAATTCACCAGCCAGGAGAGCGTCCGCTTGCATCGGCTATCCCCCGATGAGGGAGTCTGCGCAGATTCATCGCTAGAGGAACTGAGGGCAAGAGAGCAGGGTGCCGGGCGGCAAGTCTCCGGCGTTGCCGAATGATCTCTCGTGTCCATCATTCAGCGCTGCTCAGAGTAATGAGCTGCAAAAAGCCGCCAAAGGATACCGCCATGAAATCGACCGTACAAACTCTCCTTCTGCTTTTCACCGCTGGACTCTCCGCAGCGAGCTGGTGTCCAGCCGTTGCGCAAACCGCGAACGAAAAACTCCCCACACCCAGTGCCGCATTTGCACCCACCGCAGTTCCTGCGCTGGTTCCCTACTCGGGCGTGGCCCTGGGCAGCGACGGAAAACCGCTAACCGGCGAAGCCGTCATCACCTTTCTGGTCTTCAAGGACGATCAGGGCGGTGACCCCCTGTTTGCCGAAACCCAGAATGTGACCCTGGATGCTGCCGGCCGCTACAAAGTGCAGCTCGGCGCCAGCCTTTCCAGCGGCCTGCCCACGGATCTGTTCGCCAACGGCGACGCCCGCTGGCTGGAAGTTCAAATTTCGGGCCAGACTCCGCAGCCACGCGCACTGCTGGTCAGCGTACCCTACGCCTTGAAGGCCGCCGATGCGTCCACCCTGGGCGGCCTGCCCGCCTCTGCATTCGTACTGGCCGGAAGCCAGACCGCTACAAACGCCACCGCACCGGCATTGGCCACCACCGCAAGGCCCGATGCCACCACCGCAACTTCCACCGCTGTCACAACCACTGGAGGAGCCACCGGAAATTTGGCCGTTTTTTCCGGTGCATCGGCCATCGCCAACTCCAATGTCTTTGAAGACGCAACCGGCGTGGGCATCGGCACCACCACGCCCGCCGCTACGCTGGATGTAAACGGAGCCGTCGACTTGCGCGGAATTGCTGTCCTGTTCCCCAAGGCCACCGCGACTGTGACTGCTGGCGCCAACTCATTTCCGTTGACGCTTTCCGCTTCGGGCTACAATTCGACTACCAAGGCGGCTGTCATGCCGAACTTTGCATGGCAGGCGGAACCGACCGGCAATGACACGTCTGCACCCTCGGCAACTCTCAATCTGCTCTCCTCCACCGGGACAGCCGCGGCCAAGGAAACCGGGCTCTATGTCAACTCCAACGGCACCGTGCATTTTGCAGCAGGGCAGACATTTCCGGGAACCGGCGTGGGCACCATCGCCGGAGTTACCGCGGGCAATGGCCTGGCGGGAGGCGGAACCAGCGGGAACGTTACGCTGAACGTAGACACCACGAAAGTTCCGCTCTTGAACGCCTCCAATAGTTTCACCGGAAATCAGGCCATCAACGGATCCCTGACGAGCACAGGAAACATCATCGCGACTGGCCAACTGATCGGCAGTTCCGAAACCTTGAGCCACGGGCTCTCAGCCGGAGGCATATTGATCCCGGCAAATGGAGCTTCCACTTCCGCACAGGGCGCCAATTCCTATCCGCTCGACTTGGAGGCATCTTCCTACAGCTATTCAACCGGCCCTTACACGGCCGATTTTCGCTGGCAGGCCGAGTCGGGCAATGTCACCTCAGGAGCATCCACACCCTCCCTGAACCTGCTCTACGGGTCGAGTGCAAGTGCACCGGTGGAAACAGGTTTTTCGGTCACGCCCAGTGGAACGCTGTCGGCTGCGTCGCTTAACGTGGGACCGCCTCCGCTCGGCCCCTACGGGATAGGGACGGTTTTGCCCACCGGCGCCATTGGCGCCCAGCAAGTCCAGGTCACCGTGCCGGCCGGAACCATTGCAACACCTGCCCTGGTCGTCCAGGCGGACGACGATAGTCTTTCGAGGCACGCTCCGCAGCAACTCGTCATCCAGGGCTCGGCCATGCCGGGGCAGCAACTGCTGATCGGCTATCTGTCCGGCTATTCCAGCAAAACAGAAACCACCGGAGGATATGCTTCCCTTCAGGCCACGTGGACGGGCAACTTGAACACCCCGTTGCTGCTGCAGCCCAATGGAGGATGTGTCTGCATTCGAATCAACGGCGACGATGCGATTGTAAACAACAGCATCGAGGGACAGACGACGCCTCTACTCATTGGGCAGGGCCAGGGAGCAGCCGTTGCCGATGCGTGGTATGTGTACAGCTCCCGGCGTTGGAAGAACAACATCCAGACCCTGCCCGATGCGCTGTCGAAAATCGAGAAGTTACGCGGCGTCTCTTACGATTTGAAGGCCACTGGAAAGCACGAAGTTGGTCTCATCGCCGAAGAAGTGGGCGCCGTGGTCCCGGAGGTCGTGCAATGGGAGGCCAACGGCAAGGACGCTCGCGGAGTCGACTATTCTCGACTCACAGCTCTGTTGATTGAAGCCACCAAGCAGCAGCAGGCCGAGTTCGAAAAAGCCATGCGGCTCATCAAGAGTCAACAGGCCCAGATCCACAAACAGGCCGCAAGCATGAAAGCACTCTCAGCCCAGGTCCGCACCGCCAATGAGAGCCTGCAGAAGGCCAAGCAGCAGTGGATTGCGCCTCAGGGTGCGCCGTCAACTGCGGCATTGGTCGCCTCGCGATAGATGGAAATTCAGCGGTCTGGCGAGTGGCGCATCTCGATGCGCCACTCGCTTTGGGATTGGTTGCTAAGCGGCTGCGGCGCCAATGCTGTCGAGGCTTGCCAGCACCTCGTCTGAAAGCTCCAGCGTGGCAGCGGTGAGGTTCTCGCGCAGATGCTGAACCGACGAAGTGCCGGGAATCAGCAGTACATTCGGAGAACGATGCAGCAGCCACGCAAGCGCAACCTGCATGGGTGTGGCCTCGAGCGACGCGGCTACCTCATTGAGTCTGGTTGACTGGAGCGGGGAGAAGCCTCCCAATGGGAAGTAAGGCACATAGGCGATGCCCTGCGCGGCGAGAGCGTCAACAAACTCATCGTCGGTTCGCTGGGCCACGTTATAGAAATTCTGAACGCACACAATTTCGGTGATTGTCTGCGCCTCGGCAAGCTGCTTGGGAGAAACCGTGCTCATACCGATGTGCCGAATCAGCCCCTGCTGCTTCAACTCGGCAAGCGCTGTCAGCGGCTCCTCAAAGGGCTCGTCCGTCGGCCCGGTCAGACCGCCGAGGCGAAGGTTGACCACATCGAGCGCATCAAGGCCGAGGTTGCGCAGATTGTCGTGTACCGCGTCGATGATCTCCTGGCGTGAGCGAGCATGCGGCCACGAGCCATCACTGCCGCGGCGTGCACCCACCTTGGTCACGATCACGAGATTATCAGGGTAAGGATGGAGCGCCTGCTTGATCAGTTGGTTGGTGACGTGCGGACCGTAAAAGTCGCTGGTATCGATGTGGTTCACGCCGGAAGCGACAGCCTCGCGCAGCACCGCAATTGCGCCGGGGACGTCACGCGGTGGCCCCCAGACCAGCTTTTCGCCATCGCGCCCGGCGAGTTGCATGGCGCCATAGCCCAAGCGCTTTACAGTCATGGAAGTGTGGGGAAAGGCAAAAGTACCACCAAGATTCGATTGTTCCGTCATATGTCTCCTCAGAAGCCGCCCGTCGGTGCGTTGAAATTCCAAGCGTACAGTGATTAGATGAAGGAACCTTCAGTTTAGGAGTTCGCATTTGCAAAAGCGACCGCAACACACTTTGGAGCCGCGAAAACTGCCGGTTCAGGCACGTTCCTCTGCCAGTGTGGAAGCGATTTTGAAGGCCACGATTCAGGTTTTGTTGAAAATCGGCAAAGAGAGCCTGACAACAACGCGCGTCGCAGCCCGCGCCGGGGTTTCCGTCGGCACGCTCTACCAGTATTTTCCCAACAAAAGCGCATTGTTGCGGGCAGCGCTGCAGCGCCATATGGACGAGGTCGGGGCGGCCCTCGAGACAGTATGCCGCGAACAAGCGGGCTCGTCGTTGGAAAAGATGGCGACGGCTCTGGTGACTGGCTTTCTGGCAGCGAAGATGAAAGATGCCAAGGCCAGCGTTGCGCTCTATGCGGTCAGCTCGGACGTGGATGGCGCGAGAATTGCGCGGGAAATGAGTCGAAAGGCCAATCGCGCCATCGTCACCATGCTTGCGACGGCAAAGGACGAGTTGACGACCGATCCAGAGCTGGTGGCTTCGATGCTGCAGGCGACGATGGCAGGCGTGAGCCGGCGGCTGCTGGAGTCCGCTTCGCCTGAACTTGATTATGCAGGGTTGCGCGATGAACTCGTGTTTCTTGTGCGTACGTATCTTCGCGCTTGTTCGAAGCGTAGCGCGGGGCGCTCGCATACCGTTCTGTTGAACACAAAGGCTTCCTGAAACCGTCCAGCGTCCGGCGAATCGATTCGCCGGACGCTGGAATGGTTTTAACACCGGCCTATTCGTGCGAGGCTGCCTTGGCACGCCACTTCGCAGTGAGTTCCTTGTCAGACAGCGCCTTGATGAAGACACCTCCAACGACGCTGCGGGCCTGGAAGCCGATCTGCTTGCCGGTCGTCTTGGTGTCGTACCAGTCGGTCAACGGAACGCGGCTAGGCGTCTCGTTCATCCACAGATACATGGGATCGACGATAGCATTGAACTGCTCCGGCCTGGATGCCAGCGTAGCCGTCCAGATACTCCAGTCGAGCTTTGTGTAATCCGCGCGGCTGTCGAGCGGCAGGCCGTAGTGATTGACCTTGGTCAGGTAGAAGGACACTTCACTGTCGCGAATGCTCTTGGGGAACAAGTTGTAATCGAGCACCTTGTCCCACACCAGGTTGTATTTCTGGCTCCAGGTGCCGGGACTGTTGAAGGCCAGCTTGTAGTGGTCGCCTTCAATAGCCATCGCGGCCCACTTTCCTGCCATGGTCTTTGCCAGAGTGCTGTATTCTTGCGCTACGTTTTCATGCTTGAGCAAATGCGCAAGATCGGCATAGGCGGCCAATGCGTCGATTGCCTTGATGGAGAGATTTGAGTTGTGAGCAACGTGGCCGGCGAAGTCGTCGGTCGTCAGTTGATTCTCCGGATCGAGGCCCTTTTCCTTCAGGTATTGCGCCCACTTGGTGAGTTGCGGCCAGTAGCGCTCCGCCAGTTGTGCACTGCCCTCGGCACGGGCCAGGGCATCGACCAGGATGAGCATGTTGCCGCTCTCCTCGACGGGCATCTGATCGTCTTCAGTGTTTTCGCCACCGCCATAAACCTGGCCGTTGGCCAATGGATACTGGCCAAGGTCGTGCGGAGAGAAGGGGAACTTCCAACGGGCAAGGGCCGAGTATTCGAGCACGGGCAACAACTGCCCCTCAAGGAGCTTCGGCTGGAAAAACAGAAAGAACGGGGCCGAGGGGTAGAGCACGTCGACCGTGGCAATGCAGCCGTTGGAAAAATTCTCCTTGGCAAACAGCATCGGGTCGCCGTTGGCGTCGGCCACAAGCTTGTGTGCGGCAAGCGTCTGCCGGTAGGACATGATTGCAATCGCCGCGTAGTGCGCTCCGCCAACTTTAGTCAGATCGGCAGATAACTCCGCATCGAACGATTGGCCGCGCGCGTCGAGGCTGGCGTATTGCTTTTCGGCGGTGTCGAGCATCTCTTCTACCGGCATATTGTTGCGCTGCCAGTAGGGACGAAGATTCCGCTGCAAGTATTGGATTGCGTAGTCTTCGGTATAAGAAACAAGCAGGTGACGCGCCACTGGCTGGGCGCCGACCGCACCGAACTCCAGGACCGCCGCCAAGTGCGAACTTCCCCAATCGGCTGACCTGGGCTGGCCGATCGTGTCGCTCGCCGGAAGCTTGCCCTTAGCGACGAACACATCACCAGCATCGGGCGCAATGTCGGTGGTGGAATCCTCATCCTTGGGAACCGCGAGATGGAAATAGCCCCAATCGATACGAAGGTCGTCGCCAGAGCGATTGAGAACACTCTGCTCGCGGGATCCAACGGACAGGACATTCAGCAGCGCTGTCTGATTGCGAAACGCGACAACCTGCTGGCTACGATCGTTGACCGCAATCAACGGGTCAACATCGAGAAGGATCGATACTTTGTGCGAAGTTCCGTCGGTGGCTTGCGCAGTCCACGTCAGATAAGTAACCGGACGCGACAGGACATCCAGGTCGTTCATCATGGCCGGCGTAAAGAAAGTCAGATTCAGCTTGACGCCGCTCTGTTGAAACTCATACCGGGTGTGCGTGGCGGTGACTGAACTGCCGGTTTGCTGCATTGCAGGGACGGATTCAGGATCGCGCCCCATGAAGCGAAAAGCCTTGCCATCAATGCGCGCAAGGCCGGCAATCGGTTGCGGCTTGCCCGTCCAATGGGTTGTGGCGGAATCGGTGAGATTGTTGGTTGTCGACCAGATGCTGAAGTAGGGGTCGTGAGTAATGAGTGGTGTGGCAGGAGCCCTCTGCTGGGATGCCGCGGAGCCAGCACCAAGACAGAAAAAGGCGCAAACAGCCGCAAGTGACGCAACAATCTTCATCGAACTCTCCTTGAACAGAAAGACGCTTCTCTACGATTCCCGATCCACCCGCCGGATGGCCGCGTTGAAGAAGACCGGGCTTCGACACTTCAGCGCAATATTCCGTAAGTATAGATCGTTGACAGCACGGTTAGCCCGCCGGGCGAGGAGATTGGAAGCGGAGCCCACAAAGGCCAAGCAAATGGCGTCAACCAGTGTAATTCCATGCAGATAGCCGTGGCGCCCGGCCCGGCATACGCCGATCTTTTTGAGCGGAACAAGAATGGCAACCAAACCGTATACTGTGACATGTGCGCCACCACTCGATTGCCGGATCCGCCAACTGACTTTCTGTCGAACCGCCTTTTCGACTTTGCAAGGCGAATTGAGGGCGTTGATCCTCAGTTGTCGCGTGTTCTGGTTCCCTGGATCGCGCGCCATCCACGCTACCTTCCCGGTTTCTTCCGCTTGGGACGCACCATTGGACAGTCAAGGCGCGTGCGAGCGCGTGCGCTGGCCGGCGGGGTGCAAGTGCCGCCTTTTCTGGTC
>Ga0255355_1001384_pt1 | contig 11361 bp, 8 predicted proteins | sample HBST75metaG_FD_189943 | JGI IMG/M metagenome (GOLD analysis project Ga0255355, IMG submission 189943) | Peat soil microbial communities from Stordalen Mire, Sweden - H.B.S.T75 | ecosystem: Environmental > Terrestrial > Soil > Wetlands > Peat | place: Sweden: Norrbotten County, Stordalen Mire...
CTTCGCCCCCCACGATGCGCCCGGTGGCCAGACTCACAATGGGCTGATAAACCACTTCCAATTTATTGCGTACGATAGCCCGGCGAAGCTGTTGGCACAGGTCCTGACTGCGGTTGTACCAGAGTGCGAAAGCCAGACTGATCAAATAGCCAGCCAGGCCTCCCGACACCGTACCACCGACAACCATGTCGCTTTCGCCTTGCAATGCTTCGGAAACAGAGGTAGAGGCCGTTACACAGTTGGAATAAAGAGCTGAACACTGTGTTGCATAGAACGTGTCTCCCAGGCGAACCGTCCCGTCGGCGGTTAGATTCGGCCCATTACCCGGAAGTGCGGCGCTCGCAGGGGCGCCGGTTTGCTGGCTGGCAGCATCTTTCGTGGTGACCGTCAGATGCATCGGAACGGGGCCGAGGCTGGCGGGCATATGCGAACCAAAGACAACGTAAGCATTGCCCAGTTGCAGGCCGGCCCTCTTCAGGCTGTCGTCCCGGACGGGGACGAGATTGCTGTAAGCGATGGTGCCGTCCTGCTGGGGAGGCGAGGACTTGAATTGGCCAATGGACCGCGCCGGACGGCCAGCAGTGGCCGAGCAGTCGATCTTTCCACCGTGGATACGCCCGGCATCTTTCAGAAAATCCGAGCGGAAGACCATATTCCGGAAATAGGCGATTTCGTCGTCTGAGCAGAAGGGATAGGGCGACTTTTTCAGTGTGGCCAGCAGGCTACGCGCTTCCGCGGAGGATGCATCTTCCTCCGCGGAGATTAGATTTGAATATTGACTGAGTGAGTTTTCGGCCAGATGGAGCGCCAGGACATAGCCCAACAGATAGCCGGCAACCATTCCACCTGCCGCCATCGATATTGTGGCCACACGGGCGACCAGAATGCGATGCCTTTGACCGCGCATAGACGAAAGGGGTACCCATCTTCAATCGAAATAGGTGTGAAGAGCGATTTCCTGTGTATCGAAATATACGCCCTCCTCGTAACAAGCAATAGCCTCTTGAGGTGATATTCATGACATTTTTAGGTACTTATTAGGTACCTTAGTACCGCACTGAGTTGTCTAACATGATCAGTCCCGGCATTTCCGATCCAAAAGTTGTGCCAGACCAAGAGAGCCACCTCAGGCTTCCAAGGTCTCAAAATCGGGAGCTGAAGCACGGAGCACATGGCTACGTGATTTTGAATATTCAACGTTTCTCTTGACTCTCTCTGTGCCCATGAACGAGAATCCTGGCGTTCTCGGATACCGCGTTGTCAATAGGTTTTATGGCCAGCCTGAGATTGCACGATGCCCTATCTGAGCAACTGTGATCATTCTCCAGGAGGCACTATGCAAAAACACCTTGTGTTCATGTTGCTTCTTCTCTCAACACCTCTCTTGGGGCAACAAACTTCTACCTCCGCGCTGAACCAAAGTCCTGCAGCCGATCCGGGAGCTTTCGCTGATGTGGTCGCTCAGGTTACCAGCGCGCTCAACGAATATCAGGCCAATCTTGGCTCGGGTAAAGACGCGCTGCCCCCTCTTTCGAGCGCCGAGTTCGACTTCAAAACAACTACATCGACAAAAGAAGGCTTCAGCCTCCAGATTCTTGTTTTCAAGTTTGGAACCAACCATGAGAAGGATGTCGTGAACGATGTAACTTTCACGTATGCCCTGGCCAAGCATGTGCCGCCGCCGAAACTATCGACCAAAGGGGTCTCTCTGCCGCCTCCGCAACTCAAGGATCAACTGACACAGACGATTCAGAGCGCTGCCGAATCCGTCAAGAACGCCCGTTCGCTAGCCGGACTTCCCTTTAGCAAACTCACAATCAATCTCCAGTTCAGTGTGGATTGGAATGTCAATGCAAATGGTCAGGTGACCTATTCATTCGTCACTGTCGGATTGTCCGGAGCCAAGGACAAAAATACCGTCCAGTCGGTCAAACTTGTCTTCGAGCAGTAAAGCCACTATTGGCAAGTCGCATCAATTGCAGGGTACGGGAATTGCAGGTCCCGCTTTTGAGATTTGGGAGACAAATCGTCGGAGGGAGATGGAGCCTCCGCATCAAGCCAACAGAATCAATGCTGGCTTTAGACCCGGAAGGACCCTTTTCGCCAATTTCACCCGAAACCTGAATTCTTCCGAAGTCTGTTGAGCCCCTGAGGAAGGCCCCATTGAAACTGACTCGCTAACCAGTCTTGTAAGGGCTATTTACGGCTTAATTCGCCTTAAAAACCGCTTATTTTGGGCTTTTTTACTCCATTGATTTCACTATTCGATGTACTTCCATGTGCACCCCTTCGAACCTTTCCGCACGGCGCAAAGTGTATCCCGAGCGTCACCCCCGGACGGGCGGATCACATCTGACCACTCAAGTTGGGTGTCCCGCATCTCGATTGATTTTGAGATGTGGAACACCACGGAACAGCCTACGCTCCGGATTTCTTCTCGATCCTGGCCCAGGAGTCTCTGAGCGGGAGGGTACGGTTGAAGACCAGATGGGCAGGGGTCGAATCGGAGTCGAGGCAGAAGTAGCCAACGCGCTCAAACTGGAAACGGTCCTCAAGCCGGGCGTTGGCGAGAGAAGGCTCAAGCTTGGCGCCGGTAAGGATCTCCAGCGAGTTGGGGTTGAGATTGTCGAGAACGTCCTGCCCTTCCTCGAGGTCGTAGGGGTCGGCCTTGGCGAAGAGCTTGTCGTAGAGGCGGACTTCGGCGGAGATGGCGTGGGCGGCCGAAACCCAGTGCATGGTGGACTTGACCTTGCGGCCATCGGGAGAGTTGCCGCCACGGCTGGCCGGATCGTAAGTGCAATGGACCTCAACGATGTTACCGGCCGCGTCTTTCACCACGTCGTGGGCCGTGACGAAATAGGCATTGCGCAGGCGAACCTCCTTGCCGGGAGAGAGGCGGTAATACTTGGGCGGAGGAACTTCGCGGAAGTCATCCTGCTCGATATATAGCTCGCGGGAAAAGGGCACCTGACGAGTGCCGGCGGAGGGATCTTCGGGGTTGTTGGCGACCTCGACAAACTCGACCTGCTCTTTGTTAGGGCCTTCGGGGTAGTTGTCAATGACCAGCTTGAGCGGGTGCAGGACAGCCATGGCGCGGGAGGAGTGACGATTCAACTCTTCGCGCTGGAAGTGCTCGAGCATTTCAATGTCTGTTGTCCCGTTGGTGCGCGAGGCGCCGATTTGGGCACAGAAGGCGCGGAGAGCCTCAGGGGAAAAGCCGCGGCGGCGGATGCCGCAGAGGGTGGGCATACGAGGATCGTCCCAGCCGTTGACACGATTTTCCTGCACTAGTTGGAGAAGCTTGCGCTTGCTGAGCAGTGTGTAAGTGAGGTTGAGACGGTCGAACTCATATTGCCGCGTGGGAAAGATGCCGAGATGCTCGATATACCAGCGGTAGAGGGGCTGGTGGTCAGTGAACTCCAAAGTACACATGGAGTGGGTGACGCACTCCAGCGAATCTGACTGGCCGTGTGCGTAGTCGTACATGGGGTAGATGCACCACTCATCACCGGTGCGCTGGTGGGTGGCGTGGAGGATGCGGTACATGACCGGATCGCGCATATTGAGATTGGGCGAGGCCATGTCGATCCTGGCACGCAAGACGCGGCTGCCATCGGGAAATTCGCCGGCCTTCATGCGGGTGAAGAGGTCGAGGTTCTCCTTGATGGAGCGGTTGCGATAAGGACTGTCTTTGCCGGGCTCGGTGAGGGTGCCACGATGCTGTCGAATCTCGTCGGCGGAGAGGTCGTCGACATAAGCCTTGCCGGCCTTGGTGAGCTGCAAAGCCCACTCGTAGAGCTGACCGAAGTAGTCGGAGGCATAACAGAGGCGATCCCACTCGAAGCCGAGCCAGCGCACGTCCGCCATGATGGAATCGACGTACTCCTGCTCTTCTTTTTCAGGATTGGTGTCGTCGAAGCGCAGGTTGGTCTTGCCGCCGAACTCGTCGGCGAGGCCAAAATCAATGCAAATCGCCTTGGCGTGGCCGATGTGGAGGTAGCCGTTGGGCTCGGGAGGAAAGCGAGTCTGGATGACGGCGTCGCCGTACTTTTTGGTGCGCACGTCCTCGGCGATGATGTCGCGGAGGAAGTTGGGGGGCGTTGCGGCGGCTTGGCTTTCCGGATTTGTGTTGGTCATGGCTGATTTCATTATTCCACGGGAGGGTGGTTCCCATCTCAATCTAAAGCCATGATGGGGTTCGTCAGGAAAACGAAAAGCGGCCCATGGAGGTCTGTGGTTTCCCACATCTCAAAATCGAGATGTAGGGCACCCAGACTTTTGTGGATGGTCAGACCTGGGACAGCCCAAACAGATCAGACGAGCGATTGAAGGCTGGATTCGGCCTGTTTGATGCGAGCGAGGCAAACGTCGCGGCCGAGGACGGCCAGGGTTCCAAAGAGCGGGGGCGCGTTTTTGCGTCCGCAGACGGCGACGCGGATGGGCTGGAAGGCTTGCCCAGCCTTCAAACCAAGGTGCTCGGCGGCAGCGCGAAGCGTCTGGTCGAGCGAATCGTGATCGAAGGCCGTCGTGGCCAGAACCTCCTGAGCATACTGGAGGACGCGGAGAGCCATGGCGGCATCGCCCTTTTTGGGGATCAGCTCGGCGGGATCATAGGGGGCAAGCTCGGCGAGGAAGAAGAAATCGGCTGCGGAGGGGGCGTCGCGCAGGAGCTTGATGCGCTCGCGAATGAGCGGAGTGACGGCAAGGAGCTTTTCCGGCGTGGCTTGGAAGCCGGCAGCCGCGAAGAAGGGCGCAAGCGAAGAACTGAGTTGTTCGACTGGCAGGGCGCGGATGTGCTCGGCGTTGAGCCAGACGGCCTTGGGATCGAAGGGGTCTTCTTCAGTGAAATTCACGACAGCATTGGAGCGGTTGACGCCCTCCAGCGTGAAGGCGGCGGTTAGCTCATCGTACGAGAGAAACTCGCGGTCGTCTTTGGGCGACCAGCCGAGGAGGCAGAGGAAGTTGACGAAGGCCTGGGGAAGGAAGCCCGCGTCGCGATACGTTGTCACACTGACGACGGGGCCGTGCTTGCGCTTGGAGAGCTTGGCTCCATCGGGGGCGACGAGCAGGGGAAGATGCGCGAACTGGGGCGGCGGGACGCCGAGGGCCTCGAAGATGAGCAGATGCTTGAAGGTGTTGGTGAGGTGATCCTGGCCGCGGATGACATGGGTGATGCGCAGATCAGCGTCGTCAACGCAAGAGGCCAGATGGTAGGTGGGAAACCTGTCCGACCGCAGCAGGGCGAAGTCTTCTACTTCGTCGGCTGACTTGGATTGCTCGCCGTAGACGCTGTCAGTAAAGCTCAGGATGCGGTTTTGGCCGCGGGGGACGCGATAGCGGAGGGCAAAGGGCTCTCCGGCGACGGCGCGGCGGTCGGACTCTTCCCTGGACAACTCGCGCATACCGGGGTTGAAGAGCCAGGCACCCTGAGCGCTGGAGTGCTCGTCGTCGTCGGCGTGGGCGGGGGTGAAGTCGCGATAGGCGAGGCCCTTGGCAAAGATGGCCTCGGCCTGCTGGCGGTGCAACGCAAGACGCTCGGACTGCTTGTACTCTTCGTCCCAATCGAGGCCCAGCCAACGCAATCCCTCGAAGATGGATTGGACGCTGGCGTCGGTGTTGCGCTCGACATCGGTGTCGTCCAAACGCAAGACCATGGTTCCGTGATTGTGGCGCGCATAGAGCCAATTGAAGATAAAGGTGCGGGCGCTGCCAACGTGCAGAAAGCCGGTGGGCGAAGGCGCAAAACGAACGCGGGGAGTCATTGGCTGGGAAAGATTTTCTTCTGTCATTGGTATTTTTAAGTCCTAATTGATGGTAGCAGTTTCGCGCTGGCGGCGGAACGCCGATGGCTGGAGGGGCATATACCGACGCGGCCTTGACCAACTTGACCAACAAGCAGAATGAGCGCACAATCGAAGCTGTTGAGAGAGCGATGGAGGTGGCTATGGCAAGTATGCAGTTTAATCTCTACGAGGCCAAGACGCAGCTTTCCAGTTTGGTGGAGCGGGCGGCGAAAGGCGAAGAGTTTGTGATTGCCAAAGCGGGAAAGCCGATGGCGCGTTTGTCCGCGATGATCGTCGAGGAGAAGTCTCCGAAGCCGTTGCGGAAGTCCGGGCAGAACTTGTTGGGGATTACCTATATCGCCAACGACTTTGACTCCCCTCTGCCGGAGGATGTGCTTCAGGACTTTGGACTCTAGCGCGATGAAGCTGCTACTCGACACGCACGCCTTCCTTTGGTGGGATTCAAATGATGCCCATTTGCCCGAGGCTCTTTGTTCCGCCATTGCCTCGCCTCGGAATCAGGTCTTCGTCAGCGCCGTGTCGGTTTGGGAGATCGCGATTAAGCGAGCGTCGGGAAAGCTGATCTTTGGACAAACTGTCGGCAAGGCCATTGAGGAGCATGGGTTCATTCCCTTGCCAATTACCGTTGAGCACGCGGAATGGGCTGGAGGGCTTCCGCAACTTCACCGGGACCCCTTCGACCGGCTGCTCGTGGCGCAGGCGCAACTCGAGGGACTGATTCTTGTCACCGTGGACGAGCAAATATTGCGCTACCAGGTTCCACACTTATAGTTCGTCGAATCCCGGTTCCCTGCTTTAGGTGATGTCTTCCGTGTCGTAGACCAGGCCGACGCGCTTTTTGGGGACGCCATGGACGGAACTGAGCAGGTCTTCGACGACATCTTCCAGTTGGCGCTGACTTTCGATGACGGCGCTCATGCTTTTCAGTTCATCAGGCTCGATGACGCGCTCGACCAGGACGACGGCATGGCACTGGGCGACGTGATCGAGGTTCAGCCCCTCGGGGGTCTTGGCTTTGATGCTGACCTGATCCGTGCCCAGGCCCAGCAGGTCGGCGACGCGGGCGCGCATCTGGCCGGAGATGGGGCCGATCTTGGGCGCGGCCAGAATCAGCGTGGTATCGATGTTCACAATGCGGTAGCCAGCGTGTTGCAGGGTTTCCTTGGCCAGGTTGAGGAAGATGGCCGAGTCGGCGTCCTTCCAGCGCGGGTCGCCCGGTGGGAAAAAGCTGCCGATGTCACCGGCGGCGATGGCCCCAAGAAGAGCATCCGTGATGGCGTGCAGGAGCACATCGCCGTCAGAATGACCGGCCAAGCCCTCCGGATGGTCCAGCGCGAGCCCGCCAATATGCAGCGGAACGCCTGGCTGGAAGACGTGCGAGTCATAGCCGAATCCGATGCGTGTTTCCATGGTTACCGTGCCTGTCCTTCAGATCTGATTGGCAGCGATTTCGATCTGGTTCAGCCGGAATCAGCGGTTGCGCTGGCTCAGATAGAACTCGGCCAACTCCAAGTCGCCCGGCTGGGTAATCTTCAGATTCACTTGAGAGCCGTGAACGACGGCTACCGGATGACCGGCGCGCTCGACAACCGAAGCCTCGTCGGTACCTACAAATCCGTCCGCCGTGGCCTCGGCGAAGGCGCTTTGCAGCAACCCGAAGCGGAAGCCTTGAGGCGTCTGCGCCAACACCACGAACTCGCGCGGGATGGTGGAGGTAATCAGCGCGCCATGCGCGGTCCGCTCAACCTGCTTGATGGTATCCACGGCCGGAAGTCCAACGATGGCGGCACCGTGCTCGATGACCGCATCGATGGTCCGGTCGATGGTGGCCGCGTCGATGAGCGGACGCACCGCGTCATGCACCAGAACGATGTCGTCGGGTTCGGCTGGCAGAGCGGCCAGAGCGTGGGAGACAGACTCCTGGCGGTTGTCGCCACCTTCCACCACGCGGACTCGGCTGGCAAAACCGGAGCCGGCGTCATACTGGGCGATTTGAGCCTGGACGCGCTCAATCTCGCTCTTGCGCACGGCCACGTAGATTGCCGTCACGCGCGCCACAGATGCAAAGGCGCGCAACGAATGAATCAGGATGGGAACCCCATCGAGCGCTAGAAACTGCTTGGGCTGTGGCCCGGCCATCCGGGTTCCAAGCCCTGCCGCAGGGAGAATCGCAAATACTTGCATACCCGGAGGAGTATACAACGGCGGGGCACCCCGTGAAGCAGGCATTGTAAGCAGAACCCCTCTGGTGGAACCTTCTCAGGCAAGAAACCGCATCGCCGCCTTATGATTCTGGAATGCGAACTACGCCGCTTCCGACACTGCCGATTGACACCACGCTGCTGAAGCCCGGCTTGCGCCTAGCCGTGGGACTCTCGGGCGGCGCAGACTCAGTGGCCCTGGTACGCGCGCTGGCGGAACGGAGCAAGGAACTGGGGCTGGTGTTGCACGCTGCCCACCTGCACCACGGCCTACGCGGCGAGGAGGCCGACGGCGACCTGGGCTTTGCACGAGCGCTGGCAGCCGAACTGGGTCTTCCCTTCCACGAAGCGCGGGTGGATGCCGGAGCGGAGGCCATCGAAAACAAAGAGACCGTTGAAGAGGCCGCGCGCCGCCTGCGCTACCGCTGGTTCCGGCAACTGATGGCCTCGAGTGAGGTGGAGGCCGTGGCCACAGCCCACACTCGCGACGATCAGGCTGAAACCGTTCTGGCCAAGTTTTTGCGCGGAGCCTGGACCGAGGGGCTGAGCGGGATTCATCCGGTGGTGGAGTTTCCCGAGGGCCGCATCCTGCGTCCGATGCTCTCAACTACGCGGGCCGAGGTGGAAGCCTATCTGGGCACGCTGGGGCAGGGTTGGCGCGAAGACTCATCGAACCGTCACCTCACCTTCACCCGCAACCGCATTCGCCACGAGTTACTGCCGCTGTTGGAGAGCTGGAATCCGCAACTGCGCGAGCACCTGACGCAGATGGCCGAACTGGCGCGCGACGAGGAGGCCTGGTGGCAGGCCGAAGTGGCCCGGATGGAGCCTCAAATCGTGATGCCGGGCCGCCCGGTTCGGGGTGGGGGCCGCGCCGCTGGAGATGGACTTGCCCCGGCTCTGGCGATTGATGTCACACGACTGGCCGCGTTGGCCGTGGCGCTGCAACGGCGGCTTTTGCGCTACGCGGCGGATGAGTTGGGCGCAGCAGTGGATTTTCCCGCGACCGAGGCGCTGCGCGCGCTGGCGCTGAGAGGCCGCGCCGGGCAAAAACTCGAATTGGCCCAAGGGCTGCTGGCCGAGCGAACCCACCGCGAAGTGCGCCTGACGGTCCTGACGGCGGCGCCAGCCGGTTCGGCGGCTGCGGAGGCTGCTCCGGAGTTCACGGTTGCTGTTCCCGGCGAGGTGACGGCTCCGGCCTTCGGACTGAGGCTACGGATTGATGTTTCCGAGCCGTCCAGTGCGGCGGTAAGCCACTCCGCCACGCTGCGCAACTGGAAGCCCGGCGACCGCGTGTGGCTGCGCTACTCCTCCGGCCCGCGGAAGGTGAAGGAAGTTCTGGAGCGCCTGCGAGTTACAGGCTCCAGCCGCTCCCAGTGGCCGGTTCTTGAACTGGATGGCCGCATCGTCTGGATGCGGGGAGTTGGAGTGGAGCCGGAGCCGGGAATTCGGATTGAGGCAGCCAACCTGATCGACGACGGACCTCTGCCGATGGGGCGTTCCACGGAAGGTTGACCTGCGAGATGCCGCGACGGACTCAGTCCGCAGATTCCTATTAGCATCCATGACTTGGGAGTACAATCAAGGTTACTGCTCTCCTGAGCGGAGGAGTTGGTGTGTCTGCCGTTGAGGTGTTGCGTATTTTCTGTGACTTTGTGGAAGGTACCGGCGTCTAAAAGGGGAATGCAGGACGTGCTGGAGACCCGTTTGTTGGCTTCTCCAACGCCTGAAGAGAGGAAACCTGGTGAATTCGACCGTCAAATCGATCATGGTCTGGGCGTGCATCATCGCCTTCGGCATGGTTCTTATCAGCTGGGTGTCGAAGGGCACCGTGGGCAAGGACACGGAGATTTCCTACTCCGACCTGTACAACCTGGTGAAGACGCAGCAGGTACTCGATGCGGAGATCCAAGGCACGGAACTGCGCGGTCATTTGAAGGCCAAGCCCAAGGAACAGTTTCACACCCACGTGGGAGAACACTGCGAAGCGATTGAAGCGGCGCTGCTGGCCTCTGACACTCACTTCTCCAAGAAGGAACAGCAGAGCAATTTCCCGCTGCAACTGCTGATCAACCTCGGCCCGTTCGTCCTGCTGATCGGCATCTGGTTCTTCTTCATGCGCCAGATGCAATCGGGCGGCAACAAGGCGATGTCGTTCGGCAAGAGCAAGGCGCGCCTGCTTTCGATGCAGCAGAAAAAGATCACCTTCAAGGATGTGGCCGGCGTCGATGAGGCCAAGGAAGAACTGAAGGAGATTATCGAGTACCTGCGCGAGCCGGCGAAGTTCCAGAAGCTGGGCGGACGCATCCCCAAAGGCGTGCTGCTCGTCGGACCTCCGGGAACCGGCAAGACGCTGCTGGCCAGGGCTGTGGCAGGCGAAGCGAATGTGCCGTTTTTCTCGATTTCAGGATCGGATTTCGTTGAGATGTTCGTCGGCGTGGGCGCTAGCCGCGTCCGCGACCTCTTCGAGCAAGGCAAGAAGAACGCGCCCTGCATCATCTTTATCGACGAAATCGACGCCGTGGGCCGCCATCGTGGCGCAGGCCTGGGCGGCGGACACGACGAGCGCGAACAAACCCTCAACCAGTTGCTGGTGGAGATGGACGGATTTGAATCGAACGACGGCGTGATTCTGGTGGCCGCCACCAATCGCCCCGACGTGCTGGACCCCGCGCTGCTGCGCCCCGGCCGCTTTGACCGCCGCGTAGTGGTGGGCCTGCCCGATGTGCGCGGCCGCGAGGAAATCCTGCGCGTACACGTGAAAAAGGTTCCGGTCTCCGACGACACCGATCTCAACGTCCTGGCTCGCGGAACCCCTGGTTTCAGTGGCGCCGACCTGGCGAACATGGTCAACGAAGCCGCGTTGAGCGCCGCGCGCATGAACCGCAAGCAGGTCGTCATGTACGACTTCGAGTTGGCCAAGGACAAGGTGCTCATGGGCGCCGAACGAAAGTCCATGCTGCTGACCGAAGAGGAGAAGCGGGTAACCGCCTATCACGAGGCGGGCCACGCACTGGTCTCGTTCAAGCACGTGCACTCCGACCCGATTCACAAGGTCACGATCATTCCCCGCGGCATGGCTCTGGGCGTGACTATCTTCCTTCCCGGCGACCGGCACAATTACACGCGGGAATACCTGGAAGCCAATCTGGCTATCGCTTACGGCGGGCGCGTGGCGGAAGAGATCTTTCTCAACCAGATGTCCACCGGGGCAGGCAGCGACATTGAAAGCGCCACGGATCTGGCCCGGCGGATGGTCTGCGAATACGGCATGAGCCGCCTTGGTCCGCTCACCTTCGGCAAGAAGGAGGAGCAGATCTTTCTGGGCCGCGAGATCTCGCAGCATCGCGACTTCA
>Ga0255355_1001398_pt1 | contig 11269 bp, 10 predicted proteins | sample HBST75metaG_FD_189943 | JGI IMG/M metagenome (GOLD analysis project Ga0255355, IMG submission 189943) | Peat soil microbial communities from Stordalen Mire, Sweden - H.B.S.T75 | ecosystem: Environmental > Terrestrial > Soil > Wetlands > Peat | place: Sweden: Norrbotten County, Stordalen Mire...
ATGACCGGGAGCGGATCTTTGACCGCTACTATCGTTCCGCCGCCCGCTCCAATCGCGCTACGGGCACGGGAATTGGCCTTTCGGTTGCCAAGCGCGTCGCGCTCATTCATGGTGGCTCTGTCTGGGTTACGAGCGACGAGATCGAAGGGACCACATTTTTTGCGGCCTTACCGGCCATGGCGCGGAAGAGGGTTTCCTAATGACGCAGACTGCTATTCGCATTCTTTTGGTGGACGACGAGTCGGCCATCCGCAGGGCGCTGCGGCCTCCGCTCGTTGAACTTGGCTTCCAGGTGCTCGATGTCTCACGCGGCGAAGAGGCTTTGCAGATGCTGCGCGCCAGCAGCTTCGACATCGTCCTGCTCGACGTGAATATGCCCGGCATTGGAGGCATTGAAACCCTGCGCCGCATACGCGCCTTTGCGCCCCGGCTGCCCATCCTTATGCTGACCGTGCGCGATGCGGAGGAGGAGAAAGTCGAGGCGCTGGAGCTGGGCGCCGACGACTATGTCACCAAGCCCTTCAGCACGCGCGAGCTGATTGCCCGCATCCGCACGGCGGTTCGCCGCGTTCGGGCTCCGGTCCGGGCTGAAGACGCGCCTATCGAGATCGGTGAGCTGCGCCTGGAGCCGGTGAAGCGCACGGTCACCAAGCGGGGCCGGCCGGTGCATCTTACCCGCAAGGAGTTCGAGATACTCCACTGCCTGATGAGCCGCGCCGGCCGCGTGGTTACCTACGCCAGACTGCTCACCGCCGTGTGGGGCACCGACTGCCGTGAAGAGGTCGAGTACCTGCGCACCTTCGTCCGCCAGTTGCGCAAGAAGATTGAAGACGATCCATCGAAGCCACTCTATCTGCTCACGGATGTCTACGCGGGGTACCGCTTCGCCGACGCTCAGATGTTCATCGAAGAAACCGCGGAAGACGAATCCTAACGTTGCATCCGGATCGGAGAGATAATCGGCGGACGAGCCGTGAGTTTCGCCGCAGCTTCCTGGCCCTTCAATCCCTACTCGTCGTAGTGCAGCAGGCTGAAAACATCGTATCCAGGAAAGCGCTGGCGGCCCTTCAGGAAGTCCAGCTCCACGGCAAAGGCCAGCCCGACGATTTCGCCGCCCAACTGCGTCACCAGCTTCACCGTGGCTTCCATTGTGCCTCCGGTGGCCAGCAGGTCATCCACCAGCACCACGCGCTGGCCGGGCTGAATCGCGTCCTGGTGAATCTCCAGCGCGTCGGAGCCGTACTCCAGGTCATAGGTTACGCGGGCCACCGGAGCCGGCAATTTCCGCGGCTTGCGCACCGGCACAAATCCGGCGTTGAGCCGGTAGGCCAGCGCAGGCCCGAAGATGAATCCCCGCGCCTCGATGCCCAGCACCAGGTCGACCTTGCGTTCGATATAGTGTGCCGCCAGCGCGTCGATCAACTGGGCAAAACCCGTCTTGTCCTTCAACAGAGTGGTGATGTCATAGAACAGAATTCCCGGCTTGGGAAAATCCGGCACTGTGCGCACCAGCGACTTCAGGGCTTCCACATCGATGGGCTTGATTTTTTCCGGCATGGGCAGTTCGCTCCTTAATTGGGTTTCCATGCAGATTATAAGGGAAGAGGGAAGTAGCGGCTGCTTCGGCAGGTTGTTGAGCGGTGTCTTTGCTCCGCTTGGACAGAAGATTATGTTTTCGTTGAAATCTATCGGGGCGAGAAGTTTTCTATTCCCTGTTTTCTATTTTCTGCTTCCTGCGATTACCACGCTCCGTCAATCCGGAACGAACTCAGTTCCTTGGCCTCACTCTCGTCCAGGGTGTGCTCGACGAGGCGATCCACGCGGCTGCCGCGCGGTCCGCAGCGTAGGCTGGCCCTCAGCTTGGCCAGATCTTCGGCCGAGCCCGAGGCTACCACCTCCACTTCGCCCTCTTCGGTGTTGCATACCCAGCCGCGCAGGTCGAGTTGGCCGGCCTCCCGCTGCACAAACCACCGGAAGCCAACCCCCTGCACGCGACCCTGAACCAGAAAATGAAGAACCATCATAGAGAACCATGGCCAGTTTTGCAGATTAGTGCATCGCGCGCAACCGGTGAGCAAGCCCCAGCCCAGCGCCGCAGCGCGATACACTGGACTTCACCATGGTCTTTGTCCTCGACAACTACGATTCGTTTACCTACAACCTTGTTCAATACCTGGGAGAACTGGGCGCCAAGGTCGAGGTCCATCGCAACGATGAACTGACGGTCGAGCAGGTGGAGGCGCTCCATCCAGAGCGCATTCTGCTCTCGCCTGGCCCCTGCACCCCGAGCGAGGCTGGCATTCTGGTTCCGCTCATCCGCCACATGGCCGGCAAAGTGCCCATCTTCGGTGTTTGCCTGGGGCTCCAGGCCATCGGCGAGGCCTTCGGCGGCCAGGTCGTCCGCGCGCGGCATCTGATGCACGGCAAAACCAGCCCGGTCACCCACGACGGCAAGGGCATCTTCGCCGGACTCCCCTCGCCGCTTACCTGCACACGCTACCACTCGCTGGTCGTGGCCGAGGAATCGCTCCCTGCCGAACTCGTCGTCACTGCCCGCACAGAGGAAGATGGCGGCTCGGTCATCATGGGCCTGCGTCATCGCACGTTGCCCATCGAGGGCGTGCAGTTCCACCCCGAGAGCATCCTGACCGAGAGCGGTCACCAGATGATACACAACTTCCTGGAGATGTAGCCGCGATGAAGAGAGCGATGCGCCGCAACTGCCTGATCTGCTGCGTAACTCCGACCGGATTTCTTTGGCTGGCGGCGCTCGCTATGACGCCAGTTTTGTGCGCCCAGGCTGTCCCCACTTCTCAGGCTGCCGCGCCGGCAGCCGCTCCCATCGCCATCGTTCCGCTCGACAGCAAGAACCCCGATGCCGAGGCCAAGGTTACCGGCGCGCTCGAAGTCTCGTCCGGCAAGGCCATCATTGTTGCCAGCGGCACCGTTACCTCCGGCAACCAGACGACCGAGGTTGTGCTGCCTCATCGCGGCGTGCTGCGCGTCTGCGCTTCCACCACGGTGAAGCTGGCCGCCGACTCCAGCGTTCCCGCTGGCGAAACGCCCGGCCTGATGATGGCGCTGGATCACGGCGCCATCGAGGCCAGCTTCGCCACCGGCCGCAATTCCGACATTCTGCTGACGCCGGATTTCCGCATTCTCATCGGCGGTCCCGGCGCGGCCGAGGTCAATATCCGCCTCGGTCAGCATGGCGATACCTGCGTGGATAACGCGGGCGTGAATGCACCCTACGTCCTGGTGACGAGCGTCTTCGATGGCGGTGATTATCGCGTGCAGCCCGGCCAGCGGGTGATGTTCGAGCACGGCAGCCTGCGCGAAGTGGTAGATAACGAGAAAGAGTCTTGCGGCTGTCCGCCTCCGCTGCATCCAGGCACGAATGAGTTTCCGGCGGCGCAGAGCGCGGGTCTTGCGCCGCTACCCAAGCCCGCGCCGAATGCGGTGTCGCTGACCTCTGCCCCTCCCGAAGCGCTCGAACCGCTGGTTTACAAGAGCGCCGACCACGCCGCCCAGCCCGCAGCTGAAGCCGCCCCGGCAGCCGCCGCAAATCCGCCCGCGGCAAAGAAAAAGCCAGGCTTCTTCGGCAGCGTCGGAAAATTCTTCCGCCGCATCTTCGGCGCGGAATGAAAAAGCAGGGAACAGGGAGTAGGGAGTAGGGAACAGAGTACAGGGAGCATCAAACCTACTTGGATCTATCTTTGGCAACTTTGTGTCGACGGAAGCCATTCAGGAAGACTTTGCCGCCAATAAGAAACCATGCGACTGAAAGCACACCAAACACCGTCCAATGCTTTTCATAAGCTACATCTAACCAGCCCAAACCACCCAATATGAAAAAATTCCGAATAACCAAGCACCCATCCGCTGAACAAGCGGGGCATCTGGCGAGCCCTTCCACAGAAACTCATCGACACCCCTGCTGTTTTTCATCGCATCAGGCCATAAAGTGTTACTCTGCCTGTCCTTGATCTCATCGATCAAATGGAAATGTTCCGAGTTGTGTGCTTGGTCTTTCATGGCAATCTCCTTCGCCAACAAGCTCTTCGCTGCCCGGCTGTTCCCTATTCCCTGTTCCCTGCTTCTTACATCTCCCGCGCCAGTTCGATGGCCCGGATGACCGCCTGCGCCTTGTTGATCGACTCGGCGTGTTCCAACTCGGGCACGGAGTCGGCCACAATACCCGCGCCGGCCTGCACGTAGCCTTTGCCGCCGACGGCCAGCATAGAGCGAATGGCGATGCACGAGTCCAGATTGCCTGAAAAATCCGCATAGAGCACCGCGCCGCCATAAGTTCCACGCCGCGCCGGCTCCAACCCCTCGAGAATTTCCATGGCCCGCACTTTGGGCGCGCCGCTGAGCGTCCCGGCAGGGAAGCAGGCGCGCAGGGCATCGACAGCGGTCAGCTCAGGCCGGAGCCGGCCCTCAATGCTGCTGACGATGTGCATCACGTGCGAGTAGCGCTCGATGAACATCAACCGGTCCACCTTCACGCTGCCATACTCGCTCACCCGGCCCACGTCGTTGCGGCCCAGGTCCACCAGCATTACGTGCTCGGAGCGCTCCTTTTCGTCGTGGATCATCTCCTCTGCCAGCGCCGCGTCTTCAGCCTCCGTGGCTCCGCGCGGGCGCGTTCCGGCAATGGGCCGATACTCGACTTTGCCCTGATGCACGCGCACCAGCAACTCCGGCGACGATCCCGCCAACTCCACCACCGTGGGTGGTTTTGACTGTTTGGACAAGTTCTTCGATTTCTCCGTCTGCTCGCCCAGCGGCCCTTCCGGCGTAACGCGCAGGAAAAACAGATAGGGGCTGGGGTTGACCGTGCGCAGCGCGCGATAGATCTGGAAACTGTCCACCTCCGGCTCCACATCGAAGCGTTGCGAGAGGACGGCTTGGAAGATGTCGCCCGCGACAATGTACTCCTTGATGCGGTTGACGGAGGCTACGAAATCCTTTTGTGCCGTCCGATGCTTCACCTTCAGTTTGCCCGTGCCTTTGTGCTCAGCCACCCTGGGCAGCGGTTGGGCCAGCCGTTTTTCAAGCCGGTCGAGCCGGGCCACAGCTTTGTCGTATGCGTCAGCCGGCTTGCCGCGCGTCACGTCGGCCGTCACCACCAGCCAAATCTCCTTGCGCACGTGGTCAAAGGCCAGCACCTCGTCGAAGAAGAGCAGACAGGCATCGGGAACGCCCAGCTCGTCTTTGGCTAGCTCGGGCAGCTGCTCAATCTGGCGCACCGCGTCGTAGGAGAAAAATCCCACCGCCCCGGCGGTAAACGGCGGCAATCCCTTCAGACGCGCCGGCTTGTGGCCAGAGAGCGCCCGCCGCAGCACAGAGAAGATGTCGTCCTCGATCTGGACAACTTTTCTGCCCTCGGTGATGGTAATCTCGCGTCCCCGCGCCACGATCCGCTTGAACGGCTGGAGGCCGATGAAGGTGTAGCGGCCCACCTGCTCGCCGTTTTCCACCGACTCCAGCAAAACGCACTCCCGCTCCGGCCAGGCCGCGCGCAGAAATGCCGAAACCGGCGTCTCCAGGTCGGCTACGAGCGTGCGGCAGACGGGAACAAGCGTGTGCTCTTTGGCGAGCGCCAGAAACTCCTTGCGGTTGGGCAGAACGGAATGGAAAGTAGATTTCACAGCCTTAGTGTAACTGTTGGGACGGTTTGGCCGCAGCTGTGAGTCGCGTTCCTGTCAATCTCCGGCGTCCTGCGCCGGCAGGCTCAATGCACCAGCCCGGCGCGATACGTTTTGAGCCAACTTACTAACTCTCCCGGGGGAAGCGGCCGGCTGAAAAGGTATCCTTGCACACTGTCGCAACCGCCCAGGCGGAGAATCTCCAGTTGTTCTTTGGTTTCCACGCCCTCCGCGATCACGTGCATGCCGAGTTCGTGGCCCATCTCAATGGTCTTCTGGACCACGATGCGATCTTTTTCGTTGTCCTGCATGTCATGGACGAAGGATTTGTCGATCTTCAGTTCTGTGGCCGGGATTTGTTTGAGCTGTTGCATCATGGCATAGCCGGTGCCGAAATCGTCGATCGACAGCTTCACCCTTTTCATTCGCAGCCTGGTCAAGACATCCAATGTTCTTGGCAGCTCCTCGATCAAGCGGCTCTCTGTGACTTCAACGGTGATATTGCCGGGCGATACGCCATGCTTTTCGGCGAGAGAAACCAAAATGTCGGGGAACTTGAGATCGTGCAGAGAATACACCGACGCATTCACTGACAGCGTGGGAACCTTCCCGTCGCCGTTGGCGAACTGTCCCACATCGCTCATCCCGCGCTCCGCAACGATCCAGCCAAGTTCGTCGATGAGTCTAAGTTCCTCCATGCGGCCAATGAAGTTGTCGGGGAAGATCAGCCCTCGCGCAGGGTGCTTCCACCGGACCAGTGCCTCAACTCCGATCACTCGGCCGGTTGCAATATCGATCTGCGGCTGATAGTGAAGAACGAACTCATTGCGGTCAATCGCTTGCCGCAGTTCTTCGCCATGGATGACGGTCTGGGCGTCTTGCTCGACAATTGGCAAAGCTACAAACCGCGTATGTTTTTGCAATACCTCCTCCAGTTCCGTTAACCGGAAAGGCTTGTGGAGGTGGCTCACGGTGGAAAGGCCAAGAACCTGCACCAATTGTGCCGCTGACTCCATGATCTGCTTGCCAGAGCCGCTCATCAGAACAATGCCGGCCTTGCACTTCCGCTCGCCGAGCTGCCTCAACAACTCAACGCCATCCATCTCCGGCATCATCAGATCAAGCAGGATGAGCGTCGTGTCGGGGCTGAGCGCATCCAGAAAGGTCTTTGCATTCGTCGTCGCGGTACATTCGAATCCCAGGCCCTGCGCCGCGGCGGAAACAAATTCGCACACGTCGATTTCATCGTCGATGACCAGGATTCTCTGGATAGCTTTCATTGCCCCTCCGCTTGCTGCCGGCCAATCCGTTTGTCAACACAGACGGGATAAAGAAAGTTCTCATTTTGCTGGCGTGGCATCGTTGCCCTCCATGACGCGATGAATGATTGCGGCGAAATCGGCGCGCTGATAAGGCTTGTGCAGCATGGGACCGTCAACCAGCTGCATGCTTCTCTCAGCCAGCGCCTCCGCCGGAAACCCGGAAGAATAGACGATCTTGAGGTCGGGGCGGAGAACACGTGCCCTTTGCACAAGGTCCACTCCGTTCATTCCACCCGGCATGACGATATCCGTCACCATCAGGTCAATCTCGCTGTGTTGCGCGATTGCCTCCAGCGCGCTGGCACCATCGATCGCCTCATAGCTCCTAAAGCCCATCTCGGCCAGATAGGTGAGTGCTACATCAAGCAGGTCCACTTCGTCATCCACCACCAGCACCGTGCCGCCCAGCTTGGCGTTCAGAGTCTTCGGCGCACCGGCTGGAAGAGGCCGCGAAAGGTCGGCTACCTGGGGCAGATAAAGCGAAACCGTGGTCCCATGGCCGAGTTCACTGTAGGCGTGGACGGCGCCGCCCGACTTCTTCGCGAAGCCGTAGACCATGGCAAGGCCCAGCCCTGTTCCCTTGTTGCGTGGCTTGGTGGTAAAGAATGGCTCAAACGCTCGCTCCAATGTCTCTCGCGACATGCCGGACCCGGTATCCGTTACCGACACGCAAATGTAACGGCCTGCTCTCAAATCGCCTGCATGGACCGCGGGATGGCTACCCTCAAGGTTCTGCACCTTCGAGTCGATGAGAATGGAGCCGCCCTTGGGCATCGCATCCCGCGCATTGACAACCAGGTTGAGCAGCGCGCTCTCCAGGCCTTCGGGGTCGACGAAGAGCGGCGGCACGGAGGCATCAACGTGGGTCGTGATCTTGATATCCGCGCCCAGTGCATGGCCAGCCAATTCGATCATGTTTTGAATCGAATCTCCCAGCAAGACCGTTGACGGTTTCAACTCCTCGTTGCTCGATAACATGAGCAGGCGCCGTGTGATGTCCGCGCCGCGCATGGCTGCCTTTTGTGCGGTTTGTACGCGCTTGACGGCCGCTTCGTTGCCGGCGACCAAGCGGTCTAGCAGATCGAGGTTGCCGATGATGACACCGAGAAGATTGTTGAAATCGTGAGCGATTCCACCCGTCAATTGGCCGATTGCTTCCATCTTCTGGCTTTGGTGTAACTGATGCTCCAGTTGCTTTCTCGCGCTGATATCGCGGATTGCCGCCGCCACCAGGATGCCCTCGGCGCTTTCCAACGGGCTGAGCATGATCTCGATGGGAAACGCTGTTCCATCCTTGCGCCGCCCATGGAGTTCAATCCCCGTGCCGATCTGCTGTGACAACGCCTCCGCAGTGGTGCGAAGAGCGTCGGCGACCAGCCGCTCCGCAAAACCTTCCGGGATGATGCTCGTTACCTTCTGGCCCAGGAGCTCATCGCGCCGGTACCCGAATTGTGTTTCCGCCCGGGCGTTCAGCAGGACGATCTCCCCGTCCGGATTTACCACCACCATTCCATCCGGAGCTGCCTCCAGAAGCCCTAGGTACTTCGCCTCTGACTCCTTTTGCCCGGTCAGACCTTTCTGGTTCAAGAAGGTACTCATCTTCATTTCACCTGTTTCTTGCACGGGGCAGGTGTTTCAGAGTCTCCATTGCGAACAGGCTGGAACTGATGGATTCAATACATCAGTACCCCGACTGGTTCGACACCTAAGTTACAGAAGTAACACGTGAGTGGATATGTGTCTGTTCCATTTCGCACAAACTGGTTCTCGGGCATTATCCCGGCTCAAAGTTGACGATGCAACATGGTCTCCGGCGAAGTTCCACGAACGAGTGCCCCTACTGAAATCAAAAATGGAGATACATTTCCAAGGGGGCCGCGGAGTAGCTTTGCCGGGCTTGACTGGACTGTGTCGCGGACCTAAACTTTGGGTGGTTTGCGCTTGCGGGCCATATCCCGCATTCTGAACCGTCCGGGCAGAGGACCCCTTTCCAGAATGCCGGACAACCAGTGCTCCGTGAAGGCGGAGGAAGACCTTTAATGTCTATCACTTGCGAATGGGCGCGTTTCCCGGCCCATTTCCTTCGCGGCAGGCAATCGGAATTGGAGAAATGTATGGCATCAATATCCCTTGAGCAGGAAATCAACCCCTGGGAAGCCCAGGCAGCTCGATTTGACTTTGCGGCGCGCAAACTGAACCTGGAAGAAGGTTTATGGAAGTTGCTGCGCACGCCCGCGCGCGAGATCATCGTGCATTTCCCCGTAACCATGGATAACGGCAGCATCGATATGTTCACCGGCTTCCGGGTACAGCACTCGATTGCCCGCGGTCCGGGCAAGGGCGGCATTCGCTACTCGCCGGACGTGAGCCTGGACGAGGTGCGCGCGCTGGCCAGTTGGATGACCTGGAAATGCTCGGTTGTGAATATTCCCTTCGGAGGCGCCAAGGGCGGGGTCATCTGCGACACAAAGAAGATGAGCAAGGGTGAAATCGAGCGCATGACTCGCCGCTACACCTCGGAGATCATCGACTTCATCGGGCCGGAGAAGGATGTTCCCGCTCCCGACATGAACACCAACGACCAGACCATGGCCTGGATCATGGACACCTACTCGATGCACGAAGGGCACACGGTTACCAGCGTGGTCACCGGCAAGCCCTTGAACATCGGCGGCTCGCGCGGCCGGACGGAGGCCACCGGGCGCGGTGTGCAGGTGATCTGTGACGAGAGTATGCGCTACCTGAAGATGCCCATTGACGGCTGCCGGGTAGTCATTCAAGGCTTCGGCAACGTGGGCTCCAATGCCGCCCGCCTGTTGATGGAGCGCGGCTATAAAATCGTCGGCATCGCCGAGTTCGACGGCGGCCTGTCGAACCCCAAGGGCATCGACATTCACCAGTTGCTCGATTACAAGCGTCGCAACAACACGCTTTTGGGCTTCGGTGGCGCAGAGGCCATGCCCAGCGAGGAACTGCTGGTTTCAGAGTGCGAGATTCTCATCCCCGCAGCCAAAGAGAACGTGATTACCAGCCGCAACGCCGACCAGATCAAGGCGCGCATTGTCGTGGAGGGCGCCAACGGCCCCACGACTGCCGTGGCGGATGAAATCCTAGCCAAGAAGCGCATCTTCATCATGCCTGACATCCTGGCCAACGCCGGCGGCGTTACAGCCAGCTACTTCGAGTGGGTGCAGGACCGCCAGGGCTACTTCTGGAAGGAAGCTATCGTCAACGAGCAACTGGAGACCATTCTGCGCGACAGCTTCGAAGATGTGGTCCGCTATTCCGAGGCTCACAACGTCAACAACCGCATCGCCGCCTATATGCTGGCCATCGACCGTGTGGCACAGACGATCCGGCAGCGCGGCATCTACGCATAACCACCTCGGTGGGGCCAACTGCTCGCTATCGCTCGCAGCGACGATTACGGATCGGATCATCGGACGATAACAACCTAAGCGGGATGGGCTTCGGGCCTGTTCCGCTTTGGTTTTTCTGCACGGCGCAAGACAGGATGGGAAGTGCTTGCTCGGTGCATAGTGCGATAATGAAACCACGCCACAAGAGATCTATGTCGTGTCGCGAACCGCATGAACCTGCCTAACTCCATCACGATGAGCCGGATCGTTATGATCCCGCTGTTGCTATGGATTCTGACGTCGCACTTTCCTTGGGTGGGAACTCATGGCGCGCAGGAGATTACGGCCGCGATCCTGTTCGTGCTGGCCTCGATTACGGACGGCCTGGACGGCTACCTGGCCCGCAAGCGCAAGCAGATCACCACGGTGGGCATGCTGCTGGACCCCATCGCCGACAAGATTATGGTGACCGGCGCCCTGATTGCCCTGGTGGCATACAGCCCTGAAGTCGTCAAGGTCTGGCTGGTGGTGGTTATCATCGGCCGCGAGTTTCTCATCAGTGGTCTGCGGTCAATTGCGTCATCGGAAGGTTTCACCATCCAGGCCAGCGACCTGGGCAAGCTCAAGACCGTCATCCAGATCATCTGCGTGGTCTCCGCAATCCTGGCGCATGGTTGGGATCAGTGGCAATTCGGCATACTCATCGTGCCGGTCAAGTGGATCGCCATCGCCGCGATATACTTTACGGTGCTGGTTTCCACCATCTCCGCTATCGACTACTTTGTGGGTTTCTGGAAGCAGATCGACCACGCCAGCAAGGACCGCCGCAAGACCTTCGTGCTCACTCGGCGCAAGAAAGCAAGCACGCCGTAACAGGCAACTGAAAAGCGCGCCTGGGCAAGGAATTTCTTTCAAAGCGATGAGTTCTTCCGAAACC
>Ga0255355_1001403_pt1 | contig 11250 bp, 9 predicted proteins | sample HBST75metaG_FD_189943 | JGI IMG/M metagenome (GOLD analysis project Ga0255355, IMG submission 189943) | Peat soil microbial communities from Stordalen Mire, Sweden - H.B.S.T75 | ecosystem: Environmental > Terrestrial > Soil > Wetlands > Peat | place: Sweden: Norrbotten County, Stordalen Mire...
TCCCTGCAGATGCGGCATAATTCACAATGCCGCATCTGCGGCATGATTGATCTTTGCCGGATCGTCTAATGGTAGGACATCGCCCTCTGGAGGCGAGTATCTTGGTTCGAATCCAGGTCCGGCAGCACTGCTCGAAAATCGCTCTTATCTGTGATATTTGCGATAGCTTGATACTTCGGTTTGAATTGAAAATGCTGGGCTAAATTGCTTTTGATAGAAATGTTCGAAAGTAATTTTTCTGCGTACTTCCGCTTCAGCTCATCATCGGCATTGAGAAACGCAAAAGCTATAGTATTGGCTTCGTTAAACGCTTTTTTGACTTGTTCGAAAGTGATTTTCTCCTGCTCGGGATCGGCTCCCAATTTTGCTAACTGGCTTTCAACGTCAATCTGTTCGCTTGTAAGGGATGCCATATTTCGGGCGTATATGTCCCCAGGAACATCTTTCCGCCTCACGAGGGTATCTTGTTGCTCCTTAATCTCCTGAAGCCGTTTTACGAGCGATTGGCGGGTTATTTCGAGTGTCCCTTTGCCGCTAATGTATTTCTCCTCATACGCCTTGAAAGCTATCTCCAACAATCGCTCGTCGATATTGAGATTTTGGAAAACCGAGGAAGCGATCAAATAGGCATCGTCAGCTTTGAGATGTTTTGCCCGTTCCGCACAAATACCTTTGCCGTTCGTGCAGTAATAATAAACGTACTTGCCCTTTTGAAGCGTCGCCGTGAGCATACAGCCGCAGACATCACAGGTAAGAAATCCCCGAAGCGGGAATAAATGAATTTGCCGCCGAGCATGATGGCGACCTTCAAGAATATCATTCGCCTGATCGAATAACGCTTTTGTAATTAACGGCTGATGTTTGCCCTGATACGCATTTCCGTACTTCAGCATCATCCCGTAGTAAAAAGGATTTTTGATGACGTAATGAATCTGGCTCTTTGCAATTTTCTTTCCGCTTTTCGTCCGATAGCCTAGCTCATAAATAGCCGAGGTAATTTCTTTCAGGTTGTTTCCTTCAACGCACAACTCGAAAATCTTTCTGACAACTAGAGAATCAACAGGATCGACTGAAACAGTTTTGTCTGCTTTATCGTTGATATATCCAAACGGAGCTTTCTGCGGCCAGCCGCCACGTTCTAACTTGGCACGATTGCCACGCTTCACATTTTGGCTCAAATCATCAACGTATTTCTTAGCAATGCCAAAATCCAAGCTCATCATAAAGAGATCGTCAGACGTTTTCGAAAATATCTTTTCAGGTGTTCTAATCTCCGAGATCAAATTGCGATCCATGAACCAAGAAATTTTACCGCCATCAAGAGCATTGCGAGCCAAACGATCAAGTTTCCAAACCAGCAGGGAAGAGGGATGCAATTCAAGGTACTTAAGCATCTCCTCGAATATGGGGCGACCAGGAGCTTTAGCCGACATGGATTCCTTATAGACCTTAATAATATTCAGGCCATTTTTCTCGGCGAGCCGCTTTAATTCAGTTTCCTGCGAATCAATCGAAAGAATTTGGCGATCTTCGGCTTCGGATGATTTACGGCAATAGAGTATGTAGTTCATTGCTGTGATAACTTAATTGCATTTAATATCGCTTTCGTATCTTTATCAATAGGCACGTCGTCAATCGTATTCCCACGGCCAAGATCAATTTTCATATATTCGATCTTTCCCGCAAACTCACTTTCCCAGTTTCCACGAGCAATCACGGGCAGTTTTACCAACGCACGCAGGATATTATGGGCGGTTGTTTCGGCACGGACATCGAACGGCTTCAATAAACCCTTGCTCACGAAATACCGCCGCTTGCCTTTCCATAAGGAATTTTCCATATCTTTCGTCATATATTTTGTGATATACGCCGCAAGATTTTTAACCCGATCAACTGCCTTTACCTGAATGAAGCCGTACTGCCATATTTCGGAAAGTTTTTCAGGAAGATCATCAATGAAGGGGAGATTGAAAAACAGGCAATGGTAATGTATCGCCCCACGCTTTTGCGGCTCGTGAACAACGATATATTTCAAAATACTTTCCTTGAATCCCAAAGAATAATTAAACCGCTTTATAAACTTACCGAAGAAATAATTGGCCGAGGGGAGATCGGTAATATTTTCTTTGAAGGTAAAAGTGGCGAACTTAGGAAAACACGGCTTCCCGAACTGATCCGACCATTGCCAGGCATTTGCATCAATCCATCGGCGAACCTGCTTTTTGGAATGAAGGGCTGATCGCCTCAAAGCATCATCATCTTCCCGAAGAATACGAGGCTTCTTTTCTCTTTCTTCAACGCCAAACCGAACACCATACGAAACAGGACGTTCGTAGAGATAAACCTCAACTACCGATCCCGCAATAACCAATTTTATGTTTGTTTTGAGCATCTCGTTATGTATGAGTTAAATCAAGTCTTAGAAGAGGGGTTTGGGGGCGGTTCGCCGCCTGCGGCGGCGGAACCGCCCCCTCCCGAACCCCCTTTAAAACCCTGTCTCACTGATTCCGTGAAGCACCAATAAAGCTCTGCCAATGAAGTCAAATACTCCTCAGCTTCCTGCGGGGTAAGAATGCGGTCATCACGTTCACCGAAATACCTGATGACCTCGGTAATAAGTTCGTCGCTGAATGGTTTCATACCGAGAGATGGCGAAAAATCACCGAGGCTGGGTGAAAAAATAAAAAAGCCCCTAAAAATAAGGGGCTTTCTCTATTTTGGAGGGACTATTTATTCCTCGGTGAATTCATCGCTATCATCGATTTCAAGTGCTTGCGATGCAAAAGATTCCTTAATACCAAAATCATCGTCATTTCTTAAGGTTCTATCATGGGCTTCGGGGACAAGGGCAATCTTCATTCGATATGACTTTCCATTCCTATAAGAACGAAACGGATCGTCCTTGATGCCGAAATAAGCCTTGAGGGCATCAGCAAGTTTCTGTTTCCGCTTTTTTATGGAATCAATGTCTTTCTGCGATAAATCCCTATTGTTAGTCCATGATAATTCGCCATCGTGAGATGCAAGTTGAGACAAAAGCTTCCATTGCACGTTAGGGGATTTTTTCTTCTTATCCTGGAATCCCATTTCCTCCGCCGTAGTCTGACGTGGCGAACCCCTAAACTTAATGATCACTTCCTCTCCGTTTAAAAATTGGATCGTAATTTCTTCCCAACGAAGATCGCTCGGAAATTGATGGCTATCAAATTTTTTGTCGTCATGCAGTGGCATAAAATCACCACTCTTAAATTTCTTGTAAAGTTCAAAAAATACTTCACGAGAGGAAAACTCAAGAACTATGTAGAAGTCAGAAGCAAAAACAGGCCCCATGCCGCCCAATAGTTTTTGCCTTTTTTCATGGTCTAATGGTATGCGAGACAGCTTGAATATCGTACGCCGATGAGACCGCAAGATAACCTTTTCATTAAAAAGAAAATTAACAACCTCCCTCAAATATGAAAAACCAAAACTTGACCCTAATAAAACATCCTCCGAGATAATTGCAATATTATCGGGGGCTATAATGAGGTTGTCATAAATGGGATCAAGAAATCTAATAAGTTTATCTGACATAACGCTAGTTAAAGTACCATTTTTATGGTATAATTTCAATCATGAACGACTTATCGCAAGATTATTTTGATTGCCCTCATTGCGGAGTAAAAAGCGTCATTTACAAAAATGAGGCACAAATTCCAGAATATGAAATCGTTACCATAGAGGCGGTGCCGATTACATTTGAATGGATGCATCATATTGTAAAATGCACTAGGAAAGGATGCGAAAAACTAGTTTATTTAAAAGTAAGAGAACAATTTCACAGGCCAGGCACGATTTGGCAAGAGTTAACGGGAGAAGGAAGGATAGTGGAAATTCAATATCCGACCAATAATAGTCAATTACCAGATTATATTCCTGAAAAAATTAGGAGATACTATAAAGAAGCGATGGATGCTTTCACTTTCGGATTGCTATCTTCCGCATCCATTATGTGTCGAAAAGTCATTTATGAAATCTGCGACAAACAGAATTCTGTGGGCGATGATTATAAAGAAAAAATAAAAAATCTAGGTTTCGATAAAAGAATAACTGATCCTTTATTAAATATAAAAAACATCGGCGATGATACGGTTCATGCAAATGGTTGGGATAAAAATACTATCGAAAAAGCACTAAATGCCCTTGCTATTATCATCGATATGATTTATACGCAAGAAAATCGCATTAAGGAATTTTCCACACATTACAGTCAGGTCAATCAACAACGGGAAGAAAAACAATAAATATAAAAAATCGATTCTTTATGAAAAAGATTGGTAACAAAGAATCAGGTAATTCAGGGGAGCAAGAAGTAGTCGATCTCGTTCCCTGTCCAAATTGCGGGAAAAAGTTGATGAAATTGCCAGCGAATTATCCTCTCTACGATATTCAATGCACAGGATGTTCTTTTCGTGCCCAGGTAAAAACAAATCAAAGCAAGCCAAAATCCATTGTGTTTGGAGCGGGATGGCAGATTATGAATAAAGTTTTAAAGTCGGGCTATATGACACCATCACTTTTTCTTAATTTCAAATGGATCGAGAAAGGCATTCAAAAACAAGAAATAAGATTTTATCCTTTTGTTCCAAAGAAAAACCTATCTAATTATCGTCTTTCTAAAACCGCCCGCCGTGCTAATTATGAAATGTTTACTTATATCGGAATGGATAAGCTCCCTTATTTCCTTACATATTCATGCTAAATATAAATTAAGGGCGTATAATAAAGTTATTGCAATCAATTTTCAATTATCATTTTTTAATAAAATCTTAGAATATGGGAAGAAAACAATCGCTATATAAAGCGAACAAGCTTAAAAACGACGAGGTCTATACGCTCTATGAGGATATCGCCAATGAAGTTTCACTTTATAAGGAACAATTAAAAGGGAAAAGAATTTTATGTCCTTGTGATTGGGATGAAAGTTACAATGAAGAATTAGCTTATAAAGAAGAAGGCTATGTTGTGCCATCAAATTTATTAGATCCTGGCGGCACGATCAAAAAAATAAACATCCGGGCAACAAGAGCAAAAATTGAAAAAAATTTGAGCTTAATTAACTGTAATTTCGTTAAATTTTTAGTAGCCCACGCCGAAGCGTATAAGATTAAATCAATTTCAGTAAGTGGATATAACCCCGCCAATCATAAAGGCGTAAGATTTCAAGATATAGACTATTCAAAATATGATTTAGTAATTACCAATCCGCCGTTTAGCTTGTTCAGGGAATTCATAGAGACGATATTTACTAATAAAATCCAATTCTTAGTCATTGGACCACAAACCGCAATTACATACAGAGATTGCTTCAAATGGATAGCGAAGAACCAGATGTGGTTAGGATATCATCACCATTTGACGGGTTTTAGATTGTTGAACGGAACAATTTTAAAGAAAAATGACTCCCTGCCCAGATGTTGTTGTTGGTTCACCAATATGGATGTTTCTTATAGACACGATAAATTAATATTGACTGAAAAGTTTGATCCTGGAAAATATCCTAAATATTTTAACTACGACGGCATAGACGTCGGTAGAACTAATCAAATTCCTTACAATTACGAAGGTCAAATGGGTGTTCCTATAACATTTTTGCAAAAATTTAATCCGGAACAATTTAAAATCATTGATAAGGGCGTACAAGTCGAAAAAACAGTAAGATTTAAAGGAGATAAAGCAACTCTTTGGATTGAAAAAAACGGAAAGCCCGATAGGGCCCCTTTTGAAAGAATCTTGATAAAAAACAAAGAAATAATTAAAAAATCCAAATAAAATGACCATCAAAGATCTATATGAACACCTTAGGGATGGCAAGATTATCAGCGATATCGAGCTCCAGAGAGAAATTGTTTATGATGTCGATAAGCAGGTTTTGGTTATAGATAGCATCGTTAACAATATCCCGTTGCCAGCTTTTTATTTTTGGAGGAATGAAGACGGGATTTTGGAAGTCTTAGATGGCAAGCAAAGAATAGAAGCCATTAAGAAATTTATCGAGAACGACATTCAATATCAAAATAAATTATGGAAGCAATCTGACAAAAAGATACAAGATAAAATTAACCGGACTGATCTTTCAATTATTATTTGTGAAGGCCATGAACAATTAAAGAGAGAAATATTTCGAAGAATTAATACTTTGGGCGTACCACTTTCCGCGTACGAAGTATTAAATGGTCTTTTCCATGGTGAGTATCTCAGGGGCTTAACTGCTTACGTCGGACAAGATAGGGATGCATTAAACGTTCTAGGCCCGAATAGTCGTGGTAGAAATCAATACAGAGTGCTACAACTCTTAATGACTTTGAAGGATTTACCAAAAGACACTCAAACGATAAATGAGTATACCAATAAAAATCAGGGAAAATCCTTCGCTGACGATCAAAGAGAAATTGGCAAATATATAAAATTCATTAGCGATATCTTCGATGGATATAGCCAAGTAGATATCTATTTTAATTTGGCAAAAAAATATTTTAAGGATGTGGTTATCTGGAAACAAAATAAGGATGAAATTAACTCTCGCATCAAACGATATCTAAAAAGCGATGATGCTAAGTTAACTAATAAAGCAACGGAAATAGAAGACATTATTCAGGCCATTGTAAATAATATTAGTGTTGATGAGAAACGTTTATTTTCTGTCGATGATAAAAAAGAATACCTAAGAAACCAGGCACCCAAAGACGGTAAATATAAATGTGCTATCTGTAAAAAATATTTCTTCAAAGAAGAATTGGCAATGGATCACAAAGATCCATGGAGCAAGGGTGGTAGAACTGTGCTCTCAAATACGCAATTACTATGCAATCCTTGCAATATTAAAAAGGGAAATAGAAGTTAAAATTGTTCGAACTTCGTCCAGCCCCGCCAGCAGTCTAGTTTTGGCACCATGGACTCAAAGCGGTCGAAATCGTACATTTCTGTAACGTAAATTGGTTGTTAGTATCTATCCGAAATGGCGACAAAATCAGCTATTTTTTCTTTTAGCTGGCCCATCCCATGATCATCACCAACGTCAACGTGAGACGTTGTCCAATTACAAAATGAGTATATTTGTTTTATTTTATCCAAATCATTATCTGCAACTTTCTTGTTATCTTTGATTCCATCAACAACTTTGGCAAATTCATTTGATTCATCCCAATGCAAGAGCCGACACTTTATGAAGTGCTCTGTTTCATATCTTAAGTACTGACCGTATTCAACGATTTTTAACTCCACATCGAACCCGTTCTGATTTTGAGCTACCTGCGTAAGATGCGTTTCGAGATCTTTAAGTTTTTCAATAAATCTTTCTTCCATACTCTTGCAGATAAAACTACCTCCGAGATGGTTCTTATTTCTAATGATGTTGTACTCGTTACATTCCTTAGCAAATTTCTTCCTCAGAAATTTTAAAAATGTTCTATGATGGGTAAAGATAAAGATTTGAGAAAACTTATCTTTTTCTTTAGCGATAAGATCGACTAAGCTACTCAAATTACTATCGTCCAAACTTGTTATCGGGTCATCAAAAACCAATATTTTTTGGTTTTTATTTTTTTGAATATCTAGGAAAGCGAAAAAGAAACACAGAGATAAAACCTGCACTTCTCCCTCGGAAAGACCTTCCTGTAAATCCCTCTCGTTACCATCAAGATCTACGATTTTAAAGGCGAACGGTAACTCTTTTGTCGACCCAGTATGCCTGTCAGCAGTAGCTAATTGAAGCTTAAAACTAAAATTAAAATTGTCGAAATATGACTCTATTCTCTTAAGAATTTTTGTGAATGCTCCCGAAGAGCAGTACTCTTCATATTTTTCTTTCACTAATTTATATTCAGCCTTAGCCTTCTCTGATATTCGCGTGAGCCTATTTAATTCCTTAGTTTTTTCAAGTTTTAATCTCTGACCTTCAATCTTACGTCCGTTGATAAAATCTAACTCTCGTTTGATGGCTCCTGTAACTGCTTGATTCTTGCCAATTCGTGTGGATAGTTTTTGATCAGTATTCTCTTTTTTAAACTTTCTGATCAATGCGTTCTTTTTATTTGTTAAGTTTTTGATATCTGAAAAAAGTTTAATAATACTTCCGACCTCCTGCTTTACCTCTGCATAGAGGGCAAAAATATCTTCTTTATTGGGCTTATCTAGGATAGAAATTTTCTTTTTAAACTCTCCTATCTTTTGAACCTGAATCGGCTTCCTAAACTGCTCCTCCTCCGCAACCGAATAAAGATTCTTAACGGAGTATTGTTCCGCAAGCTTCTTGAGAGAGATAAAAATGTGGTCGAGATCAACATTCTTAACCGTTTCCTGAATCTGTTCTAGCTCATCAATCAGCGCTTGTTTATCATTATCAAAAATAGCCTTTTGTTTTTTATAGGTATTGTCATATAGTCGATTATAAATGTCTATGATCGTACTAATATTTTCTTCTTGATTTTTTGATTGACAAAATGGACACTCCTGCGGATATACTTTTCTGATTGTAAAACCTTCCTCAAAAAACGCCTTATGATTTCTTATCTTTTCGATCAATTCTTTCTCTGCATCTATCTTGACCTGCTCCTTGAGATCAAAGTTAAAAAGATCACGATAAGCTTTAATATGTGAAAACTCTACGCCTTCCTCTACTTCGTCCAACTCTTCTATGGCCTGAATATTTTTTGTTTTTTGCAAAAGCTGACCGTCCGTTTTAATTTTTATATCTAAATCATTTCTTTGATTATCTAAAGAGTCTTTTGCGCCACTCATCGCATTCTTACTCTTATTTTTATATTTTTTGAACAGCCGCTCTTCATCTTCAGTGAGATTGAATTCTAACGCGGATCGATTATTTGTTCGATAATCTTCTAACTTTTCATTTTTTTCTTCTTTAACTGCTGCAAGTTTGTCCCTTACCGAACGAAGATTAATGGCTTCAGCGTCAAATTCGATAATTAACTTACCAGATTTTTGTTCTTGCTCTCCTTGTTGCGTTCCTCTGCTACGGCCAAGATGGATGTTTTGATCAACAAACTCCCTATCAAAAAATAAGATTGAGTCTTGTTGGATATGATTCATCCAGGTCCGATTTTCATATTTGTACTGCGCATCATCAATTAGTAACTCAGCTTCTTCGGGAACGTATTTCACAAAAGATTTGTTCTGAGATACGCTTTTTAAGATGTTGCAAACTGAGCTTTTCCCACTGCCATTTTCTCCATACAGAATGTTTGTTTTTACATGAAATTTCTCGGCATTCAAAAAACGGTGCCAAGAGTAATCTCGGAACGACTTATATTTTTTAATGCTAACTATTTTCTTAATAATCATATCTTTCGATTACCCCACGGGAAGATATTCTCTGTACACTCGCACAGTCTCTTGATAGATCGACTCTATTAATCTCTCGGTTTGCATCTGCTCAATAAAGCCACGCTGCAGTAAAAGCAGTCGCACATTCTGGCGGATACGTGCTTTGATGGTTTCGTTGTTCGTCCAATCTATCGCGAGATCACGACGAATACGCCTCGTGAGTTCTTTGACGAAGTCCTTTATGTCGATGCCCGCCTTTTTAAGGTCGGGATCGCCAGCGAGCGTATCGTAAAAGACGATCTCTTCCGACGACAAGCCGAGCTCCTTGCTCTCTTGGTCGAGCTTTTTAATTTCATCGGCGATCTCGAGGAGGTTCTTAATGATCTCCGCCGAGCTAATGACGTTGTTCTCATACTTCTCGATCAGATCGGCAAGAAGGGTAAGCATCGTCTCATAGCGAGCCTTGTTTGCGCGAGATCGCATTTTAATCTCTTGATCGAGCATTTTGCGGAATGTGTCGATCGCAAGATTTTGGTATTTTGATTTTTTGATCTCCTCGGCAAACCTTTCGTCAAAAATTGAGATACTTTTCCTTTCCTCGCCCTCCTTCGCAAAAAGATCGATCACGCCCTCCGCTTCAACGGCACCCTGGACGAGGCTGCGGATGGCGCTCTCTGTCTCTTCAGGGAAAATAATGTGCGGCATGACCGTCTGCTTGCTGATTGCCTCGCGGATTGACTGGAAGAACTGGATGTCGGAGGCGATCTTCATGGCTTCATCTCCTGGCATAACGAGAGCATGAAGGCGAGAGAGTTTTGATACAACGCCCACGTACGCCATCTTGCGATCATCGGAAAGAAGACCGTCCTTAGAAATGACCTCATTCATCGCGGATTGGAACAACTCGACCAACTCGATACCTTTCTTCTTTCTCCACCCCGAGAAGTCAATATTTGAGAAATAAAGAGCAACCTCTCCGTAGAGCGCATTCATTTCGCGGATGACTTCGCCTAAGGGCAGCATGGCTTCCTTCTGAACATCGGAGTCATAAATGGCTAATGCCTGCTTGAGATTCTCAGCGATACCGATATAGTCCACAATTAAACCTCCCGGCTTATCTTTATAGACACGGTTTACGCGGGCGATGGCCTGCATGAGACCGTGATTTTTAAGCGGCTTATCGAGATACATCGTATGCAGACTTGGCACGTCAAAGCCTGTAAGCCACATTTCACAGACAATCGCTATACGAAGTGGATCGTTCGCCTTTTTGAAACGCTTTTCGAGCTTCTTTACGTCATGCTCAGCCTGGGTCTGCCCGGGAAAATCTTCCATGCCCGAAATAATCACGGCACACTCGGGTGCGCCAGGGATATTTTTTATCGCTTGATACATCGCGACGGCGATAGGACGGCTCATCGTGACTACCATCGCCTTGCCTTCAATGGGGCGGTTATTAAAATGAGCGATAATATCTTTTGATATTTGCTCGATACGGCTCGGAGCACCGACCACCTCTTCAAGTACCGCCCATTCCTTACGCGCCTTCGTTTTTTCATCCACGACAACCTCGCCCAATAGGTCATCGAATTTACTGTCGATGAAGCGATCGGTTAAGTGTAGAGGCACAAGGCGACCTTCGTAATAAATCGGCACGGTCGCTCCGTCTTTTACCGCCTGCCCGATTTTATAGGAACTCACGACATCTCCAAAAACGCGCATCGTGTCATGGCTATGCTGCGATATCGGCGTTCCGGTCACGCCCAAGAAGCTCGCATTCGGCAAAGCCTGGCGGACATTACCCGCAAGCATGCTGTACTGTGTGCGATGCGCTTCGTGCGTATTGCTGAATGAGCAGGCGATCAAGGAGGTGAAAGGCGTGCAAGATGCTTCGGTGAATTTTGCACTGCGACAGGCGAGCGTATCTTT
>Ga0255355_1001406_pt1 | contig 11237 bp, 7 predicted proteins | sample HBST75metaG_FD_189943 | JGI IMG/M metagenome (GOLD analysis project Ga0255355, IMG submission 189943) | Peat soil microbial communities from Stordalen Mire, Sweden - H.B.S.T75 | ecosystem: Environmental > Terrestrial > Soil > Wetlands > Peat | place: Sweden: Norrbotten County, Stordalen Mire...
TTGCCTGGTGGCGCTTGCGGCGTGTTATCTGCCGGCGCGGCGCGCGGCTTCAGTCGAACCGATGCAGGCGCTACGCACCGAATAGAAACGAAATTGAAGGGATTTGAAGATGCAGAGATTGATCCAAGACATTCGCTACGCGCTGAGGCAGTTACGCAAGTCGCCGGGATTTACGCTGATCGTGATCGTCACGCTGGCCCTGGGGCTGGGCGCCAACGCGGCGGTCTTCACGCTCTTCGACCAGGTACTGCTGCGCATGCTTCCGGTGGAGCGGCCCAAAGAGTTGGTGCGCTTCGACTGGACTGGCTTCTTCGATGGGTCGGTCAGTATGTCCGGCGGAGACAACGGAGATTATTTTTCCTATCCAATGTATAAAGACCTGCGCGATCAGAACCAGGTCTTTCAGGGGATGCTGGCCAGTGTTCGCACAGGTGTCGGCGTCAGTTGGCGCAATCAGGCCCAAGATGAAGCTGCCGAAGTTGTAAGCGGAAATTATTTTCAAGTGTTGGGCCTCAAGCCCGCGCTGGGCCGCTTGCTGACTCCGCAGGATGACACCGCCAAGAATGCCAATCCCGTTGCGGTGCTTAGCTATGACTATTGGAAGACGCACTTCGCCGCTGCGCACGATGTCGTTGGGCAATCGGTTCTCATCAACGGACATTCCTTCACTATTCTTGGCGTTGCGCCGGAAAACTTTCACTCCGCTCTCGGCGGTTTCAGACCGCGAGTTTTTCTGCCGATCAGCATGAGCGAAGTCGCCATGCCGTGGACGGCTCAACGCGACAACTTAAACAACCATCAGTCCCTTTGGCTCACGCTAGTGGCGCGGCTCAAGCCGGGAGTGAGCAACTCCCAAGCCGAGGCCGGAATGGGGCCGCTGTGGCACTCGTTGCGGGCCTATGAATTGACGCTTTACAAGTCCGCTACGCCGCGATTCAAGGCGGGCTTCCTGGATAACTCGCGCCTCAAGGTTCTCGATGACTCCATCGGTTTTTCTCCTGATCGCAAGGAACTGAAGACGCCGCTTATCATCCTGATGAGCATGGCTGGCCTGCTGATTGCGATGTGCGCCATCAACGTGGCCACGCTGCTGCTGTTGCGCGCCGCCGGTCGTTCGCGTGAAATGTCAATGCGCTATGCACTCGGCGCAAAGCGCAGCCGCATCGTATTGCAGTTGCTGGTCGAAGGCGGATTACTGGGATTGGCAGGAGCGGCCGCGGGTCTTGCTCTGGCACCGGTAGTGGGCACCACGCTGGTGCGCTTGATCACCAACGCCGACCCCGGTGAAGAACCGTATTCGGTTGCTATCGATGGGCGCGTGCTGTTGTTCATGCTGGGGATTTCTCTTGTCGTGAGTCTGCTGTTCAGCATTGCTCCAGTGCTTCACTTCCTGCGTCCCGATCTGGCCCAGGCACTGCGCCAGAATGCCGGAACCGCATCGAAGAATTCGCAGCGATTCCGCAAAGTGGCCGTGGGCGTGCAGATTGCACTCAGTGTTCTTTTGCTGGGAGGCGCGGGGTTGTTCGTGCGCACGCTCGACAATCTGCGCCATCAGCCGGTGGGCTTTGACACCACTCACCTTGCCACCTTCAACCTTGATCCAACAATCTCCGGCTACGGTGAAGAGCGCGCCGCGCAGATTGTAACCAATACGCAGGAAGCAATTCGCAGAATTCCCGGCATTACCAATACCGGCGCCACGACCGACCCAGAGGTATCGGGAGACACCAGTTATTCCAACTTCACCGTCGAAGGCCATAAAGCGACGGAGGATGAAGACATGACCTTTGAATCCCCGCGGATCACACCCGGTTACTTTGCCACGCTCAAGCAACCGCTGCTAGCGGGACGGGAGTTCACTCCGGCGGATGTGCAGGGAACGCCCAAGGTTGCTATCGTCAATTTGGATTTTGCAAAACGATTTTTCGGATCGCCGCAAAATGCCCTGGGCCGTTTGCTGGCTCCTGGCTCGGGCGATAATGTGCATCCCAACACGACCATCGTTGGAGTGGTTGGCGATGTGAAGCACGCCAATCTGCGCACGGACATGGGGCCCGCGGTCTATGCGCCTTATCTGCAAATGAAGCATCCGGGGGGGATGCAGATCTACGCGCGGACCACGCAACGGCCGGAGGCGGTTGTAGCGTCAATCCGGCAAGCGATACACCAACTCGACCCCATGCTGGTTGTCGACAGTCCGCGCACGATGGAAGCGCAAATAGACCGCAGTGCCTCGAATGAGCGCGCGCTGGCCACCCTCGCCATCGGCTTTTCCGCATTAGCCATGTTGCTGGCAGCCGTCGGCCTCTATGGAGTGCTGGCTTACTCCACCGAGCAGCGCACGCGCGAAATTGGCGTGCGGCTGGCCCTGGGCGCGCAGCGCTCAGGCGTGATGGTGCTTGTGGTGCGCGAGATGGCCATCATCGCGGCCATCGCCATCGCCGTCGCGCTGCCGTCCGTCGTTGCCCTGGCCCGGCTCTTCCGCAGTCAGCTCTATGGCGTCACCACCTTTGATCCGCTCACTTTGGCTGGAGCTGCGCTTCTGACCGCGGTGATGGTCACGCTGGCCGCAGCCCTGCCCGCGCGCCGCGCCGCGGCCGTTGAACCCATGCAAGCTTTGCGGACAGAATAATTTCAACCGCAAAGCCGCCATCAAGATTGGAGTTACTCATTATCATGATCGAACTGAAAAATGTAGAACGCAGTTATAAGACAGGACCTACCGAAACCTGGGTTCTGCGCCGCATTGGACTTACCATCAACGAAGGCGAGTTTGTCACCGTGATGGGCCCGTCTGGCGCGGGGAAATCGTCGCTGCTCAACGTGCTGGCGCTGCTGGACGATGGCTGGAAGGGTGAGTATTGGTTCGGTGAAACGCCTGCGCATAAACTGAACCGCAAGCAGCGCGCCGACCTGGCCCGCGAGCGCATTGGCATGGTCTTCCAGAGTTATCACCTGCTGGACGATCTTACCGTCGCCGAGAATATCGACCTTCCGCTCTCTTACAAGAACCTGCCCGCCCAAGAAAGGCAAGGGATGGTGGCCGACATTCTGGATCGTTTCCAGATTGTCGCCAAGAAGGATTTGTATCCCTCGCAGCTCTCCGGCGGACAGCAGCAATTGGTAGGCATTGCGCGCGCCGTGGTCCACGCTCCTGCTTTGCTGCTGGCCGACGAGCCAACCGGCAACCTGCATTCCACACAGGCGCGGGAGATTATGGAATTATTCTGCGAGCTGAACCGCGCTGGCACGACCATTGTGCAAGTAACACATTCGGAGGAGAACGCGCGCTACGGAAAGCGCATCATCGAGCTGCGAGACGGCTGGATGACACGCGATGAAACGCTTGATGCAAAAGCAATGGAGGTCATCGCCAAGTGAATTTTATGGAGACAAATCCGGCCAAAGGCATTCAGGTATTACAGGCGGCGAAGAATTTTCTGACTCAACGGAGTCATCGCGCAATTTATCTAGCCGTAATACTGCTCTTGCAGGCAAACCTGTCCTCGGCTGACGAACCAGCGTCCGTGACGGCTTCCGTCGAAACTCCCGCGCCCGCGCAGGCTGCTCGAAGCAACATTCCCTTTGACCAATTGTTGCGTCCCTCGCGCAATCCTATCAACGCCTATCGTGGCCATTCCGTGCCTCCGCCCAGCATGGCCAACTCCGCACGCCTGAATACGCTGGTGCGCGACGGCAAGCTCTATCTGTCACTGCGCGACGCCATCGACCTGGCGCTTGAGAACAATCTTGATCTGGTCATTGCGCGCTATAACATACCCATTGCGCAGATGGACGTTCAGCGCACCAAGGCGGGCGGATCAGTGCGCGGCGTCAACACCGGCGTCGTGACCGGCACACCCGGCGGCGGCGCGGGCGGGACCGGCGCAGGGACCGGCGCGGGCGGCACATCGAGCGGTGCGGGTGGCGCGGGCGCAGGCGCTTCCGGCATTGTCTCCTCCACTCTGGGAACCGGAACCTCGGTCTCAGGCTACGATCCTATTCTCGGCGCCAACATCTATACCGATCATTCCTCCCAGCAGTTGACCAACCTTCAGGTGGAGGGTGTTCCCATTTACAAGAACAACACCTCAGTGGCCAACATCACCTATAACCAATCCTTTGCAACAGGCAGCAGCCTGGAGGTGGTGTGGAACAATAACCGCCTGACTTCCAACGGCATCTACGATTACTTCAGCCCATCGTATTCTTCGTCGATGGAAGTGGTCGTTCAGCAGCCGTTGCTGGCCGGTTTCGGTCTAGGGCCAAACCTGCGCTTTCTGCGCATCGCCCGCACCAATCAGAAGATTTCCGATATCGCCTTCCGCGCGCAGGCCATTGCCACTGTAACCCAGATTTGCGATCTGTACTGGGACCTGGTGAGCGCCTATGATAATGAGCAAGTGGGTGAGCGTTCGGTGGTCTTCGCCACGGAGACGCTGAATACCAGCCGCAAGCAACTCGAGCTACAGGCGATTCCAGAGATGGACGTACTCAAGGCGGAAGGGGAACTGGCCATCCGCGAGCAGGATCTCACTGTGGCGCGCACCAATCTTGAATTGCAAGAGCTTTACATGAAGAACGCCATCACGCGCACTCTCGATGATCCGACCCTGGAGGAGATGCCCGTGGTGCCCACCGATCACATTGCCAGCCAGATTGATCCGATTACCGAGCCGGTGCAGGATATGATTGCCGCAGCTCTCAAGAACCGCACCGAGTTACTGGAGTCGAGCCTGGATTTGCAAAACCGAGAACTGAGCCGCAAGACCGCCCGCAATGCCTTGCTGCCTTCGCTCAATCTTTATGGCGCCTATGTCGGCACGGGAGCGGCCGGAACGAGGAATCCAGAATATACAGGCATGGAGACCTCTAACCTTCCGGATAGTTACGGCGGCGCTCTGAAAAGCGCGCTGGATAACACCGCGCCTGAGTATCGTGTGGGTTTCCAGTTGAGCGTTCCTCTGCGCAACCGCATCGCCAAGGCGGACCAGGCGCGCACTGAACTGGAATACCGGCAGTCGCAGGTTTATCTTGAGGAGTCGAAGAAGCGGATTCGGATCGAAGTGCGCAACGCGCGTTATGCTTTGGAACAAGGGGCCAGTCGCGTGGAGGCGGCCCGCAAGGCCCGCGACCTGGCGCAACGCACGATGGACATCATGCAGAAAGAGCAGAAGCTGGGCGCGGGATCGAATCAGCAGACGCTGGCGGCCGAGCACGATCTGGCCCTGGCCGAGTCGGCGCTGGTGACCGCCGAGACCGCTTACGAGAAGGCACGCATCGAGGTGAGGCGCGCCACGGGCAGTGTTCTCGAAGGGTACGGTATATCGATCTCCGACGCTCAAGCCGGCGCGGTGGAGGTGAGTCATCTCCAATAAAGAAGAGCCAATCCGGGTTTTGGTTGCCGACGATCAGCCGCACATCCTGGAGGCTGTCGAGCTGTTGCTCCGGCCGCAGGGCATCGACGTGGACTGCGTGCGCTCGCCCCAGTTGCTGATGGAGGCGCTGAGCGACCGCGACTACGATGTGCTGCTCATTGACCTGAACTACACGCGCGACACCACCTCCGGCCAGGAGGGGCTTGATTTGCTGGCTCGCATCCAGGAGTTCGACGCTCGCCTGCCGGTGATCGTGATGACCGCCTGGGGCAACATCAACCTGGCTGTTGAGTCAATCAAGCGCGGCGCCCGCGATTTTATCCAGAAGCCGTGGGAGAACGACCGCCTGCTCTCGCTCATCCGCGTTCACGCCGAGTTGCACCAGGCACTCCGCCGCGCGCGGCAACTCGAACTGGAAAACCGTTTACTTCGCGCCGAGGGGATGCCGGAGTTTGTGGCCAGCGCGCCCGCGATGCGGCCGGTGCTGGAGCTGATTGCGCAGGTCGGGCCTTCGGATGCCAACGTGCTCATCACCGGCGAGCATGGGACAGGAAAAGAAATCGTTGCCAAGCTGCTTCATGCGGCCTCGCCCCGCGCTCGTATGCCGCTGGTAGCCGTTAACGCAGGCGGACTGCCCGAAGGAACTTTCGAGAGCGAGATCTTTGGTCACGTCAAAGGCGCTTTCACCGATGCCCGCAACGACCGCATCGGACGGTTCGAGCTGGCCAATGGCGGAACACTGTTTCTGGACGAGATTGCCAATGTTCCGCTGCGTCAGCAAGCCAAGCTGCTGCGCGTGTTGGAAACCGGCGAGCTGGAGCGCGTAGGCTCGTCGCAAACCCGTCGCGTCGATGTGCGGATTCTTTCCGCCACCAACGCCCTGATCGCCGAGGAAGCCAAGGCTGGCAACTTCCGCGAGGACCTGCTCTTTCGCCTCAACACGGTCGAGATTCACCTGCCCGCGCTGCGCGATCGGCGCGAGGACATTCCGCTTTTGGCGCAGCACTTTCTGGGCCGCACCCGCGCCCGCTATCGCAAGCAGGTCAACGGCTTTTCGCCAGCCTCCATGCAGCAGATGATGCAGTATGACTGGCCGGGCAACGTGCGCGAACTGGAGCACACGGTGGAGCGCGCGGTTCTGCTCTGCCGCGGCGAAGAGATTGAGCCGGCGGACCTGGGCATCGCCGCCGCGCGCTCGACCACACCGTCGTTTGAAAACATGAGCATCGACGAAGTCGAGGCCCTGCTGATTCGCAAGGTGATGCGCCGTTGCGATGGGAACATCTCGCAGGCCGCAGAGTCTCTCGGACTGAGCCGCGCCGCGCTCTATCGGCGCATCGAAAAATATGGGCGATGAAAAAGGTGTGCGCCGCCGCCGCCGCTCGGCCGTTCGCCGGGCGTGGCTGTTTTGCCTGTTGCTGGCGCTGCCCGCGCTGGTCTTCGCTGGCCTTCTTTTTTACTGGCAACAAGTCTCTCTCGCGCCGGCTCTGCTGTTGAGCGGCTGCCTTCTGCTGTACCTCGCGCTGGTGGCCGCCGCGCTGATTGAAGGCGTGATGCGCCCCTTGCAGACGCTTTCGAACGTCGTTGCGTCGCTGCGCGAGGGTGATTATTCATTCCGCGCGCGCGGGGCAGGCTTGCGCGAAGATGAAAATCGGGATGCGTTCAGCGAACTGGCGTGGGAGGTGAACGCGCTGGCCGACCTGCTGCAAAAGCAGAGGGTCCGGTCGCTGGAAGCCACGGCCCTGCTGGCGCGCATTCTGGAAGTGATGAGCGCGCCTCTGTTTGCCTTTGACCGCAACGACCGGCTGCAATTGGTCAACGACGCCGGTGCGCGATTACTGGGGATGCCTTATGCACGCTGCTTCGGCCGCAGCGCGCACGAGTTGGGTCTGGAAGGCCTGCTGGCCGCGCCGGACCAGACGACGCACTCTTTCGGCGCGAAACCTTCACGCTGGCTGCTGCGCAAGGCGGCCTTCCGCCAGGATGGCGCGCCCCACACGATGCTGCTTCTGGCCGACGTGAGCCTCCCGCTCCAGGAAGAGGAGCAAATGGCCTGGAAGCGGTTGATCCGCGTCCTCGGCCACGAGCTATCGAACTCGCTGGCCCCCATCAAGTCCATCGCAGGCAGCCTGTTGGCGCGAGTAGATAATCTGGGAGACAATGCCGCGCTGAGCGACTTTCGCCGCGGTCTGGGAGTGATCGAGAGCCGCGCCGACGCGCTGCATCGCTTTGTGCAATCGTATCGGCAACTCGCCCAACTTCCTCCGCCGCAGCTCAGGCCGGTACCGCTGGGGCCGCTGCTGGAGAGGGTTGTGCAGTTAGAGCAGCGCCTGCCGGTTCAGCTTGATCCCGGCCCTCTGATTACGCTTCGCGTTGATCCCGACCAATTGGAGCAGATGTTCATCAACCTGCTGGCAAACGCCGTGGATGCCTCGCTGGCGAATGGAGCGCAACTGGTGAGCGCAAGCTGGCGGCTTGCCGACGAGTCCGTACTGGTCATGATCGAAGACCGCGGTCTGGGCATTGCCAACGCAGAGAATCTTTTCGTGCCGTTCTATACCACCAAGCCGGCGGGAAGCGGCGTGGGCTTGGCGCTGGCCCAGCAGATCGCCCACGCGCACGGCGGCGAGATCAGCCTCGTCAACCGCGACGACGGCGAAGGCGCGCGCGCCATTGTGCGGCTACCGGTGATGCAGGATTGAGGGATTCTTTTGGCGAATGGAATGCCGTGGTTTCCCAACCTTCCGCAAAATGCGCGGAAGGATGGGGCACGGAGTTTCCATGGCTCATGATGAACGAGTGAAGAAAACTATTTCTGCGCTGTTTGCACGGGCTTCCGCGGCGGATTGACCTGGGCGTTGAGGAAGTCGGTTAAGTCTTCGATGTCCTGCCCGGTGCCGGTCATGGGCGGCATGAAGCGGCGGTAGGGCGAGTCGGGCTTGTAGTCGTGCAGCATGGTAATGAAGCTGGCGATGTTGGCGCGATCACGGCCGGCAAGCAAGGTTTTCAGCGGGCGATAGCCGCCTAACGTGTGGCAGGAGCCGCACTCGCCACGGTAGATGGCTTCGCCGCGCGAGTAACTGGAATTCGAGTCATTCCAAATCCAGTTGGAGTGGGCCAGGTAGCCTTCCTGATTGATGCGGTTGACATAGGGAACGCGGACGCCGTTGGAGTACATCCAGCGGCCGATGACGTAAGGCTTGCGTAGCATCTCGCGGGAGTATTCGCCCGCACCAGTGGCGATGAGCGCCAGCAGCAGGATGGCAATAGCGTGCGAGAGATTGAAGTCTCGCGGATTGCGATAGGCGAGGAAGTATGCAACGCCCACGATGGTGGCCGAGGTGACGATGATGAGCAGAGCGATGCGCGTGATGATCGAGAAGGTTCCGGAGCCGATGGTGTCAATGCCCAGGGAGAGCAACGCCTGCTGCGACGCGGGAACCATCCAGAGGTACCAAATGAGCAGGAAGGGCGTGGCTACAAAGGAGGGCACGAGCCACTTGACGCTCCACTGGACCAGGCTGGTTTTCAACTCGGGCTGCTTGTCGCCATCAATGCGGCTGGCGGTGATGAGCGCCCAAATGCCAGCCAGCGCGCAGCAAACGCAGGTGCGCAGAAAGAGGCTGGGCCAGTAAGTGGGATTGAAGAAGGCGTACCAGAACTTGCTGGCCTCGTGGCCCGTTCCGGCCACGCCGAGCCACGTGTCACCCGGCGTAAGCATGAAGGTAAGAATGCCGTTGATGATGATGAGCGTGAAGGCGGAAGCGCCAGCATAGACCCAGCCGACGGTTAGATGCAGTTTGGGGTCGATCTTGTCCCAGGTGGAATAGTAGACCGCGATGGTGGTCAGCTCGACGAGGAAGAAAACCCACTCCATGGCCCAGCCGAAGACGAAGTTATGAATCAGCGTGCTGGTGCCTTCAGGATGCGTGAGGCCGATGGCGAACCAGATGCCCACCCCGCTGACGGTACCGAATACGGCGGTAAGAACGAGGAAAAACTTCGAGTAGGTGGCCAGTTGCTTGAGCCAATCGGTGCGGAGTTGGCCTTCGGGCATACGCATGGCCTTGCGTTCAGCCATCGGCAGATAGAGGCCGCCGCCGACAGCAAACTGCGAGATCATGACGTGGAAGATGGCGATGATGCCGATCACCCAGCCCGAGCCGAGAATTGGAATGTCCCAGAATGGATAGTTCATCTTTTCTTTCTCTCGCCCCTTATTGAATGAGCCAGTAACCAATGACGGTGGTGACGAGCAGGTGGAAGACCACCAGCAGGCCGAAGTAATTTGTGGCACGGGCGCGCCGTCCGGATTCCTTTTTCGTGTCGTAGAAAGGAATGAGGATCCAGAGCACGATGCCGAGCGTGAAGAGCAGAATGCCCGCAATCTCGCCCGCCTCGCCGGGCAGGACGCTACCCAGCAGCTTGAGCATCTCGAAGGGACTCATGAAATACCACTCGGGATGAATGCCCAAGGGAGCGGGCGCCAGCGGATCAAACGGCTTGCCCAGCGACCAGGGAAAAACCGAAGCCAACAACGCGAGAATGTTAAGCGAGATAAGCCACATGGCCAGATCCTTGCGCAGGAAGTTGGGCACGAAGGGCATGGTCTTGCGCTCGCTGGCGGGCTTGGCTTCTTCGCTGGGCGGGGCGGCGTTGCCGTGGCGCTGGACCAGCCAAAGATGGAAGCCGAGCAGGGGAAGAAAGATGGCAGGGAGCACCACAACATGAAGTGCAAAGAAACGCTGGACAGTGAACTCGCTTACGTCCGGTCCGCCGCGCAGCATATTGGCGACGGCAGAGCCCACCCACGGAATCGCCGCCGGAATCTGCAATCCGACCTTGGTGGCGAAGTAACTCAACTCATCCATGGGCAGCAGATAGCCAGAGAAGCCGAAGACCGAGGCGATACCAAGCAGGGCCATGCCGCTGAGCCAGCCGAACTCGCGCGGCTTGCGGTAGGCCTTCATGAAGAAGACTGAGAACATGTGCACCAGGATGGAGAAGATCATCAAGCTGGCGCTCCAGGCGTGCGCCGAGCGGATGAGCCAACCGAAGTGCATCACAAAAGTGATCTGGCGGACCGATTCGTAGGCCTCCGCGCCGGGCCGGTAGTAGACGAGCAGCAAAACGCCGGTGAAGCACTGCACCAAGAAAAGGAAAAGCGAGATGCCACCCCAGTAGTACCAGAAGGATTGGGAGTGGACGGGGACGGTCTTGTGGCGCGCAAAGGCGGCCAACTCGCTGAGGCCCAGGCGCTCATCAACCCAATCGTAAATTGCCTTTGAAGTCATGCCTTTTGTCCTCTTACATCCTGCGTGCGCGTTGCGCTACGCACGGGAGACTTCCACGCCGGTGTCGTTGACGGTTACCTTGAAGAGCTTGAGCGGCTTGGGCGGCGGCCCGCTGACGTTGGCGCCGGTATACGGGTTATAAACGCCGCCGTGGCAGGCGCAATGAATACGGTCGGCCTGAGGCTCGTACTGCACTGTGCAACCGAGGTGAGTGCATACGGCGGTCATGGAAATCCAGCGGCCATCCTGGTGATGGATGAGCATGGCCGGAGCGGCGCCGAACTTGAACATCAGCACCGAGCCAGCGGGAAGTTTTTGCGCATCCTTAAGCGTGACCTCCGTGACGGCGGAAGCATTCAGCGCCATCTCCTCAGGCGAGGCCAGGTAGCGGTAGATGGGATAAGCCAGGGCCGCGGTATACGCCAGCCCCGCGATGCCGGCAGCCGCCAGAAAGGCGCGGCGGGTCGTCTTTTCGCCGGTTTCCTCGACGATCGGTTCGAGATGAGTTTGTTCGGTCATGGCAATCTCTTCGCGGAAGGTTAGGCCGCGCCCTCCATCACTTTTT
>Ga0255355_1001411_pt1 | contig 11204 bp, 8 predicted proteins | sample HBST75metaG_FD_189943 | JGI IMG/M metagenome (GOLD analysis project Ga0255355, IMG submission 189943) | Peat soil microbial communities from Stordalen Mire, Sweden - H.B.S.T75 | ecosystem: Environmental > Terrestrial > Soil > Wetlands > Peat | place: Sweden: Norrbotten County, Stordalen Mire...
GGATATCCACGACGGCCTGGCGGCAGGCGGAAAGAGTGCGCCCGATGTTGGCGCTGACGGCGTAGTCGGACCGCTGCAGCTCCTTGGGCCGGCGAATGTCGTGGTAGGGCATGGAAAGCCGCAGCGCCGAGATGCCCATCTGGTTAAAGATGGTGCACAGGGAGTTGTGGCTGAAGCCGTCGGCGTTCCACTGCGGCAGAACCACGATGGCCTGTCTGGGCCGCGAAGGATCTTTTGACTTGGCCGGGTACCAGCGGGCGTTCACCAAGTCGTTTTCCGGGTAGGGCGTGCGCTCCGGCGAGGTGAAGCGCAGAAACTGCGCCTTGGGAATCTTTCCCTCGGCGGCTTTCTGCTTGAGGGCTGCGTCCTTGGCCAGGGTTTCCGGGCGAACGTTGGTCGGGAACAGCTCCGGGTAGCGCTCTTCCAGCCGGAAATCGGTGGGGCGCTCATAGCCGAAGAACTTGTCGCTGTGGAGGGTGAGGAGCTGGTTGATGCGCACCATCGCGGCTTCGGAAGCGGCATCGTCTCCCTCGACCTCCGGCCCTGGGATGGCGGATTCAAAGCCGTTCGCCTTAAGAAAGGGGACAATCCACTCAAAACCCCAATCGAGCGGCCGCACAACGCGATTTTCATCGCGAGTGGTCAGCCGTGTCTCCCAGTTGTACATCCAGCGCGCGTACCATTCTTTAATCATTTGTGTACTTCAAGTTTATCAGGCAGGGAGAGCGGGTCTAAGCCTGACTGCAAGCGCACCGCTTCGACTGCCGCTCATAGATGAGCCAACCCAGGCCAAGCAGCAGCAGCAGCGCAATAAGCCCCTGCGAGATAACGCAGTAAAGACACCAAACCTGAAGAATGTCTTTTTCAATGTGGCTCAGATTCAGAGCGAATCCCATCCCGATCAGCGTGGAGAGGAGGAACAGGCCGCGCCGCCGCACCAGCGCCAGCAGCAGCAGCGCCAAGTAGCCGGCAATGCCGATGGCCGCCACCGGAACATGGTGGATTTCGGCAAACGTACTGTGGTTCACAATGCCGCAATCCCATCTTTCATTGATGGAACAGGGCTGAGTTTCGGTGGAGTAGTGAACCTGAAGCGCTAGAGCGGAAACCACTACGCCTACCAAAGCGAGAACGGCTAGGAGATATCTCATGTTGATAGGATTGATTCTATAGCACAATGAACCAGCGCCTTGCGGAATACGATGAATCCATGAACCCTCCACCACCCAGTGGCCGCCGTATAGCCTTCTTCGGAGGCAGCTTCGACCCACCCCATCTGGGCCATTTGGCGGTGGCGCGGGCTGCGCGCACAGCGCTGGAACTGGATACTGTGCTGTTTGCGCCGGTTGGCGCGCAACCGCTGAAGGCTCAGGGCCCTACAGCCAGCTTTGCGGACCGTGTGGCGATGACGCGGCTGACCATTGCGGACGAAGCTGACTTTGCCGTTTCGCTGGCCGATGCGCCCAAATCTTCGGGAAAGCCCAACTTCACGCTGGAGACGCTGGCGGGTCTGCGAAGCGAACTGACCGCGGACTGCAAGCTGTTTTGCCTGATGGGCGCGGACTCGTTTGCCAGCCTGCGGCACTGGCATCGCGCGGCAGAGATTCCTTTTGCAGCGCCTTTGATCGTTGCTTCCCGGCCCGGCGAGCAACTGGATGACCTGGAGGCTTTTCTGCCGACTGGTTTGAGTGTGGAGGATGCGCCCAAGCACGACAGGAGCTGTTCGGGCGTTGAGATCCGCTGCTATCTTCTCCGCAATCAAGCGGGTGAACGGACGCCGTTTTACCTGCTGCCGGGGTTGGATGTGGAGATCAGCGCCTCGGAGATTCGGGCGCAACTCCGCTCCGCTCCGGATATTTCCCCGGCAGGACCTGCGCAGCTCGCCGTTGGCGTATCGGAATACATTCGGTCACGAGGTCTCTACCGTTGATTTCAGCTGCCCTGTGGAAAAGATAAGATACGATTGAATTGGAGAGCTTTTTACCGTATGACAACATCGCAAGCGCATCAGCAAACACGCATTCTCGTTCAGGCCGCAGCCGCCGTCTGTGAAGAGAAGAAGGGCTTGGACACGCGCATTCTGGAACTGGACCCAATCGACTCGGGTCTGTCCGACTTCTTCCTGATTACCTCAGCCACGAATGACCGTCAGGCCATAGCAATCGCCGATGAAATCGAGTACCGGCTCAAGAACGAGTTCGGAGTCTACGCGAACTCGGTGGAAGGCCGCCGTAAAGGGGATTGGATTCTCCTCGACTATGTGGACTTTGTGGTCCATGTGTTTCTGGCTGAGAAGCGCGCGTTCTACGACATCGAGCGGCTGCGGAAGTCAGCGCGCCCGCTGTCGCCCGCCGAGTTCGATGCGGAACTGAAGGCAGCGCTGGCCGAAAAGATCCGCGCCGTGCGCAAGAAAGCATCCGCAGTAGCCAAGCCTAAAAAAGCAGCAAAGAAGGCTCCGGCAGCCGCCAAGACTGCTACCGCAACCAAGCCCAAGAAGGCTGCGAAGAAAGCTTCAGCAGCGGTGAAGGCCGCACCTGCAAAGAAAACTGTGGCGAAAAAGGCTCCCGCGAAGAAGAGTGCAACGAAGAAGGCGGTTACAAAGAAGTAGAGCGGTTCTCCAATTCCTGTAATGTTTTTGGTGCAGTGCGATGTGGCTTTTCCTTAACGAAAAAGCCACTTATTGATCCGGCACAATTGGATTGCGATATAAAAGAACAACCGCAGGTCCTTCGACTCCCTGCGCTACGCTCCGGTCGCTCAGGATGACAGCTCTTTGGTTATGCAATCGTTTGGTGCCGGATCAATAACGGTTGTGCTTTCCCTCTACACCAATTGGAGAACCGCTATAGACCAAAAAGGAAGCTTGATCGCCTGCCCGCTTCAAAGCAAGCGAACTCCGTTAATTTCATCCACAAAAAGGGCGCCCCCGAGAGGGCGCCCTTTAGTATGTCTGCCTGATATCGACTGGTTAGAAGGTAAACTTTCCAACCAACTGGACCGTACGGCCACCTGCCGGATCACCGTTGTAGTCCGCCGAACTCAGCACGGAGGTAACGGTTCCGAAGTACTGGCCGTCGGTATAGTTGCTGTCCGGAGGCGCAAAGTTTGCGTGGTTGAACGCATTCGACGCCTGCAACATGACTTGCACCGAACGGGCACTATTGCTGCCGATCGGGAAATTCTTGAAGATGCTCAGGTTGGTGTAGTTGTAGCCTGGCCCATGGAAGAAGTTGCGCTTCGCATTGCCGAAGGCTCCGTACGCCTCATTCGAGAACACGCTTCTGTCAAACCACGTCCCGGTCGTACGGATATTCTGGGACTTGATTTTGAAGGATGACGTATTCACGTTGTCCGGGCACGAGTAGTAGCTGTACGCGTCGCACCACAGCGATCTGTAAGTGCCCTCGTTGGTAACAGTGACCGGGAATCCGGTTTGCAGTACGGTCACGCCAGCAACGTGCCATTGGCTCAAAACTTCCTTGACTACGTAATTGCTCTTCATCGATGCCAGTATCGGTATCTCGTAGTCGTATGAGGCTACGAACCGATGACGAGCATCGTAGTCGGAATCGCCATAGCTGAGGTACTGAAAGCCCGAAATGTTGTTCTTTCCAAGCCCATTGAATCCCGAACTCTCAAGGCCCGAAGAATCATCCAATCCGTGGCTGAACGTGTAAGCGAGGGTGAAGTACAGCCCATGAGAAAGGTTCTTGACCACGCTCGCCTGTAGTGAGTTGTAGTTTGACTTTCCGTAAGTGGCCAGCGTGCCCACGCTCATGAAGTCCGGAATCGCTTCCCCGCTTACTGTTGTGGTTGCGGGCTGCGCGGCATGTGAAGGGAAATACAGGTGCTGATAGGCGCTGTGCTGCTCGCAGGTAGAACTCGCCAAGCAAGCCGTGTGACCTGCTGACGTGATCGGATCAGCCTCGTAGGTGCTTGCCAGCCGGCGGCCAAGCGATCCTACGTAGCCCACCTGTAGGATCATGTTGCCGGGAAGTTGCCGCTGGATATTCAGGTTGAAGTTCATGACATAGGGCGTGCTGTAGTTGGAGTCGATCGCGCTGATGTCCTGTTCCAGGTAGTTTGCCCAATTCAGCGTGGAGCCAGCCTGGGGGCGAGAGTACGGGAACGGGTTGGTCTCGGAGCCGTTGCCGGCCACATCGGCAAATGGATTAGCGAATGCCGGGCTGCCGCTAAAATCAGCGGCGCCGTTGGACTGTTTGTAGTTCGGCACATCGCCCAGGTTCTGGAGTTGGCCTTCTTCCTGGTCGCGATTGAAGTAGACTCCGAAGCCGCCGCGTACGGCTAACTTGTGTGCGCCCGAATCTCCAATCAATCCTGCCGGTCCCGCGCTGGGCGACCATGCAAAGCCAAACCGCGGTCCGAAGTGGTCACGCTTGGTGGTCGCGCCTCCGGCCTTGTTGCAGCCGGGATCGCCCGGGAAGAAGAGGCCGGGGAAACCGCCGGTAAAGACCGTTGACGTTGTACTTGTGACCTGGAAGCAGGTGATGCCCTCTCCGCCAAATTGATTGTTCTGGTTCGGAGTCTCAACGTCGTAGGCGAGCCCCAGATTCAAGGTCAAATCGCTCGTCGCCCGGTAGCTATCCTGGGCAAAGGCGTAATACTCCCAGGACTGCGCGTCAATAAATCCGCCCGAAGACTGCACATAACTGTCGGGAATGCCGAGCAGAAAGTCCAGGCCCGGATCACCCGAGCTGTACGTGCCACCTCCGGCGAATGAATAGGCGCCGTTGTTATCGGCGTAGTAGGGGTTGCTGACGCGGAACTGCTCAACGTTCACGCCGAACTTCAGGCTGTGGTTGCCGACGATCAGGCTGAAGTTGTCGCTGCCGGTCAGGTTGGAATCTTTGCGGGGCTGCGGTCCCTCATAGCTGTTACCCAGCTTGAACAGGCCCGTCACGTTGATGTAGGGTACGCCCGACGAAGCACTCTGTGGGGAGATGTCGAAACCAAGAGAGGAAGGATCAACAATTTTGGCTGGTTCCACTGCCGCGTAGTTGAAACGATAATAGCCCAGTCGAAACATGTTCAGGGTTTTCGAATTGAAAGTGTGCGTTTCCGACGCCGCGAAGATCTTGAAGTGCTCCGCACTGATCATACCAAAGCCGGGGAGGGATGCTCCGCCAAAGCTTATGGTGCGGGTTGCGGGGCTCGACTGGAACATGCCCGTGCCGGAAAATGCGTCCTTATCGCTGAGGTGATAGTCGGCGCGCAGGATCCCCTGGTCGCTTGCTCCAGTGTTCGCCGTATTGAAGTTGTATTCCGGCGCCGTTGTCGTGCCGGCGTTGCCCGCGGGAACGTACTTGTTTGCAAGAGTACTTGCAATCGAGTTGAAGTTGGTCGGCGCAATGGTCACCGTCGAATTTGCAGGGAAGCAGCTATACCAGGTTGTATTTGACGTGCCTGGGCCGCAGGATCCGGCAGTGGTGTTGATGACAAATGGGATGGGGTTCGATGCGGTCACATTCCCGTTGGCGTCGTATGTGTTAACGCCCAGGCCAAGCGCTCCATTGGTTGTTTCGCTTGCCTCATTGTATTCGTTGGTGAAGGCTCCACTTGAGAGAATGCCGGTCTGGTAGACAGGGGTCTCCGTGGTTGCGCCGGTGCGGCTGCGGAAGCCCTGATAGGCCACGAAGCCGAAAAGCTTGTTCTTGAAGATCGGCCCGCCCAGAGTGCCACCGTAAAGGTTCCGATGAAATGGGGGGCGCGTCTGCGAGAAGTAGTTCCCGTTGTTCATGAACGTGTCGCGATAATTCTCAAAGCCGCTGCCGTGAATCTGGTTGGTGCCCGACTTGATGATCTGGTTGACCACAGCGCCGCCATTGCGGGAGAACTCCGGATTGATGGTGCTGGTAACGATATTCTCCTCTTCGAGGGCGTCCGGATTGACCGAGAAGCCTTCGCTTTGCAGTGGGCCGTCGTTCACGTCAACGCCATCCAGCACATAGGAGTTGCTGGTGGTCTGGCTGCCGTTGGAGGAGAAAGAACCGAAGCGGTCGGAAGATTCCACCGTGCCCGGCGCAAGCTTCTGCAGCGAAGCAGCATCGCGGCCTAGCAAGGGCAAAGTCTCGATCTGTGAATCGGGAACTGTCTGTTGCAACTGCGTATTGGAGGTTTCCACCTGAAGCGTGGACGCATCCACCCTGACCGTCTCTGCCATGGCGCCAACCTTCAACTTGGCATTGACTTCAAAATTGGCATTGACGGTGAGCACGATACCCGTTGATTGGAACTTCTGGAAGCCAGCGGATTCGACCGTAACTACATAGGGACCGCCGATCTGCAGAGCTTGATACGTGAAAAAGCCGCTGTGATTGGACGTTGTAGTTGTCGTGATGCCTGTGGCTGTGTTCAATGCCGTAATCTGTGCGTCTGGCACCACGGCCCCTGAGATATCCGTGACGGTGCCGTGGATCGCAGCGGTAGTGACCTGGGCACATGCCTTCGGAGCAGTGATGTTGGCCAGGAAACCGACTACTGCCAGCAAGCTGAACACTATGGTTAAAGTCTGCAACCGGATAAATCGCATTGAACTCCTCCAAAATCAGTGAGGATGTGAAGTCCTTTTACCGGAACTTTACAATCCGCGTATTTTGCTTCAGCGTCTCGGTCAGGGAGTAAAACTGAGCCGCACGTGAAATGTATTCAAAAAATGAAAACGTATGAATCAATTGCTGAATTTCTGTCCTACCAGCGAGGTAACCCTGCCTTGCGTGTCACCTCAGAAACATGAACGGGGACGCTTTTATGCTCTTTACTGCACGATGCTTGCCATTCTCGGCGAGGCTTAAAAATATTTTTGAGGTCTTAGATAACAAACACTTTATTAATATTACCTTCATGTTGCTTTGGCTTTGCTTGAGTGTCAGTATATGAAAATGCATAGATTTTTGGCTATTTATTCCAAAAATGGGCTGTGGCTTCTTGTTTTTGGGAAGTTCTTTGTAATGTTCCAGGGATTCACTGGGCTGTATTGCGATATTCTCCTCTCCATGCAGATGACACTAGCCTCTATCGGAGCCCAGGCCGGCAAGAAGGATGGAATGGACTCTTTTGTTCAAGCCTATCTTGAACGTTGCTCTGGGTTTGCACGCTGCCAAACAGAGGAATTTCGTACCGAAAAGGCGATGCTGGAATGGCTCGCTCGGCATCAGGGGCGGACGCAGGCGGTTGCAGTGCTGCTGGACAGCCGGGGACGGCAAATGACCTCCGAGGCTTTTGCCGGATGGCTGGGCAAGCGGCGGGATGAGGGTGCGCAGCACTTGGTTTTTGCCATTGGGCCGGCGAGCGGCTGGTCAGACGAGGCGCGCGGACGGGCGCAGCTTCTGCTCTCGTTCGGACCGATGACGATGGCCCACGCCTTGGCTCGGCTGGCGATGGCAGAACAACTCTACAGGGCGTTTACAATTTTGACGGGCCATCCGTATCACGCAGGACACTGAAGCCGTTGTCTATGGTTAGAGCGAAACCAGAGTAACTATATCCTGTTGAGTATTGTGCAAGGTCGCCGCTCCCTGGGGTCGCGTCGACTTGAACGCCGCGGCTTCGGGATACATCAACTCTGGTTTCGCTGTAGTGTTCGGTTGTCAGTTCCTGGCTCACAGATGACAATAAGGACTGAGATCTAAGGGCTACTAATCGGCTGATTATTCCGAACGTTCGTTCAGTGCATTCGTCGCAGGGCATCCCCACCGAGAACTGTTCTTATGACCGACTCCAGACGAGGACTACTACTGATCAATACCGGGCCCGGCAAGGGCAAAACTACCGCTGCCCTGGGCACTGCGCTGCGGGCCGTAGGAAACGGCATGCGGGTGCTTGTGCTTCAGTTCTTGAAGGGTTCGTGGCATTACGGAGAACTGGATGCAGTGCAGGCCTTCGGGCCAAACTTCGTTCTCAAGCAGATGGGCCGCGGTTTTGTGAAGGTGGGTGGCGCAGAAACCGATCCGGAGGACATTCGTCTGGTGGAGGCGGCCTGGGCTGAGGCGCGGGAGGCCATCTACTCGGGCGAGTGGGATATGGTGGTTCTGGATGAGATCAACTATGCGATCGGCTACGGCATGCTGGATGCGACGGTGGTCGCAGAGTCGCTGCGCGGGCGACCGGAGATGGTGCATGTAATATTGACCGGACGCAACGCACATCCCCTGCTGGTGGAACTGGCCGACACGGTGACAGAGATGCGGGAAGTAAAACATGCCTACCAGAAGGGCGTCGTTGCCCAGCGCGGCATAGAATATTGATCGGAAGCTGACTACAGACAAGGTTTTCCCTGTTATTTTGTGGAATGAACAGAATCCGCCTTTGAATTTGAGAAAGTGACCCAATGTCCTGGTTCAAGCGTGAAAGTGGCGATTACGAGTCCGGCCCTGGCCCCGAGAAAACCACGGATGCGGCTGCCAAAACAGTGCGCACCGAGGGTTTGTGGATCAAGTGCCTCGGTTGCCGACAGACCATCTGGAAGGCAGAGCTCGAAGCCAACCTCAACGTGTGCCCGAAGTGCCAGCATCACTTCAAGCTAGGCGCACGCCAGCGGATCGACCTGCTGCTGGAACCCGGCTATGAGCTGGTTGACCGTGGGCTGCGCTCAACCGATCCATTGAACTTTGCCGACGTGAAGCCCTACAAGCAGCGGCTGCGCAAAGCTCAGGAGGCCACGGGCTTGGATGACGCAATTGTGAATGCCGTGGGAGAGCTTGGACCGCACCATGTGGTTCTCAGCGCGATGGAGTACAGCTTCATCGGCGGGTCCATGGGCGCGGTCGTCGGCGAAACAATTGCTCGCGCCGTGGATCGCGCGCGGCTGGGACGGAAGCCCTTGATCGTGGTGGCTGCTTCGGGCGGTGCACGCATGATGGAGGGTGTAGTCAGCCTCATGCAGATGGCCAAGGTCTCCTCGGCGCTGGGGCAATTGGACGACGCCAAGGTGCCTTACATCTGCGTGCTCACAGATCCCACCACCGGCGGCGTCACAGCGAGCTTCGCCATGCTGGGTGACCTGAATATCGCGGAACCCGGCGCATTGATCGGTTTTGCCGGGCCGCGTGTGATTGAGCAGACCATCCGGCAGAAGCTGCCTGATGGTTTCCAGCGGTCAGAGTTCCTGCTGGAAAAAGGATTTCTGGATGCGGTCGTGCAGCGGCGCGATTTGAAGAACTATCTTATTCGCGCGCTGGATTTCATGTGCGTGTAGCGTTCTTTGTCCGCCTGCATGAGTTGATAGCAAACTGAGCCCCAGCCGAAGCCGGGGCTCAGTTTGCTGTCGAGGTGTGGCTCCTGGATGGCTTGAAGTGCAATCTATACGCTGATTCCCACTTTGTTACGCGGCCAGAGCGGACGCATCGCATCGTGGTCGATCGTTGGCTCGGCATCGCACTCCACCTCAATTACCGTGACAGGCTCGTCGGGAGCCACCAGCGGCAGGCCGGTCAGACGCAGGCAGAATTCATCCTGCGTAAAGTCGACCTTCTGCCCGGTTTTCAGCAACCGCGCGGAGAGTACCTTCGCCTTGAGTCCGCCGATGGCAACCACAGCCTCGGGCTGATAGAAGCTGAGCCACTCCGCAGCTGGCGTGTGCCCCGGCCAGTAGTGCTGGTGGATATAGAGCGTGTTGCCGCGGCGGGTGTAGTTGGCGTTGGTGCCCCAGCTCATTTGCCCGCGTTCCGTGCCATAAATCGCTTTGCCGTTGGTATCAAGCCACTTGCCTACCGTCTCCAGCACAGCCACGGTCTCCGGCGGCACCGAGCCATCCGGCTCTGGGCCGATGTTGAGCAGATAATTGCCGCCGCCGCGTGCGCAAGTGGCCAGATTGTCCACAATCGTCTTCGGCGTTTTCCACGCATCGTCACCACGATTGAAGCCCCAACTGTCGTTCAGAGTCATGCAGCTTTCCCAGGCGCGGCCTGCTTCCGACGCCGTGATGTGCTGCTCTGGCGTGGAGAAATCTCCCGGAAGTCCATTGCGGTTGTTCACGATGATTTCGGGCTGAAGCTCGAAGATCATCTTGTTCATGCGCTCCGACTCCCACTCGGCTGCGGTCAGTGGCCAGTCAACGTCGTACCAGAGCACGTCGATTTTTCCGTAGTTGGTGAGCAGTTCGCGGATAAGCCCATGCGTGTACTCGACAAACCGCTTGCGCGCCGCCTCGTCGGTTTTGCATTTGGCGCCGTCGGGATGGTGCCAGTCCATCAGCGAGTAGTAGAAGCCGACACGCAGCCCCTCGGCCCGCGCTGCATCCACGTATTCGCGCACCAGGTCGCGCCCGGGGCCCTGCTTCACGGCGTTGTAGTCAGTGAGTTTGCTGTCCCACTGGCAGAATCCTTCGTGGTGCTTGGTGGTCATCACCATATATTTCTGTCCCGCCTGCTTGGCGAGCCGGGCCCAGTCGCGGGCCGCATTGGGCTTGGGATGGAAGTGCTTGGCGAGCAGCTCATACTGCGAAAGAGGAATGCCCTCGACTTCCTTGGACCACTCATGCTGGCCGATCAGACTGTAAAGGCCAAAGTGGATGAACATGCCAAACTTGGCCTCATGCCACCACTTCATGCGCTGGGCCCGCGTTGCGGCCTGCATGTTATCAGACGCCGAAACGCCAGCCTGCGCGCCTGAACCCGCACCGCCCGGCAGCGCCAAGCCCTCGCTTTTGGTCGCCGCCAAAGCCAACACTCCAGCCGCGCCAAACTGCTTCAGAAACGACCGCCTTGTGCTCTCGTTCCAATCCATGTCGTTCTCCCCTTCCTCATCGGCTACGCGATCAGGCAAACAAATGATTGCGTTAGGAAATATAGCAGGGGATCGTGAACACAGGCAGCCCTTCAGCGAGCGCGACCAGCAATTCTAAATGGACCTCCACATTGGCCATCGCATGAGCAGCGCATCGGCCTGCTCCCGTAGGGAGCCATCGAAAATAGCCCAGGGCAAGCGGAGCGCAGCCCTGGGTAAGAGGCTTTCACACCGCCCCTACGGGGCGGGAATCCCTTGGTAGAACGCTTCCCCAGGGTTTCACTCTGGGCTATTTTCGTCTCTTCCCTCCGGGAAGAACTGCGCTGAATGCCTCGTTATTCCTCCACTTAGAACTGCTGGAGCGCAACTCTTCTGCAGGCAGGACCGCCTGTTTCATGCGTGTTCTTCTTATTGCTTTTCCACAGCCAGGTACAAGACCACGCCGCCCAGCAGAACCAGCG